>WNGQ01001560.1_pt1 | contig 23701 bp, 20 predicted proteins | sample 5407661 | NCBI WGS metagenome assembly WNGQ01 (sample SAMN13153382, study PRJNA577476) | soil metagenome | isolation source: 60 cm soil or saprolite under Garry oak tree replicate 2 | place: USA:California | collected 2016-06-15 | reverse complement strand
AGAAGGAAAAGTCCTTCCAGTTGAATAAAGGCGTGCCCCGAATCCAGAACCATTGCCAGGAGTGCAACAGCCAGGTGGCGAGAAAGGTCGCCAGCGTCGCCACCGACATCGCGCGCAGTGGCCCGACTCTGCGCAGGGCAAAATGCGTCGGATAGAAGAAAAGCTTCATCACGAAGTCTTTCCAATAAATATTAATCCGGCGCCAAAAATCAGTGAAGCTTGTGGCGAGGAAATATAGATGGTGTGTTTCAGGAAGATTGAAGCCAAACATAAGCAACAACCCTACAATCAGGTGGAAAGTTCCGGAGACGCGCAGGTAGAGCAGGTACATTCCTAGCATGCATCCGGCTACGTCGAGCGCAGATGACAGCTTGGAAACATCCAAAGGCGCATACTGGTACACCACCCGATACAGCAACAGCTGAATCACTCCGCGGAACATCCACTTGAGTCCAGTCTGATACACTCGCGGCCAGTCTTCGTTGTAGTATGTTGAGCAAAAAGTCTTATAGTCCACGACTGGAAACAGCGGGAAACAAACATTCGGCAACATGAAGAAGTATGATATCGCGCGCGCTGGACTGAAAGTTGCTGTGCGATGCTTCAAGTCGTATAGATAGATCATCAATCGGAACATGAACATCGATCCCAGAATCGTCCACATGGCACTGAAATCGGGGAACCACTGGCTGTTGGCCCGTAGCACACTCAGCCCGGCGGCGGCCACAGCCACAGCCGCAACGCGCACGCCAAAGCGAACCGGAAGATGACAGAGCCCGATCAGGCCCAACCCGATTCCAATCAATGTTACGCCCGGGATCAAAGGATAAAGGAAATCAGCGACCGAGATCCTTCCGGTCACTAAGGCCACGCACCTCGCCGCACCCGTTTCGCCCAGACCAAAGACAATTGCCACCAGCGACAGCATGGCGAAGAACGGAAGCCGAAACCGAAGGGGGAGCAGGTGGTGAATGATGAAACCAACAAATGCCAAGTCCATCAACCGGTACAACAACACGTTCTCTAGCTGCCAGTCGCGCATTACCAGAACGATTAAGCCGAATTGGACGACGACCGCTAAAAACGGAGCCAGTTCGACTGCATGCCGTGCAAGAGAATTCGGTTGCGGAGCCGGTGCTTTGCCAACTAAGCCTCCCGTTTCGAGCGGCTCAGATGCTGCGGTTTCAGGTAACATATAAGCTTATGGTTTGTACTTTCGCTGTTCGTAAAGAGAACGCAGAGACGAGAGGGTGGATGTCGCGAATCAGAAGTCAGACGTCAGAAGGCTTGAATAAAACAGCCGTGGTTATCGCGGCTGCTTTGCACCATGAGTATCGCTCATTCGCATACTCCCTGAGTTGAGCCAGCCGAGATTCCCCAGAATTTTCTCGACGAGTTGCCATAAAAGCATCAGACGATCCTGCGTAGTTGTCGGCGGCATCAGCTTAAAGGCGCTACATGAAAGGGTCAGTATCTGCCCCAAGACACCACAAGCGCCAACTACACTGGAGACTTTGCCACCCTGCAGCACCGCCGCGCGTGTGCGAAAATCTTTTGTCACCAAGTGAGCGTACTTGGCAAACCAATCCACACTTCGTGCCAAGATACCAGTAAGAACTTTGAAGAGAGACTTGCTCGATTTGCAGGCAACAGTTACGGTTTGGTGTACGAAAATATTCATAATTCATTAATTTGTTCCTCAAATGACGAAGCCGGCTAGACGCGGAGCAGAGACTTCTCCAAGGAATACGTCGTCACGATTAAACTCAAATATGTCCAGGTTAGCGGCAAGTGCGGTGCAAACGGGGAAAGAGACTAGGCGGGGAGCTCAGACGTGCAAAGCGCGATTAATGGAGGCGAAGGCGGTGATGCCGGGAGTCGGAAAGACGATAATTATCGATGCGGCTATCCAGCGCCATGCAACACGGTTTACCAGATAACATACTATCTTAGCGAACCTTGATCGTCCTTAAAGCTAAAGCGTACCCCATGTTTTCGGTCATCATACCGACTTACAACCGCGCGAGCTTCATCACCAAAGCCGTTGATAGTATTCTTCGGCAAAGTTTCAACGATTACGAGGTTGTTGTTGTCGACGATGGTTCTACCGATACTACGAGGCAGGCTCTTCAGCAATATGGCAAGAGAATAACGATCGTCGATCAGGCGAATAGTGGGGTTAGTGCGGCACGAAATGCAGGGATAGCAAAGGCCAATGGTAAATGGATAACTTTTCTCGATTCCGACGATGAGTGGAAGGAGAATTATCTGGCTCGCCAATTGGAACACATTAGGTCTAACCCGAATGTCATCGCCTTCATCACCAATGCGATTAATATTCATCCTGGCGGTGCGAGCCAGACACATTTCAAGAACCCGATATTGAAAAGATTCGACGGGCGCACTTTTGTCCGAATCAAACGTCCATTTCGTGCAATCATGAATCATCCTCACTGGTATCTGCAGTCGATGGTGGTCAGGCGCGACATCCTGTTAAGGACCGGATTGTTCGATACCAGTCTGACAATGGCTGAGGACCTCGATCTTATTGCGCGCTTGGCCCTCGAAGGAGAGTTTGGCTTCAATAAAGAAGTTCTCGTAAAAATCTATCGGCGAACAGAGCCAATCAGCAATCTTGCGTCCGCGCGAGAAAGTAAGCACGCATACAAATTTTTCGAGAAAGTCTTCGAAAACCTACGCAGAGACCGCAGATTGAGGTTCATGGAGCGACTGACGCTGGCAAAAGTCAGCAGCGCCAACCAACGGCAACTCGGCAATCTTCTGCTCGCGCAAGCCGACGCACCGCAGGCACGTGGTTTCTACAAACAAGCGCTGATTACTTATCCGTCCTTAAGATCACTGATCAAGTATCTTGTATCTTTACTCCCCTCCAGGTTTGCGCTCATTTTTGTGAGAAGGGAGAAGAACCTCGGCGAGACATAGAGTCCGTCTGGATTACGCGCGCGGTCTGGCCGCTCCACAGCAGCAATCTGCGCCTCCACTTACCCTCAGCGGCTGGGAAAGCTGTGTTAGTCGGACCTGCGGGGCGTTTAGTTACCATATAAGGTCGTCCACTCAGGAAAGCTCCGACCCAGCATCTCCTCTAGTCTTGCAACCTGTTCCTTTTGGACCGGCTTGAGAAATTCGATCACCTCATCGACTGAAGAAGAATTCCGGTCGATGGATTCATAAGCTTGTAGTCGGCGTTTTGCCGCTGAGAACATCCGCGACGGTATTAGTGGCTTCAACGCGCGGCCCACGTGGTTCAGCAGCCTCGTTTTTGGCAAGACGATGATTTGTGGCGTGACGTTCTCTCTCTGGTCGAGGTTTGGAGGCACAAACGACGCGTCTACTCCCAACCAATGAAACAATTTTTGCATGGCAGGCACCGTGTTTTTCGACAGTTCCTCAAACGTAAGAGTAGCAATGTTATCAGCCCCGAACAGTCTTATGTATGGCGCGAGTTGCATGGCGTAGTTGCTCGGATCCGTGTAGCGCCGGTCCTGACGAATCGCTGTTTCCATGTCCCGCTTTTCTCCCCAAAATCGCACGTGAAACCAATACTGGCTGACGCTCCGTTCGACCGGGTCCCGCATTACATAGATCAAGCGTGCTGCCGGATTGAATCTCGCAATGCGTTCCGGTACACCTGGAAACTGAGGAGTTCTCGAGTATACGGTACTCGACTCACCGATGATCAACGCGTCTTTAGCCGAAGCAAAGAGATTCAGATACCATTCTTCACGATCCGGCGATAAGTTCTCTTTTGCGAAAAATTTGGGCTCCTTGGGTGTAGACATAAATATTTGCGGATGGCTGGCGAGGTAGGTGTGTAGGGAAGTCGTTCCTGATTTCATGGCGCCAATCACGAACAAATTAGGTCGTAGTCTCTCCATGTGGAACTTGTCAGTTACTGGGCGGTCAGTGTACTCCTACTCCGCGGCCCTCGAGCTCACGAAAGGCCAAAATCGCACTTTTCTTCGCAATATCGACATTCCTGTCAAAATCAGCGACTTGTTTTTACCAGATAGCAGCGCGAGTCCGACATAGGCGAAAGCGAACACCATCGCAGAAAATAATAGCGCGAGAATGGGTCGAATCTCGAAGGGAAGAGCTCGCCGCGAGACCCACGCGATCACACCAGCTAAGCATGCTGGCAGAGCAGCGCGTAAGAAGCTGCGGAGAATTTCCGAAAAGCGTACCGGACTATGCTTGCTGGCGTACCACACAAAACACCAGTACAGGCCTGTAAAAACCGTGCTGAAAGCCGCGGCAACACCCTCTATACCCCATCGGATGCCGACGAGAAAAGCTCCCACACATACAGGCGCAGAGACAAGTCCGAAGTTAAACTGGATGCGTGTTCGGCCAGACGAGATGCAGAGCCAGGAGGGCGCAAAATTAATTGCACTGACCAGCGCAGCCGGACCAAGGAGCTGGAAAACATGTGCGACAGGCAACCACCTGTGACCGAGCATTACCAGCACGACGTCCCTGGCTAGAAAAAACGAGAACACCACCAGAGGCACGGTAACCAGACTAAGCGCGTCAAGGGCCTGGAAGTATAACTTGCTGTATTCCGCCGGCCGTTGCTGCAGCCGACTTAAACCCGGAACCAGCACTGCGCTTATTGGAGTGTTGATCTGGGCCATCGGTACCATCAATAATCCATACGCCTTCGAGTAGATGCCGAGGAGGGTACTACCGAATACGCGACCAATCAGAATGTTATCAAAGTTGCGCGTGAAGTAGTTCAAGAGAGTATAACCAGTGAGGTCCCCGCCGAAGACAAGCATTGATCGGACACCCGCGCCGAGCTTGAATGCGCCCGGTCTCCAGGTACATTTTGTCCAAACGAGAATGCAATAGACGGCACTGGCGACAACGTTCGAAGCTACCAGCGCCCAGTAGCCGAAGCGTTGCCAGGCCATGGCGATAGCAGTCACGACGCCGCACGCCATGGACACCGGGCCTATCACGGCAAGAGTGTTGAAGTGCATCTGACGTACTAAAAGCGCTTGATGCTGCGCAGTTAATCCGCCAAAGATAAAGTTGACCGACAACGCAAGTGTTATAGCGACCAGATGCGGTTCATGATAGAACCAGGCGATTGCCGGAGCTAGTGCAACGACAACAAGTGCGAATGCCAGGCCGAGAGCGCAGTTAACCCAAAAAAGTGTCGAAACCTGCGCGTGCGTGATTTGCGCTCGCTGTACGGTAGCCCGCGTTAGTCCCAAATCCGCGCACATCCCAATTAAACCAATGATTGTACTTTCCATCGCGATTAAGCCGAAGTCATACGGAAGTAGCAATCGTGCCAAGACAACGGTCGAGAGTGTCTGGAGGAGAAGCTTCACTCCCTGGCCGCTCAGGGTAGCCACACTGCCGCGAACAGACCTTCGATGCAAATCTGGCAGGAGGTGGTCAGTCTCGAAATAGGGCGTGTTGGTTGGAACAGACTCCGGCTGGCGAGCCAACAACTTGGGCTTTATGAAAGAGACCGTCATCGCCACGAAGTCCAGTTCAATTGGAACAGTCTGTTAAGGCGTTCCCTGCGTGTGCAGAGGTTATTATTGTAGCGATCTGATGAGCTTAACCATTAAACCCGGAATTCAATTCTTCGTGTCGCCGGACCGGATCTCTTCCAAACCACGATTGAATTTCCCTGATCACCGGAAGACAGGCTCGTCCGCAAGCGTTTTGCTCCAGAATCCTTCGCAATAACAATCTTTGCTGACCGGAATAAAGCTGAGTGCGACGAAAGTATGAAGGCGCCTTGTTCACCGCCACAGCGCTCGCTGTCGCTGCCTGATGGAATCTTACGACGTCATGTATTCGCACTTTTAGCCTGTGCGGAGATCGCGAATTCACCTTGTGTCTTAACTCAAGAGCCTCGGACGCTGGTACTCCGCTGAACAGGATATCGGCATTTTTGATGGCCATCGCGTCGAAGATGGCATCATACACTCTGCCAGAGGGCGTTTCCGCACACTGTTCGGCATACTGGCCGCAGACGCTCGTACTGCGCCAGCGGTATTTCACGAGCACCGCCGGTAAGTTAGCCATCTCGCCAATAAGCGCCATTCTGAGCCAGAGGTCATGATCTTCATACGGCATGGAGTCGCGATAGTTACCTGCCGCGATCACGGCCGAGCGCCGAAACAGCACAGTCGGATGGCACATTGCGGAAGTCCAGCGAAGCAGCCATCGAATCTCCGCGTCCTCGTGCTGGTGAGTCCACGCGCCAGCAATAACAGATCCTTTGTCATCGATAAATTCGATATCCGTTCCGACCAGGATGACCTCGGGTCTGGCGCGCAAAAACGCGACTTGCCGTTCGAGTCGCTCTGGATAGTTTACGTCGTCTGCATCAATTCGTGCGCATAATTCCGTTCCAGCAGCCTCGACCAAACCAGCAAGGGAATTGCCCAGGCTCAAAGGCCTGTTATCGATGATTCTGCCGGCCAAACGAGAAGGAATCCATCTGCGAAGTTCGTCCAGAGTGCCATCAGTGGAGCCATTGTCCCACACTAACAGTTCCCAGTTGCGGTAAGTCTGGGTTTCGATGGAAGCGAGAGTTTCCGGCAAGTAAGGCATACCATTTTTTACCGGCATGAGCCAGGTGACTCGGTCAATCATAGGAGGTGTCAAAAATTAAGCCGGCGCGTGACTCGGTGAAACATGCCAACGTCAAAATAGTGGCTCGATGTGCTTGTAATAGCTAAGATTACGATGCCTGATTTTCCCACAACATAAGATCTCGCCGATAAATCGCTGAAAGCACCTGGCATGCTTCCTTGTCTAGCGGAGAATTGCTTTGCAAGCGCGTCTTATTCAAGTGCGGGAGCCCCAGAGAGTGGTAATTGAGACGGCGAAGTATGTGTGCGAACCCTGCCTCGATGTTTTCCAGCCGGATTAGAAGGTCCATCTTCGACCTGCCCCCCTTGTCAGCGACAAATTCCACCTGCGGTCGGAAGTGCCACCATCGAAGGATCTCTTCCTCAAGCGGAAAATCCATCATTGCTTTGGCAAGTTGATTCGCATCAGCAAATCTGTTCAGAACGCGATTCGCGAATTGCTGATCCTGTTCGTTCATTCCTCCTGCCTTGAGGAAATTAAACGCAGAAACAAAGCGGGAAATCGGGTGCCGCACGATCGCAAACTTAAAGTAATCCCGGAACTTCTTTGGGTTTAAATCGTACCATTCGTGCCAGGTTGCATGAGGTATGTTTCGCCCGTACAGTGCTATCGCCACGCTTGTCCCGCCGGCTTTCGGCACATGGATGAAGATACTGCGGGTTGCATCAAATACTGGCAAGTATCCTACTCCTCGGTTTCGACTTTTCCTATGCTCGTAAATGCGCGGTGATAATAAGAGCAGTACATTCCAGAGAGCCGTTTTTATTAGCTTCATGGAAGGTGTGAATAACGCCGCGTGATTTCTGATTCCCCAGCCATCGAGATCGGCAACAATGGGCCCCCAATGTGTCGCTGCGGCTCAGATAAGGAAATCTGCTCCACCTTTGCAGTTCGCCTGAAGATGCTGTTTCGGGCAAACTCGATGGTGGCAGAGTGGGAGGCGAGTCCAATAAATGAGAGGATTCGCTCGATCGAAGTCACTGGGCAAGCGGTCAGCTCGTCGTAGGAGATTTCGCACCAGCGCGTTTCGGGTAGTGTACTCAAAAATCGCATTACCTCCTCCGTACCTAACCTCCACTCCAGCAATCCCTTTTCGAAATCGGTCTTGCACAGGCGTGGTAATTCGGACGTAGCAGTTCTCATGTTTGCTACCTCGCTCAACTGCTGCCACTTGTATTGATCGGAACCAAACCATTGTTTTTGTGCACAGAAGCGCTCAATCGACTTCGCGACTTCGACTCCATTCCTGTGAATGTGGATGTAGCGCGCCTTTGGAAATATCGATTGAATAAACTCAAGTCTGAAGCTGTTTATTGGCAGTTTTTCCAAGAGAACCGGCCTTCCTGACTTGGCCAATTCCAGTCGAAAAGTCCTACGTAACTTGTGGCTCCGTCGAGCATTGCTGTGACTGGCCGCAAGTTTGACCTTGCCTCCACGAGCCGAGGCTTTCGCTGTCCAAACATCTGTCTGCGGATAAGCAGAGATCCATAGGTCGCGACGTTCGTGTAAATAAGTAATTCCATCGTGTTTAGACAAGGCTGTTCCGAGCATCGTCGTACCTGATCTTCCGCACCCGACGATGAAAACCGGTCTCGAAACCCCTTGTTCGCCACACTGTTTGAGCAGCTCGCGTACGCGAATTTTAGCGGTCCCGCCGCGGAGCATGCCAAACAACCATCGATCAGTGAAGGCATTCTTTAAGATTCTCTGTTGCATTAATGGTAATCGAAATGCCAACGTAAATAGATCGGCACGCCTCGTGTCCTTAGAACAACCTATAGCATTGAAGCCAGTGTTCATACAGCTTGTGAAGAGGACTCATCGTCCACTTCAGGCGAGCCAGACTTACTGCCACGGGATGGCGCTTTGATTACGACAAAATATGACCTGGGAAAAGCCGCTTGCAAGAATCTCGTCATGATCAGGTTTCCTGGCGTTTTCGGCAACGCAAATGCTCATCTGCGGATCCCAATGCCTATGCCAAGCTGCTCTCAAACTTCCGATATTCGCCGGCGTCAACAGATTCGAAGCCTCTGTGAGATCAGAGCGCGGATCGAATCCATAGCTGTCCGTACCACTGTAGGTGTCATGCGTGTAGATATCCTGCAAGTATTGGCACTCGTCCTCGAGGACACCGGTATTCTTGAAGCTGGTACAATTTTCCAGTCTCCCAATATTGCGAGCGAGCGCGCTGGTTTCGCTTCGCTGAAGGCCGCACACGAACACATACTTGCAATTATCTTTATTCTCGTCTTGCATAGTCGCTATTTTGCTTCATCGCCTTTTCTTCAATCTCGCACAGCCTCAATAAGATCAATCGCGACCTGTCGCTGCGGACTAAAGTCGCAAATGAGGGCAAAACCAACAATCACACCAACTGACCCACAGATAAGCAATTGAGCCAGTGGTACCAGGTAATCGGTGCGATTCCACTAACGAAGCTATCGGGATTTTCAACGTTCATTGGAAGGGATGAGAGCCTCAAACGACGGATTTCATGCCACAACTTCCAATCCTAGTTGCCAGGTTCTGGCGTTCCAAATGAAACAGCGCTTTATCCCAAGATCTCCTGACAGACGATTTGCACCGGTTCCATTGCAGGCAGACCTGTTTGGCCACGGTCCAGCCAAAGAGCTTTTGAATCCAGAGATACTCCCAGGATAACCTTGGGATCTCCAGTCGTCCGCCGAGAGCGACGGCAAGTTGTTCCAATTCCCGAGCCAAGTCTGGTCTTTCTTCGAAAAACCACATGAACCAAGTCTGCAAATACATCAGAGATGCTGTTCGAACTCTTTCGCTCTCTTCGAATGAGCGAAGATAGTCAACATGCAATTGCATTGAAAGAAACTGCGATTCCAGTTTCTTGTCTGATCGATCGAAGCTACTCAAGCGGTCAAAACCTGGCTGGCGATAAAATACCTTAGCGTCGGGCGCAAAACGGATAGCATCACTTGCGAGGACGACGCGGGAGAAGTACTCACCGTCATCATCCAAAGACAGCCGGGTGTCCCAAGGACCCGCGACCTCCGTCAGCTCTCGGCTGACGAGCCAGGTGGCGGTTTGCATATGAAGATTTTGTCCCATTTTCCGCAACAACCATTCGACAGGCGACAGATCGCACCAAAGTGATGTTGGAGAGAATTGGGCCTTGGAGACTCTGTACATAAAAGCGCCCCACGCAGAAGAAAAGAGCACTCGTTTGCTTTGACACTCATTCGCCGCTTCCATTTGCTTGGAAATCTTATCCAGAGCCAGAAGGTCATCCGCGTCCAGCCATTGGATGTAATCGCCCTGGCTCAGAGCAAAGGCTCTATTTCTTGCTGCCGCCGCACCCTGATTCTTCTGCGTAACCACAGACACCGCCTCGGCAGCAAATCGTCGTGCGATCGACAGCGTCTGATCCCGAGATCCGTCATCGACGACGATGATTTCTTTCCGAGGCCACGTTTGCTCGACAGCTGACGTGAGTGTGTCGGCAATCCACTGCTCCGCGTTATAGGCCGGTATGAGAATTGATACCAGGGGCGTCACGACCGAGGAGGATTTGCTGTGCGTACCGAGCACACGCGTCTGCGAGTGCAGGTTGGAAGAGCTTCCATAGCGACCGCCCGTATCAACCTCTTTAGTTACGCACCTAGCTGTTTGTTGATGCAGGCTCTAAAATGTGACTCGTCAGTGAAATTCACTTTTTTTAGCATGCGGAGTTTGCGCCTCAATTACGAATGCTTCGAATTGATTGATCTCGTCGGACTCCATTACAGTGCCATGCGATTCTATTCCTCGTAAATGTGCATCGTCACTGGCACCCGGCTGATAAAACGTTATATCCTGAAATCCGATTTTTGCCATCGTATGAGCAAGCAGCTGGCGATCATATAAGAACTGATGTCCCCATGCCCGAAAAGCATTGTTAATAACGAACACCTCCTTGCAGAGATCTGCATCGGGTATAAACCTTTGGGCCATGAAGTCGATGTAATACTTTTGCGCTGTTGTCTTTGCCTCGGAATGTAGACTCGTTAGTACTTTCAAGTCAGGCGTGGACATTCGGATTTTCCCACCTGCCTTTAGCACGCGGAAACACTCGCGCAGCATCGAAACGGCATCTTGGTGGCTGATATGCTCTATCGTATGTTCGGAATATATGTAGTCAAATATGCCATCCTTAAATGGGAAGCGCCTTGTGGCATCGAGATATACTATATCGCCGCGCGTTGGTAACAGATCTGTATTGAGCCATCCGGCCATCAGGCTGTTACTTGTTCCTAACTGCAACTTCTTGACCTGATTACTATGTAGATAGCCTTGTATCTTACGAGTACGTATCGCAAACCAATAGAGTTTTTTGATATCCACAAGCCCGGCGCGAAGAGCCCTTACGGTTCCGATAATAAACCCGGACCGCTTTAACAGTTTTTTGATCTTTTGGGTCAATTTCAACGTTGTAACGGCCCGCCTCCAGCCCGTCGGTCCCTCCAGGCCAGAGGGTAGGCCTCTCTCTCGAGCTGTAGGTCTCTCCAAGTCGGAAGCTAGGCCGGAGGCTGCCCTCTCTCCTCTGTCCTGCGCAGCAGATCTGAGTACGCATTCGTCGTAATCGCGGCGACTTTATCCCAGGAGTACCGCTCGTTGGCATACGCCTTGATCTCAGGTCGCTGGTTTTCAAGGTTGCGGAATAAGTCGCTCGCGAAGTAATGACGTATTACCTTTGCCAAATCGGATGAGTCCTGTGGCCTGCAAACAAAGCCAGTCCTTCCTTCGATGATTTCTTCCTTGAGCGGCCCGACATCCGCCGCAAGCGCGGGTAATCCAAAACTGTAACCTAAAAACAGGACGCCACTCTGAAATATATGCGCATAAGGCACTACCAGAACATCGGCTGCTTTGAAGTATAACTCCGTCGCCTCATCTGGAATATATTCGATCTTCTCGATGATCCGATCACGGATGCTAACGGATGCAATGGTCTGCTGAATCTGTCTCCAGTAACGTTCGCCCCCTTTGGGTTTGCCCACAATAATCAGACGATACCTCTCGTCTTCCCTTGAGACTTCAGTGAAAGCGGCGATCAGGTATTCGAGTCCTTTGTAAGGCGCGATGTTCCCAAAGAAGAGCATGGTCCTATCGCTGCTGCTTACGCCCACCCGCCGTTTTGCCTCTGCACTGGAGAGGCTGGTGTTCGGAACCGTGTTGTTAATTCCAAATGGGACAACGCTCACCTTGCTTTCCGGAATCGAGAACTCGGATACGAGTTCACTTTTCATCTTTTCGGTATGAACGAAAATGTGATCACTCAAACCGTATTGAACCTTCAGTGAAATCCGGTTCAGGTAGGAATCGTTTGCATCTCGTTTGCCGGCGTTCACGTTGTGTGCGGTAAGAACAACTTTCTTGCCGAGCAATCTGTAGTAGAGCATCAAGAGCGTACGATCAAAGAACTGGAACTTGTTATTCCACAAGATGTGGAACAGTTTCGGCCTTGCAGTCGCCGCATAGCGAATAAGCCTTACGTAATAGCTCAAGACTCTTAGCGCCTTCGCCGTTCGACTTGCTTCCGGGCGTTGATCTCCTCGCAAATTGAGAAAAATCACCCGGGGATTATCGAGCACCTCCGGCGCCCTCAGATCGTCGCTGCCGATAAAATCAACGTGTATTCCTACTGAGGTCAATGCGGCTACCACACCGAGCGCGTAAGGCTTATCTCCGCCACCGGTGAGCAGCGAGACGCTGGGCGTAGTTGATGGTTGATGGTTGATGGTTGATGGTCGAGAACGAGACATGGTTGGGAGTTGCGACGGGGAACAAATCTTTCCAGCTGCTGGCTCGGGCGGACCTAATCCGATCGACCCTTGGGCAGGCTCTAAGTTCGAAGTTTTCGCAACTTGCGTCATTTCACCGTAGCGTGATTGGCGATCCGGTGGTCGGCAGCTTCGAGTTGGGTGATCACGGTGCTCATTACTTCATCCACGGTGATTGCCGTTGTCGCGCGGTTATCGTATCCGCGTTTATAAAAGAATTCGCCGAGAAGAGGAGAAACGATCTTTTTCTGGAGCCCATAGTCGTAAATCTCCCACGGGCTCGTGCAGTTAAAAAGAGTCACGCATCGCGTGCGCGTCCCCAGAGCAAAATGCATGGGCAGACTATCACCGCTAACCACGCATCGATGGTTCTGCACATCGGAAAGATGCTCGAGGAGTGATGATCGCTTAGGCAATACATTTACAATTAGGCCCTGATCTTCGAGCGCCTCTTTCAATTTGCTATAATAGGCCCATTTCTTCATCGGCCAGATCGGCCCGGCATCAGCTGCTATCGCAACATCGCCTGATAGGCCGGTCTCGATCGGCTCAGGGAGCAAGTACTGCTCACCGGCAAAATGGAACCCAAGTCCGCTAAAGATCAGCTCCTGATATGTCTGCCGGTTTAGCAATTTTAGCTCATCTGCCTCATGCCGGCCATAAGAACTGATCACGCTGAGGTCAAACCAGCGCCGGGAATTGTTGGTGTATGTCAGTGAGCTACCGGAGCTAAGGTAAGCACCAAATATTTCGCGGCACTTCACTGTTCTAAGAAACTGCGCCACATCGGCAGTGTCTTCCAAATTTATGCCGAGCTCGTAACGAGTATCTAATGCCCTCTCCCGTTCTTCCCAAGAAAAGCAGCGTAGGCTATTCTTCAAGCCTTTAAGCAAGACCGCATTTTTGGCGGCTGTCAGCCATGTAATTTGCCCACTTAACCGGCTCAACAATGGCGTTGTTCTTACCACATCGCCCGTGGCGCCGAGCTTAATAATCAATACATCCATACTGATCGGCATTTCACTCGCCCTATAAAGTTGAGACGGACGGCCGCCAATGGAACCGAGTATTCCTCACTGTCATGATTGCGGGGTTCTTCAGGCCAGGTTTGCCGTAGCGTAAAGGTTTGCCGTCAAGTAAGTAACACACCTCCCGCCTGCAGCTTCAATGAACGCATTGGACCACCGCCGTGTCCCTACTCCATGATCGGCAAATCTCGCAGATAAATATCGGCTTTCCCTCCTGCCACGACGCAAAACTTGAGCGAGCTATCCTTCGACTGAAATTCAGGGTTCGTCAGTCGCGCTAACCTTCTCACCAAGGGTCGACCATGGTCCTTACTGGCACAAACTTTCGTGGTAGGCCTAGCTAGTCTATCCATGGATTAAGGTCGGTGCTAACTATTTCTAAACCTAATACTCGGAGGCGGCATCCTCTAATTCAGTTCAATCAGTTTTCTTTGGATGAATTCAAGCGTCAAAATCTTGTGTATCTCAAAGGCATAGTTTCGATATCCATTCGTGTGAGCTTTGAGAATCTTTTCCAAAGAATGCGCACGAAGATAGGGCCTACTGCGCGCTTCAGAGTCAAGAAGCATCTCTTTCAAGCGTAGTGATAGTTCATCGCGGTACCAGAGCCGAAAATGGTGGAACTTGTGCCGGCCAATGAACAGCTTTTCCAGGTGAAGCAGAGCAAAGGTATGGTCGAGTCTCGCCAGCCATTGTGGCATGCGATAGTCATAAGCGTATTCCGCTTTAAAGGTGAACTCCTGGTAGGCGTGAAGTATCGGGGTGACGCCCGGAATCGATCGAAAGGCAATGCCACGATCTGTCCCGATCTTTCCCAAGGCTTGATTGCCATCGGCAATGAGCCGAAGTGCAGTATAATCGCTCAATAGTTGCGCCGGCGTTTGGTAGGCGAGTGCAATCAGATCATTATCAAAATAAGGCGTTCGATATGTGACTTGCGATCGTTCCAACGTGAACTTGCTAGCCATATACCACGGCGCTTGCTTGAAGGCAGTGAAGGAAAGCCTATGACCTTGCAGCTCACTGGCGTAGGTTATCGCGGCATCCCGGAATGAGCGCGCCAGTTCGGGGTCGAAAAGGTCTTCTTGAGGAGGATCCGGTTTAAACATTACTAGACGTCTCAAGATTTCTCCGCCGCAAACACCACTTAGTCGAACCGAGGCGATCTGTCGGGCCAGTCTTTGGACGTACAGGTCGATCGACCCAGTTACGTCCATCGTGCCGTCGCTTATATAAATGGTCCTTTCCGCAAGCGCAGGAAATTCGGACAAGAATTCGCCGTCCACGCGAATCGTGTTGTGAGGCTGTTGGCAAAGTTCCGCCGTCCGCCGTGCAATCTTCACGTCCGCGCAATCACGATATTTGCCGCCCCAGGTACAGCACGGAAGTGTGCCAGGGGGACGAGGCGCCCAGGCCAGGATCATCCGACTATCGACCCCACCGGTCAAAGATAAGCCAATGGACTGTTTCCCACGGAAATACTTGGGAAGCACCCGTGCCCAGGTTTCTTTCAACTTCTCGTAAAACTCAAATTCGCTTAACTCCGGCTGACTTTCCCATGCTTTTTGGTTGAAGTAAGCTTTTTTCTTCACAAGTTCGCCCCGGGAGAACACCCACGACGAACCTCCCGGAAGCAAGGAGATTCCCGAGAAAAGGCTCCTGTTTTCCAGAACGGCCTCGCAACACAGAACCTCGCCCAAACTACGCAGATTTAGTCGGCGAGTGTCGGGCAGGATTTTAAGAAGGGCCTTTGCTTCAGAAGAAAAATAAAATCCGCGTGCGTCTTGATGATAATAAAGTCGATTTACTCCATACCGGTCGTTAAACAGAATGAATCTCTGCTCACGAAGATCCAATAAGACACCGCTGAACCAGCCGTTGAGTTTCTCCAAGAACTCGCAACCCATTTCTTCGTACAGGTGGACGAGATAACTTGCGTCATCTAAGCCAAATTGGTGCCCACGCGTTCTAAGTGCATCGATGTCAGCCTGGTCGGCGAAATCCTCGCCAGAAAAGATAAGGCAGATGTCCTTCTTCTCATTCCAGATAGGAAGGCAATCCCCGAACGCCCCCTCGTGGCAAGCCCATCCGCTCCAGATGCCGAGCTCCTCATTGATATATGTACCACTCGTGTAGAACGGCTCATGTACTAGGCATTTAACCATGGACTCCAAGAGAGCATAGTACTCTTCTGACGGTTCCTCGCTGACTATTCCGATGATGCCGGGCATATTTTTAGAAGAAAGAAGTCAGATAACAGAGGACAGAGGTCAGATGCATAAGGTCAGAAGTCAGACGTCGGAAGTCAGAAGGCTTTACTAAAGATAAACTCTGCATATATCGTATGGAATTTTTTAGGATCCCATGCATGTGACATAAGAGCGACTACTCGTCAAAGAGGTGGGCTAACAATTCTGCGGACGGAGGGTCTTGGGGGCGGAAAATCCGGCTTCGGACCCTGTCCTACGGCCCAAGTTAAGATCTGAGTCATGATCTGCGCCTTCCTGTCCCAACTTAAGCATTCTCGGGCGTAGCGCATGCCTTGCTGGCTCAACCGTTCAAGAAGACCTCGATCGCGGGCGAGCTCCGCGAGAATCTTTTCGATCTGCAACACCACGTCCTCTTCGTTAGTGAGAGGTACTTTGAAGCCAACTTCGGGATTAACAATATCTCCGGGTCCACCAAAGTCCGCGACTACTGGCACTGCACCCATCGCCAGGGCCTCGAAGACCACACCGCCTCCAAAGTCACGGACCGATGGAAAGACCAGTACGTCGGCCGCTCCCAAGCGCTGTATAACTTCACCATGGCGTACCCCCCCGCAGAACGAGACAACTTTCTCGATTCCAAGAGATCTGGTGAGTTCCTCAAGGTTGCCCCGCTCGGGGCCATCGCCAACGATGGTGAAACGTGCCCGGCCCGTTTGCAGGAGTGGAGCCGCCGCACGTAGGGAGAGGTCAACAGCCTTAATCGGGAAGAGGCCGCCCACAAAGATCAATTCAACCTTGTTGCTGCGCGGCGAGCTGCGAAAAGCGCTCGTGTAAAGAGAAGGGTTAATGCCGTTCTCACCTGGAACAAAGAAGAGTTTGTCGCGATACGCTGAGAACTCCGTGTAAGTTTGCGAGGAGCCTGCTATGATGGCCGCCGCATTGCGATAGGTGGACCGGGCGAAAGGCAGGAAGCGGTAACAATCCCGCAGGTTAGAGATCCATTCTTTCTGTCTGTCGGCCTGCCTGAAACCCGACGGCCACGGCAAACCACCGTTGATCGGCCCGATCACAAATGGGATGGGACCTCGCCGGAGGAGGAAAGCGAAAAGACTTGGTAACACCGACGAAATAGGCAGGAGGCGCACAACCACATCGAAGTCACCCGCCCTAATCCGAGTCCGCGTCCGCTGCCAGGCGCGCCATTCAAACGCCAAGCAAAAGAAATAACTGAAGGCGGTCAACGCTTGGCTGAAATAGTTATTCTTAAAGATCCAGCGCAAACACCAGGCATAAATGCGATCGAGCCACGGGAGACTGATGACCTCGATGGCACGAAATGGCGGCGGCTTGCGGCGCACGGCGTTCTCGGTGCCAGGACCAATGACCAGTGTCACAGCATGCAACCGCGCCAGCGCCTCGCTGTGGCAATACCCAATAAGGGGGGCGTGAGTTCCGTCCGGGTTACTACCCGGAGCTAGTAGCAGGATACGTAGCATACTCGCCGGATGGTCAGTCCCACGGAGCTTGGAAATATGCGCCAATAAATTCACTTCGATCCAGATACGTCGCGAGCTCTCGTCTTACGCTCTGAACATCTTTCCCGAAGTGCCAGAAGAGTTTTCCGTCTCGTACCGGTATGTGATTATAGATCCTATGGAGGCCATTTACGAGATTGTAATCAAACGGTACAATTTTCACGACCACACCGCGCCTGGCGGCGCGCCTTACATTCTTCCTCGATTCTTGAGGCACATTTTCCCACCAGTCCTTAAAGCAGGTTGTGCGTGCAGCCCAGTTACCCCAGTCCCAGTGATAATCATACTTTGGCGTGATCTCAGGTGGCCTTTGCAAACATAAAGACATCGGCTTTTAGTTCACTTTCTCTCAGCTTAGTAATGAATGACTCGGGGTCTTCGACAGTCACACCTTCCACTACCTCTTCATCCTTGACTTACGCCGTCCTGAACCATTTGCCCGTCACGACAACGGTCCGGCTACAGATCTCTGCGGAAGGCACATAAAGCGTCTTGCCGGATGTATGTGCCGCTCATGTAAAACGGCTCATCCCACATGCAATCAAGCATGGTCTTCGCCATCGCACGACACTCCTCCAGTGACCTGTGCTGATTGATTATTCCAGTGATCCCAGGCATTTACAATAGTTAAACCCACGACTGTCCGAAGGCTCGCCACAGCGCACCACCCCCGAACATGGGAGATCTATTTTCAAGTATCACTCGTAGATTTGTCCCACCGTCGCTGCGGGTATCGCGTTCTACAGTTTCGAACTGAGGACAAAGCCCGTGTATGGTAGGCAAACTGAACGAGTCGCCACTCACAGTATAATGTTGGAACAGAGCTTTGGCTAAGTCCCTATAATCGGGTGACTTGCTCCACCGCCAGCGTGGGCCGCAGCAACGCCGCTGTCCAAAGGCCGACTTTCGCGGTCTTGCCTTGTAAAGACCCGGGCCGGAACTCCGACGACAAACTCCTTCGGTTGAACATCCCTCGTAACAAGGGCACCGGCTCCGACAACGGCCTCGGATCCAATAGTTACTCCCGGTAGAACAATGGCCCCGGTTCCTATATACGCTCGCGATAGTATCCGTGTCGATTGAACAGCGTATGGCTTTTGACAGGACAAATTGCGACTCGTGTCAAATACTCGCAGCAAAAATTGTAGGGACGGACCATGTGTAAGAATCCGGGCGCCCGGCCCGATCTGAGCGCCTTCCTCAATAAGCAGCTCGCCGCTGCAATCAAGAATGCATCCTACCCCAATAAACACATCATCACCAATTATTATCCTACCATCTCCACGAAGACTAGCATCTCCACGAATATTACAATCGCCTCCTACCCGAACTCGCTTTCCAACAAGAATGCTGCCACAGATCAGTTTGGTACAGAGACCGAAGGAACTTGAAGCTCCAAACTTTACGCTATGCATGTCAGGGCAGCGAATGATCACGCCGGGTGCAAAGTAAACGTCCCTCTCGATCTTAGCTCCCAGCAACCGGTAACAGGCCGCCTTTAAAGCTGAGATCGGACTCAAAGCCGCAAGCGCCAACAGCATCTTATTGATACGCATAGCCTCGGGACATGACGCGTCATCACTCCGATCAACGCCTGCTACCGATCCACCTCGCTCTCGATTTCGTCCAGCTTCTTGCCAATTAGCCTAAATTTTAGCCTATAGAACGTGCCACGTACCTTCTGAAGTCGTATCCTAGCCCCCTCCGGGATCCGACTCCGAATGCTCTTATGAATGCCCAACTGAAGCGCCAGTTTTCCTTTTCCGGTCAGCGGCACGTAATAACGGTTCACCTTAAATTTTCTAAATCCGTTCCTTCGAAGAAAATCACCATGAGTTCCGATCCGCCAATCTGAATAATGAATAAATGGCAGGCCCTTCTCCGCGCACCTTTCGACCGCCTTGGCAATAAGCAAGTTGCTTGGATATTTTCGCGAATGTAACATTTTTGCTATGAACATGACAGGATCGGCGAATTTGTCTCTGTAAATCATCTTTATAAACCCTATCACCTCGCCGCCGTAAAATGCCACTATAAACTCGCTAATGTCGGAGTCTTGTCCCAGCTGAATGCGGAGTTCGTCAATAGATTTATTATAGTGCCAAAATGGCTTGTTGCGTTTGACTGGACTCTCATCAAAGATCTCTTTTATGCCTCGCAGGAGATTATCATCCAATTTTGCGATACGCACGTGCACGCCACGCTTAACCGAGCGTCTGACAATCTTTCGGACTCGTCTGTCTAGGCTCCGCCACCATAGCTCATAGCTCTCCACCGGGAGCAGCGCTTGTATTTGCGGTTCGCAGAAATACGGATGTTTTGTACCCGTTGGCACTCTATCCCAGAAAGTAAAAATGTCCGCCCTGCACTTAAAGTCAACGAGCGCCTGTATTAGCACATCTGGCTCGGAAACGTCAGATTCGTATTCGTCCTTCAGTCGAGCCGTCTTTATGAACGTTCCTTCCATAAGGATCTTCTTGCCACTGATCGCGTACACGTCTGTTGTTCGCCTTCTGCCAGCTACATAACGGACCTCTTGATAAGTTTCCATCGGGCAAGCTGTTTGGTTCAGACTTGAAAGAGTGCCCCGGCTAGGATTCGAACCTAGAACCTTTTGATTAAGAATCAACTGCTCTACCAATTGAGCTACCGAGACACAACACAGCTTTTAGGATCAAAACCAAATTTAACGTACTGTCAATCGGTCGTCAACCCCCTTCAACTCTTCGATGGACACGCCGCGTTGCGCGCTTTTATCTGATGAGGCCGGCGTAGCCATTGCTCGAACATGACCAGGCTGAACAGGAGTTTGTGATTATCGTGCCGCCCGGTCTGGTGCGCCTTGAGGAGTTGTCGTATCGGCTCAGGCTCAAGGAGATCAAACATGAGAGAGTTTTCATCCCGAAGAAGCTCCGAAAGCTCACCGTCAAGCGAAGAGCGAAACCACTCGTCCACCACATTTACGGCGAAGCCACGTTTCTTGCGTTTGAGGATGCGTGGCGGCAGGTAATTTTGGCAGACGCGCCGATGCAGCCACTTGCGGCTGCCATTCCGGACCTTGAAATGGGAGCCGAGCCGCTGGACATACTCCACCACAGTCCGATCAAGGTAAGGAACACGCACTTCCAAGCCATGGGCCATGGACAGTTTATCGGCATACATGAGCAGTTCGTCCGGCAGTGACGACCGAATCTCAAGGAGTTGGAATCCTCCTAATTCATCGGTGTCCACCATTTGCGGAGTCAGCTCCTGCCAGTAATCAACAAGTTCATCGCCGTCCCCGTTAGAAAGCGCACCATCCCGAAAGAGCCCGTTGACGGTGCGCGCTGGCGCCAGAGAAAAAACATCCTGATAGCGTTTCATACGGTCTTCTGTGCCGAGCGATGAAACGCCGCGCTTCATTGTCTCATTCCGAGGAAGTCCATCGATGGCGAAGCCGAGAACCGAGCGGAGGGCCTCTGGCAGCATCCGCCACCATTCTCCATAATGAACACCTAGATGGCGCTTGTATCCGCCGAACAGCTCATCTGGGCCCTGACCAATCAAGGCCACTTTTACATCCTGCCGCGCGCGCTGCGAGACAAAGTACATCGGTACGATGGACGAAGCGGCTACCGGCTCCTCCAGACATTCCACGATCTTTGGCAACGCTCGCTCAAACTCGGCGCGGTCGAGCTTCACTGCCACGTGACGGGCACCCAACACCCTCGCCGTTTCCGCCGCGTCGGTTAACTCATCATCTTTAAATGTCTCCCCATAGCCGATGGTGTATGCCGGCCAGGGGCCGCCCTGTTCATTCATAAGCGCCAACAGCAGCCCCGAATCAATGCCGCCGCTTAGAAGTATTCCCACTGGCACGTCGCTGAGCAGGTGGCGTCGAACCGCAGCCCGATATAACTCGAGCAATTCTTGCCTGGCCTCTTCCTCATCCTTGTGGCTCAAAAAGGGAACCCGTTGGTATTTATACCACCTATCTTCTCGGTACGCTCCATCCTCCACAATCAGCATCGTTCCCGCCGCGAGCTTTCGGATACCCTCGAAAATGGTCAAAGGAGACGGCGTATAACGAAACCGGAGAAACAGATTGAGCGCGACTGGATCGACATTCGGCTCCGAGTCTTGGGCGGCCAGGAGCGGACGGATTTCTGAACCGAAGGCAAGCTGGCCATTCATGAGCCGGTAATAAATCAATTTGATGCCCATGGCATCGCGCGCCACCACAAGCCGCTTTTTCGTCGCATCCCAGATCGCCAGGCCAAACATGCCATTGAACCGGTTTAAGACTTCGGTACCCCATTCCTTGTAACCATGAACGATCACCTCAGTATCAGACCGTGTCCGGAACAGATGGCCGCGTTCCTCCAACTCGGCGCGCAGCTCTTTGAAATTGTAAATCTCGCCATTTAAAATGACCCAGACCGTTTCCTCGACATCAGACATCGGCTGGTGTCCTCCGGCCAAATCAATGATGGAAAGCCGTCGAAAACCGAGTCCAACTGGGCCAGAGACAAGGTAACCTTCGTCATCGGGCCCGCGATGCACCATCGTTTGGGTCATCCGTCGAATCGTTGCCGGTTCCACCGGCTCGTTCCGGGCAAAGTTAAACTGGCCGCAAATGCCGCACATTCTCTTAAACAGGTTGAGAGTTGAGGGTTGAGAGTTGAGGGTCTTGAGCACTCGTGGCTCCGGGCTTGTCAATCGTTGCTCCGCCTTGTTCACGCAAATAAAAAGCGAGACTGCGAAACATCTGTGACTGGCCCCAGCGGTGCATGGGGACATTATCCCAGCCCAAATATAGCTGACGCGAGCGCAACGAGCCGTCGGGCTTGATCCAGTCTTTTAGAATTCCCTCAATCACGATCTCCAGTGTCCTGTCCAACTGCGGAAAACGGTCTCGCAGCAGCAGGCACAAGTTAATGCACTCCGCGCAGTCGTAAAGTTCACGCTTGTAAACGGTAAGGCGGGGAGCTTTGGAGAAAGGCTTTGGCAGCCCGTCTTCGGCAAAGAGGTCCTTCAGGTAATAGGCAACACCTTTCGAAAGCGTTTCCAGACAGGCCTCGTTTCCGGTCAACGCGTGAATCTTGGCTAACGCCTTCATGACAAAACAGGTGTGATAGTGATCAACAAAATCGCGCACTCCATCCACCGCGTAATACCAGGAACCGTCGCGGTTCTGTGTTTCTAAGACGAAATTCAAATTCCGCTCGGCAACTTTCCAATATTCGTCATTGGAGAAAATGCGGGAAGCACTGGTTAGGAGAAAGGCACGGTAAGCGGCGGCATTGATGACTCCACCTTCATCAAAAGGGGTGTAGGAGCAACAGCTGGCAGCTTCCGATGTCCGGAAAGCCTTGATATCGATCGTGGCGTGGCGCGCAATCGATTCGAGGATCGGTTTCCACTCGTCTCGTGAGTGCAGTTCGCAAACCTGAAGGAACGCTTCGTACACGTAAGGCGTGGTGGTGATCAGCGGCGTCTGTTCTTTGATTACGCCCCCACGCCAAACCCAATTAAAAGGATAGCCCCAGCAGTACTCTTTGAATTGGGGGCAGCGCGATTTTTTGAGCTCGGTTAGAAAATGGACCGCGTTTTCCAGATGCGAGAAATCTCCGGTCGCCTCGTACAGGAAAGCAAAGCCCATCGCGTAATGGGCGTCCGCAATCGGGAATCGGATGGGATGATGAAATAGCCGCCGCGCGGATGGAAGGAACGCTTCACAAAAAATCATGGGAGCAACGGCTGCAGTTCCAATAAGGGGGCTTCGGTAATAGAGTGACTTGGCATACCCGCCGATTGGACCCGCAAAAAAGCTTTGATGATCCCTGGAGGTTTCACCGTAGGCATCCAGCCACTCGGTGAAGTGTGTCAGAACGCCGAAGACTTTGTCCGCCACAGGGGAGACCGGACAGAGAACGGAGGACGGAGGACAGCGGTCAGAGGACATTCCGAATCAAATCACTTCGTGAGACTCACGAGGCGCGACTTCGTCGTCGTGATATAGTTGTCGCGTACCTCACAGAGGTAACGCCTTAGCATCGCCTTAAACCTATAGGATAGATCATCTCCGTTGCGCCCATTCCCGGCGAGCTCATGAAATCTTATGCGAATCATTCTGTTTTCGCCGGCATTAAGTTCAATTTCAAAATCGATGCAACCCTCCACGGAATTCCAGACTATCGGACCCGATCCGTCGCGGACTTCTCGGACAGCTGAAGGCTTACACTCGCGCCTTCTTACGAAGAAACTCTTTCGCTGCGCAAAACGATTCCTAACTCGTAACTCCGTTCCGTACATCTCAACTTCCACGGCGTCCGGTGAAATCTCTCTCTGCCGATAGCTCCGCCTCACGACCTCGGTCAGGCTGCGCCATTCTAGGCGATATTTCAGAGCATTCAGGCGCTCGATAAAGCTAACCAGGCGCGCGCAATGGTCACTACAATAATCGTGATGGATCAATATTAGCACGGGTTTACCCAACAGAGCATCGAAGGCAA
>WNGQ01001559.1_pt1 | contig 23701 bp, 19 predicted proteins | sample 5407661 | NCBI WGS metagenome assembly WNGQ01 (sample SAMN13153382, study PRJNA577476) | soil metagenome | isolation source: 60 cm soil or saprolite under Garry oak tree replicate 2 | place: USA:California | collected 2016-06-15 | reverse complement strand
CGCTACCAGAGCGCCGCGGCGATGAGGAAAGACATCGATGATATCTTGTTCAAACGTTTTGGCGTCTCTGGCAACATCAGTAGCTATACCTTAGGAACCTCCGGGCCAATGAGCGCCGCTGGTGGGGCAAGTGCAGCCAATGCGCCGGCAGCGCCATATCAACCCGACAGGAACCAGCCATATTATCCTCCGCCAGTTGTTCCCTATCAAGCGCCACAGAGACAGCAACAACCGGTACCGCCTCCCCCGCCCCGGCAGGGAGCTCAAGGAAGCAGACAAAACCCACCGCCCGTGAGCGTGGCCGCCAGGCAACCACAACAGCAGCAAGGCAATAGCTATGTATTGCGCAGCCTCCTCCTGCTTATCCTGGTAGCAGCAATCATCGGTGGCATCTTCTTCGCCATTCCCTATTTTCGTGCTCACCCGCTTGGACAAAGCACTAACCCTGGCGCCACCCCCACCATCAACACAACCGCAACCGCGCTGCCAGCCAAGGGCATTGGTACTATCACAGCGCCTGATGGCGAGTCCATCGGCATCAGCGACGGTACCGTCGCTTTTGCCACCGGCGGCCCTGGTGGTTCTTTCAAGATGCAGGCCGCGGACAAGCTCAAGGCAGGTGACACAGTTTCCGCCCAATCGCTCTGGCATTCTGCCCTCACAAGCGATTCAGGCGACGCCGAATCGCTCATCTACCTTGAGGATCAACACGTCCTGAATGCTCATGTCACCTCTAACACGCCGTACGTCACTATCGTGGTAGCCACTATGATGACCGGGGATAATGCCTCCGTAGGACACGATAATCTACAGGGGGCCTACGTAGCTCAAAAAGAGTTCAATAATAGTTCCCAGCTCGCCGGTGGCACCCTGGTTCGTCTCCTCGTCGCCAACTCCGGCAACGACAAACTCTATGCGGATACCGTGGCGCAGCAGATCGTCCTCCTGGCCAAAGCCGATCCTACCTTTGTCGGTGTCATGGGCTGGCCATTCAGTTCGCGTGCTGAAGTCGCCATTAATACGTTGGCTAAAGCACACATCCCTATGGTCTCACAGACTGCCTCCGATGATGCGCTAACGGGCGCCTCGCCCTACTTCTTCCGCGTGGCCCCCGCCAACAAAAGACAGGCCGTCCTTGGCGCCAAATATGCCGAGCAATCACTGCACGCAAAAACCGCTGTTGCTTTCGTCGATCCCTCTGACCCCTATAGTCAGAGCCTTGAACGATACTTCGCTCAACAATTCACTGCCGATGGCAACAAAATCCTTGCCACCGAACAGTACACCGTCGGGCAAAAGGGACACGCGGCGCTCCCACAGCTGCTAAAAGACGCCGAGAACAAAAAACCCGACATCATCTACTTCTCCGGTTATGCTGCCGATATCGGTGTACTCCTGTCCAACTTACCCACCTCCGGCCAGTTTGCCACGCTGCCCATCCTGGGTGGCGATGCGCTCTACGAATTGAACTATCCCAGTAGTGCCCGCGCCGGTTTCAAGCACCTGCACTTCACCGCCTTTGCCTACCCGGATGAGTGGGACGTACAGAACCTGCAATCACAGAAGCCGAAATTCTTCTCTGATTACTCGGCCGCCTACAACCCTGACAACCAGCATCCTGGCGGCATATACGGCTACACACGCCCCCCCGCCGACGCCATACTCTCCTATGACGCAGTGCTTACCATGTTGAAGGCCACCAACATCGCCCTCACCACCAACATCGGCCTCACACCCGACAACCTGCAAAAGGCCCTGAAACAAATAACGGGTACAAATGCAGTACAGGGTGTCAGCGGGCAAATCGCCTTCGGCACCGACAACGATCCCATCAACAAGGCTATCGTTATCCTCTACGTCGACCAGGACGGTCACATCCATCTCAATTCCGTCCAGGGCTGCTTCCTCGTCAATCAATGCAAAACGTAAATAATAAACTTACGGGAGCAGAAGACTGGTTGATGAAGAAGCATGAGCCTCCTGATCTCTCGTCGGGGGGTCAATAACCTGCGAGTGCGACATGAAATGCTTCTCAGTTGCTCATGTTCTTTACCCGCCGCGTGAGGCGTTTCAGGAAGACGTGAGCGACACGTGCAGGTATCATGAAGAGAGAAATCATCTTGAGATGAGTGCGCGGCACGAGAGACTTGGCGTCACGAGGGCACAGCTGAGCCTCATCGGAAACGTGCGCGGAATGCTCACGTTTCCGATGAGGCGAACGTCTCCATCATTCCTTGATCGGTTGGTAGGAGAGCCAAACGGCGCCTGTCGTGTACGCCTTGGAGGTGACCAGTCGCAGCGTCGTTCGGCTTGCGTCTTGAAAGAGCCGCTTGCCCTTGCCCAGGATCAGCGGACAGACGATGAGCGAATACTCATCGATGAGGTGATGGTGCATGAGCGTGCGGACAAGGTCACCACTACCCAGGATCGCTATGTTCTGACCAAACTGCTGCTTGAGCTTGGACACTTCTTCGGCGATATTGCCCTTGATCAGCCTGGAATTGTTCCATGTCACCTCTTGCAGGGTGGTTGAAACTACAAACTTCGGAATGCTGTTAAATCGGTCAGCCATGTCACCCGTTCTCTCTGGCCAGGCGGCTGCCATTTCTTCATAGGTCCGGCGCCCGTAGAGCAGCGCGTCACACTGAAAGAGGGTGCCCCCGATCTCCATACCCATTTCTTCATTCAGGAATGGTCCGTTCCATTGGTCTGGCGCTTCCATGACCCCATCCAGGGTCAAAAACTCTGCGACTTGGAGTTTGCTCATGGTGTTTCTCCTTCTCTCGTGAATATCCTGGGACGCGGCGTTTTGCCGCCTCCAAACAATCTCTTGAAAGCCGATCAGCAAAAAACTGCTCCAACTGCGGGGGGGAGGCCTTCTGAGAAGGACCTCATCAGCCCTCGTTGTGCGTCGGTTCGCTGCTTTCGAGCGAGAGCAGCGTCAAGCTCAGATGGCTGATTTTCGTGAGCACTCCGGCGAGTGCTGGCTGGTCCTTGAGCGTTCCGGAAAGCCTTGACGTGCCATCTGGCTCATGCACGATCTGTAATCCCTCCAGCCACTCCTGCCAGCCCGGGTCCAGATGCCCTTTGATGCGAATCGAAACATGCATCTGTGTCCTCCCTGTGTTCTGAGTGGGCTCTGCTGTCTCTGCTTGAGAAGAGTATAACTGGGAGGCAGGGGAACCGTCATCACCTGTGTTCGTGATTGGACGGGTGATTTCCCAACAACGCTCTCACATCCGAGGGATGCTGGTTTCCCCCAACAGGCATGGGCTCGCCTTGCGGATCACCGGCTAGAGGAGGTGTAACCGCGCCGTCACCGCGATGGCTTCGGCGCGCCGGCTTACGCCCAGCTTGCGATAGATACTGCTGACCTGGGTCTTAATCGTATTCGGGGAGACAATCAGCGCCTCTGCCATCTCCGCATACGTCTGCCCGGCGACCAGTAGACGCAGCACCCTCAGCTCCTGCCGAGAAAGTGGCTCAGCCCCTTGCCTCTGCACTTCGGCCAGTGTAAGCTCAGGCTGGATCTCTTCCTGACTTGCGAGGGGTGTGCCAGCTCTGTGAGCGCGTTTCCGTTCCTCCTGCTCAAAGGCCGCCAGCAAGCGCGACACGTAGGACCTGGAAATGGAAACAGCCGAAACGCTGTTTCCCTCCTCTTGTGGCGCGTCTAGGCCCCCTTTGCCCGCCGCTTCGAGGAGCGCCTCGAGTGCCTGTCGCATGGGTTCCCCGGCATCCAGATACAGGCGGATGCAGCCCTCTGGCTCGGTCATCGCGAACAGACGAGCCGCGACGCGCGCCGCTTGCGCTCTCTTGCCTGCATGGTGCAGGGCGACCACAGACAACACCATCCATTCGAGCATTTTCTCGACATTGAGGTTATCTGCTGGCTGGTCCAGGTGCTCTCTAAAGCGCTCCAGCGTCTCGACCGCCCGGGCGTACTGCTGCTGTGCGAGAGCGACACGCACCAGCAGCAACACCTCCCATTTGCGCAAGGGGTCCCAGTCCTCTGGGGAGAGCGTGGTCTGTGCTGCCCAGTTGCTTGCCTCAGCCAGGTTGCTCTGGGCCAGCCACACCTGGACGCGGGTCTCTACTACCCAGCGAGCATTGTTAGCAAATCCCTCTTGCTCAAACAGGGCCTCCGCCTTGTGCAATGCCTCTTGTGCAGTGCCCAGATCCTCTCTTGCCAGTGCGAGCCGCGCCACAGCGTTCTCCCCTATGACCAGCAGTTCCACCTGTTGCCAGTCCTGCGCGATACGGAGCAAACGGCGCAGCGCATCAGACGCCTCTTCCAGCCAATTCCAGGCATAGTAGATGTCAAAGAGGGAGGCAAGCAGAAATCCTGCTAGTGCGGTGCTCCCACCAACCTGCTCGAGCAGGGCGAGTGCCTCAAGGCATTCCCGGTGCGCCAGGTGCAACTGTCCGGCATGGATATACATTCGGGCCAGCCAGGTCATCACACGGAACGTCACCAGGTAGTCCCCTGCCTCACTGATCCACTGCTTCGCCGCACGCAGCCTGGGCACCAGGAGGGCAGTTTCTTGCTGGAGCGCCAGGGTCAGCCAGAAGGCGAAGGAGAGCGGGATCATCTTCCAGCTCACCTCCTCATCGGCGGCCAGCGCTTCTATCTCTTGAGTCAAGAGACGCAGGCGCTCTTTGTCGCCACGCCCCATGACGGCTCTGACCTCGATCAAGGCACGTAGCAGGCGCAGACGCCGTCCGATCAACGCCACCTCGGCCTCAGAGAGCAAAAGCGGGGGCTTTCTGCACAGGATCTCTTCCATGCGCGTGATGGTCCGCTCCACCTGGGCGACCATGCTGGCATGCACCGTTGCGGTGCTGATATGGACGAAGTTGAGGAAGCGAAGAGCAGCGTCCAGGGCCAGGCGCGTATGCGCACGCAGGACGGTATCTGGCAGGGCGAGTACCCACGTATGGACGGTGCTTGCTTCCCCACTGAGCCAGAAGGCAGGTGCCCCCTGCTCCATTAAAGAGGCGGCAAGGGGGTAGTCAGGCGCGGCCAGCGCGTGCGCAATAGCCTCCCGCCACTCGCCCTGCGTCTCATACCAGCGTGCAGCACGTTGATGTAAGAGCGGCACCAGTTCTGGTTGAACAGCGTGCAACCGAGCACGCAGCGCCTCCCGAAACAGATCATGATAGCGGTACCACTGCCGCTGCTCATCCAGCAGCACCACAAAGAGGTTTGCCCGCTCCAACGCCTCTAACATCTCCTGGCTCGCAGGCTCGCCTGACGCTGCGGTGACAGCCTGGCATAAGGCGGCATTCATGCGGGTGAGGATCGATGTCTGGAGCAGAAAGTGCTGAAGTGGGACCGGCAACCGCGCGAGAATGTCCTGCTTCACATAGTCCAGGAGATACCGGTAGCTGCCAGCAAAGTCCGAGACCCAGCCGGAGAGATCCTGCCGCTTGCGCAGAGAGAGCGCTGCCAGTTGCAGACCGGCGATCCAGCCCTCCGTCCGGTGTTGCAGGGTGGCCACGTCTTCTTCCGAGAGAGGCAGGCCCATGCGTTGCAAAAGAAAGCTGGTCGCCTCTTCCTGGGTAAAGCGCAAATCACTGGAGCGGATCTCGACCATCTGACCACGAACGCGAAACCTTGAGAGGGGAAGCTCGGGATCCGCGCGCGTGGCGAGCACCAGGCGCAGATTGGGAGGCAGATGATCGAGCAAGAAGAGCAGCCCATCGTGGATGGCCTGGTCAGAGATCACATGGTAGTCATCCAGGATAAGGATAATTTCCCTCGAGCCCTGCACGAGCTCATTGAGCAGGGCCGTCAGGATGGTCGAGAGTGGGGGGGCCTCTGGCGAGTGCAGCATGGCGAGAGCCGTCTTCCCCACCCTGGGCAGGCAGGTACGTAGTGCCGCAATGACCGAGGCCCAAAAGCGGATCGGATCATTGTCCAGTTCATCAAGGGAGAGCCAGGCAACATCGTGTTCGAGTCCTCCTGCCCTGCTCCCACTTGCCTGTGGCTTCGAGGATGCAGCCATCCATGCTGAGAGCAGCGTGGTCTTTCCACTTCCGGCAGAAGCAGAGACGAGCGTCAGCCGATGAGAGCGTACAGCATCAAGTTCTCTGAGCAAGCGAGAGCGCTCCACCAGAGAGATCGGCAGACGGGGAGGAGAGAGCTTGGTGGAGAGCAGCATTCCCTTCTGCTCGGACAATGGCGAGGCCTTCGCCTTTGCAAGAGAGGCAGGCGAGGGCGAGCTATCCAGCACCCTGGCCTCCTGCTCTAAGCGTGCAAACGTCACCTGGGCTGTGCGTCCCAGATAGCGCTTGCGGGTGTGGCGATTTTGCGTGCGATAGGCATACCAATAGCCTGTTCCGCGTGAGCGGGCTTCTTTGAGGACCGATATCCTTCCTGCTTGCCCCTCAAACGCAAAAGCGGTATGCCCGTCCAACCAGCGAGAGAATGCTGGCTCGTCTCCTGGAGGGAAACACTGCTCGGGTTGTCCGTGGCTATACAGTTTATAGTGCTTTTGCTCGTGCGACCAGATGAGCGCATGCAACAATGGTTTGGGCATAGTCTCCTTCCCTTGCCGTTGGGTATTTCACCCCCAATCCCCAACACTCAGAAGTATAACACACAACAGGACTGAGCTGCGAAACAGCATGTCAGCTTGTGCATTGGGATGCCCATGCGAGATGAGGTCATTGCTGTGTTCAGGTTCTCTTTGCAAAAAGCTGTGGGCACCCGTTTTCTTTTTGATGATCCTGAAAAAAACAATGCTATGAAATAGCCCAGTTTCTGGCCAAGCCAAAAACTGGGCTATTTCATAGCATTAAAAATACGCGGCCCGCAAATGGGCCGAGGGCTCAAATTATGCCAACCGCAGCCTCAAATCCCCAGGATTTAAACCAGCAACCTCCACCACCTTCAGCCTGCTCGTTGCCCCACGCACAATCACCACCTGGCGTTTAGGCACCCCCAGCTGCTCAGCCAGCAGCGCCACCAACGCATCATTTGCAGCGCCATCCACAGGAGGAGCAGTCAAACGCACCTTCAACCTCCCCCCTTCCCCTTCTCCATCCCACTCCACACTATTTTTCCTGCTGCGCGGTATCACCCTCACCGAAATCAGCATACCCCTCCCCTTCATTACATTCTGATGCGGTAAGGGTCTGGCTGTTCCCCCTACCACCCCCTGGGAAGCCCCTGCAGCAAAAGCACCTGCAACGTCCTCAGCATAAACCACGCGATGAAAAAAGACATATCAAACATACCCATCGGAGGCACAATGCGGCGCACCGGGTCAATGAAAGGGTCCGTAATTCGTGCCAGGAAACGTATAATGGCGTACCGTTCGTCTATACGAAACCACGATGCCACAGCGCGAACAAACATCGCCAGGATAATAAATGAAATGCCATAGTAGATGACCAAGCTCACTATCGGTATCGGAAAACCAAACATCCTATTACTCCAGCACAGTACGAACCTCAACAATAGTAAAACCCAGCAGCTTACGGCGGAAAATGTCCGTCACATACACCCCTTCGAGGTCAGGCAACGTTGTAAAATGCTTCTGCACATACTCACCCAGTGGGCGGGCCGCCAACAAACCGGCAACAGATGATGCCGCCGCAGAAGCTACCCGCGTACGCGTATGGTTGGAAACCATACCCAGCATCGTCCCAAGTGTCACCAGCGAGACGCCCACCGCGAGATTTGTACCACAGTTAGGGTGTATCGCCAGTTCGGCCTCTCCCGCCTGTAACCGCCGCAGCGCCTCGTCAACCGCCCTACGCAACAGCCCCAGGTCGACATCACCGAAAATGATGAAGCCATTAGAGCTAGAACGGGCGCTCACGCGCAGGTCAGGAATCATGCCGCTCAGAATAGTAATCGTTGCATGCTCCAGCGCATGGTTTTGACGAATACGGCGGCCAAACAATATGTCATCAGGTTTCATTTTGTACTATCCCCTTTATAAACACGCTCACCAAAGATCGCTCGCCCAATACGAACAATCGTTGCTCCTTCTTCAATAGCCACACTATAATCATCGGTCATGCCCATGGAAAGGTCATCCCATGAACATTCCCCTACTTCATCCTGTAAACGTGCTCGCAGCTCACGTAAACCGCGAAACACATACCGTACCTCTTCTGGATCTTTCACCAGCGGGGCGATCGTCATCAAGCCGTGAACCTTCAAACAGGGCAGAGCCGCTATCTGGCGCGCCAGTTCCGGCGTCTCATCAACACTCACACCCTCTTTGCTCGCTTCCCCCGAGACATTGACCTGCAGCAGCACCGGCAGTATCTTCCCCTCTTCCTCGGCGTGCCTGTTTAAAACCCGCGCCAGGCGCACGCTATCTATACTCTGTACCGTGTCAAATGCACCTACCACCCTGCTCGCCTTATTGCTCTGCAGGTGTCCAATCATGTGCCAGCGCACCCCCTGCGGGTGAAACTCCGCGATTTTAGGCAACGCATCTTGCACACGATTCTCACCAAAATCAGTTACTCCTAAATTATACGCTATTTCCACCAACTCGACAGGAACCGTTTTTGATACCGCCACAAGCGTAATCTCCCCAGCGGACCGTCCCACTTTCCCGGCAGCCTCCTCAATCCTGGAGCGCACACGCGCAATATTGGCTGCCAATCTCTCTTCATCGCCTGTTGGCCGATCATTCATACAGTTCCATCTCCCGCTATAGATAGCTTCGTACCCGTAGGGGCGGGGGTGGCGGTGTGGAGGGTGGGGACGCTTGCGTCGCCCTCGTCCCGGTCTCCAGTTGCATTGGACCCCCACCATGGGCGACGCAAGCGTCCCCACCCCACATCCGCACCACTCCCGCCCCTACGAATGTGACGATCCGCACCCAAAAACCTGCCCATCACCGATCCCTCATCAGCAATTATACGTTCGAGAGCGGCCCGAAGTTCTGGGTAAACATACTTCTCCCTCAGTTCTCAAAGACACGCCCCATTCCACGCGCGCAGCAATCTCGGTAATTCCGCCAGCTGAGCTATCGTAGCAGTGGGAGTAATATACTCCGGCTTTGGCCATGGACTGTCATTTTCTCTCCACACCGCCCGCATCCCCACTCCAAGAGCGCCCGCGATATCATCAACCATGCGATCCCCCACCATCACACAAACGTCCACCGCCACGCCCAGGCGCTCCGTCACCTCCAGAAATACAGATGGATGGGGCTTCGAATGAGGCAAGTCCGAAGTATAAACAATTTCATCGATCAACTCGTCAAGGCCATGGGCCGCAAGGTCCGCGTTATGCCATTCTGCCGCCCACCACGTATTCGAGAGTAAACCCAGCCGGTACCCACTCTCGCGCAGCAATTGCAGCGTTTCGCGCGCGTCAGGGAAAACCTCCGCCCAACCATCCACCGCATGCGCATAGCCATCCAGCGCCGCCAGCAGTTCCTTCTCATGTATATGGCGTCCCAAACGGCGAAAACCTTCGCTCACCACGCCAGTCGGGGGGCCACTCCACTGCTCCTCCCTGACACGCCGCCAGTGCTCAGCCTCAGCCTCCAGCATCGCCTGCACATACGCCCCACGCTCCGGCCAATCGCCATCCGGCTCGGTAGCAACAAGATAATCATACGAAATGCCCCAACAACGGCTCACTCCCCCAGTCCAATCCGGCCAATCTACTAGCGTGCCGCCCAGATCAAAAATCACCGCCCGTGGCGCTTGCATAAATCGTTCTCCTATCCACAAATCTCTAAGCTGCCCGGTCTCACTTCAGACGCTAGTATATCATATGATCTCTAATTTATTACTATGCTTCAAACTTTTTCTCAGCGGCCTTCAGAGGGCGACCACAAGGTGATCGCCCCTACTATGCTACGAATCTTCCTATGCGCATTCGTCCATAGTAAGGGCGATCACCTTGTGGTCGCCCCATCGGCGTCAAGTTAAGGACGAAGAACCGCCGTTTTCCCGTAGGGGCGGGGGTGGATGAGGCGTGGGGAGGGGACGCTTGCGTCGCCCCGGGAGGAAGGGACAGGCGCTCATAGGACCAGGACAAGGGCCAATACATTTCAAAGAAGGCGTTTTGCGAGTCAAACGAAGCCGATGCAGGCGTGTCATCCTGAGCACAGCGAAGGATCTGCATTGTGCCCGGCGAGAGATCCTTCGCTGTGCTCAGAGCCTGCCCTGAGAGAAGCGAAGGGATGACACATCGCACCACGCTGGTTCCTTTCCTAAAAAACCTCCCCGTGTAAGTCCCTCCTCACCTCCCCGCGTTAAACCCAACATTAATTACCCCCAGCAACACAGTGAACATCAGCAGCCCAAAAAACAGGAAAAACGCCGCCACAAGATTTCCCCGCGCACCAGCCTCTGCCGCGATCACCCCTAAGAGTACCACAACCCACAGCACCATCGAAACAATAGCCAGGGCAAGCCGCTGCCCCGCTGAAGGCGCCTTCCCTGCATCTTGCCGCGAGAGTTTCTGTCCATACCCACCCATTGCATAGCTACTTTGATCATTATAACGCGTGTGATCATTATACCGAGGAATTTCGTCATACTCAATTGAGTAAGAGGGGGGCCCATCCTGGCTGTACTCGCCAGCGCCCATTCGTTGTTGCGACATGCTTCTTCCTTCCTTCTGCATTGCTTCCGCCATTCCTAACGGCAGCCAGATTTCAAAGATAGACCCGCGACCGGGCTCCGATTGTACGCGAATTTCGCCGCCGTGCTCCTGCGTTATCCATTGCGCGATCGCCAAACCCAGGCCACTGCCTGCCGGGCATCCATTGGCACAGCCCATATCCCCCACTTCATGCGTCAATCCCTGGCTGCGCGTGCGTGACTGGTCAACGCGATAGAAGCGCTCAAAGAGATGCGGGAGATGTTCTTGATCAATACCCGGCCCATCATCACGAACACGCAGCCTTGCCCACCCTTCTCCTGCTTTGTACTGCCGTACCAGGTCAATCTCTACCCGTGTACCAACCCCGGCGCTATATTTCAGCGCGTTCTCGACTATATTGGTCAGCAGTTGCATCAGGTAGATACGATCCCCCCGCATGGTCAGTTCCGGCAAAGGCGCCATCCTGATGCTCATTCCACTCTGCTGTGCCTGCGGCGCCAGGCGTTCCACTGTATCCACCACCACCTCGCTCAAATCGACAGTTTCATGCTTCAACTTGGATTGCCCGCTGTCGGCACGCGCTAGCATCAGTAAGTCGTTCACCAGCCGCGCCATATGCCTGTTCTCTTGTTGGATAACCGTCATTATTTGCTGGTTCTCCTGGGGCGTAAGCTCATGACTCAAAGCGCGTCCAGCCTCCAGGTCTATGATCGTCAGCGGCGTGCGTAATTCGTGGCTGGCGTCCGCGGTAAACTGCTGCTGCCGCTCAAACGCGGCCTCCAGGCGCGCCAGCATCCCATCGAAGGTACCGCCAAGCTCACCCAGCTCATCGCGCTGTTTCAGGTTAAGCCTGCGGTGCAGGTCCGTTTCGCTGATCTCTCGCGCCGTGCGCGTAATTGTCTGTACCGGGCGCAGCGTCCTACCCGCCAGCCAGTAGCCGCCCACACCGGACAACAGCAGGCAGAGTGGTGCTGCAAGCGCCAGTATTGACGACAGGTCATTCAGTAGAAAAGGCCCGGCCCAGATAATGCCCACTGCGAGCAGAGCCACCGCCTGCCCCTGCTGATTCACTATCACCCCCTGCATAAACTCATAATCACCATCCGTTAGACTATATGAAAACGTGTTCTCCAAATCGTATACCTGCAAACTCTTGCCTGCGGGGCCTAGAGGCTGGCTCTTAGACGCGGCATCAGGGTAAGACCGTTGCTTATCCTGCCACTGCGCGAAGTCCTCCTTCAGAATCGCTGCCATCTGAGATGCGTCATCCCCCGAAACACCTTCAGACTTTTGCACCGGCTGGCCCTGCGGCGTCACCAACAACACCACTTCATTGTTTGCCAAGCTCTTCCCTTGCACCACTTCTTTGCCTGGTAATGTCCCCGGTACCGCTCCTATGCTGGACAAGAGTAATGACGAAGGCAGTCCCTTCTGGGCATCGTACGTACTGGCTACCTGGGCAAGCCGTGTGCGTAAATTATCATTCAACGTCACAACGTAATTCTGCTTCTCAGTTGCCAGAGCGACACTGCTAAAGATGAACAAAATCAGCGCCAGCAAGGCAGCATACCAGAACGTCAGGCGGAAACGCATACTGCGCACCAGGTGTAAAATGGAGCGAATTCCGCCCTGCCGTACGTGACCGACCAGCGTAATGATGCACAGCAGCACCAGGTCAACAATGATAATGGTGGCGCTGACGGAGTAAGAACGCACATCATTCTTCTGCATGACAAGCGCGATCAAGCCAACAATAATAATCACCAGGCTCAGCGCTTTATATACCCTGGAAATAACCAGCATCACAACACCCTCCTCTCCTCTATTCACTACACGGTAAACGCAGCCGGTATCCAACCCCATACATGGTCTCCAACAACTTGACAGCAAATGGATCATCGATTTTACGTCTCAGCCGCCGCACATACACATCGACCACGTTAGAGGCGCTGATGAAATCGTAGCTCCAGATATGGCTCTCGATCATTTCCCGCGTTAGCACCTGGTTAGGGTGGTGCATGAAATATTCGAGCAAGGCAAATTCCTTCGCGTTCAACCTGATAGCCACCCCACCTCGCTCCACATCATGAGTGGCAGGATTGACCGACAGATCCCCTAGCGCCAGCGTACCGCTTTTCTGGGCAATATTTCGCCGCAGCAGCGCTCGCAGGCGCGCCAGCAATTCATGCAGCGCGAACGGCTTGACCAGGTAATCATCTGCCCCACTATCGAGCCCGCGCACGCGATCTTCAACCGCATCTCGCGCCGTCAACATCAAAATAGGTGTATTCACCTTGCGTAAACGCAGCGTACGGCAAACCGCCACCCCATCCTTGCGCGGCAACATAAGATCCAGGATAATCGCATCGTACGGCACCGTATCAGTAAATGCCTCCCCCTCCTCACCATCAAAAGCGGCGTCAACAGCATACCCCTCCTCCACCAGGCTCAATTTCAGCGCATGGCTTAAACGGCGATCATCTTCGACAAGCAAGATCCGCATCAGCGTATCTCCCAAAACTCATGAGATATCTAACCTAGTATGCCACAAAAGCAGTATGCACGAAAAACATGACACAAACATGAAACCCCCTCTTATACCAGGCACAAAACTCCCTCTTATACCAAATAGTTGTAGATCGCCCGTAGGGGCCGGTTTACCGCGCCCACCGCCGATTTATCGGCCGTCACACCTACCTTATGTCCTCTTCAATTGTCCCTGGGAGGTCCGTAAAGACCATCCTGAAACCAGAAGGGTACGCTTTGAGTTCCAGTCGCTCATAGGGGTGCTCTTGTAATAGTTCCTCTGCTTTCTGCTCTGCATGCTCATAGTCTCTCGCATAGAACGTGAACAATATGTCAGCCTCTTTGCTCATGCGGCAAAATAGTATCCATAGGGTCATCATGCCTTTTCCCTCGTCTTTTGATTATCATTGTTAAAGCAACGTTTTCTTAACAACGTTTTCATGACAATACCACTATATGCTGACTACCGTCAAGTAAGGGGCTGGTGTATCCTGAACTCATGAGATTGAGACTGAGAGTTAAAGAAATAGCTAAAGAGCGTAGTATGTCTATGACCAAGCTACACATCAAGTCAGAGGTAGCCTATAGTACCGTTCGTCGGCTCTTTCGTGACCCCTTTGGAGAAGTCACCACAACGACGATTAACAGGCTGGCGAATGCTTTGGGCGTTCCGCCAACGCATTTGCTAGAAGACGCGCCAGACGAATAGAGGAACACTATGAAGATTGAAGCCAGGCTAGAAGAATTAGGTTTCGTTTTACCTGCACCACTTGCGCTCCCGGCCGGCGCGCGCTTGCCTTTTCCCTGGGTGCGCGTGCGCGGCAAGCGCGTTTTCATCTCTGGACACGGCCCGCAACAGCCAGACGGTTCTCTGGCTGGTCCTTTTGGCAAAGTGGGGGCAGAGGTATCAACCGAGCAGGCCTACGAATCGGCTCGTTTGGTCGCGCTGGCCATACTGGGGAGTCTGAAGCGCGAGCTGGGCGACCTGGATCGCGTGACGGCGTGGTTAAGGGTGTTCGGTATGATCAATTCCGCGCCCGATTTTACCATGCAGCCTGCTGTTATCAATGGCTTCTCCGATGTAATTCTCTCTGTGTATGGTGAAACTGCTGGAGCGCATGCCCGTTCAGCAGTAGGCATGGCCTCACTGCCGTTTAGCATTCCGGTTGAGATTGAGGCTGAGGTGGAGATCGACGGCTAGTATACTCCCTCCCGGGCGACCGCAAGGGCGAGGGCGGTTTTACATGGGTAGGTTTGGTGTGATGTCCCTTGGGAAGCGGCTTCGTACACGTAGGGGCGGGAGTGGATGAGGAGCGGGGTGGGGACGCTTGCGTCGCCCTGGAAGGTGGGGGAAAGCGTGCACAGGAGCGGGACGGGGGCGACGCAAGCGTCCCCTCTCCACACAACCCTTCCCCCGCCCCTACGGCTTCGTGCCCCACGCGGTGAGTATGAACATGATGGCATGGAAGTCATCTTGCATCATTTCCGCCTCCATCTGCCGTTGAAGACGATCCACCTCCTCTTGCGTCGTGACTCCCACACCAATCAGAAAAGGCTGCATCAATCGATAGACGGTGGCAAAATCTTTGCAAAAGGCGTCATGTACTGGTTCCCCTGAAGAATAATCGATCACGTGCGCCATGTGCTGGACATTGGTGCAACCTGCATCCTTGAGAAGCGACCGCAACATCGGGGTAATGCCGACCAGGTTTCCACTCGGAGAAAAGCTTTGTCCAACTCTCTTGAGCGCACGACCGATCAACCCAAGCATTTGTTCCATCGCGGGGCTGGTACTCGGGGCCGTCCACTCGCTTTCCGTCAAGCGAATGGTACCCGCAGGTCGGGTAATGCGCATACACTCTTTCAGGAACACCGGTATAAAGCTTGTGGGAATGAATAAGACAAATCGGCCATTGACGAGATCGAAGGAGCCATCGGGAAAATCCAGCGGCTTTTGCATATCCATCACCCGGAAACTTGCGTTGTCCAGGCCTTGCACCCGTGCTCGAGCCCGTGCATAGTCGATCATTGCCTGGCTAATGTCGAAGCCCACAACCTCGATCTCAGGATGAGTATATGCAATCTCCAGCGCCCAGCCTCCGGGTCCACAGGCCATGTCGAGAATGCGATGAATGCCGGAGAAATCGTTTGAGCGCTCGGCGAGAAGTCCACCCATACCCTCTGTGATGTAGCGATCTTGATCGATCAGGCGGGCCATTTCTGCGCCGCTCTCTGGATTATTAAAATAAACATTGTCCCCTTTGGATGGTTCGCTTGTCATTCACTTCTCCTTTACGACATCTCCCGTAAAGCCATAATCACCGGAAACCGCCCCGTCTTCCCCTGCTCCATACGGTGCGAGAAAAACAGATCGGTACTGCACCCTGTGCATATTCCCGGCATCTCGATATGTTCCGGCAGCAAATCGGCCATCAGCAATTGATTATAATTGGACTCCCGAAGGTCCAACCGCAAGCTGCTACGATCCGCCAGTTGCACCGTCGAGAACACCGCCGACTCGCGCACCTTCTCGCGATACTTTTCAGCCGTCGGCATCTCATCAAATTCCGCTTCACCCATATACAGGCGCTGCACCTGCTCAGAAATTTCATAACAACACGCGCCAATCGACGGAGCTATGCCCGCGTAGATATTCTCGGGCCTGCTACCAAACTGTTCGCTCATCGCCTCCACCGTGGCCAGCGCAATACCGCGCGCCGTGCCGCGCCATCCCCCGTGCGCCATCCCTATAGCCCCCTGCACAGGATCATAAAACAGCACCGGGGTGCAATCAGCGAAAGAAAGCGCCAGCGTCACCCCCCGTTGTCTCGTAATCAGCGCGTCCGCCTTCCGTCTCGCTTTGATCGTCCACACCAGCTCTTGCTCTCCCACCCAATACGAGCGGTGTGGCCAATCATCCCGCCAGTCATCCCACACTACGCTCTCCGTATCAAGCGTCGCAACCTCCGCGCCGTGTACTTGCCACAGTGTCGCGCAAGGATAAGCCTCTATCCCTAACGATTGCAATACCAGCAGCCGATTGCGCACCACGTTCTCAAGCGTATCACCCGTACTGAACGAAGCATTCAGCCCCTCATACGGCGTCTTACTATACCCTCCCCATCTCGTAAATATACCATGCCTCAACTCAGAAAATTGGCGATAATGCCCGAATTGCATATAACACGCGTTTTCTTCTCGCAGTTCGATCAATATAGTTCCCCGATCCTACCCATTAACATTACAACTCTGCACAAAAAAAGCTAAACCGAAGATACGATTGATCAACGGTTGAATAGTATTACAATTAGGAATCACCACAGACTGATCAGAACCCACCGAAGGATCATAGACATTGCGATAATCCCCGTAATTCTGGTCCCCTTGCCCCGGTCCAAGCGTAATACGCTGGATAGCATCGGCTGGCAGGCCGTGCCCAAAACCCGCGAAGCCCACTATCTCCTGTTCGCTCAAATCAGTATACACGCTCCCCTTCAAATCATTGAAGAGTTGCTGCAAATTGCTCAGTATACTCCCCACATTCAGCTTCTGCTTCAGTGCCTGCAACACCTGCTGTTGTCGCTGAGTGCGTCCAATATCACCCACCAGGTCAGCGTGCCGCGAACGCACATACTCCAGCGCCTCATCCCCATTCAAATGCTGTGGTCCCGGCCCAATATAGAGCCGTTTGTACGCGTAGGGATCGTTGGCGCTCTTCCCTGTATCGTCAGGATACGTATCATCAACAATAGGGTGCGCCACATCGATATCCAGCCCACCCAGCGTATCGATCACCTTCGAGAATCCACCCAACCCCACCCACGCATAGCGATCGATCGTAATACCATAATCTCTCTCAACCGTCATGCGCGCCAGCCGCACACCATCATCAAAACTATTCCGTGGAGATGCCCCCAGTAAAAATGCCTGGTCAATTTTATGCATCCCGCCCACCTCCGGCACATACACCCACGAATCGCGCGGGATAGAAAGCAGCGTCACCGCGTTATTGTTCGTGTCCACGTGCACAACCATCATCACCTGCGTCAGCAAAGCGGGAAAATTATACTTCCCATCGTTGTCGCTCCCCAGCAGCAAAATATTCCACGACTGTCCCGTCACATTGCTATCCGACGGGATCACATCATTGCCAGGCTCGTCCTGGCCGCGGCTCACGGGATGAATGAAAGTCGAAACCGATGATTGCACATAGTAATAGCCATAAACCAGCGAGAACGCACCCGCCAATACCAGCAACAGCAAAACGATAATCATCACTCGCACAAAAAGAGGCCAGCTTCTCTTAACCTTCCGTACGGGTGGAAATGGCATCGTCGGCATCCGCTCTACCTCGTCAGCAAACGGCGCTCGCGAATTCGCCCCTCCATTCGCACCCTGCGAATTTCCCTGTCCTGGCCAACCATTATTTCCTCGCGGCGGTAATTTAACGCTTTTATCGTCATCCATAATTCTTTTCCAAACAACATATATCAGAGATTAACACATCATACCATACCATATTTTACCCAATAACGCTTCAAACCAATCCGATCGACATAATACATCCACCGGGCGTGGTGTAGGGGCCGATCTGTTCTGCTTTCTCTACCCCTTTCGAGTTAGACGGGCACACCTCTAAAGGGTATGCCAGGTTTACCCGCCCGAGTGATGCAGTGAAGAACACCCCGTCCTATACTTATGCCAGCAGGGAGCAAGCCACGAACTGTACTATGATCAGTCCTGTCAATACACTGAAAAATCGTCTCTGCGAAGAAAGACAGTTAAGCACACCTATGGCACAAACGGCGTCACCACTACCCAAAGAGGATGGGCAGCATCAGAGCGTCGGCCAGCTCGGCCCCTTGCTTTGCTGGGCCGTCGTCTTCGCCGATATCGGCTCTTCAATCTACTATGTTCCAGGCATCCTCTACGGGCGAGTCGGCAGTCTCGCCGGTTTTTTCGTGCTGCTCACCATGTCGGTGTTTGTGCTACTCACCTTCAAGTACGCGGAGGTGAGCGCTCGCTTCCCCGAAGGGGGTGGTGTGGTGACGGTCGCGGCACAGGCGATCAATTCCTGGGTTGGTGCGCTGGGCGGCATGTTCATCCTGGTCAGCTACTTCCTGACAGCCGCCATCAGTTGCCTGTCGGCGATCCAGTACTTCAGCGTGGTGTTCCCCGCGATTGGACCTTTTATTTTAGAGATCACGATCACTGTGCTGGTGCTCCTGGGCTTACTGAACTGGGTCGGGATTAGCGAGAGTGCGAAAGTGAGCCTGGTCGGAGCGCTGATTGCCTTTCTCAGTAATCTCGCCATCATCTGGACCGTCTTTACCCACATCCCCGTTACCGAATTTCCTTTCCTTTTAAGCAGAATGTTCGAGCATGCATCCCTCACCCCCACCTCAATCCTGGTCGGGTTTGCCGGTGCATTCCTGGCGTTCTCCGGCCTGGAGAGCATCTCGCAGCTCTCCCCCTCGATGAAGGCGCCTCGTAAAAAGATTATCAGTATGGCGCTCCTGCTGGTGGTCATCACCATTGGCGTGACCAGTCCCCTGCTAACGATACTTGCGACCCTACTGCAACAGGATGCAGCGGCTGATCCCGTGCTTTCCACGCAGTTGCTTTCATTGCTAGGTGGTCATTGGGGGAACGTCTTCTTGCAGGCAGAGGTGGCCATCAGTGCCGGCCTTATCCTGGCATTCGCCAGTAATACCGCCGTGATTGGAGCCTACCATGTCTTTCTGGCTCTCGCGCGAATGGAATTCTTCCCCGAATTTATCCTGAAGCGCAACAGGTTCCGTGGGACGCCACACTGGTCGATCGCTTTCGCCACAGGCATTCCCATTGCTGTGCTGGTACTTGTGCATGGCGAGATCGACATCCTGGGTTCCATGTACGCGTTCGGGTTACTGGGGGCCTTCACGGTGACGTGCCTTGGGCTGGATATTATCAGGTACCGCGAACGAAAAGCGGCACGAGCCAGCGTCCTTCCTGATCGACTTGATAATCACAATGGACATAGCTCCACTCTGAATAGCAGTGAGTTCCAGAACTCCTCCGCTTCCGACCACCTGTTTCCTCTGTCCCTCTTTAATGGGCATAGGGCCAAGGCAAATGCATTGCAGAAATGGGCAGTGCTAGCTCATACCTCTGCACTGCGAGGCTGGATTGTTGGCCTGTGGCAGCGGCTCGATTTCTGGCTGGGTCTGCTCACCACGCTGCTGATCATGCTGGCCTGGTCGATCAGTATCATCTCCCAGCCACTGGCAACGGCCTTTGGTTGTTCGGTCGCGCTCGCCGGGATGGCCGTCGCCTACATCAACTACATCCGAGGGCGGGCACCTGTGGTGACACCCTATCTCGAAGGACGCATGCCAGGTTCGCTTCTCGCAGTGCTCGCCGCTGGAGACCCACACAATGACGCCGTGATTGAGGCCGCTATCACCCATGCTCGCGGGCAGCCCGTGGTGTTCCTGTATCTCGCCGAGCCGAAAGCGAAGCGATCACCGCAGTTGTTCGAGGTGGTGGACCCCTACCTGGAAGATGAGCCTGCCAAAGACACCCTGAGACACGCGGCACTGCTGGCACGCAAGGTCAGAGTGGCCACCCGCTTTGTCTACCGGCCACAAGCGCCAGGAGCCGCGGGGCGCGTATGGCAGATCGTTCACCCCCACGATGTCGTGCTCACTGCAGAGCATGCGGCGCAGTTTGAGGAGATCAACCCCGACCGTATCCGCTACGAGCTCACGCCGCGCGGGAAAGTCGCGCACCTGCTTAAGCGCTGGTAAAACAAACGGCACGTTGAGAAGCACGTCTTCCGCCTTCTCACCACATCATCCCTACAAAAGGGGGTCTGTTATCAATCATTGAGATAGCGCAATTCACCTTTGACCCTATGGCAGCAAAGCAGACCATTTCTGGCCAATTGCTCCAGAGCATGGGCTGCGGCGTCCACCTCCTGGCATCCCACCATTCTCTTCGGAGGTGCAAACTTCTGGGCCACATCACAGGCCGTGAAGACCAGGAGGGAACCCGGATGCTCGTGCAGAGAACGCGTAACAGCCTCCTTATACCAGGCCTCGACCTCCTTTCCGTATTTCACTCCTGAGGAGATGCCCTTCCCTGCCCTCCTGCTTCGCGTATCGCGGCCAGAAGCGCCTTGACCCCCTCCTGTTTTCCAACCAATGTAGCCGCTCCAGCTGCGTGCGCTCGTGCTCGCATAGTCACATCATCGTAGAGGCTGTGGAGCACAACCACAGAGCGAGGAACCAATGCGCACAGAGCCTCTGTAGCCGCGATCCCATCGATTGTTGGCATAGAGATATCCATGAGCACCACGTCAGGATGCAGCGCTTGTGCCAACGCAATAGCCTCAGCACCGTTGCTTGCCTCCCCAACCACCATAATATCTGCTACCCGTTCGAGCCACATGCGTAAGCCGTAGAGGATAAAGGGTTCATCATCAACTAGCAGCAGCGTGATCATTATCTCCTCATGCACCCTATCTGGGCATCCTGTATAGCGTCTCTTCGCCACCCTGTGGTACACTGATAATCAGTGAACCAATCTTGGTAGTGTTCACGTTCGAGCCTGATCCTATGTTATGCCTGCTATTGAGACAAGTATAGGACAGAGCATTCCTCACTGCATCACTCGGGTGGGTAAACCTGGCTTACCCTTTGGTGATATGCCCGTCTACCTCGAAAGGAGTAAAGAGGGTCGATGGCGATTCGTGTGTTAATTGCCGACGATCACAGCGTCGTGCTCGAGGGGCTGCGAATGTTTCTGGAGCGCGACCCGGAATTGACAGTAGTAGGTGAGGCAGTTGATGGAGCAGAAGCGGTCCGCCTGGCGCAACATCTGCGCCCTGACGTCGTGCTGATGGACTTGCTCATGCCGGTAATGGACGGCATTGCCGCCATCTCGGCCATTCGCAAACAACTGCCGGAGACAGAGGTAATCGCCCTGACAAGCGTGTTAGAAAGCACTTCAGTGGTCGGCGCGGTGAAAGCTGGCGCGATTGGCTACCTTCTTAAAGACACAAAAGCCCCCGAACTGCGCAAAGCGATCAAGGCCGCCGCTGCCGGGCAGGTCCAACTCTCTCCACAGGCTTCAGCCTACCTGGTGCACGAAGTACGGACGCCTGAAGTGATAGAGGCGTTGACCGAACGTGAAAGGGAGGTACTGCATCTTCTTGTCCAGGGGTCATCGAATAAGGAAATCGCGCGAGACATGCGGATTGTCGAGGACACTGTCAAGATCCACGTCAAGCATATTTTGGCGAAGCTTGGCGTGCAGAGCCGCACGCAGGCAGTCCTCTGTGCGATACGTCTTGGCCTGGTATCCACTGGGCAAGGAAAGAAGCTGAATTGAAGCACGTTGCACGCGTCTCTTTGCCGACAGCTAGGGCCGAGCCACTATGGAGGCACTATGTAATCGATAGTGCGCTGGCTATAGGAGGAGTCTCGCTCATCACCAGCGTAATCGCTGTTGCTCACCTCTACCCGAAAATTCCTACCATCGCCTTTGTGTATCTGCTCCTGGTTTTAGCAATAGCCGGTACGCGGGGACTCTATGCAGCTATCCTGACTTCCTTGCTCGCCTTCCTCTGCTTTGATTTCTTTTTCTTCCCACCGCCATACACTTTTCTCGTCGTCAAAGTTGAAGATCTGTTCACGCTTGTTGTCTTCCTGGCCACTGCAATCATCACTGGCCAGTTGGCTTCCACATTGCGACGACGCGCTGAGCAAGCCAGCAGTCGTGAAAGAGAACTACGCATCCTCTACGAGCAGGCGCAAGAACTGGTATCGCTCCAGGAACGGCAGCGCCTGGCCCGTGAGTTACACGACTCCGTCTCACAGGCCCTCTATGGCATCGGGCTTGGAGCACATACTGCGCGAGAGGCGCTGGAGAGCGACCCTGAACAGGCGTTAGCATCGATTGACTACGTCCTGACCCTCGCCGAGGCTGGTCTCGCCGAGATGCGTGCCCTCATCTTCGAACTCCGTCCCGAGTCACTGGAAATAGAGGGATTGGTGGCCGCCCTCACCAAACAAGTGGCCGTCTTGCGTTCCCGTTACAAACTGACTGTCGACGCTGACCTGGGTGAAGAACCCGATCTCCTCATGGAAACGAAGCACGCGCTATACCGCGTCGCACAGGAAGCGCTCCACAATATCGTCAAGCATGCCCGCGCCAGCAAGGTAGAACTACGGCTCGCGAGACAGGCCAATGAGTTCACCCTCGAGGTGCGTGATAACGGGAAAGGCTTTGACCCGGCAGGCCCCTTTCCAGGACACCTTGGCTTACGCTCAATGCGCGAACGTGTCACAAAAATCGGCGGAACGCTCTCGATCGAGAGCGTTCCAGGACAGGGAACGTGCATAGAGGTTCGCATGCCAATAATTTAAGACTGCTCCTACTTCTGCGCATATGGCGTCACTTCAAAGGTAGCCAGGCGCTGGACATTGTTGTAAACCCATATGGCTCCTCCCTGGGTATTGCCCGTCACCGGGTCTGGCTGACCGGAATACGCGTATCTCGCCTGCAGCGCCAGATCACCTACAAGAGCCTGAGCCGAAGGCTGGGCCAGTTGCTGATCGCTCATATGGACGAGCTGCAGCGCGTCCTGGCGCAGTTGGGTTAAACTTTGCTTCACGTTGGTGATAGCCGTATTGAGCTGGCTGGTGAGCGTATTGAGATCACCGAGGGCTCCAGGCGATTTCACCACCCCATTCAGATGAAACAGCAGGTGATCAATAAAGTCATGCGGCGTACTGCGGAAAACCTGCTTAAGGATATCTACCTGTTCTCGTTGTTCCTGTAAACACGGATTAACCAGAGCAAAACGCGCAATATGGGCCATGGTCGCATTCTGGAGGGTCGTCGGCGTCCCTGCTGGCACACCTTGCAGGTCCGCTGGAGTACATTCACCATCGAGATAGTACAGGATGTTGACAAGCAGGGCTCGGACCGCGACGGGGTTGAGGAAGCGATCTTTGGCCTCCACAGACCACCTCAAAAGCTCTTCGACATTTCGCATCAGCCAGATGCTCAGCCCTCCTGGAAATCCCAGCACGGTGAGTTCGGGAGCTTGCACGAGCAGATGACGCAGATGGTCCAGCAGGCTAAAGTGATTCAGGTCCTTGGGGGAGGGGAGTTGATAAATCTCGCCATAGTAGCGCCAGGCAGCAGGGATGAGGACCGGGTTGAGCGAGGGTCCGCTGGCATCCTCTTGGGTAATGAGCAGACGGCTGTAATCGATGAGCAGATTCACATGCGTGGGCAGGCCTGGATAAAGGGAACTCACCTTTCCCTGGGTGACGCTCAATTTTCCAAGTGCGACCCATGTCACGTCTGATTGATTCAAATCGCTGAGTAACCAGGCATAGTAGCTCTTGCCAGGATCGGGAGCGGCTATATGGTGTAGATCGATGAGCACTTCGTCATAGATCCCCTGATTGTTGTTCACATACAACTTCCCGCTACTGAGAAAGTAGACGTGTCCGACGACTGGTAGAGTCGTCGCAGGAGGAGCTGTCTTCGTCTGCTTGCCTGGGAAGACGAAGATGGCCGCTACCGTTGAAG
>WNGQ01001558.1_pt1 | contig 23712 bp, 15 predicted proteins | sample 5407661 | NCBI WGS metagenome assembly WNGQ01 (sample SAMN13153382, study PRJNA577476) | soil metagenome | isolation source: 60 cm soil or saprolite under Garry oak tree replicate 2 | place: USA:California | collected 2016-06-15 | reverse complement strand
GCGGATTGCGGCTTGGCCGCGGCCTGATGTCGAGGATGCGGACTTCGAGCACGTCGCCGGGCTGGGCGTCCTTCACCGCCACCGGACCGGTGCAGATATGGACGCCGAACCCCTCGCCGGCGCCGCGGCCGAACACGCTCGCATCCATCGGGCCTGCGCCGCGCCGATCGACATTCTTGAATTGCCGGGTCCAGCCGAACACGCTTTCGGCGCCAGCATCGCCCGTGATCATCCGCTCCGGATCGTCGGAGGCGTGCTGGGTCAGGGTTTCGATCGTGATCGTGTCGGCGGAACTGATTTCCGCTTGCGGCGCCAGCGCGCGGCTGAAATAGCCCCAATGCACGCGGTCGGCCGCAACCGAAATATGGTGGTGGGTTTGTCCGGCCTCGATGCTGAGTTCGCCCCTGTCCGATCCGGCAAACGCGACGGCCTTCCTGGCAAATCCGTGCGGGTGGTGTAAGCGCAACTGCGCGAGCGCATCCTGCGGCCAACCGCGCTGGCCGGGAACCGTAGCCGGCGCAGCGATCCGCTCCGCCTCCTGCTGGCGAAACTCGCGCGGCGGCAGCCCGAAACGATGACGGAAGGCCCGGCTGAAATGCGCGGAGTCGCCAAAACCGTAACGATAGGCGATCTCGGAAATCGATCGATGCGCCTCCGCCGGGTTCGACAGGTCGGCCCAGGCCCGCTGCAATCGCCGCTCGCGCACATGGTGCGTGAAATTGTCGTCGACCGCTTCAAACAGTTTCTGCAAGTAGCGCTCGGAGATTCCCTCGACTTGCGCGACCCGCGCCGGCGTCAGCTCGGGATCATCCAGCCTGCGCTCGATGGTCTGACAAATCCGGTGCAGGATCGCCGCCTGCGTCGCGGTGTTGCCATTGTCCGGCGTCGGCGCCGCGAGCCCATGCGCGAGCGCGAGCAGAACATCGACCAACCCTTGCGCCACCGCCGCCCATTCCACGTCGGTCAGGGTTTCGATGTTGCGCGCCGTGGTCTCGAGCATCCGCGCGAACACGTCGCAGAGGCCTCCCGGCGCCACCGCGCGGACCTGCCCGAACTTCAACTTGCCGGGGATGCGACCATGCAGCGCCTCCGCGGTCACCGACAGCACGATGGCGCGCATGTCGCGCTGGAATACGACGCTCCAGTCACCACATCTCGGCAGCAGCAGAAGATGTCCGGCAGGAACGATCCGGTGACCACCGCCTTCGCGCAGCATCACGCCATCCTCGATCGGCAACAGCGCGATTGGCAATCCGTCGGCGGATCGCGATAGCGGCGCCACGCCTTGCGATCCGGCGGCAATGCGGGTCAGGGCGACGCCGACCGTATTCCGGTGCGATGCCGTCGCATGGCCGTCATAGGCGGAATTGACTGACGCAGGCTGCAGGCCGACATCGCTCAACACGTCCCGCCAAGCTTCCGGGCGGTCGTCCCGTGCGTAGGATTCGCTCGTGAACGGACGAAAACTCATATTCGACCCAACATCGAGCGAATCAAGCAAAGCCCGTGCCAGAGCGGCCCTCTTTGCTCACCTTCACGTCAACGTCGGGACGCGTTGCCTATGATTTAGTCGCAGCGAAAGACATTCTTCCGGATCGTGCCGTGCACGCCCCAATTGGCGTCGACCACCTGGGTCACGCCAAAATCCGCGCCCACCGACATCAACGAGATCGCCTCATCTTCGCTCAATCGGTGCACCGTCATGAGGAACCGCCGCAGTTTGCGGAACGCATCGCGCATGGCGCGGTCGAGGCTCGAATGATTGGCGATCTCGACTTGCGCGTTGGCGCCGAGTTCCGCCAGATAGTTCGGATAGCTGAAGCCATAGACCGACCACGCCTGATCGGTCTCTAACATCGGGTGGACCAGTCCCTCCAGCGCCGATCCGCCGAGATCGCCCTTCTTGTGCAGGATGAACTCGAAATCGCCGGTCAGCGAGGTTTCGATCGCGGTGCCGCCGAGCTCGCTGTCACCCTGAGCGGCATGGGGATCGCCGACCGAGAAGAACGCACCTGATACCGCCACCGGATAATACATCCGCGCACCCTTCCCGATCCGCCAGTCGTCGATATTGCCGCCGGTATAGCTCGGCGGAATCGAAGAGACGAAATCGGCTTCCGATGGCGCAAGCCCCATGGTGCCGAAGTGGAGCCGGGCCGGCACCTTGACGCTTTGCAGGATATTTTCACGCTTGCGAATGCTCGCATGATCGACCCGCACGCCGGGATAGTCGATGGTGGCATGCACGATGCCATCGGGGTCGGTCTGCGGCGTCCAGACGTAGTTGTAGACGGCCTTGGCGTAGGGTTCGCCTGATGTGTCGAGCTCGAAGATGGTGATGACCTCGCGCGGCTTCGGCTCTTCGATCAGGTCGTGATAGTGGAAGCCCCAATTCGCGGCGGCGTTGGAGCCGAAGCAGCGCCCGGCATGACAGGCGTGACAGCTCGGCCGCGGCCTGACGTCGAGGACGCGCACTTCCAGGATATCGCCTGGCTCCGCATTCTCGATCGCGACCGGTCCGGTCAAGAGATGAACGCCGAGGCCTTCGCCCGATCCCCGGATGAACGGGCCTTGGGTCGGACCGGAGCCGCGGCGCGCCACGGCCTTCTGCTCTTTGGTCCAGTGAAACACGCTTTCAGCGCCCGGATCACCAGCGATCATCCGCTCATGATCGTCATTGGCATGATGGGTCAGCGTTTCGATGGTGGCGCGGTCGCCCGATCGCAAGGTCAGCGCGGGCGCAACCTTCTTGCTGAAATAGCCCCAGTGAACGGTCGCGGGCGACACCGGCAGGGTCGAATGCCTCATCGAGATGCCTCATTTTAGGAGCGGTCGGACGATCAGGGAAATGTGCGGCTGCAAAGCGGACGACGTCATCGCACCGCCTCCGGCACCTTGTCGGCTTCCATCACGCTGAGAAACCGGGCGGTCAGCGGATTGCGCGGGTTGGAGAGAACGTCGTGCGCCGGTCCCTCCTCCACGATCCTGCCGCCGCTGAGGAAGGCGACGCGGTCGGCGACTTCGTCGGCAAAGCGGATCTGGTGCGTCGCGATGATCATGGTGAGCCCGTCGTCGATCACCAGCCGCCGGATCACCTCCAGCACCTCGTTGACGAGTTCCGGATCGAGCGCCGAGGTCGGCTCGTCGAGCAGGAGCACGCTCGGGTTCGGCGCCAGAGCGCGCGCGATCGCCACCCGCTGCTGCTGGCCGCCCGAAAGATGCCTCGGCAGCGCGTCGGCGCGATGGCTCAGCCCGACCCGTTCCAACAGTTCATAGGCGCGGCGATCGGCATCGACCCGCACCATCCCGTGCACCCAACGCAAGGGACCGGCGATATTTTCCTTGGCGGTGAGATGGCTGAACAGGTTGAATTGCTGGAACACCATGCCGACACCGACGCTGGCGCGCTCGTTGGCGATGGCGCGCGGCGACAGCGGCTTGCCGTCGCCGTGAAAACCGAGGCGGCGTCCGCCGACGCGCACCGTGCCGGAGTCCCAATTCTCGAGATGGTTGATACAGCGGAGCAGCGTGCTCTTGCCCGAGCCGCTCGGGCCGAGCAGAGCCACGACTTCGCCGATCCGCACCGTCAGATCGACCCCGCCAAGGACGGTTTGCCTGCCGTAGGCCTTGGCGAGATCCCTGACCTCGACCGCGACATTGTTGCGCGCGATCATGGCGGCGCGCTTGGCCCGACCCTCGCGCGTCAGCGCCGGCAGCGGGCGTGCCGCAAGGGCTGCCTCGCTATCGAGCGCCGGAGCCGCCTGTTCCGCGAGATCGAGCCCGGCCACGAGGTCGGCCCGGCGCCAGGGCAAATAGTCAGCGAGCTTGCGCGGCCGCGTGGTGCGATCGAGGTCCAACAGCCATTCGACAAACAGCTGGATGGCGCCGACCGCCCCGGTCAGCACGAGATACAACAGGCCGGAGGCAAAGAAGATCGAGAAGAAATCGAAGGTTGAGGAGGCAAGTTGCGTGCTTCGCAGTGTCAGTTCCTGCACGGCGATGACAGAGGCGAGCGAGGAGTTCTTCAGCGCACTTACCGATTCATTGCCGAAGGCGGGGATCATGGTGCGGATCGCCTGCGGCGCGATCACCCGCCGCATCAGGACCCCGGGCGTCATGCCGAGCGCTTGGCCTGCCAGAAGCTGCCCGCGATCGACGCCGAGCACGCCGGCGCGCAGCATTTCTGCGATGAACGGCGCCTCGTTGCAGGCGAGCGCGAGCCCGGCCGCCGCGATCGCCGGAAGCGTGATGCCGATATGGGGCAGCGCGTCATAGGCAAACACCATCTGCAGGATCAACGGCGTGCCGCGGAAGATCACGGTGTAGCCACGCGCCGCTGCAGCCAGCAGCTTGAGGCGACTGAGCTGCATCCAGGCAAGCACGAGGCCCAGGATCAGCCCGCCGAACAGCCCGAGAGCGGTCACCTGAAGCGTGAGTTCGATGCCCTCGAGCAGGTACGGCAGGCTGAGATAGTGCAGGAACAGGAGCATCAATCAGCCGTGAGGATGTCCGGTTCCTTGAAGTTGTTGACGTCGAGTTCCCACTTCTTGAGCAGGTCCATGTGAATCCCGGCCTTCTGGACCTCGATCAGTGCGGCGAGCACCGCGGCACGGAATTCAGGCTTGTCCTTGGGAACGGCGATCCCGACCGAATAGGGGATCGTCACCGCGATCGCCTTTTCCAGTTTGTCCGGATTGGCCTTCACCGCCTGATCCACCGTGTTGACGTCATTGACATAAGTGTCGGCGCGGCCGGCCAGGATGGCCTGAATGCAGTTGGCGTTGTTGTCGTAAAGTTGCAGCGTCGGTTCGGCCTTGCCTTCCGCCTTGCATTTCGGACCCATATCCTGGACCAGCGGCACTTCGACGAAGCCGGTGTTCTCGGCGGCCGCCGCCCCGCACAGCGAGGTGTTGATGCCGCTGATCTTCTTCGGGTTGCCCTTGGCGACCAGGACGCCGTCGAACACTTTCGAATAGGTGATGAAGTCGGCCGCCTTGGCGCGTTCCTTGGTGGCGTAGATGTCGGAGATCACGATATCGGCCTGGCCGCTCGCGAGCGTGGTGAGGAGTGCGGCGAACACCACGGGCTTGTAGGTGAGCTTGAAGCCGAGGCAGTCGCCGATCGCTTCCCCGAGATCGATGTCGAAGCCAACATATTTGCTGGGGTCCTTCGGATCGATCGCTTCATATCCCGGGGTATGCGGGTTGACCGCGTTGACCAGCGTCTTGCCCTTCCAGTGCGGGTACTTGTCCTGCAGCACCGCGCAACCGGCAGGCGCCGCCTGCGCGCTCACGGGCAGCAGGAATCCACCCAGCACCAGGATCGCGGCGAGCGCGGCCGCGCGCCAAGCAAGGGACGAGCGCGCGGCGGCACCAGCCGATCCGCCAAAAAGCCATGTCTGCATGTTGCCAGCTCCTTCGAATTTGTCATGGCCCCTGCCATGTTCCAAAGTTCGAAGAAAAGCCTATGGCCAACGGCCGCGAGAAAGCTTGTCCGTGGGCGTACAAAAAATTGGATTGGGAAGGCCCGCCATTTGGGCAGCCTGCACAGAAAATATTCCGGGCCTGGGTCCACCTTCGACAGTCCGTTACTGCTCGAACACCGCCCGGCACGCCTCGCTCAGATTCGCCTTCTGCCGCCTCAGGCAGGCCGTGATGGCGCGGACATTGGGGATTTCGCCAGGGCACAGGCGGTAGACGTCCGGGGTACAGGCCTTGCGCTGTACGGGGGTGCCCTGCTGGGCATCTGCGGCGCCGGCCGCGAACAGCGTGAGGAAGAGACCGAGCGTCGAGGCACGACGCGCGCGGCTTTTCAACGCCGCCGATCGCACAAACCTGGGTTTCATGACTTGCGTCTCCCTCGCTTAAGGCCGCGCCGCTTTCGGTCGCGCGACCGTCATCAAGGGCAGATACGAAAAATCTTTCCGAGAAAATGTGATACCTCTCACACTTTGTCGCCACGCTCGCTACCTAAGCTCCACGCAAGAAAGCGGTAACCAAGGAAGCGGGGGAACGCCGGATCGTTACAATTTGAGCGATCCGTTCAATCGCGAAACAAAGACCATTTGCGACGTTGCGCTTGTCCAAACGCGGGAGAGCGCAATGCGAGAAGCCGAATACGAGCGAATGATTGACGCCGTCCGCGACGCGTTTGCGGAGGTTCCCGAGGAGGATGCCATGGCCGATTTGATGCCGACCTTCAAGGCGCCCCCGAAGGCCGCCAACGACAATCAACTGGCCTGGCCGCTGATTCCCTTCCCGCAGGGCTGGTACGCCGCCTGCTGAGGCTGGCACACACTTTCAATAGTCTGCGTAAGCCACTGATTATGTTGTTGGAGGCCACGTCCGGAATTGAACCGGAGTACACGGTTTTGCAGACCGTTGCGTAACCACTCCGCCACGTGGCCCCATACCGCCGGTTCAATACAGGCGATCAAGGGCTTAGGCAACTACCGCGCCCCCGCGCGCATTGCAGCAAATCGCCACAAGCGACTCACTTCCCGAAATGAAAAGCTCAAACAGGTAGGATGCTACAACTAGATAGGATGCCACAACTGAGAGCAGCAAAGGATATTTCGCGCGAAAGTAGAATATGTTAGAGGTGTGGCCATCGTGTGGCCATCTCGCGAGGTCGCGACGGCGCTCGCGGCTCGCGGTATGGGGCAGCTAACGATGGGGGTGCGAATGAGCAGGCCGATCAACCCTTGGAGCGTCTATGCGCTGATGGGGACCTTGACAGCCATTGCAGCGATCTTTGTCGGGCTGGCGGGTTGGGCGACCTGGGCGGCCGTAAGCTGGTTGTTTGGTTAGGCTGTTTGAAAGTCAGTGACGACGCTCGGCCCTGCGTTGACGGCTGCGCCATCACTATGGCAAAATACGGCCCTCAATAAGGGGAAGTCGCCATGAAGCAGGCGATCTTTTGGCGAAAAGTCGACGCCTGCGCCGCTGGTTGGATTACACTTATCCTGGCGTACTGCTACCTTCTGCCGCTGACGAATACAGGCTGTGGTGATGCTCGTTCGGCCCTTTGTTGCCCTTTCCATTGGCGTTCTTATCACCCTGCGGTTGGCCATTATTTTCGGGACGCCGTCCTACGATAGCTTCGGAGATCTCTCGATCTATCGCGAGGTCGGTGAACTGGTTGTTCATGGGATTGACCCCTATGACCCTGCATCCAGGCCGGAGCTGCGCCAGGAACTGCGTTTGAACGGCCACGGCGTGCCGGCGTCGACCGACCTTGGGAGCTACAATTTCTATGTCGGGGCGAACCTGCCGGGATCGACCCTTCTCTACGGAGTGATCGAGCGATTTGCCGAAAGCGCCCGTGGTTGGCGCATTGCGCTCGTTCTTGGAGATCTCTCTTTGCTGCTTTCCGCGGTCTTCTTTCTGCGGAGAAACGGAATCGCCGATCGGCCCGATGCGCAGCTCGCGCTTTTCCTCACGGTCGTCTGTTGCCCGTCGCTCTTGTACTGGGGCACGCTCCTCGCGGAGGACAAGCAGTACCAGACCGCGCTCATGATCCTGCTCGCTGGCTTCCTCTCGGCACCTGGCAAGCGTCCTGGCGCGGATGCGGCGATGATCGGCGTCGTCGGCGCCCTTTCTATCCTGTTCAAGGCGTTCGGGCTTTTCCTTGCGCCAGTCGCCTTGTTGTATTTCCTGCGGCGGCCGACGCGGGAACTTCTGATCGCCGCCGTTGTTGCAACGATCGTGGCGCTACCGCTGATCTTCTATTTCGATCTCTCGTTCATCACGCGCATGCTCGACCGGCTTCGCGCAGGCGGCACGGTCTGGAACAACTTCCACGGCTCGCCCTGGCAGCTCGTGCCTCTTGACGTCGCGCAGCTTGCGCGGCCGATGGTCTGCATCTCCTTGATCGCGCTCTCCGTCTGGGCCTACGTCCGCGGCGCGATCGATCTGCTGAACGCCTCTGCTGCGATCTGCGTCGTCTTTGGTTGCCTCTGGCTCATCAGCGGCAGCATGGACCGAATGAATATGGCAATGGTGTTTGCCGTGATCTGCACCGCGACGGTTTCGACCCGGTTGTGGCTCTTGCTCTCGATCCTTAATTTTGCCTGGCAGGTTCCGCTCTATTGGCAATATGGCGGCGAGCGGACAGATGCGATTGCGGCGGCGTTGTTTGTGGCGTTCTACTTCCCGATGCTCTTGTCTGCGCCGGCAAGGAGATCGCTGGTCACTGCGCCATATCCCGCGCCATCGACTCTCCCCGCTTGATATCGCGTGAGGCCACCTTCCCGACAAGCATGTCGATCGGTGCGGCTTTTGCTTTGCGTTGCGCTGTTCGGGTAAGACAGCCGAAACCGCTTTGCACAGCGGCGCGGGACCGCTCCACAACGTGACCTGGCATAGCGCACTCGTATGCCACCTTCTGCGGCCAACGGCCTGATCGGATAGACTTTTACGCCCTCTTGCGACGCCGCCAATCCCGCTTCGGACGTGGGGTGAGTTCAGGATTGGTGCCCTGAACTTCGCGATAGCGGACGAGCATCCGCTCGAAACTGGCATGCAGCGTGGCCGCGATGTCCGGCCGCTTGTCGAGCGCGGCGATCAGCATGGCCGCGGCCTCGATCGTCGACAGCCCATCGTGGCGCGGCTCACGGCGCAAGGTGCCATAACGCGAGGGATGGGCCGGGTTGAGAATCACGCGCTGGCATTTCAGCATCCAGGCATTGCGCCACCACAGTGCCTTGGCCTGGCTCCAGGTGCCGTCGAGCAGCACCACGCCCTCGATTGCCTTCAGGATGGCGCGCTGGTTGTCGGCGATCTCGCCCTTGCGGTTCAGCGCGATGATCTCGCTCGCGGTGCCGAGATCCTTCCCGTTTGCCGAACCGAGATAAAGCACCGCCCAGCGCGAGGGGTCGGCGACCGGCCGGCCCAGCGCCTTGGCGAGGCTCGGCCATGACAGCCCGACCCGCACCACCGCGTTTTCGAAATGCTGTGCGGTCAGCCGCGCGGTCCCGAGCGCCCGGTCCTGCTCCTGCGGGTGCTGCAGGATCAGGACGGCCAGCCGGCTCTCGATCGGCGTGATGCCGTCGCAGATGCATAGCGGCCCGGGCTTGAGGCAGCGCGGGCAATCCGGCATCGCCTCGGCGGCCGCGTTGATGGTCTCGGCTTGTCCTGACATAGGCCGCCTATACGCGCCGCGGCGCGCCTCAACAAGCGAAAGCTATTCCGCGGGCGCTGCAACCGCACTCGGTTCGGGCCGGCGCCGCAGCCGGTCGATCAGGAGGTAGATCACCGGGGTCGTATAGAGCGTCAGGATCTGCGAGACGAACAATCCGCCGATGATGGTGATGCCGAGCGGCCGGCGCAGCTCGGTGCCGGGGCCGGTGGCAATGACCAACGGAATGCCCGCGAACAAGGCCGCCATCGTCGTCATCAGGATCGGGCGGAAGCGCGCGCTGCAGGCCTCGAAGATGGCGTCGGCCGACGACAGGCCGCGGTTGCGTTCCGCGTCCAGCGCGAAATCGACCATCATGATTCCGTTCTTCTTGACGATGCCGATCAGCAGGATGATTCCGACGAAGGCAATGACGGTCAGCGGCGTATTGGTGACCTGCAGCGCCAACAGCGCGCCGAGGCCTGCCGAGGGCAACGTCGAAATGATGGTGAGCGGATGGGCGAGGCTCTCGTAGAGCACGCCGAGCACGATGTACATCGCAACCAGCGCGCCGAGGATCAGGAGCGGCTGCCGGCCCGAGGATTTGGCGAAATCACCGGCGTTGCCGTCGAAACTGCCGCGGATGCCCTCGGGCATGTGCAGCTCCTCCACCGCGCGCTGGATGTTGGCCGCAGCCGTCGACAGCGGCACGTTGGGAAGCAGATTGAACGACACCGTCGAGGACGGAAACGACTGCGAATGAAACACGGCCAGCGGCGACAGCCCGCGCTGGTAGCGAACGACGGTCGACAGCGGCACCTGGACGTCACCGGCGCCGGCGACGAAAATATGCTCGAGGTTGGATGGATCGCTCTGGAATCTCGGATCGACCTCGAGCACCACCACGTACTGGTTGCGCTGGGTATAGATGTACGAGATCTGCCGCTGCGAAAATGCGTTGTTGAGCGCGTTGTCGATATCCTGGACGCGCACGCCGAGCTGTGAGGCCTTCTGGCGGTCGATCGACAGCGTCAGTTGCAGGCCGCCGGGATCACGATCGCTGGAAACATCGGTAATGCCCTCGACCGTCTCCATGCGCTTGGCGGCGATCGGGGCCCATTTCTGCAGCAGGTCGAGGTCGGTGCTCGACAGCGAATATTGGTAGTCGCCGGAATCGGTCGGCCGGCCGCCGGCGCGCACGTCCTGCGCCGCGAACATGAAGAGACGGATGCCCGCGACCCGGAAGAGGTTCTTGCGCAGGCGATCAATCGCCTCGGCGGTCGTGGATCCGGCCCGTTCCTCCGGCGCCTTCAGGCTGATGAACATCATCCCCCGATTGGAGACGCCGCCGCCGGGGCCGCCGGCCCCCCCGAGAATGGAGCCGATCCCGGCCACGGCCTGATCCGCCATCACGATGTCGGCGATCTGCTGCTGCAGCCCGAGCATCGACTGGAACGAGATATCGGCCGAGGCGCGCGTGATCCCGATCACGAAACCGGAATCGTCGATCGGAAAATATCCCTTCGGGGTCTTGATATAGAGCGTCACCGTCAGCGCGATGGTCGCGAGAAAGACCAGCAGCACCATCATCGGGAACTCCAGCGCCACCCGCAACGTGCGCGTATAAAACGCCACCATTCCCGACAGCGAGCCTTCGACGATGCGGTCGAACCAGGTCGCGGTGTCCGAGGTCGCCTCCTTGATGTAGTGGGCGCAGATCATCGGCGTGATCGTGAGCGACACCACGGTCGAGACCACGATGGCGAAGGTCAGGGTCAGCGAGAATTCCCGCAACAGCCGGCCGACGATCCCGTCCATGAAAATCAGCGGCGTGAAGGCCGCGACCAGCGACAGGCTGATCGACAGCACCGTGAAACCGATTTGCCGCGCGCCTTCCACCGCCGCCTGGTAGGGCCGCATGCCATGCTCGAGGTTGCGGTACATGTTCTCGATCATGACGATGGCGTCGTCGACCACGAAGCCGACCGAGATCGCGAGCGCCATCAGCGACAGATTGTCGATCGAGAAACCTGCCGCCCACATGCCGGCGCAGGTGCCGGCCAGCGCCAGCGGTACGGAGACGCCCGCCGCGACCGTCGGCGTGAGGCGGCGCAGGAAGACGAACACCACCACCATGACCAGGATGGCGGTCGCAAGCAGCGTCAACTGCATGTCGCGGACGCTGGCGCGGATGGTTCCGGTCCGATCGACCAGGGTCGAGATGTCCACGCCGCCCGGAATCCATTTCCTCAGTTCCGGGATCAGCGCCCTGACGCGATCGACGGTATCGATGACATTGGCGTCGCCCTGTTTGGTGATTTGAATGATCACCGCCGGCTGCTTGTTGAACCAGGCGATCGAGCGGCTGTTGCGGACCGAATCCTCGACTTCCGCGACGTCAGAGAGCCGCACGAAATTGCCGTTCGAACTCTTGATCAGGATCTCGCGGAATTCGGCGGCGGTGCGCATCTGCTTGTTGATCGACAAGGTCTCGCTCTGGCGGCCGCCATTGAAGATTCCGACCGGACCCAACGGATTGGCGTTGACGATCGCGAGCCTGACGTCATCGGTCGCAATCCCCGCATTCGACAGCGCCACCGGGTTGAGCGCGATGCGGACCGCGGGCTGGTCGGCGCCGCTGACCGTGACTTCGCCGACGCCAGGCACCTGCGAGATGCGCTGGGCGATCACGGTGTCGGCCACGTCGTAGAGCGCGCTGGAGGGGATCGTCGTCGAGGTCAGCGCCAGCACGAAGACCGGCGCCGCGGCGGTATTGGCTTTGCGGAAATTCGGCAATGTCGGCAGATCGGTCGGCAGATCGGCCAGCGATGCGTTGATCGCGGCCTGCACGTCGCGCGCGGCGCGGTCGATGTCGCGGCCGATCGCGAATTGCAGCTGGATGCTGGTCGAGCCGAGCCCGCTGGTCGAGGTGATCTGGTTGATCCCGGCAATTTCGCCGAGCCGCCGCTCCAACGGTGCGGCTACCGTTGCCGCCATCACCGAGGGATCGGCGCCCGGACGCGATGCGTTGACCCTGATCGAGGGAAAATCGACATTGGGGACCGGCGCAACCGGCAGGAATTCGTACGCCACGCCGCCGACCAGAAACAGCCCGATCGCGAGCAGCGTGGTGCCGACCGGCCGGCGGATGAAGGGCTGGGAGATCGAGGCCATTACTGCATCCCCTCGGTGGCTCCCGCAACCGGCGGCCTCGGCAGGTCGGGCGCGATCGGCGGCACCGCCTTTTCGATGCTGCGATTGATCCGGTCGAGCGCCAGATAGATCACCGGCGTCGTATAGAGGGTCAACAGTTGGCTCAGCAGCAACCCGCCGATGATCGAGATGCCCAGGGGAAAGCGCAACTCGGCGCCGGTGCCGCTTTCCACCGCCAGCGGCAGCGCGCCGAACAGGGCGGCCAGTGTCGTCATCATGATCGGGCGGAAGCGCAGCAGACAGGCCTGCACGATCGCGTCCTGCGCGGACATGCCCTGGCCGCGCTCCGCCTCCAGCGCGAAGTCGATCATCATGATGGCGTTCTTCTTGACGATGCCCATCAACAGGATGATGCCGATCAGGCCGATCACCGACAGGTCTTGTCCGAACAGCATCAGCGCCAGAATGGCGCCGATGCCGGCCGACGGCAGCGTCGAGAGAATGGTGATCGGGTGGATGTAGCTCTCATAGAGCACGCCGAGCACGATGTAGATGGTGACGAGCGCGGCCAGGATCAGCCATGGTTGCCCGGCCAGCGATTTTGCGAACTCGGCCGCATCGCCGGCAAACCCGCCGACCACGCTGCCGGGCATGCCGATCCTGCTCTCGATCGCCTTGACCTCGCCGACGGCGTCGCCGAGCGCCGCACCGGGCGCGAGGTTGAAGCTGAGCGAGACCGCCGGAAACTGCGCCTGGTGGGAGATCGCCAAGGGCGCGGTGGTACGGATCAAGGTCGCGACCGCCGACAGCGGCACCTGCGCGTCGAGCGCGCCGGGCAGATAGAGTTTTGACAGGATCGAGGGATCGCGCTGGTACATTGGCAGCGCTTCCAGCACCACCCGGTATTGATTGGCCTGACCATAGATGGTCGAGATCTGACGCTGCGCGAAGGCGTCGTTGAGTGTGTCGGTGACCGCCTGCAGGCTGACGCCGAGTTGGCCGGCGCGCTGCCGGTTGATGTCGAGGGCGGCGCGCAAGCCGCCGTCCTGGGCTTCCGAGGAGACGTCGCGGAACAAGGGATCGCGGCGCAACTCGGCCACGAGCTTGTTCGCCCACAGCGATACCAGCGCGGTGTCGGTTCCCGTCAACGTATACTGATATTGCGAACGGCTGGACTGGGTCGAGATCTGGACATCCTGCACCGGCTGAAAATAGATCGTCATGCCCGGGATCGAGGCCGTCAGTTGCTTCAGGCGCGCGACCACGACCGAGACGTCGTCGCGCCGCTCGCCGCGCGGCTTCAGCGTCATCACCAGGCGTCCGACATTGGTGGTCGGGTTGACCGACCCCGCGCCGATCACGGAGACGACGCCGATCACATCCGGATCGGCCTTGATTGCGGCCGCGGCCTGGGCCTGCCGGTTCTGCATCTCGGCAAAGGACACGTCGGCACCGGCCTGGGTCACCGCGGTGATCGACGCGGTGTCCTGCAACGGCAGGAAGCCCTTCGGCGCCACCACGTACATGACCAGGGTCGCGACGATCGTTGCGAGCGTGACCACGAGCGTCGTGCGCTGATGCCTGAGCACCCACAACAGCGTGCGGTGATAGAACTCGATCATGCGGTCGATGAAGCGGCTGACCGCGGCAAGGCCGGGAACCGCGAATTCCTCGCCGGCGTGCTTCAACAGCCGCGAGCACATCATCGGCGTCAGGGTCAGCGACACGATCGCCGACGTCACGACCGCAATCGTCAGGGTCAGCGCGAACTCGCGGAACATCCGACCGACCAGTCCCGACATGAACAACAGCGGAATGAAGACGGCGATCAGCGAGACCGTCAGCGAAATCACGGTAAAGCCGATTTCGCTGGCGCCCCGCAGCGCCGCATCCATCGCGCCTTCTCCGTTCTCCATGTGGCGGACGATGTTTTCGATCATCACGATGGCGTCGTCGACCACGAATCCGGTGCCGATGGTGAGCGCCATCAGCGACAGATTGTCGAGGCTGAAGCCTGCGAAATACATGACGCCGAATGACGTGATCAGCGACAGCGGCAATGCGACGCCGGCGATCAGCGTGGCGCGCATCGAGCGGAGGAACAAGAGCACCACGAGCGTGACCAGCACCACGCTCAAGACCAGCGTGAATTGCACGTCGTGGACGGAGGCGCGAATGGTGACGGTACGGTCGGAGACCACGGTCAGGTCGACGCCGGCCGGAATCGCGCGCTTGAGCTTGGGAATTTCCGCGCGGATCTGGCTGACGACGTCGATGACGTTGGCGCCGGGTTGCCGCTGGATATCGATGACGACGGCTGGCGTGCCCTGGTACCAGCCGCCGGTGCGATCGTTCTCCAGCCCGTCGACGATGGTGGCGACGTCGCCGATCGTGACCGGCGCGCCGTTGCGATAGGCGATGATGATGGGCTTGTAGGCGTCGGCCGCGGCGATCTGGTCGTTGGCGGCAATGGTATAGGCCTGTTGCGCGCCGTCGAGCGATCCCTTGGGCCCGGAGACGTTGGCGCCGGCAATCGCCGCGCGCAGATCCTCCATCGCGATGCCGTAGGCGGCGAGCCGCGCCAGATCGGCCTGGACCCGCACCGCGGGCTTCAGTCCGCCCAACACCGAGACGCGCCCGACGCCGGAGATCTGGCTCAGGCGCTGCGCCAACAAGGTGTCGGCGTGATCGCTCATGGCGCGCAGCGAGATCGTCTCCGAGGTCAGCGCCAACGTCAGAACCGGGGCGTCCGCCGGGTTCACCTTGGCGTAGGTCGGCGGATAAGGCAGGGTCTTCGGCAGCACGCCGGCCGCCGCGTTGATCGCCGCCTGCACGTCCTGCGTGGCGCCGTCGATGTCGCGGTTGAGATCGAACTGCAGCGAAATCTGGCTGACACCGAACGAGCTGGTGGACTGCATCAGCGACAGCGACGGGATCTGCCCGAGCTGGCGCTCGAGCGGCGCGGTGATCAGCGAAGCGATCACGTCGGGACTGGCGCCCGGCAACTGCGTCGTCACCTGCACCGTCGGGAAGTCGACCTGCGGCAATGCCGAGACCGACAGCGCCCAATAGCCGAGTCCGCCGCCGATCAACAGCGCGATCCCCAGGAGCGAGGTCGCAATGGGCCGGCGGATGAACGGTTCAGAGACGCTCATGGGTGCGTGCTCGCGCTCTCAAGATCATGGCTGCGACTTCGCCGCGCCGCCCGACTGCTCCCCCTGCGCCGGTCCGGTTTGCCCCTTTTGATCGCCCTCACCCTGAACGGCCTTCTTGGCGCCCTTGCCTTGTCCGTCCTTGCCCTGTCCGTCCTTCGCTTGTCCGTCCTTGGCTTGCGCGTCCCGGCCGCTGCGCTTCTTGCGCGGCGCGAGATCGGCCGCAGGCGTCTGCTCATCCTTGCCGATGATGACCTTTGCGCCGTCGGACAGGTTGGCAAAGCCGGTCGTCACCACGCGATCGCTGGGCGACAGCCCGCTCGCGATCACCGCATCGGTCTCGGTCTGCTGCGTCACCACGACCGGTTTCGCGGTCACGATGTCGCCCTCGCCGATGACGTAGCTGAATGTCCCGGCAGGGCCGCGCTGCACCGCCGAGGTCGGCACCACGATCGCCTTGCCGAGCGTGTCGACCTTGAGCCGCACATTGACGAACTGCCCGGGCCAGAGCTGAAAGCTGGTGTTGGGAAATTCAGCCTTGAGCTTCAACGTGCCGGTGGTCGGATCGACCTGGTTGTCGATGCCGCTCAACTTGCCGGTGTCGATCACCGTAACCCCGTCATTGCCGAACACGTCGACCGCCAGCGCGCCCTTGGCGGATGCGGCATTGACCCGCACGATCTGCTGTTGCGGTAGGCTGAACGTCACCGCGATCGGCTGCAGCTGGGTGATGATGACGAGACCGGTGGTGTCTGACGCGTGGATGATGTTGCCCTGATCGACCTGACGCAGCCCGGCGCGGCCCGACAACGGCGCGATGATCTTGGTATAGCCGAGCGTTGCCTGCGCGTTGTCGATCGCGGCCTGATCGGAACTCACCAGCGCCTCCTGCTGGGCGACCACGGCGCGTTGGGTATCGTACTGCTGCTTGGAGCCGGCGTTGGAAGCGGAGAGTTGCTGATAGCGGATCAGGTCGAGGCGCTGATTTGCCAGCTGCGCTTCGTCCTGCGCCTTCTTGGCGACGGCCTGATCGTACGCTGCCTTGTAGAGCACCGGATCGATCTCGCCGAGCACGTCGCCCTTCTTGACGTCCTGCCCCTCGGTGAAATTGACCGCGATCAACTTTCCGTCAACCTGGGCGCGCACCACCACGTTGTTCAGGGCGCGGACGGCGCCCACGCCATCGAGATAGACCGGAACATCCTGGATGCGGGGGGTCGCTGCCAGCACCGGCACCGGGAGATCGGCAGGACCCTTTGTCGCGCCTCCCCCCTTCTGCTGCAGCGAGGTCCAGCCGATATAGCCGAGGCCGCCGAGGATCAGTAGCGTGATCGCGATCGAAACCGTCCGCCGCCGTGCCCGCGATGCGACGCGGGTCACCTGATCGCCGGCAGCCTTTGCCGTTTCGTTCAAATCCGGTTTAAAGAGCATCGACCGGCCTTTCCATCCTTGGCTCCCAGCCGCCCCCCAGCGCCTGATACAGACTGACGATCGCAAGCAGGCGGGCGAGTTGCGCCTGCCACAGCGCATCTTCCGCCTGGAACAAGGTCAATTGGGTATTTAGCACGGTCACGATGTCAGCTGTTCCGGCCCGCAGCTGTTGCTCGGAAAGTTCAAAGGCCCGCCGCGAAGCCGCCACGACCTCGCGCTGCAGGCGCAGCTTGATGGTGGTCTGCTTGATCGAATAGAGCGCATTGTCGACGTCGGTGAAGGCCGAGACGACGGTCTTGCGATAGGTCTGCAGCAACTCATCCTGTCTGGCCTTGGCGTTTTCAAAATTGCCGAGAATCTTTCCGCCGTCGAAGATCGGCTGCGTCAGGCTGCCGACCAGACTGAAAAACGCCGCATGCGGCTGGAATAAGGAGACGAGGGCGGAACTTTGATAGCCGCCCTGCCCGGTCAACTGAATGCTGGGAAAGAACTGCGCGCGCGCACTGCCGACATTGGCGGTGGCGGACGCGAGCTGCGCTTCCTGGCGACGGATATCCGGTCGCTGCGTCAACAGTTCCGACGGCAGGCCGGGCGTGACGCGCGGCGACGAAATCCGATCGAGCGAGCCGCCGCGCACGCGGATGCTTTCCGGCGGGCGCGACACCAACAACGCCAGCGCGTTACGGTTCTGATCGAGGGTTTGTCGCAACGGCGGCACCAGCGCCTTCTGGTTGGCGACAACGCTCTCCTGTTGCGCGACGTCGAGATCCGTTCCCGTGCCGGCCTGGCGACGCTGCTTGATGGCGTCGAGGACGCGTGTGGCGCTCGCGATATTGCCCTCGGCGGTGCGAATGCGGTCCTGCGAGGCCAGCACCTGGAAATAGGCATTGGCGACGCTGGTCAGCGTGGTCAGCGCGACCACGTCGCGATCGAAGCGATCGCCGATCGCGGTTTCTTCCGCTGCCTGCAGCGCGTCGTGATTCTGCCCCCAGAAATCGAGCTGATAGGACGCGCTGAGCGAGGCCGAATAATTCACCACCTCGCGGCCTCCAATGCTCAAGCCGCTGGAGCTCGCGCCCGAGGTCCGCGAATAGGTCTCCTGGCCGTTGCCGGAAAGACTTGGCAGCAACGCCGCGCCGGTCTGGCGCGCCAGCGCATCTGCCTGGATGAAACGCGCAACGGCGGCGGCGATGTCGAGATTGACTCGCTGGGCTTCTTCCATCAGCGAGGTCAATTCGGATGAGCCGAAGCCGCGCCACCAGTCGAGCCTTGGTTGTCCATTCGGGGCGATGGCGCCCGCGGACTTGTAGGTGCCGGGAATATCGAGCGCCGGGTCGGGGATGTCCTGCGTGAGGACGCAGCCGACCGAACTCATGGCGAGGCTTAACGCCGCAAGCCAGCGGCTTGCGCGGATCACATGCGGAGCGGCAGCGCTCAGGCGCACGACTGCTACATCCGGGAGTGGCCGCGTCACTTTGATCCTCCGCCGGGATTAAGGGATCCGGCATCCCGCTGACGTGATGGTTCAGACGTTCTCTTCAATGCGGTTCGCGCGTTCGTCAAGAGAGCTTCTGAACCAAAACCGCACTCGAATCATAGATTTCCAATGCCGCCTTTCGATCTGAAGTTCGCGGGTCGAATTCGCTGCCTGCGATTCGCGAATTTCAGATCGGCGGCACTGGGGCTCCATTGGACGATCGAATCGTCGCCGGCCTTCACTTCCGATTGCGGGACGCTCACGGTAGCGCTGCTTCCTCCGGTACCTGCACCCATACTAACGGGCCGACATGGTCCCGCACAGCCCTGTCCCAACGTAGCTGTTGATCGTTCGCCAACCGTGGCGACAAGACATCAGCGCCACCTTATGCTTATTTTATCGGGCTTTTTTTGATTCCGGGCCGAACACGGTGGCCAATCTTACGAAGATTTCATCCGCTCCCTTCTGATTTTGCGTCCGAATCGTCGGCGCCTGACGCCCGCCGGAGCCTCTTGAAACTTCCCCGGCCAAGAATCGTAGCTCGATCGCAGCTTGGCGGACAACGCCATTGGGGGGTACTGAATGCGCGTCGCGGTTGTCGGAACGGGAATTGCGGGCAATGCCGCGGCCTGGACTCTCTCCCTCCGCTATCCCGTGACGGTCTATGAGCGCGAGTTGCGCGCGGGCGGACACAGCCACACCGTCAACATCGATTATCAGGGCACGCCGATCGCGGTGGATATCGGCTTCATCGTCTACAATGAACTCAACTATCCCGACCTGACCGCGATGTTCGCGCATCTCGGCGTCGAGACGGTCGAGAGCTGCATGAGCTTTGCGCTGACCGCCGACGGCGGCCGGTTCGAATGGAAGGGCGGCGGCAATACGTGGATCGATACGGCCAAAGGGCTGTTCGCCCAGCCCACGAACCTGCTGTCACCCTCCTATCTCTGGATGCTGCGCGACATTGTCACCTTCAACACGCAGAGCGTGAAGGACTACCAGGCCGGGAAACTGGCCGGACTGACCTTGCGCGACTATTTCCGCCGCAATCACTTTGCACCACGCCTCTTGACCGACTATCTGGCCCCGATGGGGGCGGCGATCTGGTCGGCGCCTGCGGAAGAGATCCTCGACTTCCCGGCCGAGAATTTCGTCGCCTTCTTCAACAATCACCGGCTGCTGCAGTACGACCGTCCGGTCTGGCGCAGCGTCAAGGGCGGCAGCCGGCGCTATGTCGACGCACTGACCGGGAGCTTCCGGGACCGGCTTCGCCTGGGCTGTTCGGTCACCTCGATCGAGCGCACGCCGCAAGGCGTGGTCGTTCACGACAGTCACGGCAAGCGCGACACCTACGACCATGTCGTGCTGGCCTCGCACAGCGACCAGGCGCTCGCCATGCTGTCCGACGCCTGCGCGCGCGAGCGCGAAATCCTCGGCGCCATCAGCTATGCTCCCAATACGGTCTATCTGCATCGCGACCAGAGCCTGATGCCGAAACGCCGGCGCGCCTGGGCGTCCTGGAATTTCCTGCGCTGGCAGCGCGAGGGAACGATCGAGAACGACGTCGCGATCACCTATTGGATGAACCGGCTGCAGGCGATCGACCACGACAAGCCGCTCTTCGTCAGCCTCAATCCACCATTCGCACCGCGAGCCGAGCTGACCTTCGGCAAATACACCTGCGAGCATCCGCAATTCAACGTGGCCGCCTTCGCCGCGCAGAAGCGGCTCGCCGAGATCCAGGGCCGCCGCCATACCTGGTTTTGCGGCGCATGGACCGGATACGGATTCCACGAGGACGGCTTGCGGTCGGGACTTGCGGTTGCCGAAGCGCTCGGCGCGGTCGTGCCCTGGCGCGAGACGCCGCGCGAACTGGCGGAGGCCGCGGAATAGCGATGGCCGCTCCGATCACCAGACCGGACGACGACAGCGCCACGCCGGAGGCCGCGGTGCTGTATTTCGGTGAGGTGATGCATGCCCGGCTGAAGCCGATGGGCCATCGCTTCCACTATCGCGTCATGAGCCTTCTGATCGATCTCGACAGGCTCGATGAAGCCGATCGTCGGTCTCGCCTGTTCGCCGTCAATCGCGCCGCGCTCTACAGCTTCCACGAGGCCGATCACGGCGAGCGCGACGGTTCGAGCTTGCGCGCCCATGCGCAACGCTGCGCGGCCCGACAGGGCATCGACCTCACCGGCGGACGCGTTCGGCTGCTGTGCTACCCGCGCCTGTTCGGTTACACCTTCAATCCGCTGTCGGTCTATTTCTGCCATCGCGCCGATGGGACGCTGGCCTTGCTCATCTACGAGGTCCGCAACACCTTCGGCGACATCCACGCCTACGTGCTGCCGGTGAAACCGGACGAGATCTCGGGTGCCGGAATCCGGCAGGAGCAGGACAAGCTGTTCTACGTCTCGCCATTCGTCGCGATGGCGATGCGCTACCGTTTCCGCATCTCGCCGCCGGGCGAGCATCTCAAGCTCAGGATTCTCGAGACCGACCGCGAGGGGCCCCTGCTGGCTGCGACCTTCTTTGGCCGCCGTAGCGCCTTGACGTCCAAGGCCTTGTTGCGGTCGGCGGTCGCGCTGCCGCTTCTCAGCTTCAAGATCATCGTCGCGATCCATTGGGAGGCGCTCCGGCTCTGGCTCAAAGGCGCCGCATTGGTGCCACGATCTGCAAGGTCGGCGCGCGTTGCTGCAACGCCGTATGAGGAGCTGCGGGCCAAAGATCGGTAACCCTGCTGGCGTGACCGATGCGGCTGCCGCGAATACCGGCTTGGCGAGCGACGAAACCCACGCTTATATTAAATCGGCGCTGACTGCCCGCGGGAGGCAAGCTCTGGTCCGGTGACGGCCGAAACGAACTCGACCATCACGCGGCGCCTGGATGCAGAGCGGATGATGGATCTGCCATGCCGGACGTGATTTCGGTAACCTCTGACAACGTCGAGACCACGCTCGCGGGCCTGCCCCGCGTAGTCCGCCTGGCGCTCGGATTTGGCGCCAGGCTCAGGCGCGGCACGCTCGACGTCACCCTGCCCGACGGCCGCATCGTGCGGCTGGGCGGCGCGGAGCCGGGTCCGGCGGCCGCCATGACGCTGTACAGCTATGGTTTCGCGTCCAGGCTCCTCAACGGCGGCGACATCGGGATCGCCGAAGCCTATCTGAACGGCGAATGGGACACCCCCGATCTGACGCAGTTTCTGTACTTGTTCTGCGTCAATCACGAGCTGATCCAGTCGATGCTCGCCGACAAGCCCCTGATTCGCGTCATCCAGATGGTCCGCCACTGGTTCAACCGCAATACGCGGCGCCAGGCGCGCCGCAACATCTACGCGCATTACGATATTGGCAATGCCTTCTATTCCGCCTGGCTCGATTCCAGCATGACCTATTCGTCGGCCCTGTTCGAGGACCACACCGCCGATCTTACGGCGGCGCAAAACAACAAATATCGCAGGCTCGCCGAAGCCATCGACCTGCAGCCCGGCCAGAAACTCCTGGAGATCGGCTGCGGCTGGGGCGGCTTTGCCGAATATGCCGCCCGAACCTATGGCACGAACGTCGTCGGTCTCACCATCAGCGAGCAGCAGCGCGATTTCGCGCAAAGGCGCATCCAGGAGGCCGGCCTCGGCGACAAGGTCGAAATCAGGCTGCAGGACTACCGCGACGAGCGTGACCAGTATGACCGGATCGCCTCGATCGAGATGATCGAGGCCGTCGGCGAGCAGTTCTGGCCGAAATATTTCTCACAGTTGCGCGACCGCCTGCTGCCCGGGGGGCTTGCCGGCATCCAGGCCATCACCATCCAGGACAGCATGTTCCCGACCTACCGGCGCGAGGTCGACTTCATCCAGCGCTATGTTTTTCCGGGCGGGATGCTGCCTTCGCCGCATATCCTGAAATCGCTTGGCGAGCGCTTCGGCGTGCCTGTCATCCGCGAACACATTTTCGGACAAGATTATGCCAAGACGCTCGCGACCTGGCGAAATAATTTCCGCGCGGCGTGGCCGAACCTGATGCCGCTCGGTTTCGACGACCGCTTCCGCCGGCTGTGGGAATACTATCTCGCCTATTGCGAGGCCGGATTCCTCTCCGGAAATATCGACGTTCGCCAGGTGGTGTTTGCAAAGCCGCGCTGATCTTACGCCGGCTTACACTTTTGGCGATCATGCGCTAGGGTTGTTCGCGATATTGCACAAGCGAACGGCAACCTGACCAGATGATCATCAAGAACGACGTCATTGAGGCCATCGGCAACACGCCCCTCATCAAATTGGTACGCGCTTCCGAAGCCACCGGCTGCACCATTCTCGGCAAGGCCGAGTTCATGAATCCCGGGCAGTCCGTGAAGGACCGCGCGGGAAAATGGATGATCCTGGAAGCCGAGAAGCGCGGCGAGCTCAGGCCCGGCGGCCTGGTGGTCGAGGCCACCGCGGGCAACACCGGAATTGGCCTCGCGGTCGTTGCCAGCGCGCGCGGTTACCGCACATTGATCGTCATTCCGAACACCCAGAGCCAGGAAAAGAAGGACATGCTACGGCTGTGCGGCGCGGAGCTGGTCGAGGTGCCGGTCCTTCCGTTCGCCAATCCGAACAACTACCAGCATGTCGGCCGGCGTCTGGCCGATCGCTTGCGCAAGAGCGAGCCGAACGGCGTGCTGTTCGCCGATCAGTGGAACAACCTCGACAATGCAAAGGCCCATTACGAGTCGACCGGGCCCGAGATCTGGGAGCAAACCGGCGGCAAGGTCGACGGCTTCATCTGCTCGGTCGGCACCGGCGGCACCCTGGCGGGGACCAGCCGATACCTGAAGGAAAAGCACCCGGGCATCGTCAACGCCTGCGCCGATCCGCCGGGCTTCGCGATGTATGAACTGTTCAAGCACGGCCAGGCCAAATCGACGCCGGGCGATTCGATCACCGAAGGCATCGGGCTCGGCCGCGTTACGTCCGTGATCGAAACAGCGAAGGTCGATGACGCGTTTCTGATTCCCGATGAGGAATCAGTGCGGGTGATCTATGAACTGCTCGAGCACGAAGGCCTGTGCCTCGGCGGTTCCACCGGCGTCAATGTCGCCGGCGCGATTCGGCTGGCAAAACAGCTCGGGCCCGGCAAGACCATCGTCACCATCCTCTGCGATTCCGGCAACCGCTATCAGTCAAAACTGTTCAACCCGGAGTTCATGCGTGGAAAAAACTTGCCGGTGCCGGAATGGCTGGAGAGGCGCAGCAAGATCGACGTGCCGTTCGAGAAGGTGTGAGCGGGCCACACCTTCATTTTGGCCTCAATAGTTCAATGTCGTTCCGGCGATGTGAAACGTCAGGAAAAACCACGCGAGCATCGCGCTGCTGGCGGCCATCAGCGCATGATGCACCCG
>WNGQ01002083.1_pt1 | contig 23719 bp, 24 predicted proteins | sample 5407661 | NCBI WGS metagenome assembly WNGQ01 (sample SAMN13153382, study PRJNA577476) | soil metagenome | isolation source: 60 cm soil or saprolite under Garry oak tree replicate 2 | place: USA:California | collected 2016-06-15 | reverse complement strand
TGCGCGCGAGTCATGACGACTTCATCGCTAGGACCTTTGCTCGAAGCGTGCTTGTCGCGCCGGGCAAAGCTCGCCGCTCCGCGAACCCCAAACCTTGCCGAGACGCGGGGCGCTTCGGGCGCGCTTATGGATTGCCTCGCCGGGCTGATTCTTAGATCACTCGTTTCGCCCCGACCTTCGCAGTCGGGTCCAGAGCAGATCCGCATTTGCCAGTAGGAAGCCGACGGAGAGCAGCGGCAGCGCCGGCAGGCCGGGTTTGTCCCAGGCGACCGCGGTCGCGATCGTGGTGCCAAACGACGCGACGAGCAGGACCCAGGTCACGAAGACGCGCAGACCGAATCGCGCGGCCGCGGCGAGGAAGAGGCTGAAGAACAGCAGGTCGGGCAGCCCGAGATTTGCCGCGGCGTTCTCACCGGGCACCGGGAATGCGAACGACAGCGTCGAGAAGACCTGGTGGTGGTTGTGGACGATGTCGTTCGTCGGCCCGCGCCAGACGGAGTAGGCGTCGATCCACGGGACGATGCAGGCGACGAGCACGACCCACGAGAGCGCCTCGAAGAAGTTCAGGAACCAGAAGGCGGCGAACGCCATGGCGCCGAGCTTCGCGAAGTCGGACAGCGCGTTGAGACCGGCCTCATGCAGGATCACCGCCAGGACAGCAAAGGCGATCGCGACGGCGATCAGCTCGAGCTCGCGTGCGGCGCGCAGCGGCAGCCCCAGGTAAACGAGCGCGAGCACCGCAGGGATCAGTAGGAACGAGAGAAAGGCGACGTCGCCCCAGGTCGACGTGTTCGGCAGCGACGTGTGGAAGCCGTAATAGAGGCCGAGGGCGACGGCCAGCAGGCCGAACGCGATGACCCGAGGCGCCCCTAATAAGGCGGCAACTCGGCCCACCAAGGGCCCCTCGCCTTCCTGGCCGGCGCCACCTCCCGGCCGGCGGAGTCGGCCTCCGGCGCCGCCTGACGCCGCTGGCGGCACGCTGCCTTCCGGGCCCGTGTTACTCACACTGTGCCCTCCGTCATCGCACCGCCAGCGGCGCCCGAGGAAGCCGAGAAATCAATAGGGAGGCAACTCGGCCCACCATGGGCCGAGTTGCTTGAACGCGTTCCAAAACCGTGTCTTGGTGGGTTGCTCGTCGAGCGAAGCGTCGATGTCGGGAACGAGCAGCGCTTCGATCGTCGGCGTGAAGCGCTGGAGCTCTCCGACCTTCGCTTCCAGCGTATCCGCGAGGGGGAACTGGAGCTCGTTCAGGAAGGCCAGCGCCTCATCGCCCATGACCACGATCAGCTTCGGCTGGACGATGTGGAGCTCGCGCTCGAGCCACGGTCTCGCCTCGGCCTCGGGCTCGTCGGCGAACTTGAGACAGTTCGTCCCGTAGACGGCGAGCGGGTCGACGTGCAGCCGCTGGAGCGACTTCAGCAGCGCCTGGCCTGCGCGCCCATAGAAGGCGACCCCTTCCTGCACCTCCGCCGCCTGCGGCCGGTGCTTGAGCAGGAAGACGTCGGCCAGCGGATGGCCTGAGCCGAGCACCGGAATGCGGTCACCGGCCGCCTTCGAGATCTCGTCACCGAGCTCGTTGATCTCGGTGATCGCCTTTTGCAGGTACTTCTCGTAGATCTCGTCGGTGGGTGCGGGGGACAAGGGCACGGGTCGAGTTCTCCGCTAGCGGACCCGTTCCTTGGCCTGCGCCGCCCACTTGAGCGACTGCAGGTAGGCGAGGAACTCATCGCGGTCGTGGAACTCGCGCATTCGCAGTGCGCCCGTGCCGACTCCCTGGAGCACGTGTGCGTCTGAGCCGGCGCCCATCGTCAAGTTGTACTTGCGCGCAAACCGCAGCGCCTCCTCGTTGTAGCCCTCGAAGAGCAGGCGCGCGTTGTAGACCTCGAAGACGTCGATCTCCTCGAGGTGGCGTCGGAGCGTCGCGGCGTCCGGGATCGAGTGCATGCGGTCGAACGGGTGGGGGAGATAGACGACGCCGCCTTGCCCGTGGATCGCGGCCAGCGTGTCGGCAAACGGCAAGCCGCGCGGGATCTCTTCGCTCAGGAAGAGGCCGATCACCTCGCCCTGGTCGGCGGTCTTTACCTCCTCACCCGGGATCACCGTCAGGCTCGTCGTCGCGGCGAGTGCCTCGAGCGCGCCGCCGAAGACGTTGTGGTCGGTGATCGCGATCGCGCCGAGCCCTTCGGTCTCCGCGTGGGTGAGCAGGTCAGGAACCTCGATCGCGCAGTCGTGTGACCACGACGTATGCATGTGCAGGTCGCAAACGATCCACTCACGGCTCGAGAGAGAATCTTGCTCGCCGCGTGCGCGACGTCGCTTCGCCAGCTTCCCGTAGAGCGCGTCGTGCTCGCGCGCGAGCTGCGCGAAGGTCTGCCGCTCGGCGCGCTTGCGGTTCTCCCGTCCTTCGCGCTCCCGCAGCTCGTCGTCTTCCGCCAGCCGCGCGGTCGCTGCGCCGGCGAGCTCCGGCTGCATTCGAAGACCGGGCGGCGCGGCGATCGCTGCGCCTGCGGCGGCGGCTTCGAGCGCGACGCGGTCGAGCCCCTCGAGCGCGGGGACGAAGATCGCCGTCTCGTTGAGCAGGTCGGCGCGCGCCGCGCCGTCACGCGCGGTGCGGACGCTGACGCGCCCGGAGAGCGCGCGAGGGATTGTCGGCCGGCCGCTGAGCGGCTTCGTTCGCAGCAGGACGACCTCCCAGTCGGGGAGGTGCCGCACCTCGCGCAGCACGGAGCGGGCGAGTTGCCGCTCGGTCGGCCGCCACTCGAGCACGATTTGCTTCACCTTCTCCTCAGGCCGGAAGAGCTCGGCGTCGACGCCCGGGAAGACGATCCGGTAGTCGCCCGGCAGCCGCAGGGCCGCGGCGGCGGCGACCTCGGGCGAGGTCGCAAGCAGTGCATCGAGACGCGAGAGGAGGCGCTCGCGCTGAGGCTTGCCCAGCGGGTAACCAAGGCGCTCCGCGGAGAGGAAGGTGGCGACTCCGAGCGCATGCGAGTCGCGAAGCGCCAGGTACGAGAGGCTCGGCAGCCCGGGCTCGAACCCGTGGACGATGTCGAACCGCCCCCGCTGCAGGGCGAGGGCCAGATTCGCCCGCACGCCGACCGGAACGCCGATCCGGCTTCGCCGGGAGACGGGCAGCGCCGGGCCGAGCGCGATCACACCGGGCTCACCACTCCTTCTCGCTGCGTGCCCGCCGGTCGCTCCCGCCACACCGGGTTTGGCGGCCGCGCCGCGCAGGTCGGCGCGGCCTTTTTGGTCGGCGCCGTCAAGCGGCGCCTCGGCACCGTCGAGCAGTGCCCGCCTGCCCGCGACGAGATCGGCCGCGCGAGTCGACGGAGCGAGCACGGTCACCTCGTGCCCGAGCGCGCGCAGCTCGCGGGCGAGGCCGTCGACGTGCTCGTTGACGTCGTGCGGGCGAGACCAGGCGAAAGGAGTGACCAGACAGACGCGGAGACCCACGACTCTCCGAGTGTAGGGGGGTTTGACGTGACGGTGCTCGGCCCGGGGGCACAGACTCTGTTGCGTCAAACCTCCCTAATGCGCGAGCGACGGGCGGCCCGCCGAGGCTGGGCCGCCCGTCGGTTCCCGCTCTAAGAGCTGGTGTCGACCTGCTCTGCCGTGGGCGCCTTCTTCGCGCCGCGCGCGTTCTGCGCGATGAAGTCCGCGACGAGCTCCCGGCCCTCGTCGTCGGTGTACTGAACCGGCGGCGACTTCATCAGGTAGGCGGACGGCCCCTCGAGGGTGCCGGTGATGCCGTTGTTCAGGGCCAGCTTCGTGAGCCTGACCGCGTCGATCACGACGCCGGCCGAGTTCGGCGAGTCCCAGACCTCGATCTTCAGCTCCGCGTTCAGCGGCACATCACCGAAGGACGTGCCCTCGAGCCGGATGTAGGCCCATTTGCGGTCCTCGAGCCACGGCACATGGTCGGACGGGCCGACGTGGATGTTCTTGTCCTCGATCTCGTACGGCACCGTCGACTGGATCGAGTAGGTCTTCGAGATCTTCTTCGACTCGAGCCGCTCCCGCTCCAGCATGTTCAGGAAGTCCGAGTTGCCGCCGAAGTTGAGCTGGAACGTGCGGTCGACCTTGACGCCGCGGTCGCGGAAGATGCCCATCAGCACGCGGTGCGTGATCGTGGCGCCGACCTGTGACTTGATGTCGTCGCCGATGATCGGGACGCCGGCCTTCTTGAAGCGGTCGCTCCAGTACTTCTCGCGCCCGATGAAGACCGGCATGCAGTTCACCATCGCGCACCCGGCGTTGAGGATCTGCTCCGTGTACCACTTGGTCGCCTCCTCGGAGCCGACCGGGAGGTAGTTCACGACCACGTCAGTGCCTGTCTCCTTGAGGATCTCGGTCACGTCGACAGTCGAGCCCTTCGCCTTCGTCACCTTCTCGCTGAGGTACTTGCCCAGACCGTCGTGGGTCATCCCTCTCGAGACGGTGATCCCGGTCTTCGGCACCTCCGAGAACTTGATCGTGTTGTTCGGGTAGGCCCAGATCGCCTCTCCGAGGTCTTTGCCGACCTTCCCCTCGACGACGTCGAAGGCGGCGGTGAACTCGATGTCGTGGATGTGGTAGCCACCGAGGTCGACGTGCATCAGGCCGGGGACGAACTCGTCCGCCTTGGCGTCCTTGTAGTACTCGACGCCCTGCACGAATGAGCTTGCGCAGTTGCCGACGCCGATGATCGCGACGCGCACCTTGTCCTCGGAGCGCGTCGCCTTACCGTTGGTCGAAGCCATTTGCTTCCTTTCCCAGAAGTTGTTTTCGGACGGACAAGATTCTCTGGAGCACGGTCAGCCAGGCGGCTGCCGCGAGCAGGTAGATGAACCACTGCAGCGGGACGCCGAACGGCGCGAGGATGAGGCCGCTCGCAATCACGGCCACGCGCTCGGCGCGGCTGCCGATGCCGACGTCTCCCTTGAGGCCGATCAGCTCGGCCTTCGCGCGCGCGTACGAAACGAGGAAGGAACCGGCGACCGCCGCGACGCAGAAGATGACGGCGATGTCGTCGCCGGCGCGCGCGAACACGAAGGCGATTGCCGCGAGCACGAACCCTTCGCTGACCCGGTCGGAGAGCGAGTCGAGGAACTCGCCGAACGGCGTCGCTTTGTCGCTCTGACGGGCGAGCGCGCCGTCGAGGATGTCGAGGATCGAGCCGACGATGAAGAGCGCCGCCGCAAGCCAGTAGAAGAGGAACTTGTTGCGGTCCTCGAACGGGATCGCGACCGCGGCCGCGGTACAGAGGAGCACGCCCCCGGCCGTCAGCGCATTCGGGCTCACACGCGTGCGCGCGAGACGACCGATATAGCGAGAGGCGAGGCGCCGGGCTCCGTCGGTGTAGCCCTGCTTGACGGAGCCGATCGCTGCGGTTCGGTTCACGTCTCGGACCGTAGCACCCGACCCGCGGGGCAGCCTTCGCACAGTCGGCGGGCGGTCGATCCGCGCCGCTAAGCGGCGCCCGGCCGCAGCCGGAGGCGTCTCAGCGGCCGCCCGTAGATGACCGCGAGCGCCACGAGGGCGACGAAGACGCCGGCGAGGACGTCGAGCCAGAAGTGGTTTCCCGTAGCCATGACCGAGAACCAGACCCAGAGCGGCCAGAGCGCCCAGACGGCCTTCGCGAACCAGTTGCGGCAGACGGCGAAGAGGACGACCCCGACGATCAGCGCGTCGGCTGCGTGGAGGCTCGGCATCGCCGCGTACGGATTGGCGAAGAAGTTGACCAAGCCGCTGCCGTGGTTGAGGCTCGCAAACTGCGAGAGCGTGTCGTCGAAGCCGAAGTCAGGGAACATGCGCGGCGGGGCGGTCGGCAGCAGCACGTAGCCGACGAGGCCGATCACGTTAGCGAGCAGGATCGCGTTCCTGAAGCGGATGAAGGCTTCGTGGCGGCGCAGATAGACCCAGAGCAGCGCGAGTGCGACGACCGTGAACTCGGAGTTCCAGTACGTCCAGGAAGCGAGGTTCATCAAGAACTGCGAGGAGTCGACGAAGCGCTGGAACGACAGCTCGATCAGCCCGTGCATGTGCCGCTCGAAGCCGATCACCTTGAGACCGTTGTCGAACGCCTTGGGGGGATTGCGGTCGGCGATGCCGCGTGCGGCCTGGTAGGCGAACAGGAACCCGAACCAAATGGCGAGCTGTTTGGCCAGGTCGCCCCACCCGCGTGGGAGCACCCGACGACCGACTGCAGCAAGGGTCGTCATCGAAGGACTAGTCGATTTTAAAGCGCCGGGCGGCCCTCGCGAAATTCCCTGCAAACAGCGGCCTGACCGCTACCCGCCGATTTGGGACATGGAGCGGCTGGCTCTGACAAAACCCGGATCGTTGATCTTGTGCTTGAGCTCCTTGTGGGCGACCGCGAAGCGGATCAGCTCTTCCAGCCGCTCGTCGGAGGAGCCGTCGCGGAGCGGTGTCTTCAGGTCCCATTCGCGGCGTGAAAAGAGGCAGGTGCGGAGCTGTCCGTCGGCCGTCAGCCGGATCCGGTCGCAGGTCGAGCAGAACGGCTCCGAGACCGGATTGACGAAACCGATCTCGCCGGCGCCGTCCGCGAAGCGGAAGCGCCGCGCGGTCGACGACGCCTTGGCCGGCAGCTCCTCGAGCGGCCAGCGCTCCTCGATCAGCGCTCGGATCTCGCCGCCCGTGAGGACGTCGTCGCCCCGCCAGGCCTGGTCGGCGTCCAGCGGCATGAACTCGATGAAGCGGACGACGTAGGGCTTGCGGCGCGCGAGCTCGGCGAGCGCCGGCACCTCCTCCTCGGTGAACCCCTTGATCGCGACGCAGTTGACCTTGATCGGACGAAGCTCGGGGTGGCGCTCGGCCTCCGCGAGCCCAGCGAGGACGCGGTCGAGCGCGTCGCGGCGGGTGATCTCGGCGAAGCGGACGTGCGAGAGCGAGTCGAGCGAGACGTTGAGGCGCCGGAGGCCGGCCTCGACCAGCGGCGCGGCGAAGCGGTCGAGGAGCACGCCGTTCGTCGTCAGTGAGAGGTCGCGGACGCCGGGCGTTGCGGCGAGCATCCCGACGAGCGTAGGCAGGTCGCGCCGGACGAGGGGCTCCCCACCCGTCAGCCGCACCTCGTCGACGCCCATGCGCGCGAGCACGCGCACGAGCCGCTCGATCTCCTCGAAGCTCAGCAACTCGTCCCGTTCGAGCCACTCGAGCCCCTCCGCCGGCATGCAGTAGCGGCAGCGGAAGTTGCACTTGTCCGTCACCGAGACGCGCAGCGACTTGATCTCGCGTCCCCAGGAATCTCGCAGCGGCTGCATGCCAAGAGACTAGTGATCTGGCCGGTGACGTTGCCGCTTCCTGGGTCGCGGGCCAAGGAGCATTGGCCACGTCTCGGGATCGGCCTGCAGACGGCCGGGCTCGAACTGGGGCGGCTGCGCGCTGATCCTCGCCGGGATCGTGCTCGCCGAGCCCGCCGCCGCGGACCTGCTCAGAGTAGCCAGCGCCCGTTCTCCTGGACGACTTCGCCGTCGCACAGGAGCTGCCCGCCCGGGCGCAGGTCCTTGACCATGTCCCAGTGGACGACGCTCTCGTTCTTGCCGCCGAGGGCCGGGAAGCCGGCGCCGATCGCGAGATGGACGGTGCCGTCGATCTTCTCGTCGAACAGCGTGTTCCTCATGTAGCGCTGGATGCCGGGGTTGCAGCCGATCCCGAGCTCGCCGAGCACACGCGCGCCTTCGTCGCGGTCGAGCGTCTCGAAGAGGATCTCTTCTCCGCGCGTGGCCGAGGCCTCGACGACACGGCCGGCCCGGTAGACCATCCGGACGCCCTCGATCTCGTCCGGCTCTTGGAACGCGGGAAACTCCGAGAAGTCGACGACGCCCTCCGTCGCATCCTCGACCGGGCAGAAGTAGACCTCGCCGCCCGGCATGTTCGCGTGACCGGCATCAACCTCGCCCTCACGCCCTTCCAGGCTCAGAGTCAAATCAGTGCCGGCGCCGACGATCCTGACCTCCGAGGCGCGATCGAACCGCTCCTTGATCTTCGCCATCCGCCGGCCCTCGGCATCCCAGTCGAGCAGACACGCTCCGTAGAGGAAGTCTTCGAACTCCCTCAGCGACATCCTCGAGTCCTGGGCGAGCGCCGGCGTCGGAAACCGGCACGCGACCCAGGGGATCTCGTCGGAGAGGCGGCGCGTGCGCATCGGGTGGCGCGCCTTCGCGAGGAGCGCGCGCCGCTCCGGAGAGAGCTCGGCTCCAGAGGCTGTGTTCTCGGGCGCGCCGATGTTCATCCAGGCGTCCATCGTCTCCCAGGCGTGACGGTCGGCGGGCGCGACTTCGGCCAACGCGTCTTCGGGAGCCTCGAGTGCCCAGATCGTCTCGAAGGGGACGTCCTCCATCCCGGCTCCTCCGAGCCGGACAAGGGGGTAGGCGCCTCGCCGCGCGATCAGGCGGACGACCTCTTCGACGAGCGGGCGGCCCAGCGGGGACGAGTTGATCCAGACCTGCCATCCGGGCTGAACGTCCAGCGAGCGCTCGACGAGCAGCTTCGCGTAGGCCTCGATCCGGGGATCCACGGCCGCAATCCTACGTTTGCTTGCGGGTGCAAGCATTGATACACTCAGACTTAGATTTTCTCAGCCAGGAAAGCAAGCTAGACAAGGAGAACCAAGCATGGCGAAGACAATCGGTATCGACCTCGGCACGACCAACTCGGCAATGGCCGTGATCGAGGGCGGCGAGCCGACCGTGATTCCGAACGCCGAGGGCGGGCGCACGACCCCGTCCGTCGTCGCGTTCACGAATGACGGCCAGCGGCTCGTCGGCGCGCCCGCGAAGCGTCAGCAGGTGACGAACCCGCAGAACACGATCTTCTCGATCAAGCGCTTCATGGGCCGAAAGTTCGGCGAGGTCTCGGAGGAGATGAAGATCGTCCCCTACGAGGTCGTCGAAGGACCGAACGGGGACGTGCGCGTCAACGCCGCCGGCAAGGACTACGCGCCGCCGGAGATCAGCGCGATGATCCTCCAGAAGCTGAAGGCGGACGCCGAGGCCTATCTCGGCGAGTCGGTCGACGACGCCGTGATCACCGTGCCCGCCTACTTCAACAACGCCCAGCGCGAGGCGACCAAGGACGCCGGCAAGATCGCCGGCCTCAACGTCCTCCGGATCATCAACGAGCCGACCGCGGCCTCGCTCGCGTACGGGCTCGACAAGGAGGGCGAGGACCAGACGATTCTCGTCTTCGACCTCGGCGGCGGGACGTTCGACGTCTCGGTGCTCGAGCTCGGCGAGGGCGTCTTCGAGGTCAAGTCGACGAACGGGGACAACCACCTCGGCGGTGACAACTTCGACAAGGCGGTCGTCGACTGGATGGTCGCCGAGTTCAAGCGCGAGCAGGGCATCGACCTCTCGCAGGACAAGATGGCGCTCCAGCGCCTCTACGAGGCAGGGGAGAAGGCGAAGATCGAGCTGTCGTCCACGATGGCGACACAGATCAACCTGCCGTTCATCACCGCGACGCAGGAGGGGCCGAAGCACCTCGACCTGCAGCTCACGCGCGCGAAGCTGAACGAGCTGACCGCCGACCTGCTCGACCGCACCGTCGGTCCGACCAAGCAGGCGCTGGCGGACGCGGGCATCGAGCCTTCGGGGATCGACCACGTCGTCCTCGTCGGGGGCATGACCCGCATGCCCGCGGTCGTCGACAAGGTGCGCGACCTGATCGGCAAGGACCCGCACAAGGGTGTCAACCCGGACGAGGTCGTCGCCGTCGGCGCCGCGATCCAGGCCGGCGTTCTCCGCGGTGAGGTCAAGGACGTGCTCCTGCTCGACGTGACGCCGCTGTCGCTCGGGATCGAGACCAAGGGCGGCGTCTTCACGCCGCTGATCGAGCGCAACACGACCATCCCGACGAAGAAGTCGGAGACGTTCACGACCGCTGAGGACAATCAGCCCTCGGTCGAGGTGCACGTCCTCCAGGGCGAGTCGGAGATGGCCCTTTACAACAAGACCCTCGGCAAGTTCCAGCTCGTCGGCATCCCGCCGGCGCCGCGCGGAATGCCGCAGATCGAGGTCACCTTCGACATCGACGCCGACGGGATCATCCACGTGTCGGCCAAGGATCTCGGCACGGCCAACGAGCAGAAGATCCGGATCGAGGGCGGCTCCGGTCTGAAGCAGGAGGAGGTCGAGCGGATGATCCGCGAGGCCGAGTCCCACTCGGACGAGGCGCACCGGCTGCGCGAGCTAGCAGATTCCCGAAATGCCGCGGAGAGCCTCGCGTACCAGACCGAGCGCACGCTCAAGGACAACCGCGACAAGCTCGACGAGGCCGACGCCTCGACGATCGAGGGTCGCGTGATGGAGCTCCGCGGCGTGCTCGAGAGCTCGGACGTCAACGAGATCCGTCAGAAGACGGAGGCGCTGCAGGAAGCCGCGCAGAAGCTCGCCGAGGCCGTCTACGCCCAGGCGAGCGCTCAAGAGCAGGCTTCCGCCCCCGCTGACGGCGACGGCACCGCGGCCTCGGATGACGAGGTGATCGAGGACGCCGAGATCGTCGATGAGGAAGGGGCGAAGACGTCCTAATGGCGGATCCTGCACGGGAGCAACTCGACCAGTCCGAACAGCGGGACCAGGTCCCGGGCCATGTCCCGGGACCTGGTCCCGAGGTCGAAGAGCGGCTCGCCGTCGCCGAGGCGAAGGCACAGGAGCATCTCGACGACCTGAAGCGCCTCGCGGCCGAGTTCGAGAACTATAAGAAGCGCACCGCACGCGAGCAGGCGAGCCTGTCCACGCGGGCCACCGAGCACCTCGTCAAGGAACTGCTGCCGATCGTGGACGACCTCGAGCGTGCGCTCGAGGCGGCGGAGGAGCACGAGGAGGTCAAGCTCGAGGAGGGCGTGAGGCTGGTGCACCGTCAGCTCGCGTCCGCGCTCGAGCGGGAGGGCCTCGCCGAGATCGAGACCGATGGCAAGTTCGACCCACACGTGCACGAGGCGCTTCTCTCGCAGCCCTCCGAGGCGGAAGAGGGCAGCGTGATCGAGGTCTTGCAGAAGGGCTATCGCCTCGGCGACCGGGTCCTGCGGCCCGCACGGGTCGTCGTGGCCGGTTCGAAGGAAGCGAATGGCCACGGCGACTCCTAAGTCCCCGTACGAGATCCTGGGCGTCCCAAAGGGCGCCTCGGCCGACGAGATCAAGAAGGCCTACCGCAAGCTCGCGCGCGAGTACCACCCGGACCGTAATCCGGGCGACACCTCGGCCGAGGAGCGATTCAAGGAAGTCCAGGGCGCCTACGACCTGCTCTCCGATCCGGAGAAGCGCAAGCAGTACGACGCCTTCGGCTCGGCGAACGGGCGCGGCGGCTTCCAGGGCGGCAACGTCAACTTCGGCGACTTCAACGTCGGTGATCTCGGCGACCTCGGCGATCTCTTCGGCGGCATCTTCGGCGGCCGCGGCGGCGGCGGCCGGGCGGGCGGCCGAACTTCCCGCGCCCAGCGCGGCAGCGACGTCGAGGTGCAGGTCAATCTCTCCTTCGAGGACTCGCTCAAGGGTGTCGAGACGAAGATCCCGGTCACGCTGGAGACGGCATGCTCGGAGTGCCACGGCTCGGGCGCGAAGCCCGGCACGACGCCGAAGATCTGCCCCGAATGCCACGGCCGTGGTGTGGTGGCGGAGAGCCAGGGATTCTTCGCCCTGTCGCAGCCCTGCCCGCGCTGTCATGGCAACGGGACCGTGATCGAGGACCCGTGTCCCCGCTGTGGCGGCTCCGGGCGCGAGCGCCGGACGAAGCGCTACACGGTCAAGATCCCGGCCGGCGTCAAGGACGGCACCCGCATCCGCCTGAAGGGCAAGGGCGAGGCCGGCTTCTCGGGCGGCGAGGCGGGCGACCTCTACGTCGTCACGCGCGTCCAGCCGTCGAAGCTGTACGAGCGCCGAGGCGACGACCTGATCGTCGAGGTCCCTGTCACGTTCTCGGAGGCCGCGCTTGGTGCGACCGTCGAGGTGCCGACCCCGGACGGCCCGGTCTCGGTAAAGGTCAAGCCCGGCACGCAAGACGGGACGCTGCTGCGCGTGAAGGGCAAGGGCGCGCCGAAGCTGAAGGGCTCCGGCCGCGGCGACCTGCTCGCGCGCGTCAAGGTCGAGGTGCCGAAGAAGCTGAAGAAGCGCGAGCGCGAGCTGCTCGAGGAGCTGCAGAAGCAGTCCCACGATGATCCGCGCGAGGCGCTGTTCTCGTGAGGCGAGCGATGACGCACCTGCTCGTCTGGTCGCTTTCGCCCGTCGGCACCGTGCTGAACGCCGGGCTGCTCTACGTCGTTCTCGTAGCCGCGGGCGCCAGGTGGGACCGGCCGCTCTTGTGGCTGATCGTCGCGATCTTCGTGGCTGCCTGCGCGTACTTCGACGTGCGCGCGTACGTGGCGCGCAAGCGAGCCGGGCTGACCGCATACGAGGCAGGCGAGGCCGTGATGGAGCGCATGTGGGGGCCTGCCGCCAGCAAGGAGGAGGAGCGTTGATTGACGACCGCCCGCGCTACATGATCTCGGTCGCGGCCGAGCTCGTCGGCATGCACCCCCAGACGCTGCGGATCTACGAGAACAAGGGCCTCGTCAGCCCGAAGCGGACGCGCGGGAACACCCGCCTCTACTCCGAGGCCGACCTCGAGCGCCTGCGGCTGATCCAGCGGCTGACCACGGAGCTCGGGCTCAACCTGGCCGGCGTCGAGGTCGTGTTGCGGTTGGAGGACGAGCTGCGCAGAGCCCACGAGCGGCTGGAGCGGCTCGACCGTCAGATGCGCGAAGAGATCCAGAACGTTCACAAGCAGTACCGGCGCGACCTCGTGCTCTACCAGGCACCGCGGCTGGTTCCCACCCGACAGCACTAAGGAGAACATTGGACTTCAACAAGCTGACCCTGAAATCTCAGGAAGCCGTTGCGGGCGCGCAGGAGCTTGCGCGCCGGATGGGCAACCCTGAGCTCTACCCCGAGCACCTCGTGCTCGCGCTGCTCGACCAGGAGCTGCCGCGTGAGCTGGTGCCGGACCCCGACTCGCTGCGCGCGGAGGCCGAGGCCTCGCTGCGCGCGAAGCCCTCGACGGAGGGCGCGGCCCAACAGCCACAGGTTGGCGCCGCCTTCTCGCGCGTCCTCGACCAGGCGTTCGAGGAGGCGCGCAAGCTCGAGGACGACTACCTCTCGACGGAGCACCTGCTGCTCGCGCTCGACGTCGTCCCCCGCGACCAGCTCGAGGCCAAGATCAAGGCCGTCCGCGGCGGCCAGCGCGTCACCTCGCAGGATCCCGAGGGCACCTACCAGGCACTCGAGAAGTTCGGGCGCGACCTGACCGAGCTCGCCGAGCAGGGCAAGCTCGACCCGGTCATCGGGCGCGACGAGGAGATCCGCCGGGTGATCCAGGTGCTCTCGCGCCGGACGAAGAACAACCCGGTCCTGATCGGCGACCCAGGCGTCGGAAAGACCGCGATCGTCGAGGGTCTCGCGCAGCGGATCGTCGACGGCGACGTGCCGGAAGGCCTGAAAGGCAAGCGCGTCTGGGCGCTGGACATCGGCGCGATGCTCGCCGGCTCGAAGTACCGAGGCGAGTTCGAGGAGCGGCTGAAGGCCGTGCTTACCGAGATCAAGAATGCCGAGGGCCAGCTGATCCTCTTCATCGACGAGCTCCACACGATCGTCGGCGCGGGCGCGGCCGAGGGCGCTGTCGACGCCGCGAACATGCTCAAGCCGATGCTTGCGCGCGGGGAGCTGCGCGCGATCGGTGCGACGACGCTCGACGAGTACCGCAAGCACATCGAGAAGGACGCCGCCCTCGAGCGGCGGTTCCAGCCGGTGTTCGTCGGCGAACCGACCGTCTCCGACACGATTGCGATTCTCCGCGGTCTGAAGGAGCGCTACGAGGCGCACCACGGCGTCCGGATCCGCGATGCGGCGCTGGTCGCCGCCGCGGTGCTCTCCGACCGCTACATCTCCGACCGGCAGCTTCCCGACAAGGCGATCGACCTCGTCGACGAGGCCGCTTCGCGCCTGCGGATGGAGATCGACTCGTCGCCGCTCGAGCTCGACGAGGCCGACCGCCGGGTGCGCCAGCTCGAGATCGAGCTGGCGGCGATGGGCAAGGAATCGAAGGAGACACGTGAGCCGGTAGAGCGGGAGCTCGCCGAGGCGAAGGAGCGCCGCGACGGGCTCGCCGCGCGCTGGTCGAAGGAGAAGGAGGCGCTCGAGCGCGTCAAGCAGATCATGTCGCGGATCGACGAGCTCAAGTCGGAGGCCGAGCGCGCCGAGCGCGCAGGCGACCTCCAGCGCGTCGCCGAGATCCGCTACGGCGAGCTGCCTGAGCTCGAGCACGAGCTCGCCGAGCGTGACGGGGCAATCCCCCAGGGCGAGCCGATGGTGAAAGAGGAGGTCGACGAGGACGACATCGCCGAGGTGGTCGCGCGCTGGACCGGGATTCCCGTCTCACGCCTGCTCGAGGGCGAGACCGAGAAGCTGATCCACATGGAGGAGCGGCTGCACGAGCGCGTCGTCGGCCAGGACGAGGCGGTCGAGGCCGTTGCGAACGCGCTTCGTCGTGCGCGCACCGGGTTGCAGGATCCGAATCGGCCGATCGGCTCGTTCATCTTCCTCGGCCCGACCGGCGTGGGGAAGACCGAGCTGGCGCGCGCGCTCGCCGAGTTCATGTTTGACGACGAGCGCGCAATGGTCAGGCTCGACATGTCCGAGTACCAGGAGCGGCACACCGTCGCGCGGCTCGTCGGTGCGCCTCCCGGCTACGTCGGCTACGAGGAGGGCGGCCAGCTGACCGAGGCGGTGCGGCGGCGGCCCTACTCCGTTGTCCTGCTCGACGAGATCGAGAAGGCGCATCAGGAGGTCTTCGATGTCCTGCTGCAGATCCTCGACGACGGGCGACTGACCGACGGCCAGGGCCGCACGGTCGACTTCCGCAACACCGTGATCATCATGACCTCGAACATCCGCTCGTCCGAGGCGTTGACCGAGCACTTCCGGCCCGAGTTCCTGAACCGGATCGACGAGATCGTCGTGTTCAAGCCGCTCTCACGCGAGCAGCTCGGCGAGATCGTCGAGCTGCAGCTCACGCGGCTGCGCGAGCGGCTGGCCGAGCGCGGGCTCGGGCTCGAGCTGACCGACGAGGCGAAGGAGCTGGTCGCCGAGGCCGGCTGGGATCCGACCTACGGCGCGCGCCCGCTCAAGCGAGCGCTGCAGCGGCTGGTCGAGAACCCGCTCGCACTGAGGCTGCTCGAGGGCGAGTTCGCCGAGGGCGACACGGTGCGCGTGGATGCGCGGGACGGCGAGCTCGCGTTCGAGAAGGCGGCAGCGCCCGTGGCCGCCGCCGTCGCCTAATCGACGTCCGGGAAGTAGTCGGCGCCGCCCTCCTCGGGCGGCGCACCGACGATGAAGAAGAGCACGTCCTCGTCGCCGTCGTTCCTGAGCTGCAGCGGCGTCCCGGGCTGGACGACGCAGACGGAGCCGCGGGGCAGCTCGTGGCGTTCCGCCGGATCGCCGAGATCGATCGCAGCGTTTCCTTCGAGCACGACGAAAAGCTCTTCTTGCAGGTGCTCAGCGTGCCGCTTGCCCCGGGTCCCCGGCGGATAGCGCCAGAACTTCGCACGTGTGTGCGTGAGGCGATCCGAGATCGGCGCGAGCGTCCGGCCGCTGCCGTCGCCGCGGTCGACGAACTCGAGTTCTACGGGGTGGATGACCGTGTAAGCGACACGTAAGTTCTATCCCAAGCGTGGCTGAATTCCGCGTCATCTCAGTTTGAATACGCGCGCGTCTGAGTTTAGGACGGTTCCGCACGATCCCAAGGGGGGAAGAAGATGACTAGTCCTCGCAGTCGGCTACGGCCGCTGGTTCGGCTCAGCGTCCTCACGGCGGCCGTCACGGCCTTCTTTGCGGTCGGCGCGAGCCCGGCGCTTGCTCAGCATGTCTCGTGTGGTCAGGTGATCACGCACAACACGCACGTAAAAAACGATCTCCTGAACTGCCCCGGCGACGGTCTCGTGATCGGGGCAAGCAACATCAAGCTCAACCTGGGCGGACACACGATCGACGGCGTCAACAGTGCGACGGCCGACGGAATCAACAACAAGGGCGGGTTCGACAACGTCAAGGTCGAGCACGGCACCATTCAGCAGTTCCACATCGGTATTGAGCTCAACGGGGCTGATGGAAACAAGCTCGAGCACCTGACGGTTACGCAGAACCCGTCCGACGGTATCCGGTTGACCGGCTCGAACAACAACGCGATCAGTCACGTCGACGAGTCGGCGAGCTTCGACGGGATCTTCCTCGTCAACTCGGACCACAACGTTGTGAGCCACAGCCAGGCCAACTCGAACGGCAGCTCAGGGATCGTGCTTCAGTTCCTGAACGACTTCAACACGGTCGACCACAACGTCGCGCACGACAACGGCGCCTGGGGGCTCACCTCGGACGGGTCGACGCACGACACCTACACGCACAACAAGCTCTCCAAGAACGGCGTCGCCGGTCTTGAGCCCTTCAACGGCGTCAGCCTCAACATCAGCAAGAACCAGGTGTTCAAGAACCATGTCGGGATCGACCTCTTCAACACCGACAACAGCGTCTTGAAGAACAACAAGCTCCGCTCGAACACGCTCGATGGAATCCACACGGGCGCTGGATCGAGCGGTGACCTGCTGATCAAGAACCACTCGAACAAGAACGGACATGACGGCATCCACGTCGACAATGCCGGCAACACGCTCACCAAGAACCACGCCGACAAGAACGTCAACCTCGGCATCTTCGCCGTTGCGGGCAACGTCGACGGAGGCGGGAACAAGGCGCACAAGAACGGAAACTCGCTCCAGTGTGTCGGGGTCGTCTGCAAGTAGGACGTTCGGAGCGATCGACCGGCGAGGGCCCTCAGCGAGGGCCCTCGGTTTTTCTACCGCTCGAGCGGCGCCATCGTCAGTCCGAGCTCCTTCAAGCTCTCCCAGTACAACTCAGCGGGCTCGCGGTGACCCGACCAGACGACGGCCTGACCGGTGTTGTGGATCCGGTTCGCAAGCGTCATTCCTTGGTCGAATCCGACGCCCGGAAGGACTTGCGCCAGCGCGGCTGCGACGCCTTCGAATGTGTTGTGGTTGTCGTTGAGGACGATCACGCGCCAGGCATCGCCGGTCCGGCCACCCGTGTCGCGCGTCGGACGCTCCTTCGTCGGCGTCGACGGAGCGACGGTCATTCGGGGCCTTCCGGACGCGTTTTCTCCATGCTCTGACGCTAGCGCTTGTTCCGCTTTTGTGACAGACAGGTCTCACACGCGTCACAGTTTTCGCTTTAGCCTGTCGGTGGGCGGGAGTGGTGGCGACCCTGGTCTCGCGTGTACAGAGGAACGGGAAGCTAGGAACGGGTAGGTTCGCGGGCGATGGCACGCCAGAAGAGGCGCCGCGAGCCCCAGCCGGCACCGCCACCGCTACCGCCTGAGACGCGTACGGTCGGCCAGCTCGTAGCCGAGACGATCCGGCTCTACGGGAGCCGTTTCTGGCGCTCGCTCGCCCTGGGTATCGCTCCCGCCGCGGCGGGCCTGGTTGTCGCCGAGTCACCCGGGGTCGCGAGGCTGCCGCTGGCCCTGACGGTGGCGGCGGTCGCGGCGAGTCTCTCGTTCGCCCTCGCGACCGGTGTCGTCGCCGGAGAGCGGATTCCGCGTCGGCGGCTCGCGGAAGCCACCGCGTTCGGAGCGATCACATTGGTTCCCGCGGTCGTCCTGCTCGGCTTGTTCGGCATCCTCGGGCTGCTGCCGGCCGTGTTCTGGCTCGGGTTCGCAGGCCTGATCGTTCCGGTGATCACGCTCGAGCGGCGCCGCTCGTACGCCCGCGCCTTCGAGCTCGCGCGCGCCGATCTCACGCATGCAGTCGGCTCGCTAGCGACGCTCGCGCTCGTCGGGCTCCTGACCGCGTACGTCCTCTTTTTCACACTCCGTTCCGCCGGCACGGCTGCTCTGCGCGCGTCGGCGTTCGTCTCCGTCCTCGTGATCTCGCCGCTGCTCTTCCTCGGCGGCGCGCTCCTTTATTACGACCAGCTCGCACGTGTAGGCTCGGCGCCCCGACGGAGGAGGCGCAATGCCGACGTACATCCTGCTGTCCAACCTGACCGCGCAGGGCGTTCAGACACTCAAGTCGAACCCGGCCCGGCTGCGAGAGGTCAATAGCGACGTCGAGGAGCTCGGCGCGCGTGTCCTGCACCAGTGGGCGACGCTCGGGCCGTTCGACTTCGTCAACGTCGTCGAGGCTCCCGATGCCGCGACGATCGCGAGGGTCTCGGTCGCGCTCGGCGCGCGTGGGAGCGCGAAGCTGCAGACGCTGACCGCGCTGACGATCGACGAGTTCTTGACCGCGCTGGACTAAGGACGGCGCACCCTAGCCCTTGGTGTAGGCGACGGCGACCTCCGCCGCGAGCGCGGCGTTGTCTGCGATCAGCCGCTTGTTGATCCGGACACTCTCTCCGCCCGACTCGCGGTGGATCTCGGCCAGCACGAACGGGGTCACGGCCTGTCCCGTCACCTGCCTCGCCCGCGCCTCGGCGAGCGCGGCCTCGATCAGCGGCTCGACGTCGAGATTCTCCGCCGGCGGGCGTGCGAGCACCAACCCGGCGCGACCAAGCGACCAGTGGGCGCGCGCGATCGCCGCAGCCTCGCTCGCCGTCGCGACTGTCGCCGGGGCCGGCGGACCGCCCTCGGCCGTGTAGAAGAGCGGCAGGGTCTCCACCTGCCACCCGAGCACCGGCACCCCGAGCGTCTCCAGGACCTCGAGCGTCGCCGTTACGTCGAGCAGCGACTTGACCCCCGACGAAACGACGAGCACCGAAGCCCGCGCGAGCTCGCCGAGGTCGGCGGAGACGTCCGGCCGCTCGGTGAAGCCGCGGTGGACGCCGCCGATGCCGCCGGTTCCCACGAAGTGGATGTCTGCCGCCGAACAGACGGCGAGCGTGCCGCCGACCGTGGTCGCCCCGAGCACGCCGGCCGCGACGCAGACGGCCAGGTCGCGGGGGCCGGCTTTGCGCGCCGAGTCGCCGGCCGCTGCGAAGCGCTCGAGCTCGCCCGCGTCGAGGCCTACCTGCACCCTCCCGTCGAGCACGCCCACCGTGGCCGGCACGGCGCCCGTTTCGCGGACCCGCCGCTCCGCTTCGAGGGCGACGTCGAGACCCTCGACCCCGGGAAAGCCGTGCGCGACGAGCGTCGTTTCGAGCCCGACGACCGCGCGCCCGGAGTCGAGCGCGTCGCGCACCTCCGCCGTCACTTGGATCACGGAGTCGCCCCAAGGTGCGAGACACACCGCGCAGCCGTCTCGAGCGCGAGCTCGACGCCGCCGACGAGATAGCCGGCCGCGAACGCGTCGCCCGCGCCGGTCGTGTCGACCACCTCCGCCGGCACAGCGGGAAACTCCAACTTCTGGCCGTCGCGCTCGACCGCCGCGCCGGCGGCGCCGCGCTTCAAGACCCACGTCGCGTCCACCGCGGCCTCTGGTCCGACCTCGGCGCGCTCCTCCTCGTTCGCGAAGACGAGCTCCGGGCCGAGCTCGCCCAGCACCTGGCGCAGACGTTCCGGTCCGAAATCGACGATCACGCGCCGCGAGGCCAGGTCGACGCTGACGGTCCCGCCACCGGCGCGCACGAGTCCGGCCGCACGCGTAGCGGCTCCGTCGATCGGAGACGACATGAGGCTGTATCCGGAGAGATGAAGGTGCGTGGCGCCTTCGAACCAGGCCGGCTCGAGCTCGTCGGCCGACAGCGTCGGCGCGACTCCGCGATCGCTCGCCATTGCGCGCTCGCCCTCCTCGCCGACGATCGAGACGACGACGCCGTTTCGCCCCAGCGCCACCGGGCCGAAGACAGTGACGCCGAGCCGGGCGAGCTCGCCGGCGGCAAGCGATGCGGCCGGATCGTCGCCGCGCTTCCCGACGAACCGGGCCTCGGCGCCGAGCGCCGCCGCCCAGGCGGCGACGTTGGCCGCCTGTCCGCCGGCGCCGGTCCGGGTCTGCGCCGCGGCGTCGGTACCGGGCTCGAGTGGCTGCTCGAGACGGACGATCACGTCGAGCAGCAGGTCGCCGAGCGTACAGAGGACGAAGCCGGGCATCGCCGTACAATCGTCCCATGGACGGGGAACGACGGAGCAGCCGCCTGCGGACATTCGTCCTCGGCGGCCTCCTGGGAGCCTCCGCAGTTCTGGCCGCCGCCCGTCGCCGTCGCGCCGCCGCGAAGCGCCCCCCGCGGGCCGGTTTGGCCGCGTTCGAGGACGCCCCGTGCTACCGCGAGCTGGTCGAGCTCGAGCGCATGGAGAGGCGGTCCACCACGGATTAGAGAGACGGTGTCGAAAGGACCCGCTGCTACTGTCAGAACGTGCCTATCTACGAGTACCGTTGTCCGAACGGACACGTTTTCGAGCTCTTTCAGCGGATGGGCGACGCACCGCCGCCGAAGTGTGAGATCTGTGGCGAAGGGCCGGTCGAGCGCGTCCTCTACCCGGTCGCGGTGCACTTCAAGGGCTCCGGGTTCTACTCCACTGATTACGGGCGAGGCTCGGGCAAGAAGGAGCAGTCGACGGACGGGGCCGGCGGCGATTCGGACTCGGGCTCGAAGAAGGACTCGGACAAGAAGCCCGAGACCAAAACCGTCGAAAGCTAGCCTCCCGGCGGCAACCGGTTGACGTAACAGCCCGGCGGATACGTGTCGCCGTTCGGCGGCGGCGGCTGCGGCGCCGATTCGCCCTTGACCATCGCGATCACGGCCGCGTTGTCCTCGCTCGGATCGATGTAGCCGCCGTCGCCCGTGCCGCCGAGCCGGCAATGGAGCGTCGTCCCGGCGCGGAACTTCAGCCAGCCGATCTGCGCCAGCTCCGTCGGCGACAGATCGGTCGCGAGCGGCTTCATCAGATCGCCGCCTATGAAGGGAAGCTTGAAGAACGTGCCGGCGCCGGAGAGCTTGGACATCAGCGCCTGTACAACCGCCTGCTGCCGCGCCCCGCGAGTGATGTCCGTGTCGGCCGGATTGAGTTGGTTCTCGCGGACGCGCGAGTAGATCAGGGCGCGATAGCCGCTCATGTGCTGCATGCCCTTCCGGAAGCGCCAGCCCTTCCAGCGTTCGCAGCGCGCGTTGGTCGAGTAGGGGCAGTCGAACCGGTTCGAGAGGATCGGCTGGGGGACGTTGATGTCTATCCCGCCGAGCTTGTCGATCAGCTGGGCGAAGCTGTGGAAGTTGACCACGACCACGTGGTTGATCGGCAGGCCGGTATATGCCTGAACGGTCCGCTCGGCCAGCCGCGCTCCGCCGATCTGGAAGGCCGCGTTGATCTTGTCGGGCCCATGACCGGGGATGTCCGGGACCCGGAGATCGCGCGGGATCGAGAGGTAGATCAGCTTGTGGTGCTTCGGGTCCGTGCGGAGGATCTGGACCGAGTCCGAGTGCTGGTCGGACGCGCGCGAAGCGTTCAGTGAGTGGTCGGTGCCGAGCAGGAGGATGTCGGTCGGGTGCGAGAGGATCATCCCCTTGTCGGGAACCAGCGCGAGCCGCGCCGATTCGGGCAGGCGCTTGTTCGCATCCTTCACGCCGCTGCGGAACGAGAGGTAGCCCGCAACCGTCCAGAGGATGAAGACGAGAAGGAGGACAAGTACCGACAACGCGGTCCAGCGCTTCCAGCTCCAGCCACGCAAGCCGGTTTTCGGCTGCTTCGTCCCGGGACCGCGGTAGTCGCGGCGCGCATCTCCGTCGCCGCCACGCTCGCGCGTGGGTCGCGGGATCGTCGGGACCTTGCCCTTGACGCGGCCGCCGCGATAGACGCGATACGGCTTCTCTCCGCGAGGAGCGGACATTCGACGGGCCATGGTAGCCACGCCACGCGTCGGCGTTGCGTACCTTCCGCCAAACGTGACTGAGAAGCGAGTCCTAGGCGTGGATGTAGGGGGGACGAAGATCTTGGCGGGCATCGTCGACCCGACGGGCAAAGTCGAGCATCGGCGCGAACGGCCCACCGAGCTGGACTCCCAGGATCGCCTGATCGAGGAGATCGGCTCCGCGGCGGAGGAGTTGCTCGACGACTCGGTCGCTGCGGTGGGGTTCGGCCTGCCTTCGCGGATCGACCAGCAGACGGGGCGGGTCGACGGGTCCGTGAACGTCCCGCTTCAGATGACGAAACGGGTCGGCCGTCCGGTCACGCTCGAGAACGATGGCAATGCCGCCGCGCTGGCCGAGTATCGTGCCGGGGCCGGCCGCGGCGCCCGGACGATGGTGATGCTCACGCTCGGGACCGGCGTCGGCGGAGGGGTCGTGATCGACGGCAAGCTGCTCCGCGACGGCGGCGAGCTCGGCCACACGGTGCTCATCTACGACGGCGTCCCTTGCCAGGGAACGTGCACCGGGCGCGGCCACCTCGAGGCACTCGTCAGCGGAACGGCCGCGGCGAAGCTTGCCCAGGAGGCGTTCGGCCCGGGCGTGGACGCGCACCGGCTCGTCCGTCTCGCCGCCGAGGGGGATTCGACCGCGATCGAGATTCTCGACGGGATCGGCCGGATGCTCGGCGCCGCCATCGGGAGCTTCGTGAACATCTTTCGCCCTCAGCTCGTCGTCATCGGCGGTGGCTTTGCCTCGGCAGGCGACTTCCTGCTCGAGCCGGCCCGCGAGACGATGCGACGTGAGGCGCTCGCGCCGGCGGGCGACCGTGTCGAGATCGTGCGCGCCGAGCTCGGCACCGCTGCCGGCGTGATCGGCGCGGCGCTCGTCGCCTACGACGAGCTTGGATTACTGGACTAGTGCTCGCGGTCTGCGCGACGCCGATCGGCAATCTCGAGGACGTCACGCTGCGCGTGCTCCGCGAGCTCGCCGAGGCCGACCTCGTCCTCTGCGAGGACACGCGTCACACGCGGCGCCTGCTCGAGCGGCACGGGATCCGGGCGCGCCTGCGTTCCTACCACGAGCACAACGAGGCTGCGCGGACCGCGGAGGTGCTGCCGCGGCTTCAGGGCGGCGAGCGGATCGCGCTCGTTTCCGACGCCGGGCTGCCCGGCATCTCCGACCCCGGTGCCCGGCTCGTTGCCGCGGCGCTCGAGGGCGGCGTCGCGGTGACGGTGCTCCCCGGCGCATCCGCGGTCGATACCGCGCTGGTCGCGAGCGGTTTTGCAGCCGACCGCTACCAGTTCGTCGGCTTCCTGCCTCGGGGCGAGCAGGCGCTTCGCCGGACCTGGGAGGAGCTTGCTCGGTGGCCTTGGCCAGCGGTCGCTTTCGAGTCTCCGCGCAGGCTGCCGGCGACGCTGCGCTCACTCGCCGCGGAGGATCCCGACCGTCGGCTCGCTGTCTGCCGAGAGCTGACCAAACGTCACGAGCAGGTCGCGCGCGGCAGCGCCCGCGAGCTCGCGGGGCAATTCGCCGAGCCGCCGAAGGGTGAGATCACGCTCGTGCTCGGCCCCAGCGATGGGCGAGAACCGGCAAATGTGGCCGTCGCTGCGGAGGCGGTCGCGGAGCTCGCCGCCGCGGGCGTCGCCCGCGGCCAGGCCGCCGCGGTCGTCTCGCGGCTCACCGGGCTGCCGCGCAAGCGCCTTTACGACACGTCCCTGTAGTCCATATTGACAACGGCAGACTGGCCCAGGTATCGTGGGCGCTGTTGGCAAGCAGGACAACAAGGAGAAGCAAATGCGTCGAGCCCTGATCGTCGCGTTCGCGGCGGCGCTCGTGATCGTGCCGACCGCGGGAGCGTGGACCTGGCCCGTCAAAGGTCCGATACTCCAGAAATTCGTCCTCGGCGA
>WNGQ01001556.1_pt1 | contig 23727 bp, 20 predicted proteins | sample 5407661 | NCBI WGS metagenome assembly WNGQ01 (sample SAMN13153382, study PRJNA577476) | soil metagenome | isolation source: 60 cm soil or saprolite under Garry oak tree replicate 2 | place: USA:California | collected 2016-06-15 | reverse complement strand
GCCATGTTCATGGCCTCAAGCGTGCCGACACACTCCAGGACCGCTTCGGCCCCTCCATGCGTCTGCTCAAGCACTTCCTGTACTGCCTGCTCATCTCTCGTCGTGATGACATCGGTGGCCCCAAATGCTTGCGCCAGTTTCAGCCTCTGTTCCCGATGTCCGATGAGAAAGATGCGTTCGGCCCCCAGACGTTTGGCAGCGAGGACTCCACAGAGTCCGACTGCTCCATCGCCAATCACTGCCACCGTGCTGCCTGCCCTGACCCCTGCGGTGATGGCAGCATGATGGCCTGTCGCCATGACATCGGTGAGGGGAAGGATGGCCTTGAGCAGATGCTCGTCGCCTTCAACCGCGGGGGGAAGCACTACCAGGGTGCCGTCGGCATATGGGACGCGAATGGCTTCGCCCTGGCCGCCATCATTGGGACCGCCCCAGCGCTCTCCATGCACGCATGAGCTTGGCAAGCCTTCACGACAGAACTCGCAGGTGCCATCCGAGATCAAGAAAGGGGAGATCACGCGATCCCCTTTTTTGAGGGTGCGTACCTCCGCCCCTACCTCCTCGACCATCCCCATCCACTCGTGTCCCATGCGATCTCCCGGCTCACGTTGATCGATGCCACGATAGGACCACAGATCCGAGCCACAAATACCCGCATGCGTAATGCGGGCAACCACATCGGTTGGTGCCTGAATGATGGGATCGGGGACCTGGTCGATGCGCATATCTCCAGGTCCATGATAAACGGTTGCTCTCATGTGTTCCTCCTCTTCAAGTCAGCGTTTCACCGTGAGGCAGCGATTTCCCACGCTGCGCCCCAGCACGACGCTTGCACCCTGCGCGGAGAGCAGCCGGGCGGTCGCCTTGCCCAGCCCGCTACTCGCGCCGGTGATGACGACGACTTTTCCTTCGATGTTCTTGCTCATGAAGCTGCAACTCCTATCGATGCCAGCAGAGAACCCATGTTTTTCGCTCAGAGACCGGTCCTTTTCTCCAACTCTTCGGGGTACCTGGCCCCCTGCACCGTGATCTGTGAGGCGGCGCTCTCGATCTCGCGAAGATCGTCGGACGCCAGTTCGACGGCAGCCGCTCCGATGTTCTCCTCCAGGCGAGAGAGCTTCGTGGTCCCCGGAATCGGCACGATCCACGGCTTCTGGGCAAGCAGCCAGGCGAGCGCTATCTGCGCAGGGGTCGCCTTCTTGCGTTCTGCGATCTCGCGAAGCAGATCGACCAGGGCCTGATTCGCTTTCCGAGCCTCTGGCGTAAAGCGAGGGACGATATTGCGGAAGTCGGAACGGTCGAACGTGGTGTTTTCGTCGATCTTTCCCGTGAGGAAGCCCTTGCCGAGAGGGCTAAATGGAACGAAGGCGATTCCGAGCTCCTCGAGGGTCGGTAACACTTCCGCTTCAGGGGCTCTCCACCACAGCGAGTATTCGCTCTGGAGTGCAGTGACCGGCTGGACTGCGTGTGCGCGCCGGATCGTTTGCACTCCTGCTTCAGAAAGGCCGAAGTGCTTGACCTTCCCTCCCCGAATCAGGTCCTGCACCGCTCCGGCCACGTCTTCGATGGGCACGTCCGGGTCAACGCGGTGTTGATAGAACAGATCGATGGCATCGACCTTGAGTCGCTTAAGCGAGGCCTCGGCGACCTGCTTGATATGCTCTGGCCGACTATCCATGCCCATCTGCTCCCCCGTGGGACCAAATTTGAAACCGAATTTGGTGGCTATCACCACTTGCCCACGGAAGGGAGCAAGCGCTTCGCCCACGAGTTCTTCATTGGTGAACGGGCCGTACGCTTCAGCGGTGTCGAAGAACGTGATGCCGCGTTCGACGGCCGACCGAAGAAGAGAGAGCATCTCCTGCTTGTCTGCAGGCGGACCGTAGGCAAAGCTCATTCCCATGCAGCCGAGCCCGATAGCCGAGACTTCCAGGTTGCTCTTTCCAAGTGTGCGCTGCTGCATTCGTCTTGTCTCCTGTCTTTGAGTAAAGGTCGGAACTTTCTTCCTGCACGATCAGGCCTGGTACTGTTCGTCGCTGACTTTTTCCATCCAGTCGGCGGTCTTACCGTTGAGGCGTTCCTGAATGGCGATGTGCGTCATGGCCGTGGTTGTCGTGGCGCCGTGCCAATGTTTCTCACCTGGCGGGAACCAGATCACGTCACCCGGCCGAATTTCCTCGATCGGACCACCCCAGCGTTGGACCCGGCCGCAACCAGCCGTCACGATCAGGGTCTGGCCCAGCGGGTGGCTGTGCCAGGCTGTGCGAGCACCGGGCTCGAACGTGACACTGGCACCGACCGCGCGTGCTGGATCGGGTGCCTCGAACAGGGGATCAATGCGTACCGCGCCGGTAAAATACTCGGCCGGTCCTTTGCCGGAAGGTTGTGAGCCACTTCTTTTGATGTCCATGTTCTCAATTCCTCCAAGTTGAATCGTTTTTGGTACCTCATGAGGTCTCACGCTCCCATCTCTTGCGGTTTTCAGTGACGTGAAAGCCGATGAGGGCTGGACAGACCAATACATCAGTGCAGCGTTGTCCCTTCTTGAAGAAAAGTCCAGCTTGCCTGCAAACGTAGAGAAGCATGTTCTCTGTCTGGTGGTAATTATAGACGCCCTGGAGTACAGGATGGTAGAATGATTGTCGAAAATGATTGTCTGATTCTGCACATCTTCCAGATGGATGATAGAGAAAGAAGTGAAGAGGTTCCTATGGATAAGATAAATCACCAGCAGGCAGAACGCGAGGCACTGAGGACGCAAGCCAACCGCGACGAACTGGTTGAGCGGATCGGGCGGGCCATGCGCGAAGATGGGACCGCCCAGCCGCTCACAGGGCTGCACCTGTCCCGCTGTTCCTTGCCTCTAAAGCCGGTTCACAGCGTGCTCGAGCCATCCATGTGCGTGATTGCCCAGGGCAGCAAGGAGGTCCTTCTAGGCGACAGTCGCTACCGCTACGACCCCTCACAGTATCTGCTCGCCACTGTCGAGTTGCCCCGCGTCAGTCAGGTCCTGGAAGCATCGAAGGAGCGGCCCTACCTCAGTCTCCGCCTGGAACTTGCCCCCACCCTCGTCAGTTCGGTCATGGTGGAGGCCGGTCACGCCTCGCCGAGAGATCATGCTGATATGAGGGCCATCTCCGTTAGCCCGTTGGATGGGAACCTGCTGGACGCCTTCGTGCGGCTCACGAGGCTCCTGGATGCCCCTGTCGAAGCGCCGGTCCTCCTGCCGCTGATCACGCGGGAAATTATCTACCGACTCCTGATGGGAGAGCAGGGTGGCCGGCTCCGTCACCTTGCGATCCTGGGGGGCTACACCCCCCACATCGCCAGAGCGGTCGAGCGACTCCGTCAAGACTTTGACCAGCCACTGCGCATCGAGTATATTGCACAAGAGCTGGGCATGAGCGTTTCGGGTTTCCACCACCACTTCAAGGCCGTCACGGCGCTGAGCCCCTTGCAATTCCAGAAGCGGCTGCGGCTCCAGGAGGCCCGCCGTCTGATGCTAGGCGAAGACCTCGACGCGGCGAGTGCGGCCTATCGCGTGGGGTATCACGACGCCTCCCACTTCAACCGGGAGTACAAAAGCCTCTTCGGCGTCTCCCCGATGCGCGACGTGCAACGGCTGCGGGAAGAGGCCCTGACAAGCGCTGGCCGCTGAGAAAGACGAGTACGGCTCGAAAGCCTTTTTTCTTATAGAAAGACAGGGCTTCCTCCGTCGAGATCAAATCAAGCCGTGTGTGCGGGTGGAGCGCGTGGCAAGCTTCTAGCAGCAGGCGACCCAGGCCTTTTCCCTGGTATTGCGGGTCAATGAGCAGTTCCGCAATGTAAGTGGTGATTTCTCCATCGGTTAACCCGCGCACGAAGCCGATGACATTCTCCCCTTCGAGAACGACCAGCGTTGGCCATGAATGTTGCCAGGAGATAAGCGACTCCTCGGGCCTGCTATTCGGTGTTGGCCAGTTCTCGAGTGCGGACAGGCGTTGGATCGCAGGAAAATCGGCCTCGCTCCAGCATCGAAGCTGGATGCCTGGAGGGTGCGGTATTGCCTCCAACACCGCTACGAGTTGTTCCCGTTGAGAACGAACATGGGATGACATATCAGTTGCCTTACGCTATCGTCTTGATATACTGCGCCGCCCGGTGGGCCAGCCCCATAATCGAGAGCATGGGATTTACGCCTGAGGCTGCCGGGAAGAGGCTGCCATCGCAGACGAAGAGACCCTTGACGCCATGAACTTCCGCATGCTCACCGGTTACGGAGGTTTTGGAATCGGCTCCCATGCGGCAGGTTCCCATCTGGTGGGCTGTAAACATCATGAGGCGGTTCACACCCATGCCATGCTGCTCCAACTGGCGATCAAACTCGCGGAGCTGCTGTTCGTTTACCGATCCATCTGCCTGCTGATCCAGGTGGGTACGCCTGTTATGCAGCGAGTTGACTGCCGTGGCGCCCGCGGCGACGTGGATGCGCGCAGCCTGGCGCAGGCCATGCAAAAGGTGTTTACGGTCATAAACCGAGACTACGTAATTGATCACAGGCTCACCATCGCGATCTATGGTGACGGTGCCCTCGCCTTTGTCGCGGGTGAGCACGATGATCGTAGCAATGTAAGGCGCCTGGGCCATCTGTTCTCGGTATGCACGCGCAGAGTACCACGGCGTTGACAAGCCTATCAGGCCGGGATGGGCGGGCGGAACCTCCAGCTTGTAGCCATAGTTTCCATCAAGATGCGCAAACTGGTCAGAATAGGCGGACTGCATCACTCCCTGCCAGGAATACACCTTGTCAGAATAGATGCCTGCAATAGTGGAGACGGGGTGCAGGTGCAAATGGCGGCCGATATGAGGATTCTCCAGTCCCGAGCGGAGAAGGACCGCCGGGGAGTGAATCGAGCCTGCTGCTACAATTATGGCTCTGGCATGGACAGTCACGCCATAGGTTTTGCTGGTCTCTGAATTCGTCACAGTGGCTTTGACGCCTACTGCTCGCCCGTTCTCGATGAGCACCTTGCCGGCATTGCAACGGACGATGATGCGCGCACCGTGGTCGGAGGCATCCTGTAAATAGGTCTTTAGGGTGGACTGCTTGCACCCGTAGCGGCAGCCAAAACCACAGAAGCCGCAGCGCTGCTCACAGCCTATGGCGTTGCGGCGCAGGACGCCAGCGTGATACCCTAGAGCGGCTGAACCATCAAGAAGCAAGCGATTCTGCGTGTTATGTCCACTGTTCTCGGTGTTGACGCTGATACGCTGCTCTACGGCGGCGAAGCTATTCTGCAATTCGGAACTTGTGAAGCAACCTTTCAAGCCAGAGTGCTGATCCCATTCTTCAAGCACGTCTTCGGGAGTGCGGAAAGAGGTTGTCCAGTTGACAACGGTGCCGCCGCCCAGGGTGCTGCCCGCCAGGATAATCACGCCCAGGTCTTTTGTAGTGAGCGTGCCGCACTTCAAAAAGAGTTCTGGCGTGGCCTGGGCCTCCTGCCAGGTGTAGTCGGATTCACTGTTGTAGCCGCCCTTCTCCAGGATGACCACGCTTTTCCCTGCTTTAGCGAGTTCACCAGCGACGACGCCACCTCCGGCGCCGGAGCCAATGACGACAGCATCTGCTTCCAGAGTGGTATCGCCGGTAATGACCAGCGGAGTGATAGGCCGTGGGACATCGATAGGAGGCGGGGATGGAGCAGCGTAGTCCAGCACTTCCCAGTTCGGATTGACGCCCTGAGCATCAGGGACGGAGTAGTAGATGAAGCTGGCAAGACGCTTTATGGCCTGGTAGCCCTGGCGCAGTTGTCCCAGTGGGCTATTTGCCATCGCACGCAGGTATTGTTCACGCTTCTCCTGAGAGAGCGCTGTGAAGGGGCGTGGACTTCCTGCCAGCAAGAGCCCGGCAGCCGGGCTGGCCAGGAGCGCCAGCAACTGGCGAAATTCTGTTTGTGCTCGCGGGTTCTCCAGGGCAAGGGTTTCAGCGACGAGGTGCGCAACGTTCAGGTCACGAGCCGCTCTGCGGTAGTAAGCAGCGACGGCTTCAGAACTGCCTGCCGGTGGTTCGAGCGAAGGGAGCAGTGTATCGCAGACCGCTTCCAAAATAGCGAATTCGTTGGGTGTGAGCCAGCCAGCGATATGGCTCCCAGTTGCGGCGGCCTGACGCGGTGTTGTGGTGGCCATGATACCTCCTGGTGGAGCTACAGATAAATATTTTAAGGAGCAGTTTTGATAGATAATATTATTATGCAACCGATAAGGCTATAGACGCAATGCATAGCGATTGATGCCAGGGTTGAGGGTATAAAATATTCAGGCTCTACAGTTCGTAACGTTTTCGAGAAGGGCATATGGTAATATGACATTGTGCAAGGCGAAACAGCAAATCTGCATGTTTCGTAGTTGCGTTCTTGGCATTTGAGTGCTTACCCTGTGATGAAGCAGGAGCATAAGGTGTGCATCCATGAACTCTCCGGAAGCATCTACACTCAGCATGGGAAGTGCTGACACACGAAGCGAACACAGTACGCAGTTGAGCGGTTCACGGCTCATCCTGGCTCGTGGCATCTGTGTGGCCCTCTTCGGCTTCAGCTTGACGGTCTTCTTCGCCGATCTTCCAGTGTACTTTGCACAATTGCAGATCGTCTGTGAGGGTACAGCCTGTGCGTTCTTGCAACTGACTCCGACAGGCGTGCTGGCACTTCAGCAGGTCAGTCTTACTATCGAGAGCTATGCCATCTTTAGAGTTGCATTCAGCGTCATCTCCGTGTTCGTCTGGTCCACTGTTGGCGCGATCATTGCCTGGCGCAAGTCCAACGACTGGCTGGCGCTCCTGCTTTCGATCCTGCTGGTCACCACAGGCGTCGCAGGGCAAAGCATTCCATATGTCATCCAACTTACGACCCCAGTAGTGGCTAACTCTTCCCCCTGGTTTGTGCCGACCCTGGTGGTGATCTTCCTGGTATTGTGAGCAAGCTGGACTACTTACGCTGGCTCGGCGTTGATGCTCTCTGGCTCTCGCCCATCTATCCTTCTCCGATGGCCGATTTTGGCTATGATATTAGCAATTTCACCGATGTGCATCCCCTCTTCGGAACCCTGGAGGACCTGGACACCTTAGTGCGCCAGGCCCACCAGCGCGACCTCAAGCTCATCCTGGACTTTGTGCCTAACCATACCTCCGATGAGCATCCCTGGTTTCAGCAGGCACGGCAGAGCCGCACCAACGAGAAACGTGACTGGTACATCTGGCGCGACCCCGCACCCGATGGGGGTCCTGCCAATAACTGGACCAGCAATTTCGGCGGTTCTGCCTGGCAATTCGATGCACAGTCCGGGCAGTACTACCTGCACCTGTTCGATGTGAAACAGCCTGACCTGAATTGGCGTAATCACGAGGTACGCCGGGCGATGTTTGATGTGATGCGCTTCTGGCTCGACCGCGGCGTTGATGGCTTCCGTGTAGACGTGCCGGGGGCGCTTCTCAAGGATGAGCAGTTTCGGGATAACCCGCTGAATCCCGATTGGAAGGCGGGTGATCGACCCTATACCCGCCAGCTGAGCCTCTACACGGAGGACCAGCCGGGCATACACGAGATTGTGCGAGAGATGCGTGCCGTGGTAGATCACTATGGCGAGCGCGTGCTCATCGGCGAGATCTGGCCGCCAATGGAGCGTATGGTGCAATACTACGGCGAGCAGCTCGACGAGGTCCACCTGCCCTTCAATCTCCAATTGGTGCTGCGGCCGACCTGGGAGGCTCGTACTATTCGCCAGATCGTCGACGAGTATGAAGGTGCTCTTCCAAGAGGGGCCTGGCCCAACTGGGTGCTGAGCAATCATGATCGGCCCCGCGTCGCCACTCGTCTGGGACGGGAGCAGGCGCGAATGGCCCAGATGTTGTTCCTCACGCTGCGCGGGACTCCCACCTGCTACTATGGTGATGAGGTGGGGATGCAGAACGTGGCGATCTCACCGGAACTGATGCAAGATCCGGAAGGGAAGGAAAACGCTCAATACAGCCGAGACCCAGAGCGTACACCTATGCAATGGGAGAGCAGTCCCAACGCTGGTTTCTGTCCTGCCGGGGTGAGGCCCTGGTTACCAGTCGCTGACGACTTCCAGACCTACAACGTTGCTGTTGAGCAACACGATCCGCGCTCCTTTCTGACCCTGGTGCGCACGTTACTGACCCTGCGGCGAGCACTGCCTGCACTGAGCATGGGTTCGCAGCAATCCATTGACCAGCCCAATCCCACCTGTTTCGTCTACCAGCGCCAGCACGCTGACGAGCACTGCCTGGTGGCCCTCAACTTCTCAGCGCAAGACCAGGTCGTGACGCTGCCAGAACAGGGCCAGGGTCGTCTCCTCCTCTCTACACACCTGGATCGTGAAGGGCCACTCCCGTTGTCAGAGGTGCACCTTCGGGGGAACGAGGGGCTGCTGATTGAGTTCGAAACACATCCCCCTCATGTTTGATAACTGCTTCTGCCAGCGAAAGACGATCGTATTGATAGAAAGCAGTGTGTTGCAACTGGAGATCGATACGCTGCTTCTTGAGGCACTCCTGCGAGCCGCCGGACAAAATCTCAATCAGTCAAGAAAGAGTTGCAAGTGCTGCCGATCTCAAGACACGTAGACCACCGCTACGACTAAGCCATAGACCATGTGGTTGAGCAGGATAGCGGTCAGAACTGCCGGCGTACTGAAATGGGTGGACAAGTGCGGATACCGACGCATCGCCACCAGCAGCAGGAGGATCACCCCTATCCCATGCACCCCACCAAAAAGTATGCCCCACCACCACGTAGCACTGCCTACCCCTAGACTCCATAACGCAGCGTAGATCATGGCAAATAAGATGCCCAGAGCGAAATGAATAGCTCCACCGAGCGTAATAGCAGACTCCTTGTTCGGAGCAGCTACAGAGCCGAGCAAGCCAACGACATCTATGCGCGGCAGTCTGAGTAATGGCCCCCCATAAATGAGCAGGATCATCGCCATTCTGCCGGTTGATCCGGCAATAATGGCATCACGGATGCTGACGACCAAAGGATAGTGGACTAACAAAGCATGCAGCAAAGCTCAAGCTCCTTTCAGGAAGGAGACGATTTCTTCCACGCTTCGCAAACTACTGGCTCTCTACACCAACACAGTCCACAGCACATCGCTCTGTATACCATCTGCGGAAAACCGCACCTGGCGCGGCGATGCTTCAGAACGAATCATACGCACAGGAGCGGAGATTCGTCAATTGTTTGCGGTGCGGTTGAGGAGGATGGTGACACGTGTGGTTCCGCGGTAGGTGTGCTGAAAAGGCGAGAGCAGAGTGAGAGCGGAGTATAACAATCCTACTCACAGAATTATAGAGGATTGACTTTTATAGCCTGTTTGCTAAGCTCAATTGAGAAGAGCAAGGTACGAGAAGTTTTTTCTGATCATGTATGCTATGATGGTCAAGAGATCAAGTGTTGACACTTTCACGTGACCAGTGGCGTGTAGCAATGGTCATCGAAGCAAGGATGCCACTCACGTGCATTGTGAACGAGTCTACCAGTGTTGCCTTTGCAGAGAAGGATTGCGATAGTTTCCAAGGAGTTTGTGTATGGGAAAAGTTGTGTTAGATATGGCATTGTCGGTAGATGGTTTCGTAGCTGGACTGCACGATGAAGATGGCGGATTGCATGATTACTTCTTCTCGCCTTCGCCTGCCACTGCAAAAGTGATTGAAGAAGGCATCAAAGCCACAATGGATGTGCTCCTTGTGAAAACGTGCCCATAAGGGCAGCTAACATCTTGGACTCACAGGATTGGAGTAAAACGTATGGACAGATGTCCCGCATAGCTTGACAAGTTAGAACCTGCATTCTATACTTCTCATGGAAGCCTGATATTTGTTCTAAAACTGTGGTTTCACCGCATAAGGAGGATACATCATGTCGAACCACTCCATAGTCCACATCGAGATTCCGGCCAGTGATCCCGCGGCTGCAGGAAAGTTCTATGAAGACCTGTTCGGCTGGAAAATTCAGGTTGACCCGTCATTCGATTATCACATGTTTCAGGCGGAGCCTGGTCCTGGCGGCGCTTTCGTCAAGATCGGTGGCGAAGGCGACTATAAGGCTGGGGAGGTGTTGATCTACGTGTCGAGCGATGATATAGACGCCTCACTGGCAAAAGCCGAGTCGCTGGGCGCCAAGACGCTGGTACCCAGGACCGAGATTCCCAACACGGGCTGGTTCGCTATCTTCGCCGATCCAACGGGAAATCGCATTGCTCTGTACAAGGGGATGGGACAGTAACGAACGGTGATCCAGTGAAGAGGGAACAAGTGGGACCAAACCCCCCGCGACCACTCTGGCGCAACCGGGACTATGTGTTGCTTTGGAGTGGTCAAACCGTCTCCTCCCTTGGCTCTGGCGTTTCTCAACTCGCCTTTCCGTTGTTGGTGCTGGCCTTGACCCATTCTCCAGCGCAAGCAGGAATCGCTAGTGCTCTGCGGACGCTGCCCTACTTCATTTTCACGTTACCGGGAGGGGTACTCATCGATCGCTGGAACCGCAAATGGGTGATGATTCTCTGTGATGCAGGACGAGCCTTGAGCTTAGCCAGTATCCCTGTAGCGCTGGTGCTCAGGCACTTGACGATTGTGCAACTCTATCTAGTCGCGCTTCTCGAGGGGTCGCTCTACGTCTTTTTCGATCTGGCTGAGACAGCCAGCTTGCCACGAGTGGTTTCCAAGGAGCAATTGCCCGCGGCGATCTCACAGAATCAAGTGGCCTTTGGGATTACCAACCTGCTTGGTCCACCATTGGGTGGTGTGCTCTATACGCTCGGTCAGGCCGTTCCATTTTTGACGGATGCCCTCTCCTATCTGGCTTCGGTGTTCTCCCTGCTCTTCATACGAACGAAGTTCCAGCTGGAGCGAGTTGGTGCTCCACGCAGATTATGGGCAGAGATGGTCGAGGGTATGAAGTGGATGTGGCACCAGCCGATACTGCGAACCATGGCCTTTCTCAATAGTGGGTGGAGTGCGCTCGGTTTTGGGTTCTCCCTGCTCGTGATTGTGCTGGCGCAAAGGCAACACGTGTCTGCTCCTTTTATCGGTGTCTTGTTTGCCATAGGAGGAGGCACCAGTATTCTCGGCGCTTTTCTCGCCCCGCTCCTTCAGAGACGGCTGAACTATGGACAGGCTATTATTGGCTTATGGTGGCTGTACGTCCTGGCGTGGCTGCTGGTCGTGATAGCATTCACGCCGTTTGCACTCGGTGCCGTCGTCGCCTTTTTCTTTCTGGTGGACTCGATCTACAATATTGTACAGTTTAGTTACCGGCTGGCCTTGATTCCAGATGAGCTGCAGGGGAGGGTGAATAGTGCCTTCCGGCTCATTTCGTACAGTCTTCGACCGGTGGGTATCGCATTGACCGGGGTACTGATGCAACTCATGGGTATCGTTCCAACAGCGGCGGTGTTCGCAGTGATCCTTGCCCTGCTGGCGCTCCTAGCGTCGCTCAATCCATCTATTCGTAAAGCGCTACCCCTTGCGCAGATACGAGCAGAATAGCTTCTCTTTGTGTTCGGTTTTCAACTCTGCTCATGTGTCTCTTCTGAAAAAATCTCATCACAAAGCCTCACAGAAGTTGGTGAATCGTCCCTGTTAGACACTCCAACGGGCCGCATGCTATACTGCTCATAACAGAATCCATATATTTGCCCATTCCACCGACGGAGATGTGACAATGACCACAAGTGAACGCAGCTCAGCAGAGTCAGCGGAGTTCAAGGGAACGCAAGAAAAGCTTGCAGAACTACACAGTTTAAAAGAAGCAGCGATGCTGGGCGGCGGGAAAAAACGCATCGAGGCGCAGCATAAAAAGGGCAAACTCACGGCACGAGAACGACTCGACCTGTTGCTAGACCCGGGCACATTTAATGAACTGGATATGTTTGTGACGCATCGCTCCACAGATTTTGGCCTGGATGAACAGAAGATTCCAGGTGACGGGGTCGTTACCGGCTATGGGCAGATCGATGGGCGGCTGGTCTACGTGTTCTCACAAGATTTCACGGTCTTTGGCGGTTCTCTTTCCGAGTCACACTCCGAGAAGATCTGCAAAATCATGGATCATGCTATGAAGAATGGCGCACCGGTTATTGGCCTGAATGATTCGGGCGGGGCACGCATTCAAGAAGGAGTTGTAAGCCTGGGCGCGTATGCAGATATCTTCCTGCGCAATACGCTGGCTTCGGGCGTGGTACCGCAGATATCCGCGATCATGGGACCCTGCGCGGGTGGAGCGGTCTATTCTCCGGCGATCACGGACTTTATTTTCATGGTAGAACAGACCAGTTACATGTTTGTGACGGGGCCAAATGTGCTAAAGACGGTGACACACGAGGATGTGACCTTTGAAGAGCTAGGCGGGTCAATGGTTCATAACAGTACAAGCGGCGTGGCTCATTTTTCCTGTCCGAGCGAACCCGACTGCATCCGCATGATTCGCCGCCTTTTGAGCTATATCCCTTCGAATAACGTCGATGATCCTCCAAGAATCACGCCCGTAGACTCGCTGACACGAGCCGAAGAGGCGCTGGATAGCATCATTCCCGATAATCCGAATAAACCCTATGATATGAAAGCAGTCATACGACATATTGTCGATGATGGCGATTTCTTCGAGGTGCAGGAGTATTTTGCGACCAATATTATAATCGGTTTTGCCCGCCTCAATGGCCGCTCTGTTGGTATTGTGGCCCAGCAACCTGGAGCGCTGGCCGGGGCGCTCGATATCAACTCTTCGGATAAGGGGGCGCGCTTTGTGCGCTTCTGCGACTGCTTCAATATCCCCATCATTACGTTCGTAGACGTACCGGGTTTTTTACCGGGCGTGAGCCAGGAGCACAACGGCATTATCCGCCACGGCGCCAAGCTGCTCTTTGCCTACTGCGAAGCGACCGTACCCAAGATCACGGTGATTACGCGAAAGGCTTATGGCGGCGCATATGACGTGATGAATAGCAAGCACGTGCGCGGCGATATTAACTATGCCTGGCCCATGGCGGAGATCGCGGTGATGGGCGCGGAGGGTGCAGTGAATATCCTCTTCAAGGATGAGATCGACAGGGCCACTGATCCAGAAAACCGGCGCAAAGAATTGATCGCCGAGTATATTGAGAAGTTTGCCAATCCCTATATTGCTGCTGCTCGCGGTTACGTTGACGAGGTGATCGAGCCCCGCTATACCCGCGCCAAGTTGATTACGGCGCTGGAGATGCTGAAAAATAAGCGGGACTCCAATCCACCGAAGAAGCATGGGAATATTCCTCTGTGATAAGAAGGGGGACCGCGAGGGTCGCCTATTGCGCCTTGCTAGAGCACGACAGGAAGGTCCAGCCCTGTCATGCTTCGCTATGCTCAGCATCTCTGCCCTTGGAGACAGATCCTTCGCTACGCTCAGGATGACACATCAGTGTGAGGCAACACATCAGTGTGAGGTGACACATCAGCGAGGGGTGACAAGCGAGGGCAACAGCACAAGTGAGACCAAGTTGGAGCAACCCATGACACGCCGCGCTATCATTCTGAGTGACAAGCGAGGGCAACAGCACAAGTGAGACCAAGAGAAAACAACAACAGGCAGCAGAAGATGAAGCACTACTACGTTTATATCATGACAAATCACTCAAAAACCCTCTACACAGGCGTCACCAATAACCTGCAGCGGCGCATGTACGAACACCAGCATCACCTGGTTGCAGGCTTTACAAGCACATACCAGATTACACGCTTAGTGTACTTTGAAGAGACTTCCGATGTGTATGCTGCCATGGCGCGGGAGAAGCAGATCAAGGGCTGGGTGCGCGCAAAGAAGATAGCCTTGATCGAGTCCATCAATCCTGCCTGGCGAGACGTGAGTGAACAATGGCAAGGAGGATGATCGTGGCCGAGGAGGACGAGATCCTTCGCTGCGCTCAGGATGACATGGGGAGGCTCAGGGTGACACGGGGAGGTAACTTAGCTTGATGCCTATGGGGCGACCGCGAAGGCCGCCCGCACATTTTAGATCATTTCTGGTTCGTTATGGTGGGGTCTGTCTCCTTCTCACCTGCCAACGGGGGTAGGAGCAGGTAGCTGAGCAGCAGTCCGATGATACCCGATAGAACAATGGAGCCCATCCAGAGATTGACCGACCAGCCTATGCCCCTGGTGAGCAACAGGGCGAAGAAGTACAGGCTGTAGAAGGCTACCGGGATGAGAAATGCCACAATGCGAAACTCCCAGGGCCGGGTCGCCGAAGGTTTGAACCGCCACACAAGGAAATCTGCTATTACGCCGGCTGCCAGCGCAGCAGGTATCAACAGGTACTTATCCTCCAAAACGCTCATGAGAGCGGCATTGAGCGTGAAGATCAGAGTAAGCGAGCCGAACGGAAGTGCCCAGCGCCGCAGGAGCAGCAGGACAAGCGCCATCAACAATACGTCCTGGAGCAGGATCGAGGTGATGCCCAAGGCCTGACTGAAAGAGGGGTCAACAGCGGTGTGGCCCCGCGAGGTGTACACGATTTTATTGCTCGTCGCTGACCAGCTGATTCCCCCATCACCATTGTCCGCACCCGGGTTATTGGATATGTTTACCTGGTGGCTCCCATCAGCATTCATGACATAGACTTCACTGTTGCCGGTGCGATCGGAAGTGAAGGCGATTTTCGTGCCATCGGGTGACCAGGTCGGCGCCCAGTTGTCTGTATCGCTGGCGCTGGTCAATTGGATTTGACCACTACCATCGGCATTCATCATATAGACCTGGCTATGCTGGCCATCACCAGCGAAAAAGACGATTGTGCGGCCATCCGTTGAGAAGGACGGATCCCAGGCATAGCCACTTTCATGTGTCAGGCGGGTCTGGGCAGTGCCATCGACATCCATAGTGTAGACATCATCGTTACCGGCACGTTCCGAGATGAACACGATTTTGCGGCCGTCAGGCGACCAGGATGGCTTGCCATCGAATGCTGGGTCTCGCGTTAAACGTATCAGATTGCTGCCATCAGAGTTCATGATATACAGGTCGTAGTTGCCATCTCGGTTCGATGTAAAAACAACCTTACTATCGTCAGGTGACCAGGATGGTCCCCAGTTATCAAACTTGTTGTGAGTGAGCTGCTTTGCGTTGCTGCCGTCGGCGTTTGCTACATAGACCTGCTGGTTATTATTTCCTCCACCAGTAAAAGCAATCTTTCGCCCGTTATGCGACCAGGCAGGATTGGAATGGTCGAACGGTGCACTTGTTAAGCGCGTCTGGCTGCTGCCATCGGCATTCATGACGTAGAGATCACTCGGCACATTTGTCGATCCATGCACGTTGCGAGCCGCCCAGGTATTGACCAGCGGATGAGCATACTGAGTGAAGAATGTGAATATTGATAGCAGAAGCGTAATGGAAAGAACGGCAGGTAGGAGTTGGAGCCACCTGTACCCGCCAGCGCCAGGGAAGCGTCCCCACGCTGCACGCACAGGACCGGTGAGCATCAGGACAACCCCTAGCCCCAGTATGAGGTGTGTCGGGCTGAGTAATGCATCTATACTGACTTCAATACCGAAGAGGATATGCCAGATCATGTCCAGCACGCCTCCGATACCGAAGATGATGGCGCCCAGGAGAGATAATCCATAACCGGCTGGTAGGGCTTCTCGCCAGGGATAGCCCTTCGCATGGCTGCGCACCAGGCTGAAGAAGAGAAAAGCTGCGCCCAGAGCGTAACCGGAGTAGAGAGCGGCATGCCAGGGTGTAAAGAACGTGCTATCTACTTTGCCATGATTGTGCGCCCATCCATCAAGAAAAACCCCACCAATGAGCAAGGTGCATAGAAGAGTTACGATCCAATCAAAACGAGTACTGCCAGGAGGGAGTTGCTTTTGCTGCCCTGTTTGAGCCGTTGCTGGCGGTATTTTTTCAAACTCGATAGAATCTTCTGTGGTTGCCATTGTATGGTCCTTTCGAGCTATTGATACTGATGACGAATTCAATGCCGGATAACCCGCCCAACCCCCAGGGCGCGATCAATCGAGCCCCTACGCACCCGGCATCGCTTCGCTCGCCGGTTCTGGACGCTTCGCCAACAGTATCGCTATTGTAGCACCGGGATTAACATGGGGTGATGGGGCCGCCACAGTATTGTACGTTGGGGAGGTTATAAAGTTGGGTATATTTGCAAGCGACGGGTGCTGTTCCTGCAATCAGGCGTCCCGCTCCACCAACTCCAGCAATACCCCATTGGTTCCCCTGGGGTGGAGGAAGACAGCGCGCCCTTCGGCGGCAAGGCGCGGCTGCTTGTCGAGCACAGGAGCGCCTTTTGCCTGCATATCGACCAGCGCAACATCGATATCATCTACTTCCAGGCAGATATGATGGAGGCCTTCGCCACGTTTCTCCAGAAATCTTGCCAGGCTGGAGTCGGGGTTAGTTGGCTCGATGAGTTCGATTTCACTGCCGCCAGGGCCACCCATGGGGAGAAAGGCGATACGCACCTGCTCTGTGGGAATCTCTTTAATTTCGCGTGGAGTGATACCCAGGATGTCCTGGTAAAAGGCTAAAGCCTGTTCGATGTTGCGCACGATAATGGCTACGTGGTCAATACGCCTGGGCTGCATTTCGAGACCTTCTCTGAAATCTACTTGTGGCACTCAGCCAGGTGGAAATCGGCCTGGCGCAGCCTTTGAGGGATAGTTGCAAAGAGGCCGACACCAAGTTGGACCGAGCTGATGAGAGTACGCAAGGCCATTAAAGCGCTGATACGCGTCTCCTCGCTATAGCGCAAATTTTCTGCTGCCTGCTCAAATTCGACCTGTGTAAGCACTTCATAGTTCAAGTCCGGCTCGACCAGGATGCTTAGATCCAGGTCGACATAGTATAAACGATCGAGTTCAATGGTGGCAGGTTGAATGATATTGGCATAGGTATGTACCAGCGCGGAACCATTGTAAAAGGCGCTGAGCATGTACCAACGCTGAGGCCAGAAAAACTGTAAACAGTTGTAGCGTAATGGACGCACCTGTGTAGACCAGTGCATCGATGTACCTGCAGGTAACCAGAGGCGCAAGCAATCGCTCGCTGCTTCTGCTACGCCTTCATCGCTGAGTTGCACTGTTGCATCTAGTCGATATGCCTGCCAGGATCCACGTACTATCTGATCGTAGCTGCGGCTTTCCACCCGAAAATCTGGCTGCATGGTTGCTCTCCCTTCTTTCCTGCTTATAGTACGCAAATTCAGCGATGTCGTCAAGCGTACTAGCAAATAATCCGCTAGCACAATTTCTACTACCTTTGCTCGCCGCAGGCGGCGAACAAAAAGAGAATAAGAAGTTTTTCGGGGACACCCCGAGCCCCGGCAAAGGGCTAGCCGCCCTTTGCAGTCCCGCAGAAAACACAAAAGCACCTTTTCTCCTCCAGTATCCTAATACGTTGTAAAATATATGAGAGTTGCTCAACAATAGAAATAAAGAAACAGATAAAACATGGTAATTATGCGCTGTCCAAATTGCCAGACTATCAATCCACCAGAAGCCAAATTCTGTCTTGAATGCGGTAGACGTCTCGTTGTCTGTCCTCACTGCGGTACGGTCAATGTTCCCGCGGCGAAATTTTGTATCGAGTGTGGTACGGCGTTGGTTCCCAAGGGCGAGAGTACGGACCCGCTGCCAGAACTGGAACCGGCGACGCCTTTGTCCCGGGATGCCGCGAGCACTGAAAGCAAGTTGACGTCTCCAGAGGAAAGGCGCATCGTTACCATCATGTTTGCAGACATTATTGGCTCGACGCCACTGGCAGATCACCTGGATCCTGAAGATATGCGGGCCATCCTGGCGGGATACTTCAACCTTATGACGGAGCAGATACGGAGGCACGGAGGAACGGTCGAGAAGTATATCGGCGATGCAGTTATGGCGGTATTCGGCATGCCAGTTGCCCATGAAGATGATCCTGACCGGGCTATACGAGCAGCACTCGATATGCAGAGAGCCCTCCATGATTTTAATCAGCGGAGGCAGGCACAAGATGCAGAAGCAACGCAGTTACAGATGCGCATCGGCATTAACACGGGCGAGGTGGCGGCGCCAGGTAACTCCCGGTCGAACAGGAATGATTTCCTGATCACGGGCGATGCAGTCAATGTAGCTGCTCGCTTACAGCAGGTGGCGGCGCCCGATACTATTCTGGTAGGCGAGCGTAGCTACCTTGCAACTAGAGAGGTATTTGACTTCTATCCTATAGCGCCTTTACGCCTCAAAGGCAAGGCCGAACCGATATCTGCCTGGGTGGTTGTCGACTTGCACAAACATGCTTCTACGATCACACAACATCCACGGGGAATCGAGGGACTGCGAGCGCGGCTGGTAGGGCGCACACTCGAGTTGACGCTGATGCATGCCACGTATGCACGCGTTCAGGCCGAAAGACAGTCACACCTGATTACGCTGCTGGGCGCGCCTGGCATCGGTAAATCGCGCCTGGCACGCGAATTCATTGCACGCGAACAAGAGGCGGCCAAAAGCGCTTCCTCTGGTGGCCAGCTAACCCGTCCCAGGGTGCTCGTAGGGCGTTGTCCTCCTTATGGCGAGAGTATCACCTACTGGCCCTTGATCGAGATTTTACGCTCACTGCTGAGCACAGAGAGCAAAGAGGATAGCGGGAAGATGGCAGAGCGCTTTACAGAGTTTGTGCATGATACGCTCATACGGGGCAGGCGCACAGAGGAGCCTGAGCAAATTGCCAGCGCTATTGCACGCAGCATTGGTAGAGGATTCGGCGGCAGTACAGATGAACAGAACTACCTGGACCGGCCTGACCGGGAATACCAGTATAGCGAGGAGATGGGGAAGATTGCTAGCATTATCCCAGCCGGGAGCAGCATCATATCATCTAATATTGGATGGGGACGGAGCGGTGTGGTGGATGAACAAGGTTACCTGGACAGGCGGGAACGGGAATCGCAGCGCGGTAAATATGGTAAAGAGGCGGAACAGAGCGGCCCACGCATAGCGCTCATGCGCGCGTGGCGTGTTCTCCTGGAAGCGCTGGCAGAGCAACAGCCACTACTACTTGTGATAGATGATCTCCAATGGGCAGACGAAGCGTTGCTCGATCTACTGGAATACTTAACCGACCGCATAGAAAAGGTACCCGTGCTTTTCCTCTGTCCGGCACGCCCGGATTTCTTTGAACGACGCCGTGATTGGGGCGGTGGACGGCGCAATTTCACCACTATAGCGCTCGAATCGCTTTCAAGAGAGGAGAGCAGCGAGCTGATCTCTGAACTTCTCGACAGCGAGGAGATGCCGGAAGTATTGCGTCATACTATCTTGAGCAGAGCCGAGGGCAATCCCTTCTTTGTCGAGGAGATCGTACGCATGTTGATTGATCAAAAAATCCTCATTTATGAAGAAGGAAGCTGGCACGTTGGTACACAGAAAGAGGCACTACTTGGGGAACTGGCAAATCCAGCAGGGCCACCCGACGATACGCTGCTTGATCTGCACTATGTGCTGCCGCTTGCGCGCATACCCGATACTATTCAAGGGGTGCTGGCGGCACGTGTCGATCTGTTGAACCCAATAGAGAAGCTGGTCCTACAGCATGCGTCCATCATTGGCCGCACTTTCTGGTTGGCAGCTCTTCTTGAACTGGCCGGGAATCTCAATCCCGCTACGCTTCTTGAGACACTCGATACGCTGGCAAAACGCGATTTTATTGTTGAGGTAGAGAGACCGGAATTAAGTCCATTCGAGCATGACCGGGTGTTTAGCTTCAAACACATCTTGATTCGTGACGTGGCGTACAACAATATCCCGCGTATACGCCGCTCCTATGAGCATACGCAGTTAGCCTTGTGGTTAGAAAAACAGGTCGGGGAGAACGACAAAGATTTTGTAGAATTACTGGCCTATCATTACCAGCAGGCCCTGATCGCATGGTCGCCTGTGCTGCTGACAGATCCTACGAGCGTAAGAGATGTCCCTGATGCAGCACGTTTAACACGGACTGAATTACGCAGCCGCACGATTACCTATCTAGGGAAGGCGGGAGACCAGGCTCTCGAATGCTACTATACAATTCGGGCCATTCAAGCCTATGGCGAGGCATTGGACCTGCTGTCTACCAGTGAGGCGGATGCGCTGACGCTTGCACGCATGCATGAAAAGCTGGGCGATGCTTATTATCAACGCATAGATATAGATAAGGCATTGAAGGAATATCGCAAGGCATTAGAGTTGGAGATGAAGGCAGAGCCAGAGGAGAACAATGGTATCAGATTGCGCCTATATGATCGCCTGGCAGAGCTATCGACGCGCTGGGCAATCTGGAAGGACACACTTGATATTCAAGAGGTACACTACTACATCGATGCAGGATTAAAGCTATTAGAAGGAAGGCAAAAAAGCGGTGATTACGCAGCCTTTCTCACATACCAGGCCGGGTGGTATATTCGCCAGGTAGACCTGGTTGATAGCAGCCAACGGGCCGAGCTTGCCGAGCAAGCGCTACAGAGCGAACAGGAGGCATTACGCATCGCAGAGGAATTGCATGATATCGATTCGTTGTGGCTCGCGATAGATATGCTTGGATTTATCTACACCTACCAGGGAAAGTATCGCGAGGCGCACAAGGCACAACACTACCGGCTGACATTGGCTGAGCAGATGAAGAGCCGCGAGGAACTGCACGATCTCTACCAGATGTTGGGGTGGACACATGAACAGATCGGTGATTACGCGACAGCCGTCAAATGGTTTGGGCATGCCTGGGCCGTCGCCCAGACTATGGAAAGCCCTTCTCTGCTCCTAAGGAGTATGATTGGGCGCATGTCTGTCTGGTATGCATGGGGGCGTTGGAGCGATGCCTACGAGGCGGCTCAGCAGGTGCTACAAATGATCGAACAGTACCAGCAGAGTGAAAAATGGCAATCCTACGCACTACTGCCGCTGGCAATTATCGCTTACCAACGAGGTGACCAGGAACAAGGTGATCGCTATGTTCGCCAGCACAAGCGGTTAGTTGACCAATATGGCGTCAATGCAGAGCTTTCAGAACTCGAGCCGCTCTTATACCTGGCGCGCGAAGATTGGGCTCGTGCCATAGCCGATTACAAGGACAAACTGCAACGAAGCGAGCCATTTCCTCAACCTGAGGCACTTGCTCGACTGGCTGAACTTGCCGTGATTACAGGAGAGAGTCCAGAAGAGCAACAGACCTTGTGCGAGCGAGGGGTGGCCGTCGCCGAGGAGTCGGGAAGCGGAAAAAGCCAGGCAATTGCTCTACGCGCACGCGGGCGCATGCACCTGGAACGAGAAAACTGGGCAGCGGCAGAACTGGATCTCCAGCAGTCCCTCCAGAAGTGCGCTGAACTGGATATAGCATGGGAACGTGGGCAAGCGCTTTATTGCCTGGGGATTTACTACCGGCGCCGCGCTGCAATCTTCAACCAGGATAATGATGGCGAGCGCACTGCCGACATGGGTCGCGCGCATCAATATTTCGAGCAAGCCCTGGGGTTCTTCGAGGCTCTAAAGGCGGTACATGATGCAGAGCGTACACGTGCGGCACTTGCGCAAGATAGTAATGCTCCTGTGTGATTTGAGTGTAATCTTAACCCTGCATCTCCCATAAAGTGCGGCTTTCCCACAGTTGGGTCGAGTCCCAGGTACCGCCAATGCCGGGAGGTAAGGTGGTCAAATGTATCTGGGCAGGATTAGCTTGCGCAAACTCGATGCGACTACGGACGATGTCGCGGGCAATCGCAGGAGTATTATTGACAAGGCTCAAGTGCGAGAGCCAGACCCAGCGTATGCTGTCGGGACGCCAGGTATGCAGCAGAGCTTCAGCAGTCTGGTCGTTAGAGAGATGTCCCAGGTTGCTGAGAATGCGTTGTTTCACGATATATGGATAGGGACCGCTCAGCAAGCGCTGGCGATCGTGGTTTGCTTCAATGATGAGTAAATCAGCGTGGATCATCATCTCAAGCATAGTGGGTGTTACCTCGCCGCTATCGATTGCAATGCACACGCGACAACCGCCAGCGCTGAGCAGGTAGCCACATGGGGCCACTGCATCATGTGAGACCGGAAAAGACTGCACTTCTATGTCACTGATTACTAAGCTAGAACCAGCAGCAAAGGCGGTAGCATAGGGCAACCTGCTTCCCTGCCAGGTACTGGTGGACAGCAAGACCTGTTGCTCAGTGGGCGAAGGAAGCTGAGCTGAAATATCTTTTCCAGGTACCTGCGCACAGGATTCTACGTCTTGAGAATGCAGCGATGCGCCTTGTAGCTGCCCGCCAGTATCTGTACGATATATACCAGAGGTAAAGATTTCCCCTATAGCATTAAGCGTACGAAGATCGGCAATTGCCGGTATGGCATACCGGTACACCAGGCTGGGAAGGCCGATTATGTGATCGCTATGTTCATGGGTTATCAGAACCCCCTGCAACTGAGAAGGGGAAACTCCGACTTGTCGCAAACGCTGCAATAGGACGTGGCTGCTCAAGCCTGCATCCACCAGTAACCTGGTCCGCCTGCGCGGTCCAGCCTCTACCAGAAAGGCATTACCAGTACTTCCACTCCCTAACGAGGTGACTCTCATAGCGATGAAACCCTATTACTTTCAGCTTCTCCGTCTTTCCATCCAAGCAATTGTTGCGCATTACCACCAAGTATCTGCGCTATGGCAGCGCTGTCGAGGCCAGATTGCGCGATATGGTCGATCACGCGGCGCTGCGGTAACAGCCCGTAGTCACTGCCAAAGAGAATACGATCCGCACCGATTATGCTTGCCACTATAGGAAAGATGGCACTGCGGTAGAGATAGATCGTCGCGGCTGTATCATACCATACCCGCTCGGTAATGCGTTGTATCTCCGGCATGAGGGTGTAGAAGGGGAGCCCGCCACCCCAGTGCGCGGCGACGAAGCGTATATCAGGGAAGGCAGTGAGAAAAGCAACGATATCCGGCAACGAGACGTCGCCCTTGCCAGGGTAGATGTGGCCGACCGGTTCGCTGCAGTGCGAGAGTACTATCAATTGATAGTGACGAACGACCTCTATAAGCGGTGTGAGAAGTTGGATATCGCTCAGCCGATAGCCCTGGCCGTGAGGCATGAGCTCACCAAGGCCAATCATGCCAGATTGGGCACAGCGTTCCAATTCACGAACGGCACGCGTACCGGCGAGGGGTTGGATGACTGCCATGCCATAGATACGCCGTGGGTAGCGCCGCATGGCATCAATGATATAGCTATTCGTTTCCTCTATCAAACCTTGATCGGTCCAGCCGAATGTGAAGGTGACAGAAGCATCGACACCCGAGGCATCCATCTCCGCAATCAGATCCTCCACGCAAGCAATGCCTACACCTGGATTTCTATACAATTGATCGAACCAGGGATCACGGGCACAGAATTTTGCCCGGTGATCGCGGATTTCAGGCGGGAAGAGATGGGTATGAAAATCGATGCGCATAAGATTATACTTGCAAAAAACGAGTCAGAGCGCTAAAAATAAAGAACTCACTCCAAATTATAGAGTGAGTTCAGGTCCTTCGCAATAGCATTATTACCTCAATTTTGCCGGGCAGGCAGCCTACAGAGCCACGCGCAGCGGCGGCACACCTCAGCCACAAGACAAGCCGTACGATCATTAGGGCCGCTTGGCTGCACCGGTCACCCGGCTTGCACCTGCGGTCTATCTACC
>WNGQ01001554.1_pt1 | contig 23727 bp, 23 predicted proteins | sample 5407661 | NCBI WGS metagenome assembly WNGQ01 (sample SAMN13153382, study PRJNA577476) | soil metagenome | isolation source: 60 cm soil or saprolite under Garry oak tree replicate 2 | place: USA:California | collected 2016-06-15 | reverse complement strand
CACGCGCTGTGACTTCTGCTTCTTCGGCTGCGTCTACAACGCGAAGCAGTCCCCGGTCCTGACGTACCTCCCGGACGCGTTCCACGCTGGCGCCCGATTCCTGTTCGACACGAAGGCGGAGCGCGTGGCCATCGAGCGCGGCGAGGCGCGCGGAGTCGAGGCGACGTTCCGCGGCGACGGCCGGGAGGTGCCGGTTCACGTCCGGTCCCGGGCGGTCGTGGCGGCGGGGAGCGCGGTGCAGACACCGGCGCTCCTCCTCCGGTCCGGCGTGCGGTCGCCAGGGATCGGCCGCGGGCTCCGGCTCGACCCGACGACGGCCCTCTTCGGGGAATTCCCGGCTCCGGTACGGATGTGGAGCGGGCCGATGCAGACGATTGTCGTGACGCGATTCCAAGACGCGGACGCGGGCCATCACGGCCCTTGGCTCGAGAGCGCTCCGGGCCATCCGGGCCTCGCGGCGGTCGCGTTGCCGTGGTCGGGAGGTCGAGCACACAAGGACGCGATGCGCCGCCTCGACCGGGCGGCCGCCACGATCGTCCTCGTCCGGGACGTCGCCGAAGGCCGCGTGCGCGTCGACGCCCGGGGAGAGCCGATCCTCGAATACCGCCTGTCGGCGCGGGACCGCCGAAATCTCACGCGCGGATTGCAGGAGGCGGCGCGGATCCACCGCGCGGCCGGGGCGGTCCGGATCGCGTCCCTTCATGTCCGGGAGTGCGCGGTCGGCGACGGCCGAAACCCGATTCGGGAGTCTGAGCTGGACGGATTCTTGGACCGCGTCGCCCGGCTCGGGGTCCACGAGAATGCGCTCGCCCTGTTCTCGGCGCACCCGATGGGATCCGCACGCGCCGGCTTGGACCCGCGAACTTCGGCAGCAAGGCCCACGGGCGAGTGCCACGAGATCCGGAACCTCTGGATCGGCGACGGTAGCCTCCTGCCGACGGCGCCGGGCGTGAACCCGATGATCTCGATCATGGCCCTTGCGGCCCGTACCGCGAGATTCATCCGAGAGCGGCTCGCTCACTCCTCGACGATGTAGAACTCGTTCCCGTCCGGGTCCTTGAACATCGCGTAGGTGCCCCAGTCTTCCTTCGTCGTCGGCGTCGTGAACTGCACGCCGAGTTTCCGGAGGGACTCTTCCTCCTTCTTGGCGTCCTTCGCGGTGAAGGAGATCCCGGTGTTCCCCGGTTCCAGCGGGTAGAATCCCTCGCATAGGTGGAAGGCGATGTTCTCCTTCTTCGGCGCGACGGTGATCCAGTGGCCCTGGTGCTCTCGGATCTCGAACCCGAGTTTCTCCGTGTACCACTTCGCCGACTTCTTCGCGTCGGACACGACGAGAGCGATCGTGGTGAGGCGCATCATGGGCCACGCAATTCGCTCGCTCCCGATAAATGCGCGGTTCGAGCAAGCCTCATCGGTTCGCACCCGCCCGCCCGTCGGGACCGGATCCACCTCGGGGATTCGCGGGGGAGTCCCGCGGAAGGCTTTAGCCGCCAGCCGGCGTTTCGGCTCCGGAGAGAGGGTCCGACATCGGCATCGCCGCGATCGCCGCAATGCAACTGGGCGTGGAGTCGGCCGGCGCCTTGGGCTATCTTTTCGCCGTCTTCCTGTACGCCATCGCCGCCACCGTGTTCCTGCCGATCCCCGTCGAGCTGCTCCTCCCTCTGTATCCGGGCATCGACCCGGCGATCAAGGCGGTCGTCCTCGGCCTCGGCAAGGCGGCCGGCGCGATCGTCGTCTTCTACGTCGGGAAGAAGGTGAATCCGCACATCGAGCGGTGGATGGGCCGCCACGATCTCGCGGCGAAGGTCCTCAAGCCGTTGGAGGCGTTCGTCCGCCGCACCGGATGGATCGGGCTGACGGTCCTCCTCGCGATCCCGCTCATGAGCGACACCGCGGTGAATTACTTCTACTCCCTGCTGAACGAGGAAGGCAACGCGATCGGCCGCTGGTGGTTCGTGCTCGCGAACTTCATCGGAGGGATCGTCCGCGCGTACATCTTCCTGTGGCTGCTCGGAGGGTGAAGCGCCGCTCACTTCGAGACAATGCCGCGCTTCGAGGCGCGGGCGAACGCCTCGAGGAAGCCCTGCGTGAGGTCGCTCGCCGTGACGATGCCCTCGACGTTCTCGAGGCGCGTCACGACGATCCAGCGGGTCTTCTTCTCCAGCATGACGCGCGCTGCCGCCCGCAAGGTCGTGAGCGGGCTGACGGTGGCGACGGGCGACGTCATGACGTCGCGGACGAGCACCTTCGAGGGGTTCTGGCCTTTTGCGGTCACGTTCCAGAGGATGTCTCGGTCCGTGAGGAGGCCGATCGGCCGTCCGTGCTCCACGACGACGAGCCCGCCGATCCGCTTCGCCGCCATGCGCTTCGCGGCGTCGGCGATCGTGCGGTCCGGATCGATGACGATCACCTGACGCGTCATGACGTCCCGCACGAAGACCACCGCGAGCCCCCGCGGGGGAAGGGGCGGGCTCTTTGAAAGCTTACGCCGTCCCGGGGATCGCGGATGCGGCCGTCGCCGCCCCGGAGCCCCACGGGATCCGCTGGCCCGCCTCGCCGAAGCGGAGGCGCCGCCGGCACTTGGGGAACGCGGAGCACCCGAGGAACGTCCATCCGTTCGGAGCCCTCCGACGGACGAAGCGTCCCTCGCCGCACGCGTCGCACGGCCCGTAGTCCTTCTCTAGGAACGTGGCGTCGCGGAGCCAGCGGGCGAGGGAGTCCTCGTGGGTGCGTAGCTCGACGAGGACCGCGCGCAAGGCGTTCCGGGATTCGCCCACGACGTCGGCCAGGGTCGCCCGGCCTTCCGCGATCGCGGTCATCCGGTCCTCCAGGTGGCCCGTCATCGTCGGCGTCGTGACCTCGGGTCCGTAGAGGGCGAGCGCGTCCACGAGCGCCCGCCCGGAGGCAGTCGCCCGCAACGCCCGGCCCGACACATATTGTCGGCGGAAGAGGAGGTCCACGATCTCGTGTCGGGTCGACTTCGTCCCGAGTCCGAGTCGCTGCATCGTCAGGAGGAGCGACCCTTGCGTGTGCAGGGGCGGCGGCCGGGTCTCGTCGTGAGTCAGGCGGAGCTCGCGGACCGGGAGGATATCGCCCGGTTGGATCGGCGGCAAGTCCAACGCCGGATGATCCGCGGGCAGGATCTCCCGCCAGCCCGGCTCCAGGACGCGGGTGCCGACCGCCCGGAACTCGACGCCGCCGAGGCGCAGGCGGGCTTCCGTCACCGCCACCACACTCGCCGGCGAGAGGGTCGCGAGGAACCGGCGGGCGATCAGGTCGTACACCGCCAACCTCGTCCCGGGCCGCCGTTTCGCCGCCGGGCCGGTCGGATGGATCGGGGGATGGTCCGTCGTCTGGATCGGACCGCGGCTCGCTTCCAGAGAGGGCTGGGCGAGCAGCCGCTCGGCGAACTCGCGGTACGGGGATGTCGTCAGGCGGCCGAGGAGATCCCGGAGGTGGAGCGCCGTTGGGTACACGGTGTTGTCCGTGCGCGGATAGCTGATCTCCCCCCGCACGTAGAGGTCTTGCGCGGCGGCCATGGCGCGGGGCGCAGACAGGCCTTGCCGGGACGCCTGGGCGAGCAGTCCGGTCGTGTTGAAGGGCGGGGGCGGCGGCTCGCGGCGCTCCGACCGCTGGACGTCCGCGACGAGGGCGGAGTCCTCGAGGCCGGCGAGGGCGATCACCGCTTGCGCGCCCCCGAGGTCCCAGAACGGGCCGCCGATGGCCTCCGCGTCGAACGGCGGATCGCCGGCGACGAGGGTGACGTTCCAGAAGGGTCGCGGCACGAAGCTCTCGCGGTCCCTCTCTCGGTCCGCGACGAGCCGCAAGGTCGGCGTCTGCACGCGTCCCGCCGACAGCACCTGCCGCCCGGAGCCGCACTCGAGCGTGAGGAACCGGGTCAGGACCGCGCCCCAGGCGAGGTCGATCCGCTGCCGCGCGGCCGCGGCCTCGGCAAGCGCCCAATCCGGGTCCGTCAGGTCGTCGAACGCGCGGCGCACCTCGCCGGCCGCCATCGCGCTGAATCGCGCGCGACGCGCGGGGAGGCCCGGCCGGACGGCCCGGAGGGTCTCCAGCGCCTCGATCCCGATGAGCTCGCCTTCCCGGTCGTAGTCCGTCGCGAGGACGACCTCGTCGACCGTCTCGGCGAGGCGGCGGAGCGCATCGTGGAGGGCGGGGGGCGCCTCGCGCCGCACCGGCTCCGTGTCGATGAGCGCTTCCGGATCAATGGCGTGCCAGTCCCGGTCAGCTTCCGGATAATCGATCTCCACGACGTGGCCGCGGAGCGGGAACACGATGACGTCGGCGTCCGCAGACGAGAACGCAAACTGACTGAAGCCGTCTGCCCGGACCTTCTCAGCCGTCCCTTCTGACAGGATTTGGGCCAATCGGCGGGCGGCACTGTATTTCTCGGCAAGGATGAGCCGCCGCAACCCGACGGCCCATTCGTCTCGCGACTACTTAATAATGTTGATGTCGGACCGTGACTTTTCACGCGCGCGCGTGTGAATGCGGTAGCGGCGCCGGTCTCGGGGAGGTGGGCCGCCGTGATGGTTTTCGTGTACGGCATCACAGCCCCTCTCTCTCCAGCCGCCACAAAACGTGGCAGCGGCCCTGGACCGAATCAGAATTCGAAGGGATGGGGCGGCTCTTCGCCCCGCATCCGAGGCAGCGGATGCCGACCCAACGCCAGCTGAAGGCGCTCGGCGACGAGCGCCGCGAGCCGGTCGTCTTCGAGCGGCACGAACGGCCGGACGCCCAACTCGCCCACGATCGCGTCGACCTCCCTCGGATAGCGGCTCACGAGGTTCGAGAGCGCGATCGATTCCGCCATCCCGACAGCCCGGGTCGAGAGGAGGCGCTCGAGCGCAAGGAGATCCCGGGCGTACGTCACGTCGGGCTCATAGCGGCGCTGCTCGAGGGTGCGGCGCACGAAATCGGTGCGGGGAAAGGCATCGTCGTCCATGAAGTCTCACCGGCGGAGCGGGCGAGTTTGTCCGAGCACTAAAGCTTTTGCCGACAATTATCACGTCATTTGTCGACAATCCCGGCAGGTGTCGATTTCAGGGGTCGGAGCAGTCCCGGGTGTACCCGCATCGCGTGCAGATTACCTTGCAATTCCGGTCGTACGTCGGCCCGCCGCAGACGTCGCAGGCGTCCGCACCCGCGGCCGTCTCCTGTGCCGGCATCGATGCGTGCTTGCGGGCCGCCGCCATCGGACGGGCCAACGCGGTCCCAGGCGAAAAGATTCGCGCATTCGGCCGTATCCACGCTCCAACTCGACGGTCAGACCCTCGCGCACGCCGGAACCGTCGCCGTCTAGCGGATCTTGCCTTTGAGCATCGGCAAATCGTCGAGGACCACCATCGCGGCGTTCCGCCCCGGCGCGCCGGTGACGCCGCCGCCGGGATGGGCGCTGCTGCCGCATAGGTACAGCCCTCGGATCGGCGTGCGGTAGCCGGACCAGCCGGGCACCGGCCGGAAGGAGAACAGTTGGCCCGGCGTCATGTCCGTCTGGTAGATGCAACCGCCCGGGAGGCCCCATTCCCGTTCCATGTCGAGCGGCGAGAGGACCTCGCGCAATTCGACCGCGTGGCGGAGGTTCGGCGCAAACGAGGCGAGCGTCTCCAGGATCGTGTCGCCGACCTCCTCCTTTCGATCGTCCCACGTGCCCCGCTGGAGGCGGTACGGCGAGTACTGCGAATAGATCGACAACGTCACTTTGCCGGGAGGCGCGAGGCTCGGGTCCGTCACGGAATGCAAGACGCAGTCCAAGAAAGGCTCCTGGGAGGGCCGACCCCACTTCGCGTCGTCCCACGCCCTCTCGAGGTAGTCGACGGACGGGCAGACGTCGATGTATCCACGGTGATGCGGCTGGACCGTCTTCCCGGGCCGCGATGTGAAGTCCGGAAGCTCCGAGAGCACGGCGTTCACCTTCGTCACCACGCCCGTAGCCTTGATCCGGCGCACGCTCGTGAGGAACGCGGGCTCGACCGCCTCCGGCTCGACGAGCTTTTCGAACGTCGTTTTCACATCGACATTGGCCAGGACGGCCCGGCCCATCTCGCGCTTCCCATTCGCGAGCTCGACGCCGGTCGCGCGGCCCTCGACCGTGAGAATCCGCCGGACCGCGCTGGACGTTCGCATCGTCGCGCCGAAGTGCGTCGCGGCCTTCGCGAGCGCTTGCGAGATGCCGCCCATCCCTCCCTTGGCGTATCCGTACGTCTGCTTGACCCCGTTGATTTCGTGGAGGAGCATGTGGCCGAGCATCAGTGCGGTCCCCGGCGTCCTCGGTCCCGCCGGAAGGCCGATCGTCGTCCCGGTGGCCAGCATCGCCTTCACCTCCTCGGACTCGAAGAACTCGTCGAGGAGGTCTGCGGCGCTCGAGAGCAGGATCCGCTTCGCGAGTTCCTCGGCCTCGGCGCCCTTGAACATTCCCAGCAGGTCCGGGAGCGCCGGGGGCGGCTCGAGGACCATCGCCTCGATCAGCTCCATGACCTCGGTCCAGAAGGCCACGTACTTCGGGTACGCGGCCGCATCGTGCTTCGAGAAGCGCGCGAGCTCCTTCTCGTTCCGCTCGCTGTCGTTCCAGAGGAGGATCGAGTCTCCGTCGGGAAAGGGGAGGAAGAACTGCGGATCGAACGGATGGACCTCGTATCCGAAGCGGGCGAGGTCGAGGTCCCGGATGATCTCCGGACGCAGGAGTCCCGCGGAGTAGGCGAGGCGGGAGAACTTCACGCCCGGGAAGACCTCCTCCGTGACGCATGCGCCGCCGACGACCGCCCGGCGCTCGAGGACGAGGACGCGGCAACCGGCCTTCGCGAGGTACGCCGCGGCGACGAGGCCGTTGTGGCCCCCGCCGACGATGACCGCATCCCACTCGGCCGCCACGATCTCGCGAGTGCCCGAGACGTATGTAGCGTTGATGGTCCGCGGGCTCACCCCATGTTGGGGAGCGAGGGACCGCACGTCTTGCGACGACTCGTCAAACTATAAGCCGCGTCGCTCCTTGCGTCCTGCAATGGCGGAGAAGCGGGGAGGCCGCCGGAAGGCGTCGCGGGGTCCCGGGGTCCTCGAGCGCCTGTCGAAGGGCGTCGTCCTGGGGGACGGCGGCTACCTGCTCGAACTCGAGAAGCGCGGCTACGTCCAGCCGGGCCCCTTCACACCGGAGGTCGTCCTCGAGCATCCATCCGCCGTCACGGAGTTGCACCGGGAGTTCCTCGACGCGGGGGCGGAGGTCCTCCAGTCCCTCGCCTTCTATGCGAGCAAGGAGAAGCTCGCGACGACCGGCTATGCGGACCGCGTGGCGGACATCAACCGCGCGGCGGTGCGCCTGGCCCGCGAGGTCGCCGGAGACAGAGCGCTCGTCGCCGCGAACCTGAGCCTGACGTGGATGTACGATCCGAAGGATGCGTCGTCGGCCGAGAAGGTGGGGCGTCTCTTCGACGAGCAGCTGGAGGCCCAGCTCAAGGAGGCGCCCGATTTCGTCATCGCGGAGACGTTCTCGTGGCTCGGGGAGGCGTTGGTGGCCGCCGAGCGCGTCGAGAAGACGGGCCTGCCGTCGATGGTGACGATGTCGTTCGACAAGAATCCGATGTCGTACGACGGGCACACGCCCGCCGAATGCGCCCGCGCGCTGCGCGACGCCGGCGCGGACATCGTCGGCGTGAATTGCCTGCGGAACCCGATCCTCATGCTCCCGATTGCACGGGAGATGCGCGATGCCGTCACGGGATTCGTGGCGACGCAGCCGACGGCGTACCGCACGCCTCCCGGGATCCCGGACTTCACCGCGACGAAGGAGTTCCCGTACGAGACGGAGACGCTCGTCCTGTCGAGGCGGGCGATGGGCGCCTATGCCGCCGAGGCCAAGGGGATCGGGATCAACTACCTCGGCTCGTGCTGCGGCTCCGTGCCGATCCACGTGCGGGAGATGGCTCGCGCCCTTGCGAAGGCGCCACCGGACCGTGCGTGGCGGGTGGACTACGGGAAGCCGATGTCCGCCTACGAGTTCTACAAGCACGACGCGGCCTGACCGGAGGGACGCCCGCGGACGTCCCCAGGGGGATCGCCGACATACCTCTAAGTAGAGGTATGAACCGGTCGACACGGATCGCGGGGCCCTCGGGCTCGCGACGCCTCATCGGAACGGGTGGCCGCAGAAGAAGCAGAACAGGTTGTCCGCGTTCACGGAGGTCCCGCAGCTCGGGCAACGCTTCTTCGTCCCCGCCGAGAACGTCGGTGGCGCGGGGGCAGTCGGCGGGCTCGCGGGGCTCGTGGGCCGCACGAACTCGACCGGGGGCGGTGCGCTCGCCGGGCGAGGTACGGGAGGAGGGGCCGGGGGCGGAGCGGGCGGCGGTTGGGTCGGAGGCACCGCCTGGACGTAGTAGCTGGGCGGATACATCGTCCGGGGCGGGTACGCCGCGCGGCGCGCCCTCGCGGCCCGGCGCTGCGGGATGAACGCGACGACCGCCGCCAGCGCGAGGATGAACAGCGCCAGGTACAGGAGGTTCGACGCGAGGAGCTGGTACAGCACGAAGAGGAAGTCGGGGAGGGGGGAGGCGCTCACGACGCACGTCCCTCCCGGCCCCGCGCATTGCGAGGTGTACGTCGTCCCGTTGACCGTCGCGATGACCTTGAAGTACAGCGCACCCGCGCCCGAAGGCATGGAGAAGCCGCCCGCCGTGTACGACTGCCGTGTCTGTCCCGCCTGCACCGAGGTCGTGTTCCCGAGGGCGCTCGGGGACGCCCCCCAGACGACGTGCGTGTCGGACACGCCCAGCCCCGCGGGTCCGAGGATCCGCCACGTGATCCCGAACACCGAGCTGGTCGACACGGAGGTCGGGTAGGAGGTGAGGGAGATGAACGGCCGGCTCAGGGCGTTGATCGCGTTCCAGACGTTCACGACGCCCCAGCCGTAGTTCGTGTTGTAGCCGGAGCCGCTCGGCTGGACCGCCGTGCTGTTCAGGATGTTCCACAGATCGACGTTCGTCAGGTTCCGGTCTAGGGACAGGAGGAGCGCCGCGGCGCCGCTCACGAACGGCGCGGAGAACGACGTCCCTCGCAGGTATTGAATACCGTTCGTCCCGTCGAGCGTGAGGATGCGGTCCCCCGGGGCGGACAGGTCCAGGCCTGGGCCGTAGTTCGAGAAGGACGCCCGCAGGCCCGTCTCATCGATCGCGGCCACGGAGACGACGTTCGGCAGGCGGGCGGGATAGTCGAGGGTCCCGCTGCCCGCGTTGCCCGCCGCCGCGACGATCAGCGCGCCCTTGGACCATGCGTAGTTGATCGCGAGCTCGATGTCCGTCGGCCCGCCGAACGTCTCGTTCGTCCCCAGGGAGAGGTTGATGATCTTGGCCCCGCGGTCCGCGGCCCAGCGGATCGCCTCGGAGGTGTTGAAAGAGGACCCTTGGCCGTTCGACCCGAGGGCGCGGACCGGCATGACGCTGACCTGGGCCGTGCCCGCGATCCATTGCCCGTTGTCGGTGACTGCGGCGATTACGCCCGAGACCCCGGTGCCGTGGTACACGCCGGAGGGGTCCGTCTCCGTCGGATTCGTGTCGCCGTCGACGAAGTCGTATCCGTGCGTGCCGTCGGCTTGGTTCGTCCACACGTTCGCCTGCAGGTCCGGATGCGTCCAGACGACGCCCGTGTCGACGACGGCCACGATGACGCTCCGGGAACCGAGGGTCACGTCCCACGCCTGGGGCGCGCCGATCTGCCGCAATCCCCATTGGTCGACGTAGAAGGGGTCGTTCGGTCGGAACTCCGGATGGAGGACGAAGCCCGAGACGACGGGGGGCGGCCGCTCGGCGGCCGCGGCGGAGACTCCCGGCATGAAGGAGGCGAGGAGCGCGAGGACCGCCGCGACCGCGACGGCCCGGCGTCCGGTGGAGGAGCGAGCGGGAGGCGACAAGGGGGGAGACCTCGCCGAAAGAGGATTTCAAACGCGCATATGAAACACAGCCCGACATAAAGCTACGCCCGTGATTGTCACGCGTTGACATCTCAGCGCCGCTCACCTGGAAGCGGACCCGATGTCGACAGGGGAGTCGTCCCCGGATTGGGGCCCCTCGGCCGCGGCTAGAGCCGCTTCGCCAGCTCCGCGAACTTCGCGCTCGCACTACCCTTGATCGGCTCGCCGTGGCCGAAGATCGCGTTGTCGAAGTGGAGCGCGGCGAGCTTCTTGATCGACTGGCGGTGTTGCTTCGGATCGATGTTGTAGCGGTCGTCCATCGGCCGCAGTCCGGACTCGTTGTTCGCCGCGTCACCGGCGATGAGCAGCGAACGGGTCTCGTCCAGGAGCGACATGCTCCCGCGCGTGTGACCCGGCGTGAAGATCACCCGCAGGCCATCGTACATCTGGCCGTCGTCGAGGCTGACGTCCACGGGCGTCGGGGTGTGCCGCTGAGGCCCCGGCGGGCCATCCCACGTCTTCTTGCGGGAGACGAAGTCCGCCTCGATGCGGTGCGCCGCCACCTTCGCGGGAGAGTTCTTCTTGATCGACGCGAGGCCGCCGACGTGGTCCGGATGCGTGTGCGTGATGAAGATTGTGGAGAGGTCCTTCGGTTTCATCTTGACTTTCGTGAGGTAGTCGAGGATTTTGCCGCCATCCGCGTCCGCCGATGTGTCGACGAGCACGAGCCGATCATCGACGACGAGGGTCGTCGTTGCATACGTCTCGATCACGTGTACGCCTTTCAGGAATTCCATTCCGTTCCCTCGGCGGCGGACATCTTTGCCGCCCCTTATGCCTTTCGCGCGTCTTCCGGGACCGCGGCGCGGCGACGACCGATGGCTGGGGCGGACGCATTCGACACATCCAGTTCTTAAGGCGCCCCGCCGTTCCCGCCGCGGGACGTGGCATGACCCTTACCGATGTGCTCGGCCGGGTGGAATCCGGGACCGACAAGGCGCTCGAGACGCTCAAGGAGTACTGTCGCTTTCCGACGATTTCCGCGCACAAGCGCGCGCAGCCGGAGACGGCCGCGTTCGTGCGGCGTCTCCTGGCGGAGAACGGGTTCGAGGTCCGCGAATACCCGACCGACGGCGGGCCGAACGTGGTGTACGGCGAGATGATCGTCGACGAGCGCAAGCCGACCCTGCTCATGTACCAGCACTACGACGTCCAACCGGTCGATCCGCTGAACGAGTGGAAGCGGGACCCGTTCGACGCGGCGATCGAGGACGGCAAGTTCTGGGGCCGCGGGTGCGCCGACACGAAGGGCAACCTGATGATCCAGATCCTCGCGGTCCAGGCGTGGCGGGCGGTCGAGGGCCGGCCGCCGATCAACCTGAAGTTCGTGGTCGAGGGGGAGGAGGAGGTCGGCAGCCCGCACTTCGCGTCGTTCGTCCACGCGAACAAGGAAATGCTCCGTGCGGACGGAGCGACGATCGAGGGCGGCGACCACCTGCACGAAGGCACGCCGAAGATCGAGCTCGGGTGCAAGGGCATCCTGTACGTCGAGATGAAGAGCCGCACGGCGAAGGTGGACCAGCACTCCTCGTACGCGGCGATCGCCCCGAACCCGGCGTGGCGGCTGATTCAGGCGCTCACGACGCTCCGAGATCCGAACGGCCGGATCAAAGTCCGCGGATGGTACGAGGACGCACGCCGACCAACCGCCCGCGAGCTGCGCTACCTGAAGGCGAGCCGCTTCGAGGCCCAGGCGCTGAAGGACTTCTGGGGCGTCTCGGAGTTCGTCGGCGACGGGGGCAACTTCGACGTCCTGCGCCGTCTCATCTACTCGCCGACGTGCACGATCTGCGGGTTCGTGAGCGGGTACATCGAGGAGGGGACGAAGACGGTGAACCCGGCCGTGGCCAAGGCGAAGATCGACTTTCGGCTCGTGCCGAACATGAAGCAGGAGCGGCAGCTCGCGAAGCTCCGGGAACACCTGAAGTCGAAAGGCTTCGACGACATCGAGCTCTCGCCGGCGAAGGAGGCGCTCGAGGCCGCGTCGATCTCGCTGAGCGCGCGGGTCGTGAAGGCGGCGATCAAGGGCTCCGTGGACGCCTACGGCCGGGAGCCGGAGGTCTGGCCCTGGTCCGCCGGCGCATCCACGCACGGGTTCTTCAACGAAGTCGTCGGCGTGCCGTCGATCTCCGGTCCCGGCGTCTCCTACGACGGATCGAACTACCACGCGCCGAACGAGCACTTCCGCATCTCAGACTTCATCGGCGGCGCGAAGCACATGGCGGCGATGATCGGCCGGTTCTGACGGCGACGACGCCACCTGGCGCGTTCGACTGCTCCTCTGGAACGGGAGCGGCTCTGTGCATCGGATCATACCTCTAAGTAGAGGTATGCGCAAGGATGGCGAGGGGCCCGTCGGTCTGCGGACACGCGTGCGCCTCCGGGAGATTTGGGTGGAACTCGGGTGGAATCTTGAGAAACCAGGAACCCGCGAAAATCCCTTCCGTCACAGGGAGAAGCGCATGTTGATCAAGCGTTTGAGTTTCGTCGGGCTTGCATTTGTGACATTCGTTGCCTTGATGCCTCCGGCCGCTGCGGACCGCCCGGGCTTCGTTTTCCCCGACATCTGTTGTTACTACAACGGCGACGTCGTGAGGACGGTCGTGCCGCCCGCCGCGTTCCCCAACGAAGGGCGGGACAACTTCTACGTGGTCTCGGGCCAGACGATCTTCGGCGTCGTGGGCGTCGCCCCGGGTGCGCCGGGCTACCATGGCGGTCATTGGAAGTTCCATCTCGTGACGTGGAACGTAGACGCGTACCCGCTCACCTCGGAGGCGGCCATCCTCGCCGCGGCGGCGACGGGGGACGTCACGATCGCGAGGAACGCCGCGAACGACTTCTTGTGCCCGATTCAACCGTAGTGCGTCCGCGGGTAACGTCAGGATCTTCGTGCCCGGTGTCGTACGTGCTGTGCCCGCTCTTCGCGCCTTAGGCTCGATGCGGGCCCTTTCCCCATTTTGAAGTCGCTATTTATGGACCTGTCCCGTTCCCGCCTTGAGGTCCGTGAGCGCCGCGCTCCGTCAGCTCCTATGGTATCTGATTGCCGGCACCCGGGGCGGGATGAACCGCGCCCGCATCATCGAGGCGCTTCGCGAGCGGCCGTACAACGCGAACCAGCTCGCGGAGGCGCTCGGCCTCGACTACCGTACGATCCGCCACCACCTCGACCTCTTACAGAAGAACGGCCTCATCACGCGGCCGATCGGGGACGCCTACGCCGCCCCGTACTTCCTGTCGCCGTATCTCGAAGGGAACTACGCGATCTTCGAGGCGATCCGGGACAAAATTAACCCTCCCGGAAGGCGATTCGGGTGAGATTGTGAGATACGTCCATGTCCGTCGGGTGAATCGGGTGGGTGGATGACCAGCGTCCTGATGATTGGCAGCCTTACGGTCGGTGCGGCGAATGCCGTATTGGCGGCGATCCTGCTCCTCGCCTACCGAGGCGTCTACGTACGGACGAAGGCCCCATTCAGCCTCGCGCTCCTCCTCTTCGCCGCGGCATTTCTCGCCCAGAACCTTCTCATGATATATGCGCTCGGGACGATGATGGACGTCGTGCCGGGCGTCCTGGACCCATACCTCCTCGGGATCGGGGCGCTCGAGGCGGTCGGCCTCGGCGCGATGTTGTGGACCGCCACCCGCTAGGCTGCGCGCCCTTTTCTGCGCCTTCCGAGGGCGTGCCCGGCCAACCCTTTTATTCGCGGAGCGCGCGTTGTCCGTCGGGAGCGTGGCGGCATGGCGGGAGAGGAGCTCATCCTTGCGGCAGTACTTGCGATCATCCTGGTGCTCGTGGTCCTCCGATCGGCGGTCAAGGTCGTCCGGGAGTACGAGCGGCTCGTCGTGTTCCGCCTCGGCCGGCTGCTCCACAAGCCGAAAGGGCCCGGCCTCACGTGGATCATTCCGATCTTCGACCGCCGGGTGCTGATCGACCTTCGGGTCGTGGCGTTCGATGTGCCGCGGCAGCGGGTCGTCACCCGGGACAACGTCTCCGTCGAGGTCGACGCGGTCGTCTACTACCGCGTGTACGACCCGCTCAAGGCGGTGACGGAGGTCCAGAACTATGTCATGGCGACGAACCTGCTTGCGCAGACGACGCTGCGAGACGTCCTCGGTCAGGTCGAGCTCGACGAGCTCCTGTCGAAGCGCGAGGAGTTGAGCAAGCGGATCCAGGTCCTGCTCGACATCGCGACGGAGCCGTGGGGCATCAAGGTCTCGGCCGTCACCTTGAGGGACGTCTCCTTGCCGGACACGATGGTCCGCGCGATCGCGAAGCAGGCGGAGGCGGAGCGGGAGCGGCGTTCGCGCGTCATCATGGCGGAAGGCGAGTTCCAGGCCGCGGAGAAGATGCGGGAGGCCGCGATGTTGTACGGATCCGCGCCGTCGGCGATGCGGCTGCGGGAGCTGCAGACCCTGACGGAGATCGCGCGGGAGAAGAACATGATCGTCGTCACGAACACGACCGCGGCGGGGGACATCACCGGCGAGGTCGCTTCCCTGACGGCCGCGTTCGCAAAGAAGGGAGACAAGAAAGAGTGACCCCCGGTCGGGCGCGTCCGGCGGTCGTCCTCCTGGCGATCGTTCTCTCTTCCGTCATCCTGGTGGCCCTCGCTCCGACCGCGCGGGCCCAAGGGCCTCGCGTCCTCGTCGCGACCGTGGACGGCGCGATCGATCGCTCGACGGTCGAGTACTTCAGCGAGGCGCTCGACGAGGCGCGGACCGGAGGATACGCCGCGCTCGTCGTCCGTTTCGACACCCCCGGCGGGGAACTGGCCTCCACGCTCGCGCTGACGGAACTCATGGACAACGCAAGGACCGTGCCGATCCTCGGATGGGTCGGGCCCGTCGGCGCACACGCGTTCAGCGCGGGGACGATCCTGCTCGAGTCGACCGATCTGGCGGCGATGGCGACCGGCACGACGATCGGATCGGTCCAGCCCGTCATCGTCGGGCCAACGGGGATCGAGCCGGTGACCGATCCGAAGATCGTGAACGCGGTCGTCGGCATCCTCGAGACACAGATGGCCCTGAACGGTCGGAACAAGACCGTCACGATCGGCAATCAGACGATGACCCTGGCCGAATGGTTCGTCGTGGAGAATCTGAACCTGAACGCGGCGGACGCCCAGCGATACGGCGCATCGAATTTCACGGCCGACTCGATCGAGGACTTCCTGACCCAGGCCGACGGAACCACGACGATCTACAAGGGGATCCAGATGCACGTGGCGGGCGCGGAGATCGTGCCCTTCAGCGCGTCCGCTCGCGTCCGGCTCCTCGAACTCCTGTCGGACCCGCTCGTGGCGTCGCTCCTGCTGATCCTCGGCATCTACCTCGTCATCTTCGGCGTCACCACGCCGGGCCACGGGGCAGAGATCGCGGGCGTCATCATCCTCCTGCTCGCGCTGATCGGGCTCGGCTTCAGCGTCGACCCGATCGCGCTGCTCCTCTTCCTCGTCGGCGTCGCGCTCATCATCATCGAGGTCAAGACGCCCGGCCACGGCGTCTTCGGCATCGGCGGCATCATCGCGATCATCCTAGCGGCGGCGTTCCTCGCCCCGCTGCGTCCGCCGCGGTTCGTCGTCTCGCCGGACTACCAGATTTTCTTCCTCGCGGCGCTCCTCACCCCGACCGGGTTCTTCGGAGGCTTCCTCCTCTTCGCGGTCTACAAGGTCCAGCAGGTCCGGCGTCAGAAGCCGCGCGTCGGTGAGATGATCGGGGAGGGCGCCACGGTCGTCGACGGACTGCGCGCCGGGGAGAGGGGATACGTCCGGACGCGCGGCGAGCTCTGGCAGGCGCTTTCGGACCAAGACCAGCCGGCGGATGCGAAGGTGTACATCCACGAGATCGAGGGAATCACGCTGCATGTGTCGGCGAGTCCTCCGCCGCCTCCCGCCCCGCCGCCGTTGCGCCAGCGATTCGCCCTCCTACTGCGGCGCAAACCCGCGTGACCCAGAAACCTTAAGGCCCGACGAAGGTTCGCCTCGCGCGATGGACACGGACGTCAACCTGTGCAAGGTCGAGGACGTCCCGGACGGGGGCAAGAAGCACTTCGAGATCATGGGGTACGACATCCTCGTCGTCCGTCTGGGCGATCGCTTCTTCTGCGTCGACGCCGCGTGCACGTACAAGTGGGCGATGCTGACGGACGGCCTCGTCGATGCGCAAGCGCTCACGATCCGCTGCAAGGACTGCAACGGGGCGTGGGACCTCCCGACGGGTCAGCCGAAGGACGCGCCCGCCAAGTTCCCGCTCACCGCATATCGCGTCGAGGCGGTCGGGGACGACCTCATCGTGACGTTCACGTACTGACCGTGGATCGCGTTCGCGACCTCAGAAGAAAAGCCTTATGTGGACGGGCCTCCTCGGGACGGGCGTCCTCATATTCCCGTGACGAACCGAGTCGGCCGCTTCACGCGCCGGCGCGCGTTCTCCTCGAGCGATGAGGCGGTGATGCCATGCCCGACGAAAAGGATCAACAGTTCACCCGCATGTGGAACGAAGAGAAAACGGCGAAGCGCCAGAAGTTTCGCAACCTGATGAAGTCGAAGCTCGACCTGTTGCACGTCGAGGTCACGGAGGAGAATGCCCGTGCGTTCTACAACGGCCGGCTTGAGGTGCGTCAGCCGGAGCGGGTCTACCAGGTCCCCGAGCGGAACGAAGGCCGACGGCCGCCTCCGCGGCGACGGTGAGCCTCCTCCAGCTCCCGCGGTCTCGTGATTGTTAACGTGCGACGCGGAGCGCTTTCGCTCCTCCGAGAAAAAGATGAAAAAGACCTGGCCGAGTGGCCAGGATCAATGAAAGCGAAACCGATTCAGAATCGGCGCCGACCGCGGTCCTTCCGGTCCCGGTCGCGTCCGCCGCCACCCCGGCTGCCGCCGAAGGTGCCGAACTCGAACTGCCGGTCCCCGCCGCTGCCGCCGCGTCGCTCGCCGCCGTAACCGCCACTGCGGTAGCGGGGCTCGCGCTCGTATTCGACCGCGCTGACGTCGAGGGCCGTGTTGACGTCCCCGATCGCCTGCTCCGACTTCGTCATCGTGCCGTACTTTCCGACGTTCAGTCGGATGTGTCCGCGCACGAGGGTCACGTAGCCATTGTCGATCAGGAGCGTCTCGTCCTTCGACACCTGCCCGATCTGGTCGTTCCAGAGGGTCAGGAGCACGGTTGCGGTCTCGTCCCCGACCGTCGCTTCGACGAGCTTTCGTGCCTCGCCGAACTTCGACGTAATCTCTCTCTCTTCGCTCAACCCGACGACCTTGACCAAGACGTTTACCTGCTTGGTTGTGGGGGTCAGGTCTTTGACTTTCGTCATTGCTTTGTCCATGTTCTCACATTCTGCCGACACAAGACGCCAGAGTCGCAAAGGCCGGGAAAAACCGTAACCAGGCGAATTCAGACGATGTGGGCCGATTGCCGACTAGGGGTCCCTCCTATAAAAAGATTCGGACGCAATCCCGGCCGGTCGCTCGCCGAGACGAGGTCGGTCAGTAACGACACAGCGATTCGGTCGCCCGCGCGGACCTTCGTCTCACCAAGTATTTAGCGAATCTCCGGCTTCCCGGAATGCCTTGCTCCGAGACGCGTTCGGACGCGAAGTCACGGACATCCGCGTGAGCGTCACCAAGCGATGCAACTTCGGGTGCATCTATTGCCATGATGAGGGCCTCGGTCCGATTCTGAGGCCGCGGATGCCCCATGAGGACGAGATGTCCCCGGACGAGATCGAGCGGCTCCTCCGGATCGCACGGGAGTTCGGGATCCGGTCCGTGAAATTCACGGGTGGGGAACCGCTCGTCCGCTTGGACATGGAAGAGATCATCGATCGTGCGGTCCGCCAGATTCCCGATGTCTCGATGACGACGAACGGGTCGATGCTCGCGAAACGCGCCGAAGGTCTCCGGGCCGCGGGACTGAAGCGGGTGAACGTCTCGATCGACTCGCTCGACCCGGCCGCATTTCGCGACATTCGAAAGGGAGAGCTCGCACCGGTTTTGCGGGGAATCCGGGAGGCGCTGCGCGTCGGCCTGAAGCCCGTCAAGCTCAACATGGTCGTGTTCAAGCAGACGCTCCCGCACATCCCGCGGATGATCGAGTACATCTCCGACGGCGACGGGCTCAAGCTCCAGCTCATCCAGTTCATGCCGGAGCTCGTCGGCCAACAGGACTGGATGGTCGACATCGATGGGCTCAAGAAATGGCTCGAGGGCCGCGCCGACAAGATCCTCGTGCGCGAGATGCACCACCGCCGGATCTATCTCTTCAACGGCGCGGAGGTCGAGGTCGTGGATCCGGTGTACAACGCGGAGTTCTGCATGAACTGCCACCGGATCCGCGTGACGCACCAGGGCGAGCTGAAGGGATGCCTCAACCGGAACGACGACCTCATCCCGACCCGCGGCCTCGATGAGAGTGGCCTGCGGGATGCCTTCCGTCGGGTCGTCGCGAACCGGGTGCCGTACTACGGCGCGTACGTGAAGGACTTCCCTCGGCGAGATCCACGGGCCGCGGTGCCGATCGAATTCCCCGCCGTCCCGGCGGCCTGAGCCTCCCCACCCGCGCCTCCGAACCCTCATATAGCGCCTTGTTTTCCGCAGCTCCGTGGCACTCGGCACGCGGACCGTCGAGGACGTCCTCCGAGAAGGAGGGTTCACCTCCTTTCACCGACGCGTCGTCCTGTTGACGGGGTTCGCGTGGACCTTCGTGGCGTTCGAAATCATCCTGATCGGGTTCGTCTTGCCGGCAATCTTCGCGGAGTTCGGGTTGACGCCCGCGACGAATCCGATCTTGTACTTCCTCGTCGCATCCGCCACGTTGATCGGCTCCTTCGTCGGGAGCCTGGTCCTCGGACGCCTGGCGGACGATCGCGGACGCCGCACGGTCTTCCTCGCGAGCATCCTCTGGTACTCCGGATTCACCGCGCTCACGGCCCTTGCTTGGGACCCGTGGAGCGTCTTCGGGTTCCGCCTCCTCGCGGGCCTCGGCCTCGGCGGGATGCTCGTCGTCGATCCGTCGATGCTCTCGGAGTTCCTTCCGCCGCAGTCGCGCGGGCGATTCATGGTGCTCCTCGATTTCTTCTGGCCGATCGGGTTCCTCCTGGCGATCGCGTTCTGGTGGGTCTTCATCATCCAGGGCGGCGGGCAGTGGCGGCTCCTCTTCGTCGCCGCGGCGTTCCCGGCGTTCGTCGCGTTCCTCGCCCGCACCACCGTGCCGGAGAGCCCGTTCTATCTCGCACGCCACGGCCGGCTCGACGAGGCGGCCGGCGTGTTGCGGCGCGTCACGGGTACCGACCTGGACGCGTCCTCCCTGTCGAGCGAGCAGGCGATTCCCCGGGCGCCCGTCGCGGCCCTGTTCCAAGGGACCCTCCTCCGCCGGTCCGGCGTGACGATCGTCGTATGGATCGCCCTGAATTTCAGCTACTACGGACTCTTCCTCTCCCTGCCGTTCGCGCTACCCGTGTTCGGGGCGGTCGGTTCCGATGTCGGGCTCCTCGCGGCGTTCTTCGTCGTGTCGGCGCTCGCGCAGTTCCCCGGCTACGGCGCATCGATGTACCTCGTGGACGCGTGGGGACGGAAGCGGACGCTCGCGCTGTTCCTGATCCTCGGCGGGGTGAGCGGATATTTCTTCGCGACGGCGACGGAGCTCGCGACCCTGTTCGTCAGCCTGGCGCTGGTGAGTTTCTTCAACCTCGGGGCGTGGGGGGCCGTGTACCCGTACACGAGCGAGCTGTTCCCGACGCAGTACCGAGCGACGGGCTTCGGCATCGCCGAAGGTGTAGGGAAAATCACCGCAATCTTGGGCCCGGTGATCTTCGGGACGCTCTACGCATCGACCGGAGGGATCATCGCGCCCCTCACGGCGATCGCCGCGATCATGGCCCTCGGGGGTCTCGTCCTCGCGGGGATCGGCCCGGAGACGAAGGGTCAGGCCTTCGCCTGAATCCACGCATTGGAAAACCTATATTCCCTTCCGGCCATCCCTTGGCGTGGGGCGGGCCGTGCAGGCTCACCCGACCCAGGATACCATGGCGAAACGCCCAACGAAGGATCTGCGCGGACCGAAGATCGTCGCAATCCCTCCGGGACCGAAGTCGAAAGCCGCGATGGCTCGGAAGGAGAGGTTCATCACGAACGGCGTGAAGGTCGCCCTGCCGATCGATGTCACGGCCGCACAAGGCCCATTCGTCCAGGATGCGGATGGGAACGTCTACATCGACCTCGGCGGGGGAATCGGCGTCCAGACCGCGGGCCATCGTCCGCCCCCCGTGGTCCGGGCGGCGAAAGCCGAACTGGACCGGCTCACGCACATCTCGTTCATGGTGGCCACGTACCCGGGGTACACGGACCTCGCCGCGCGCATGGCGGAGATCTGCCCGCCCGGCCTGACGAAGTCAATCTTCCTGAACTCCGGGTCCGAGGCGATCGAGAACGCGGTCAAGATCTCTCGAGCCGCGACGAAGCGGGCGTGGCTCGTCTCCTTCAAGACGGCGTTCCACGGACGCACGCTGCTCGACATCAGCCTCACGGGGAAGGACAAGCCGTACCGCGAGGGGTTCGGTCCCCTCGTCCGGGAGGTGATCCTCGCAGATTACGCGTACCCCTATCGAGACCCTCAAGGTCTCCCGCCCGCCGAATGCGCGAAGGCCCGGGTCGAGGAGATCGAGCGGCTCATCAACCAACCCGAGGTCGCGGGCCGCGTCGCCGCGATCCTGGCCGAACCGGTGCAAGGGGAAGGCGGGATGATCGTGCCGCCGAAGGAGTTCTTCCCGGCCCTCCGGAGGCTGTGCGACGCCCACGGGATCGTCCTCGTGGATGACGAAGTGCAGGCGGGGATGGGCCGCACCGGGAGGTTGTGGGCGATCGAGAACTGGAACACGGTGCCGGACCTCCTCGTGAGCGGCAAGGCCGTCGGGGGCGGATTGCCGTTCGGCGGGGTGACGGGGAAGCCGGCGATCATGGACCGACCGGCACCGGGGAGCCTCGGTGGGACGTTCGGCGGCAATCCCGTCGTCTGCGCCGCCGCGCTCAAGGCGATCGACGTCATCCAGAAGGCGCTGCCGAAGACGCGAAAGCTCGAGGCGCTCATCCGGAACCGGTTGGACGAGATCTTCGAAGGCCATGAGGCCGTTGGCGAGGTCCGCGGGATCGGCGCGATGTGGGCCCTCGAGTTCGTGAAGGACCGCCGGACGAAGGAGCCGGATGCGGAACTCGCGCGGGCCGTCCAGATGGCCGGCCTCAAGAACGGCCTGATCCTGCTGACCGCGGGATTCTTCAACAACTGCATCCGCCTGCTCCCGCCGATCAACATCCCCCTGCCGCTCATGTCGAAGGCGCTCGACCTGCTCGAAGACAGCCTCGACCTGGCCCTTGCCGGAAAGGCGTCCTGAGGTGCGGATGGTTCGACCGGCGACGCCGCTCCCGGAGGTCAAGTCCCACTACGGAGATCTGCAGAACTACATCGACGGAGCGTGGCGGGCCCCTGAGGCCGCCGAGTGGCTGGACGACCCGAACCCCGCGACGGGCCGGGTCATCGCCCGCGTTCCCCTCTCGGCCCGAGAAGACGTAGACGTCGCGGTCCAAGCCGCGCTCCGGGCGTGGGACGCGTGGCGGGAGACGCCGCCGCTGGACCGCGCGCGGACCTTCTTTGCCCTGCGGGATCTCATGGAGCGACACGCGGAGGACCTCTCCCGCGTCGTCGTCCAGGACATGGGGAAGACGGTCGACGAAGCGCGGGGCGAGGTGCGCCGGGCGATCGAGAATGTCGAGGTCGCCGCCGGCATCCCGAGTTTGATGATGGGGTACAACCTCGAGGACGGCGCAGCCAAGGGGATCGACGAGGAGGTCCTCTACCAGCCGGTCGGCGTCTTCGCGGGCATCAGCCCGTTCAACTTTCCCGTCATGGTGCAGTTCTGGTTCTGGCCGTACGCCGTCGCGACGGGCAACGTGTGGATCGCGAAGCCGTCCGAACAAGACCCGATCGCCTCGCAACTGGTCTTCGACCTGATCCACCGGGCCGGGTTCCCCGCCGGGGTCGTGAACCTCGTGCACGGCGCGAAGGACACGGCGAACGCGCTCATCGACCACCCGGACGTCCGGGGCATCTCATTCGTCGGCTCGAGCGCGACCGCGAAGGCCGTCTACGCGCGGGCCGCGGCGGCGGGGAAGCGGGTGCAATGCGGCGGCGGCGCGAAGAACGTCCTCGTCGTGATGCCGGATGCCAAGCTCGACACGGCCGTGTCGAACATGATCGGCTCCTGCTACGGCTGCGCCGGGGAGCGGTGCCTCGCGGGCTCCGTCGTCGTCGGCGTGGGCGGCGTCCACGAGGCCTTGCGGAAGACGTTCGGGCAGGCGGCGTCGAAGCTCAAGGTCGGGTACGGGCTCGACGAAACGGTCCGCATGGGCCCCGTGATCTCGAGCGCACACCGGGACCGGGTCGTCGGGTTCATCGACCGGGGCGAGGCGGAAGGCGCCCGGGTCGCCCTCGACGGACGCCAGCTCAGGGTCCGAGACTACCCCGGCTACTTCGTCGGACCGACGGTCCTGGACGACGTCCGGGCGGACATGGGCGTCGCGCAGGCGGAGATCTTCGGGCCCGTGGTCACGTTCTTCGAGGCGGATCGCCTCGACGACGCGATCGAGACGGTCAACCGCAGCCCGTACGGGAACGCGGCCACGATCTATACGTCGAGCGGGAAGGCGGCCCGGGACTTCCGGCACCGCGCCCGGGCAGGGAACATCGGGATCAACGTCGGCGTCGCGGCTCCCGTGGCGTGCTTCCCGTTCAGCGGGACGAAGGACTCGTTCTTCGGCGACTTGCATCCCCAAGGCCGCGACGCGATCCGCTTCTTCACGGAGAGCAAGGTGGTCATCACGCGCTGGCTCTGACCGGCCGGGGTCCAGGTCCGCGGGCGGCAACGCGTTTTCAAGTCGCACTAGGTTCTGACTAGAAACGTGGTACGGAAACGAAACCTTATATACGCACGGGCGCGCATACACTATTGCGGAAAGCGAAATCCATGCCCGACGAGTCGGAAGAGGACCACGAGGGTCCCTGCGAGGGACCCGGCTGCGCGGCGATCATCGCGTTCGAGGTGATCGGCTCGGAGCTCAAGCTGACGGTCCTCCACGGCCTCCTGTCCGGCCCGAAGCGCTTCAACGAATTGCGCGTGGCGACCGGCATGTGCCAGAGCTCCCTCGCGAAGACGCTGAAGGAGTTCGAGGAGGCGGGGATCGCGGAGCGGAAGGTCCACCTGGACCGGCCCGTCGCGGTCGAGTATCGCCTCTCGCCGATGGGCCAGGGTCTCTTCGAGATGATCCGGGACCTGGAGCGGTGGGCGGCCCGCTGGGTCATGGAAGGACGCAGCCGCGAGGTGACGCAATGAGTCAATTCACAGGGACGCAGGAGAAAGATCTGACGTTCAAAGGAGAGCTCGAGCCCGAGACGGGGCCCGATGCGGCGCGCTGTCCGAACTGCGGCAGCTACGCCTTGTACGTCGACTCGGTCCGCGGGGAGCGCGTCTGCGACAACTGCGGATTCGTCGTCGACGAGGGCCTCGTGGACCTGGGCCCCGACTGGACGACGTTCGAGGGCGACGACCGGATCCGGGCGGGTCCGCCGCCGTCCGTCATGACGCCGGACAAGGGGCTCGGTTCTATGGTGGGCAACGGCCTACGGGATGCGAAGGGGAACCCGATCGACGCCCGCAGCGTGGCCGCGCTGAACCGCCTCCGTCGGGTGAGCCGCTGGACGCGGTACGA
>WNGQ01001602.1_pt1 | contig 23729 bp, 17 predicted proteins | sample 5407661 | NCBI WGS metagenome assembly WNGQ01 (sample SAMN13153382, study PRJNA577476) | soil metagenome | isolation source: 60 cm soil or saprolite under Garry oak tree replicate 2 | place: USA:California | collected 2016-06-15 | reverse complement strand
CTGCAATGCAATTCTTATGGGGAGAAATGCTTGCTTCGTAGCATCTTTTTTTAAAGCTAGAATTGACAGTTCACCACCTCGAGGTTCCATGGCTTCCCTGATAGAACAGCGCTGGAGCAGTGCGACGAATACGCGCCCATGTTTCTTATCCTTGGGCACCGCTATCATTGGGTACCTGCATAGATGCCACATGGAGCGCGTGCGCATTGGCATCACAGAGTTTGCCAATATGGCACAATGCTCCGATAGATTGATCTCCCATAAGACCTTTATGAAAATCCGCACTGCCTTTCCCCATGCTGATCTGGTCGATGCAACCTTTTTGATGAATGTAGCCAGGTTTGAGACGAGCGAAGAGGAGATCGCTTTTCTCCCGCATGCTGCCGATCTGGTGACCCATGCCGTCGAAGTCATGATTTAAGAAGCTCGTCCTGGAGTCCGTCCCCAGGCGCCTTGATTCTGCTGCCGCTTACAGGAGCCTGAAGAATAGTAGTGCAACCTATTGTTGAAGAGATTCTCGTAGGTCGTCCTCCAGTTACTCAAAGGAGCTAGGACCAATGATCCCTTCTTCTTGCTCTCCTGTCCTACCAGATATCGATCCCAGGCCGGTAACCTTTTTTGACCGGGTGACCTGTTGTCCGCTCTTCCGGTTTCATAGCTTCCAGGCCCAGGTCATCCGTGAAGCGACGGACTTTGACCCGGTCGAGCAAGGGGTCCCACCCGAATACCAGCACATGGACCGCATACAACGAGCCGCATCTGGGCATGTCACCGTGAAGGAAGGAGCTTTATGAACCAGGCACAGACCCCTCTGGCACCGACAATACGCGCCATCGCGTCTCAGCTTCCTGAGCCGTGTTGGACGACGCAGGAGCTTCTAGAAGCATCGGGGAATCGTTTCTCGGACAAACTTCAAGGAATGTTGGCCCACCTCGGAGTGAACACACGGCATTCTGTTCTTGCGAATTATCCTGATGTCCTCTTTAAGGCGGCTGAACCCGAACTTGCCATTTCGGGCAGTGCCCTTGCGGTCCAGTCGGCGCGCACATGCATCGAGAAGTCTGGGAGTGATCCAGACGAGATCGGGCTAGTCCTGGGTGTAACCAGCAGCCCTTCCCGGCTGCTCCCGAGCCTGGTGTGCGACCTCTTTGTTCACATGCCAGAGCTTCGTCGTGACACTCCCAATCTGAGTATTGAGTATATGGGCTGCTCCGCAATAGCAAAGGCCGTTGATTGCGCCCGCTGGTTTTTGAGCTGCCAACCAGACAAGCACGTCCTCATTTGCTTTATGGATGCCATCACGCCCCTTTCTCCACCTCTTCCTGGAACATACACACACTTTAGCGAAGTATCTGCTGACAAAAGACAGCAAACGGTCAATGCCATGCACGGAATTTTATTTGGCGATGCATCAGTGGCTATGCTTCTTGGGACCCAGGGGAGTGGACCTGCACTCGGCCCAATCGTTCACTTGACCAACGACAGAGCAGTGGATGCTGAGCTTGGGACCGTCCCGGATGGCGGGTCGGACATTCCTGTGGTGAAAGGGGAGCGACGGGAATATACCCTCAGCCCGGAGGTGACGCCCCGGGGGACATTCTACGCGACCTCCACTGTGAAGCAGGTGCTGGCAAGCGGAGAGACCTTGCTGAAAGCCCCGTGCGAGGCCACCAGGCTCCTGATGCACACGGGAAGTGAAAGGATTCTCGATGGACTCTGTGAACAATTCGGAGTGTCGAAAGCCAGCCCGGCAGTGGCCTCATCCTATCGCATCCTGCGCCAGTACGGGAATACGATAGGATGCTCGGTACCGCTCATGCTTGCGGACCCAACGCCTTGGCCCGAAGGAGAAGCATTGATGGTGGCTTTCGGCTTGAGCTTCAGCTGTGGTGCAGGAGCCATGACCGTGCCGCAGGGAGGATGGACACCGTAATTCAGGTCCCGGGACGCACCGAGAGCAAAGCATCTCCACACAGAGAACGTTCTGTCTAGTATTGAGGTTTAGTATGCAAAGTATTACTCTCACGGGAGGCAATCTCACGGTCGACCAAATCTCTTTGCTCGTCCACGACGACGAGGCTGAGGTTGTATTTGAGGCAGGTGTCCACCTGAACGTGTCGTGCGCTCGAGCGTTTTTAGATGAGCACCTGCACTCGAAGGTCATCTATGGGGTGAACACTGGGTTCGGACCAATGGCCTCCCACCTGGTTGGGAAAGAAACGCTCACGGCCCTTCAACGCAATCTTATTCATAGTCATGCCGTTGGTATGGGGCAACCCGTACCCTATCAGTATGTCCTTGCCGCGATGCTTGTTCGACTGAACACACTGAGCATGGGACGGTCGGGTGTCTCAGTAGAACTTCTTGAACAGCTGCGGGCTGCGATCAATCATCGCATTGTGCCGGTCGTCCCTGAACATGGTGCTGTTGGCACCAGTGGAGACCTGGTTCAGCTGGCGCATATCGCGCTTGGCCTGCTGGGTGAAGGGCAGGTCTGGTTCCGGCACGAATATGTCTCTGCGCGAGCCGCATGGGCTCACGTCGACATGGCGCCGTATGCACTCAAGCCCAAAGAGGGGCTCTCACTGATTAATGGAACATCATTCATGGCTGGGACTGCCGCCCTCATGTGCAGTGATGTTGAGCGTTTACTCTCACTTGCAACACGCACGGGCGCATGGGCATTAGAGCTCGTCAGTGGATTTGAGGATGGTATTGCCGAACGCTTTCACGAATTCCGCCCTCACCCAGGACAGATCGCCGTGGCACGGGCTCTTCGAGAACTCACGGCACGTTCACAGATGACGAAACGACGGGAAGCGTTCCAGGACAGGCACCGCATTACAGAAGAGACCTATCGTATTGATGAAGAGGTGCAGGAGATCTACTCTTTGCGCTGTATCCCACAGATAGTGGGGCCGATGCTGGATTCTCTTCTGCAGGCCCATTGCATCGTGGAAACCGAAATCAATGCGGTGACTGACAACCCGGTCGTTGATGTCCAGTATGGCCAATTCTGGCACGGTGGTCATTTTCATGGCGAATATATCGCCATGGTATCAGACCAACTTCGGGCAAATGTTGCGAAGTTGATGATGCTGACAGAGCGACGCATTAACTTCTTCTTAGATACGAAAAGAAATAGGCGATTGCCGCCTTTCTTAAATATGAAGACGCCAGGTCTTACACTGGGTCTGCAAGGCTTGCAGTTTGTTGCCACATCAACGACGGCACATAGTCAGACGCTGGCCTACCCCCATCGGGTCCACTCGATCTCTACGAATGCTGACAATCAAGATGTGGTCAGCATGGGGACCGACTCGGCATTGCTCACCATGAAAGTGATCGAAGATGCCTATATCGTGTTGGCCATTGAATTAATAACGCTTGCCCAGGCCACCGATATCATGCAGGTCCATGATCGGCTTTCGCCCGCGGCTCAACACCTGTATGCAGCCATACGTGAAAACATGGCGCCCGTCATCGAAGACCGAGTCCTGGTTGACGACCTTCCCCGTGTTGTTGCACTGGCACGGACAGGGGAAAATATCCCGTTGAACTGGAGCGTGTGAGGTGACGATCTCTTGTATGGCCATATCAGGCAATGTGAAGGACAATTTTGCCCCGGCCATGAGCTTGCATACTGAGCGCATATGCTTCTTGGGCCTTGTCCAGAGGGAAGACCTTGAAAAGCACCGTTCTGAGGATACCCGCTTCGATCAAGCCAGTGACCTGCTTTTGCTGGTCAGGGTTGTAACTCATAGTAAACATTTTCGCTTGTACTCCGTACTCTTGGGTTTCGTCCTCGGAAAGGGGACCCGCTATCGTGACCAGAGTCCCCCTTCGCTTGAGCACCTGCCAGGAGCGCATTCGTGTTGCTCCACCTATCCCATCGAGAACAAGGTCAACTTCTCTCACGACATTCTGGAAGTGAGTGGTTCGATAATCAATAACGACATCGGCTCCTAATGAACGAGCAAAATCGACATTGGATGTGGATGTTGTCGTGTAGATCTGCGCGCCTTTCCAATGAGCAAGCTGAATCGCGAAGTTCCCAACCGAACCTGCGGCATTCTGAATCAGAACCCTTTGCCCGGTCATGAGATGTCCATGGTCGAAGAGTGCTTGCCACGCGGTCAACGCTCCAACGGGAACTGAGGCAGCCTCGTCGAAATTCAGGCACTTTGGCTTAGGTGCAAGGTTCCGTGGGAGGGTGACGATATATTCGGCATAGCCACCACCCTGGTGGACGCGGCGTACTACGCCATAGACCTCTTGTCCTACCTGAAATTCAGCGACGTCTGAACCGATCTCCTCAATCACACCTGCGATCTCTTCGCCTGGAATATAGGGAAATTGTCGTACAGGCATGAAGTGTTTGAACCGTCCCGAACTGATTTTCCAATCGATAGAATTGATGGCGGCAGCAGAGATGCGCACCAGAACCTCGTCGGCCTTGGGATGGGGGCGAGGAACATAAGCAATCTTGAGTACTTCTGGACCGCCATAGGCAGTGATTAGTGCTGCTTTCATTGTCGTCTTCACCATAGATGTACGATATCCTTTCTCTTTGTTCCTGAGAGGCACTCTGGCTGACAAGGCCTAGTTCCACGTCTCGCACTAAAGGTCTGTTTGCAGATCTTACCCCGATAGCGCTGCCGCTTGCGATCATGGATGGTGATGTTGCCCGCTCCGATTTTGCCTCTTGCAGAACACGCCTCGTTCGGGCGAAATTGTTTCAACGTGTCCATTGGCTCTGAGCGTGTTTGCATAGGCTCCAGTATGCCAATGGGCTCTTGCTTTTTCAAGCTCTCCTGACTTTTTTACCAGTGAGTGTGGCTCTACCGACGTCTTGAGGGAGTGGATCGCTCTCGTGTTGGCGTCGTTCTTGCGACCGCCATCTGCGGCACACTAACCCTCGACAAAAAGTTTGTTAAGGTCACCGACATGGGCAGGCAGCCACGCTGTCTGCTCTACGGGGGTCTCACCCCATCTCTATGATGCTGCGATGGCAACTCGGCAGCGTTCGCCGTTGCCTCGCGGAGGGGAAGCATCAACAAAAAGCTAAAAGTCCTATATCGGCTTTCATCCTCGCTCTTGAATAGCAATATTTGGTATACTACGCGCAGCATTTCTCTATGCGTGGATACAAATATATCGAAACACGACGTGGCGCTCAAAAGTGCAAACAGTTGAGAAAACGTGATACGCACTCTTTGGGTGCGCGTTCCTGGCTGACTGAAAACAGCAACAGGAGTAAAGAACGAGTTGAAACAAAGAGGTCCAGCTATGAATAATCTCTCGCTAAGCCCTGGAAACACTCCACAAGGAGACCCACAAGTATCCTCATACCTCACCCAGCAGCGTCAGAGCAACACATCCCAAGAGGGGCTGGCTCGGATTCTCCAATGGTGGTATCGGATTGCCTCTCCTCCCGAGCCACCTGATTCTGCCCCCTTTGAGGAGAGGGAACTGTTTCGTCGTGGACGAACAGGCAGTCAAATTACCATCATCCTCTTCATTCTGATTTTCATTTCCTACCCGGCAGCGTTTGCCGGGTCTAACTCTTCCCTTATCGCTATCCTTACCATCAACCTGTTTATACTCGTGCTAGCGTTGGCGCTCAATCGCTTAAGAATGGTCAACATAGCAGGTATCATGGTTGTGCTAAGTCTTATCGCGGGTCCTACCCTGAATATTGTAACGACTCCTGGCGGTTTGAACACGAGCGCCCTGCCTATTTTCAGTCTCCTCGTGCTCCCTTTGATTTGTGCGGCTTCTTTCCTCCCTCCGTGGTGGATCTTTGTGGTAGCAGCGGAAAATTGCCTCTTTACGCTGTATGTCTTGAATTTTATGCCTAGCTCAGGAGAGTTACACGAAATACTCCAAGTCGCCCTTCCTGGTGTCGTTACCCCGATAATCCTCAGCCAGGGAATTGTGTCAATCGTGGCTTTTCTGTGGGTGCGTGGTGCCAGATTGGCGCTCCAGCGAGCAGACCGCGCTGAGGAGATTGCGAAACTGGAAGCACTCGAGATCCAGCGTCAAGAAGAACAACTTGCCATGAGCAAGCAGATTGAAGATGGTATCCAAAAGATTATCACGACGATGAACACTGTTGTGACACACAACGATTTTAGCAATCGGGTTCCTTTGAGCCAGGAAAACATCCTGTGGCGGGCGAGTAAGTCCATTAACAACCTGTTGTCTCGGCTACAAGGATTGAAACAAAGCCAGGAAGAACTGAAAAGAACCCATGCTATTGCGACAGAAGTTGCGCAATACATGAGAGAAGGGCGACCCATTCAGTTATCGTCCTGGACTGGAACAGCTTTCGATCCTGTTATTCTCGAATATAATAACCGGTTACGAAATATCCCCAGAGAAACCCCGCCACGACATTATTAACGTATCCCTTTCGCCTTTTTAGTCCAATCATAATGATTGGACTAAAAATAAGCGTGCCCCGCCCTAACAGGGCGACCAGCCGATAGGCGCTCGCGGAAGTCGCCTTCGGGAGCCCGAACCGCCTTCATCATCATGCGTTCAGAAAAAGACAGGCGGCTGTGGTCGAGAGCTCTGAAGAAGACGCGATGATCCCGAGGTCTTATGGCCTGCTGGAACTCAGCCTTCTCCTCAGGTTGCTGCTCATTGTCCATGAAATCCGTGCCGAGCGGACAGACACTGAACAGCCACACCGGGAACTGGGCTAAGACCGCCTGGTTGCGATGCACCCACCCCGTGGCCTCCTTTTGCCATCGCGTTGAGGTAGAATAGCTAGACTGAGTACAAGAAAGCTAGTCACTCTTTGACCTACCAAGGTAGCGCTCGAACAACCAGTCCAGGAAAGTTTTCGAAAACTCTGGATCGTCATTTACTTGCTTGTAGAACTTGAAGTGACTCTCGATCAAGTCCTGGAAGAGGTCATTGACTACAAGATCGAACGTAAGGCGAGCGTTCTCGGGTGGATTAACGCGTACGCTTGCCTCGAGGGCCGCATTGTCTGCCAGTCTTTGTTCTATTTCTCGTATGCAGAGCTTATCATCGTCTGTGAAGTCAGTTCCAAAATGCTCGTTCAGTTCTCGAATAATCTGCGATAATGGCTCAAGTTCATCATGCCCAAGGGTAAATACTTCTTTCGGGCCGATTGGATCAATCTCTGTTGCTCCACGTGAAAGTGTTATTTTGCCTTTACTCGTTTGCTTAATACGATAGGATTCTATATTGATGTTCTGCTGAATCTCAACCGGAAGGCGCTCTAAGGATGCTGGAAGCTTGCGTAAGAGCAGCCTGCCAAAAACATAGAGCTTTTCGAGATCAGTATCTATGAAGGTGATGATCTGCGAGAGGAAAGCGTACAGGCGTACATAATCGGTAAGATGACCCTTAAAATCGGCCTTCTCTTCATCTAAAGCCTCTTTGTAGCGTTCGACAATTGCTTCCAGGACCGCATACAGCTTATCCTGCGTGCCCTTTGCAGCAAAGTAGATCGTGGCAAAACGATTGACCTCTTCTTCAGTATAGAAGTGGTAGCCTGTAAGGCTGGTCTGAAGATCGTATAAGAGATTCGGGTCCGTGCCCTCACTCAGCAGCGTTTTCTCATAGTATGGTGCAAAGGCCTCCTGAATTTCCTCCGCTTCGTTAACGAAATCAAGCGCCATTGTTTCATTTTTGCCTGGATAGGTGCGGTTAAGACGCGAGAGTGTCTGCACGGCATTGACACCACCCAGTTTCTTATCCACATACATCGTGTGCAGCAGTGGCTGATCGAAACCTGTCTGGAATTTATTGGCGACGATCAATATGCGATATAGGTTCTGTTTAAACATCTCGGCGGTCTGCGTCTCAGGGAAACCGTTCATATTCGACTCGGTATAGTCGATGCCTCCATCTCGAACAGTTCCGGAGAAGGCAACCAGGGCCTTGTACAGATAGCCATGTTCTTTGAGGTACCGGTCTACCGCCACTTTGTAGCGCACGGCATGCAAGCGCGACCGGGTTACGATCATCGCTTTGGCCTTGCCCTCTATAAGGTGAGCCACCTGCCCATTAAAGTGCTCGAGCATAATGGCCACCTTTTTGGCAATTGTTTGCTCATGCCGGTCTACAAAGGATTTGAGGAGCAGGGTGGCTTTGGTGCGGTCGTAATGCGGGTCAGTCTCGATCTTTTTGAGCAGGTTCCAATAGGTTTTGTAGGTGGTGTAGTTCTCAAGCACATCGAGGATGAAACGCTCCTCTATCGCTTGCCGCATCGTATAGAGGCTGAATGCTTCATACTTACCGTCTTCTCGTCGCATACCGAAGAGTTCGAGTGTCTTGGCTTTAGGTGTAGCGGTGAACGCAAAGTAGCTGACATTAGGCAGGTTTCCCCGCCTTTTCATTTCTTCAGCGATACGGTCCTCGAGGTCTTCTCCCTCTTCGCTTTCTTCTATGTCGGCATCATCAAGACTTCCTACTGTCAACACCGTCTTCAGGCTTTTAGTGCTCTCGCCGCTTTGAGAGGAGTGGGCTTCATCTATGATGACGGCAAAGCGTTTTCCTTCCAGCGACTCGATCTGACCCACGATCACAGGAAACTTTTGCAGCGTAGTGACGATAATCGTCTTACCATCTTCAAGCGCTTGCTTCAGTTGGCGAGAGGTTGTATCGATGTTCTCGACCACACCAAGAGTTTGCTCGAATTGCTGCACTGCCTGCTGAAGTTGCCTGTCGAGCACGCGACGATCTGTAATCACAATGATGGAGTCGAAGACACGCTTATCCTCGCTATCATGTAGTACTGAAAGCTGGTGAGCCAGCCAGGAGATGGATTTACTCTTTCCGCTCCCCGCACTGTGCTCGATGAGATAACGTTGTCCCTGACCTTTCTGGCGTGCATCGGCTACTAAACGACGAACAGCATCAAGCTGGTGGTAACGCGGAAAAATCAGGCTTTTCTTGCCCGTCTTTCTGCCCTTATCATCCAGTTCCTCGACCTCCTGGATGAAATGCTGCACCAGGTTGAGCACGCTACTTCTGGCCCAGATGCTTTCCCAGAGGTAGGCTGTAGCGAAACCTTTCCACGAAGGGGGATTGCCCGCGCCACCGTTGCGCCCCAGGTTGAAAGGCAGGAAACTTGTTTTAGGCCCCTCAAGGTGCGAGCTCATGTAGACAAGATCTGGATCAACTGCGAAATGGGCCAGGCAGCAGCCAAAGGTGAAAAGCGGTTCGCGAGGGTCACGATCAAAGCGGAATTGTTGAATGGCGTTCTGGACATTCTGTCCCGTGAACGGGTTCTTGAGCTCAGCGGTGAAGATGGGCAGGCCATTCAGGAAGAGCACAAGATCCAGGCTATTATTGTTTCTTTCACTATAGCGCAGTTGACGAACTTCGCTGAAGATATTCGCAGCATAGAGGTTCAATAACTCGTAGTTCAACCCACTCGATGGGACAAAGTAGGCAAGCTGAAACCTGCAGCCATTGGCCTTGATGCCTTTACGCAGCACAGATAGCGTGCCGCGAGTGCGCAGTTCAGTAGCTAGCCGGTGAAGAAAAGGCGTCCTGGCATCGACCTCGTGTTGCCTCTTGAACTTCTCCCACTCTTTGGGCTGCGTAGCGTAGATGAAATTCAGAACATCTTCAGGAATCAGGCAGAGGGATTTATCGTAGTCTTCCGATATGTGCTTGTGATAGCCTCCTGGCTTAACGTTATCCGGCGTTAGCTTGCTGGTAGCAGGCCCATAGAGCGGAGGTGGTTGGTGTAGCAGTAAATTAGGATCATCTGGAGGCCCAACAATCTCATAAGATAGAAGCACTTGTTCGATTATGTCTTCGAGGTTCTTTTCGGAGATGTCCATGGGTCAACCTTCTTACACTAATTCCCTGTCAAACCGCGATGGGCTCCAGATTTCCTCGCAGATTAGCCGATAAAGCTCTTGCTTGATAACTATCGAAGAACTTGGCTTCTAAGTCTTGGAGTAGCTCGGTAATTTGCTTAGTTGTCCACTTGTACTCACGTTGGTAGTAGTCAATTCCATACTTAACTCCATCCAGGAGCTCACGTACCGACTTTGAGCGTGCGTCAATCTTGTTCACGCAGTTATCCCCCTGTAACCTGCTTAATATTTCACCGTTGATGAAATACTCATCTCATCCTGAGACGCAATCTCCCCTCTCACATCGATCTTCCCCGTCACCGCTGAGGAGATGAGAGCAGTGCTATACTCCCTTAACTTCTCAATGCCCCCGCGAATCCTGGAAATTAGTGCATCAATTTTCGCTGTTGCATCCTTAGTATAGAGCATTATTTCATTGAGTTCATCTTCCGGCGGCATCAGTACTGGAAGTTCTTTTAGATTTGTTCCCGAAATTGAAGCAAGATTTGTGCTTTGTTTTGACTTCAAAATAAAATAGTGTTTTGCATAGCTAGTAAGAGTAATGATGCTTATCCAGTATGGATTTACTCCAAAATGAGGTCTAACGGCAAACACGTGATTTTGATGGAGACACGGTGCAATTATTTCCTCCCACACGTATCCTCTTCCGAGCTTATCAAAATCACCCCCTTCATTCATAAGAACATCTCCATACTTAAGTGAATAGCGTTCAACTTCATCTACACCAACTATAATCGTGGCGATGTCTGCTAGATCAAGATAACCATCTTGGACATTTGCGACACGTAAATAAGGAATTTCTACAACGTCTTTTTGACCCAGATCACGTCCTTTCGCTACTCCTGTAAGAACATCCGCAACAAACCTCAACCGCTTTACTTCCCAATGCGATGGAACCTCTCCCAACCATTCAACACCCGAATCTTTCATCGGTACTGTAGGATCAAGCCCTTTAGTAACTGCATGACTAATGAGAGCAGCGCGTTTCTCCTGCAAAAGTTCAATCAACCGCTCTTTCTTTGCTATAAGGGCGTTAATACGGGCTGTCTTGTGGTCAAGAAAGGCAGCTATGGCGAGTTGTTCGGGAAGTGGCATCACTGGAAGCCATTGCTCTTCAGTAAGTTCTCTGCTAAGTCCAGGAACAGCACTATCTTCCGAGATAGCATCAAGTCGAAGTGGTAACAAAGCATAGAACAACCAGCGCAAATTCACTTTGCTGTTTCTAACATCGATAAAGTAAGTAGTATCAATAGCAAAGCAAGGTTGATCAGAAAAGGTTATTTTTCCGAAGGAACCCTTTCGTCCAATCACTAGTGCAGGCGCAAGTGTATTCGGCTCAGAGTGAAAACCAACAGGACCATTCGAGCCAAAAACCGGAACCTCACCCTCTGAACGAGCATCTGCGGGTAAAGAATCACCATAACATAGATGTGCTATATACTTTAGCCGCATTACTTGCCAAGTCACCGGAATCTTTCCTACCCACTTAATGTTCGAATCCTTGTAGGAAGGATAAGATTTCCACTTTCCCGTTCGCGATGTAGTTGGAGTCAACTCTGTTTGAGTCATCCCGCTACCTCGCGCAACATTTCCAGTATATCCCGCTCCAAGGTCTTGATATCGGCCTCTATCTCCTCTAAGGGTCTTGGTGGCTGGTATTTGTAGAAATAGCGGTTGAAGTTGATCTCGTAGCCTATTTTCCCAATCTCACCATCCTTATGGTCACGGATGGCTATATTAATCCATGCATCGGGGACATGCGGCTTGACCTCGCGTTCGAAGAACGTCCAGATATCTTCTTTGAGTGGTACGTTTTCGGTATCGCGTAGCTCTGGGTCAGGCTCAGGATGGCCGTCTTTGTCGCGGCAGATTTCAGCGGTCTCGTCTCGCTCGGAGAGGGCAGTGAGAATAGCTTTACGAAGAGGTGGATTTAACTTGAGACCAGATCTCATAGCGGTTTTATCTAATTCTTTCTCGAATATAGCCCGATCCTTAAATATTGTGTCCGGTAGCGTCTTCAGCATGGAGAGAATAGCCTGTTGTTGTTCGTGCCCTACCGATTCCTCAAACAATTTCTCTTGTGTCTTTTTCTTTTTGCTCGTGGCAAGGTCGGTAAAGGCTTTCTGCGTATTGAGCCTCTCGATACGTTCTGGACTGGCCTGGAAGTTGAGCCGCAGCGGGCATTCGACAGTGATCTTGCGATAGCCAAAATCAGTAATGTCAAATATCTTGGAGTATTCGCCCTCCGTAAAAGTTAGATAGATTTCGGCGATGCGCCTGATATGTTCTTTCGAGATTTCGCGGCGTTTGTCACCCAGGCTCTTGCGCATCTGTACCCAAAAGTCTGTGGCATTGATGAGTTGTACTTTGCCTCGTCGCTGCTCCTCTTTGCGGTTAGTGAGCACCCAGACATAGGTAGAGATGCCAGTGTTGTAGAAGAGCTGCTCTGGCATGGCTACGATGGCCTCAAGCCAATCGTTCTCCAGTATCCAGCGGCGAATTTCACTTTCACCACTGCCGGCATCTCCCGTGAAGAGGGGCGAACCATTCATGACGATGGCTACACGGCTGCCACCTGCATCTGTATCCTTCATGCGAGCAAGCATGTGCTGGAGAAAGAGCAGCTGCCCATCACTTATACGCGGCGTGCCAGCGCCAAAGCGACCTGCGTAACCTCGCTCTGCCTCAGCTTCTACAGCGACCTGGTCCATTTTCCACTCTTTGCCAAAGGGAGGATTGGTGAGAAGATAATCGAAGTGCTTGTCAGCATGCTGATCTTTCGAGAGCGTGCTGCCGTACTTGATGTTTTCTGCGTCACGGCCATCGATGCTCTTCATATAGAGATCAGATTTACAGATGGCAAAGGTTTCTCCATTGAGTTCCTGACCAAACAGGTGAACTTCGGCATGCCGGTTGATTTCAAAAATACGATCCTTGGCGATGGTCAGCATGCCACCAGAGCCACAGCAGGGATCGTAGACAGTACGCACGATATGGTTCTGTTTAAGCGCCTCCTGATCCTGCGCCAGTATCAGGTTCACCATCAGACGAATTACTTCACGCGGCGTGAAGTGTTCACCAGGATTCTCATTCAAAGCCTCGTTGAATTTGCGGATGAGTTCTTCGAAGATATAACCCATTTCCAGGTTCGGAACTTTATCGGGGTGAAGGTCAATGTTCTTAAACTTCTCCATCACGAGAAAGAGGAGACCGGCCTCCTCGAGCCTGGCGATGGTATTATTGAAGTCAAATTTCTCCAGGACTTCGCGCATGTTGTCGCTGAAGCCGTTGATGTAGGCTCGCAGGTTCGCTGCGAGGTTGGGAGCATCATTGAGGAGGCGCTCGAAGTCATAGGGTGAGGTGTTGTAGAAGGCGTAGCCGGAGGCTTTGCAAAGTTGGGGAGCGAGATTTTCAAGTTTGCCTTTCAGTCTGGCGTTAATTTCAAGTACGTGCTCTTTTGTGGGTTGTAATACACAGTCAATACGGCGGAGGACTGTAAGCGGCAGGATAACGTCCTGGTATTTGCTGCGTTTGAATGTATCACGGATGAGATCAGCCACGCTCCAGATAAAATTGACTTTTTCGCTAAAGTTGTGCATGAGCTTCTTTTCTCGCACCCTTCCGTCACTGCATTCAGCAGCGGTTTTTCTCTTGTCCAGGAACAGCTTACTACTGTGCTTGTCTACTGTCAAGCGAGTGGATTTCAGATCCTCCCATGAAACTCAGTACATTTGTAAAGCTGTGCTATGTCTGATATACTTAGGCATACCATCCTATCTTTAAGTTTTCAACTGGGACGCATCAACCTTACAAAGGGAGATACTCAATGGCATTAGGTCCTAAGTTGTGGCATAAAATAAAGCAGTATCTAGTGCTTCTTATCATTGCTGCGCTCACCGTGGCGGTAGTAATTATACTCATCAATATAGGATACGGTGTCAGCTGGACTGGATTCAATGCATATACATATATCAGTCCGAAAGTACAACAATACCAGCGTGAAAAGACCCTTTGGGATTGGTTGCAACTTCTTTTTATTCCGGCTGTTATTGCTGTCGGTGGGGTTTTGTTCAATCGTGCACTTGATCAGACTAACCGTAAGATTGCATCTAACAAGCAACAGGAAGATGTGCTGCAAGAGTACCTTGACAAAATGTCCGAACTGTTACTTAACAAAAACTTGCATACAGGGCAAATGAGTGCCGAGATAATCTATGTAGCAAGCGTACGCACGTTGATAACATTGCACAGACTAGACCCCTCTCGTAAAAAGACTATCCTTCAGTTCCTCAGTGTATCTGGCCTTATCAGTATCCTCGATTTGAAAGAAGCTGATTTGAGTGGGGCAAATCTGAGCAATACTAACTTGAGCAATATCAACCTGAGCAATACTAACCTGAGCGGAGCCATCCTGAGCGAAACCAACCTGAGCGGAACCAACCTGAACAGAGCCACCCTGAGCAATGCCATACTACATAAGGCGATCTTGAGCAAGGCTAGCTTCGTGAGCGCCAGCCTGAACTTTTCCGACTTAAGTGATGCTACTCTGCGCGAGGCCAACCTGAGCGGAGTTACCCTGAGTGGGGCCAAGTTGATTGGAGCCAATTTGGGCGGAGCCAATGTGAGCGATGCCAACATGAGTGACGCTGTACTGGACAATGCCAGCTTGATAGAAGTATCCTTAAGTGATAAACAATTAAATGAGATCAAATCGCGCAATAACATTGATACAACGATGAAAGTGGATACATCAAATATAGACGTTCTTCGTGAGAAAACTCCACACACCGGCACGTATGGTGCTGGGCTTATAGCGACTATCATCCTCGTTCCACTGATTGCTGCGTTGCTGAGCGCCATAATCTACATCGCATTGCCGCAGTTACCAGGGTCAAAGTTAATGACAGCTCTTGGTGGTACCATCCTCACTCTCATGGGCTGGTTACTCGTGTCAATACCCTACCGTCGCCTTACTGCCGTTGATCGTGCGAATGCCTCTAGCTACGAGCTACTCCTCAACCGCTTATATCAACTTCAGGCATTAATCACTACCCTGCAAGCTGAACCGAAGCTTGAGACCAAGAGTGTGCAAACTATCAGTAAGGAAGAAGTATCCAACTCTCTCAATGCAATCTACCTTGGTCTTACTCAGAAGGGCATATCCTGGATATTAGGCACCGGCTACGTGAATATGTGGAGGCTCATGCACCGTGTAGATGAAGCTCTCATTGATATTGAACCCATTGAAGCGGTCATCCACGATGCCCTCCATGATGAGATAAGCCTTCAAGATGCCACTATCGAGAACAAAGATGATCTGCTCAACAAATTGCGCAGAGCGCTGAAGATCCTTGACCAAGGAGGTGCTGTTTATCTCAATCAGCAAGTACTCCAAGATGACCAGACCAAGCCTCCTGACCACCAAGCAACACCGTCCGCCAAGCAGAACACGGTCAACCCAAAGCAGAACGACGGGCTATTTTCTAATACCATTAATTCCGCAACACAAGCAAGATCCATAATACGGGAAGTTAGATTCTCGCTCCATCAATTTCGCGATGACCGCTGGGATATGCTGTTACGTTTCCGTACCCGGCTGATGAATATGATCCTGGTAACTGGTCTGCTTCTTTATGTCCTTGTGGAATTTGCGATCATTATGAGTATAGGAGCAGAGATGCTGAAAGCCGCAATCATCCTCTACTTTGTTGGAGCAATAGTTGGGCTCTTTAGTCGATTGTACGACCAGGCAAAGACCGATACCTCAATCGATGACTTTCGCCTTGCTGCAGTACGCCTGCTAGCTGCCCCCCTCTATTCTGGCCTAGCTGCTATCGGCGGCGTCGTAATTGTTCAAAGGGCCATTTTAACAAATAACAACGTTTTTGATCTCAACCTGACTAATATTCTTGTTGCCGCTGTTTTTGGGTTAACACCAAGTCTCTTCGTTAATGCCTTGCAAAGACAAGCCGATCAGTACAAGGCTGATCTGAAAAGTACACAAACCTCATCTCAAGCGCCACCTGGAGTAAAAAGGGGAACTTGAGTATCCAAGCTGTAATAGACAGTTTGGTCACCGCAGCGAGCAGGGTACCAGCAAGGAGTACCCTTTTCTAAAGCCTCGGTACTATCTTAAAGCATTGCTATGATATACTCCGTCACAAAAAGATGGAAACTGCTTTGAATACGAAACGAGAGGTAGAAAGCGATGAGTGAGTACAGATATACTATCATTCTGGAGCCTGATCCCGATGAGGAAGGTTACACCGTAACTGTACCAGCTCTGCCAGGATGCGTAACACAAGGTGAAACCATCGAAGAGGCAATAGTCATGGCAAAGGATGCCATTCGCCTCTTTATTGAGACACTCATGGCTGAAGGTCAACCAGTGCCCCAAGAACTTGAGCACCCGCAGGCCATCATTATCAACGTTGCGGCCTGAAACTATAGACCACGCGCCGCCAGCCCTGCCCGTACCACCGCGAACTCGTCCCAGGGCGTTTCGCTTGTGCCGTAGCACATAGTCTGCTCGTGAGCTTTGCCGCAGGTGACCACGAGATCGCCGGGCCGCGCCAGGCCGATGGCGGTGATGATGGCCTCGGCACGATCAGGGATACAGATGAAGTCGATGCCCTCTTGCCGCCTGTGGATCTCCAGCCCGGCGGCGATTTCCGCAATGATGGCATGCACGTCCTCGGTGCGCGGGTCTTCGGCGGTGATCACCGTCAGGTCGGCAGCACAGGCCACCTCGCCCATCAGCCGCCGCTTGGCCACGTCGCGCAATCCTGCCGAACCGAAGACGGCAATCACCCGCCCGCCGGGGGTAACCAGTTCGCGGGCCACAGCAAGTGTCTCCTGGAGGGCATGTGGCGTGTGGGCAAAGTCCACAACTACGTCGAAGTCGCCAGAGTAAACCAGATCCATGCGTCCCTTGATCCGCTCTACAGCACCCAACCCCGCCGCGATAGCCGGCAGCGGCACGCCGAGAGCCAGCCCGGCGCACGCCGCCGCCAGCGCATTCGCTACGTTGTAGCGCCCCAACAGGCGGAGTTGCACCGGCACCGTGCCGGCCGGGGTCTGTAGCAGGAAATGCGTGCCTGCACGCGTTATTCCTATGTCGCGTGCGCTGCAGGTCACTCCTTCTCCTCCGGCCAGCGAGTACGTCAGTACAGCGTCGGCAGGCGTAGCTTGTAGCACGGGGTAGGAACGGTCTTCGCGGTTCAGTACGGCGCTCTTGACTATGCCGGGTTTGCAGGCGGACGTAGCCAGGGCATGGAACAGGCGAGCTTTGGCCGTCATGTAGCTCTCCCACGAGCCGTGCCAGTCAAGGTGTTCGTGGGTGACATTGGTGACCACCGCTACATCGTAGTCTACCCAGGCCACGCGCGCCTGGTCGAGCGCATGGGAGGTCGTTTCGATTACAGCGGCGGTGCAACCGGCGGCCACCATCTGCGCGAGGTAGCCCTGTAGATCGAAGGCTCCGGGCGTTGTGACATGGTAGCCGGTTTCGAAGACCTCGCCATTAATCAGTGCCGAGATCGTGGTGATCAGCCCTGTGCTCATGCCTGCCGTAGCCAGTATGCTGTGGACCAGGGTACTGGTAGTTGTTTTGCCGTCGGTGCCGGTGACACCGATGATGGTCATTTTACGACTGGGGAAATCGTAGAAGGCGGCGGAGAGGAGCGCGAAAGCCATACGCCCATCATACACCTGCAAGTAAGGAATGCCGGTGGGCAGCGGTGCAGGCAGGTCGGCCAGTGGCAGTTCGCCGACCACGGCTACCGCACCCGCCTCCAGCGCGGCCGGAATATAGAGGTGGCCATCGGTGTCGCGCCCGCGGCGGGCCAGGAAAAGCGTGCCTGGTCCCACCCGGCGCGAGTGCTCAGCCACACAAGTGATGTCTATGCTATCCAGGTCGGCCACGGGCCGGACGAGAGCGCCCCAGGCAGGCGGTAGGCGGTCAAGCAGTGCTTGCAAACTAATCGTTGCTATAGCCGGCCTCCATCTTTTCTTATTCTAAATGGAGTATACTATTGGACCATGAGCAGGTCAATGCTGGTCGCTCGCCCACGCCCGGCCTCTGGACTTTTTTGCTATACTGGCAGGTGGCTCGGGTTCCAGGCAAGTGGCTCTAACATGACAGAGATGCGGGCGAAACGCGTATTGGAAGCAAAGATCCTTCGCTGCGGTTTGAAATGCACTACGCCACGTCTCGTCTATGCCTCGCTTGTGGCTAGTGAAAGGAAGCTCAGGATGACAGGGTGGGGGTCAAGGATGACTGTCGGGTTTGTACCTTTCGTCGCAGTGGGCGATCATTTGGGGCACAAAGATCCTTCGCTGCACTCAGGATGACAGGGAGGGAAGGATATGTGGTGGGGTTCCCGTTAGGCCGATAAATCGGCGGTGCGCGCGATAAATCGGCGCCTACAGGGACTCGTCGTTCATGATATTCAGGGTACTTTGTGAAAGGTCATTATCGGTGGTGGCGATACATCGGGCCCTATGTTTCACCCGGGAAGATAGAGACCCGAAATGTATTGGGCCTTGCACCCCGCTATAGATGGAAGGAGAATCCTTTGCAGAGCATTTGGTATGACAGTGTGCGACAATACACGACGCGGCTGGTGGGAATCCGCAGCGTCAGTCCCGGTAAGGGCGAACTTCTGGTGGCAGAAGAAGTACTGAGTTTGCTGAGGGCCGGTGGGCTGGAGAGTGCCTATACAGAAAGTGGACTCGATCCACTCATAGGTGATCCCTTTGGTCGTCAAAATGGCTATGCCTTTCTACGTGGGCGCAGCCTGCGCACTATAGTAATGCTTGGGCACATCGATACGGTGGATACGGCCGACTATGGACCATTGGAGCCCTGGGCAACCGATCCCGGAGGACTGGCTGCCCGCCAGGATGCGCTGGTGGAGTTAGCACCTGACCTGGCTGAGGACCTGGCCTCGCATCCTGGTGATTGGATGTTCGGCCGAGGCGTTATAGATATGAAAAGCGGCGTCGCTGCCACTATTGCGGTGATGCGGCGCCTGGCTGAGATGGCTCGCGAGGGAAACTTACCTCTCTCAGTTGTCCTCCTGGCCACACCCGACGAGGAGAATGAGTCGGCAGGTGTGCTCCAGGCAGTTCACTTGCTACTGCGCCTGCGCGAGCAGTACAGCCTGGAATACCTGGGGGCAATTAACACCGATTACACAACCGCACACTATCCCGGTGATGTGCATCGTTATATCTACACAGCCACAATTGGCAAACTCCTGCCCAGCTTCCTGGTTATTGGGCGCGAAGCACATGTCGGAGTTCCCTTCGATGGTGCGGATGCCAATCTGCTGGCAGCGGAGCTGATACGGGATCTCAGCATGAACGATGAGCTATGTGACGTGGTACGCGGGCAGAGAACAGCGCCTCCGGTCACGTTGCACGCAACCGATCTCAAAACCCACTACGATGTGCAACTGCCATTCATGGCCTATTTCTACCTGAACGTCTTGACCCTCTCTACCGGACCAGACGAGATGCTGGCGCGGCTGCGCCAGCGGGCCCAGGCTGTATTGGACCGTACCTTGCAGCGGATTGATGCAGCAGAGCGCCGCTGGATGCAGACCAGCGGCGACCCCGCGAGAGTGGAACGGCTCAAACCTCGCTCCGGCATTGTGCTTACCTATGCCGATCTGTACGCTGAAGTAGGGCGGCGACTCGGTGAAAAAGGCGTAGACGTCGAACTGGCCAGCGTGTGGGAGAGCTTGCCTGGGGGACTGGATGCGCGCGAGCGCTGCCTCCACCTGGTACGTCGCCTCTGGGCGTTGAGCGGCAAGCAAGGTCCTGCTGTAGTGATCTACTATGCTCCCCCCTATTACCCGCATGTGGCCGCGGCTCCATGCCAGCTACACGAAGTCGTGAACGGGGTTGCTAGGGCACATCCCGAGTTGCATCTCGAGGTGCAGGAATATTACATGTTCGTCTCAGACTTGAGCTACTTGCAGCTCGATCCCCGTACAGACCTAGCAGAACTGACAACCAATATACCCACCTGGCAGGAACCTGGTACCACTGCACGCCCTGGCTCCTACAGTCTCCCCCTGGCGGCTATTCAGCAGTTAGACCTACCGGTAGTCAATCTGGGTCCATATGGAGCGGGCGTGCACCAGCGCAGCGAGAGGGCACTCATGTCCTACTCCTTCGGTACACTCCCCCAGTTGCTCTACGAGGTGATCGAACGCCTTGGGAACCCGTAGGTGCCGATTTATCGGCCCTAATACGCATCAACCTACCAAATGGAACCGGATGATCCGTAGGGGCGAGGGTGGTGGAGCGGCGCGGGGAGGGCCAGGTTTGCAATGCATTACGCCACGTCTACGCACACTTCGCTTGTGGCTCATGCAAGGAAGTCATGGTCGCCCGACGTCCTTGTGCCGTTGCACCACCACGTCATCAACAAGCTGGGCTACGCGGGCGACCATAAAGGCCCTCCCAACCCTTCCCAACCGCCCTCGCCCCTACGGATCGCTCGACTTCCTACCGCTCTCCCCGGCTTAGCTTGATGCGTATTACCGCCGATTTATCGGGCCTGGTTCTCCTCCACGAATTTCCCCAACGCACCATTTGGGGGGATGTCATATTTTTGCGGCAAGTATCTATCCCGCCGAGCGGGGTAGCAGCCTGAGCAGCAGAGCGACTTGCGAGCCATAGTAGGGGCGATGGCTTGTCCTCGCCCTGCTGAGGTTGCTAATGTGCAGCCTCTTGTCCGACCCTCCACCTGCACGTAGTATAGTAGGGGCGATCCCTTGTGGTCGCCCTGCTGAGGTTGCTAATACGTGGCCTCTTGTCCTCGCCCTGCTTCGGGGGGCGATTCATCCCTTTCCCATCGCTTAAGCTCGCGCTGCTAATGTATTGTCCCCTGTCCTCACTCTCCCCGGGCTGCTAATGCGTCGCCTCTTGTCCTGACTGCCAGCGCAAATTTGGCTTGCGCGCCGCCATGGCCTGGTCCAGCCTGCCCACGGGCGTCGTGTGCGGGGCGGTCTTGACGATGTCGGGGTTCGTGCGCGCCTCCTCAGCAATCTGCCTCATGACACTGACGAAATAGTCCAGCGTCTCGCGGGTCTCGGTTTCCGTTGGCTCGATCATCAACGCCTCGTGTACAATCAATGGGAAGTAAATGGTCGGCGCGTACATGCCAAAATCGAGTATACGTTTTGCCACATCAAGCGCCGTGACGCCGCTCTCTTCCTTCTGGCGCTCTGCCGTAGCAATGAACTCGTGCTGGCATATCTGTGGATAGGCGATCTCATAGTCCGAGGCCAGTTCATGCTTGAGATAGTTTGCATTGAGGATGGCGCTCTGTGCAACGTGGAGCAGACCGTCGGGACCATAGGTGCGAATGTACGTGTATGCGCGCACCAGTACACCGAAGTTGCCCTTGTTAGCGCGCACCTTGCCGATGGACTGCGGACCCGGGTCTTGCCAGTAGTAGCCCTGATCACCCTTGCCTGGCAACGGACCTGGCAGGAGGGCAACAAGGTGCTCTTTGACACCGATAGGGCCAGATCCCGGGCCACCACCTCCATGTGGCGTACTGCACGTCTTATGCAAATTGAAATGCACCACGTCAAAGCCCATATCGCCGGGGCGGGTGATGCCCAGGACAGCATTGGCATTCGCGCCATCATAGTAGAGTTGCCCACCGGCCTCGTGTACCAGGGTGGCGATCTCTGCAACATTGCTATCAAAGAGTCCCAGCGTGTTGGGATTGGTCATCATGATAGCGGCGATATTGGCTGCATTTGACTCCAACAGGGCTTTCAAGTGATCCATCTCGATACCGCCCGTTTTTGGGTCGGTCTTGACCTCCACTGCCTTGTAATCGGCCAGTGTGGCGCTGGCGGGATTGGTACCGTGGGCGTTGTCAGGGATGAGCACCAGGTTGCGATGTCCCTGGCCCTGGCTTTCATGATAAGCCTTAATCAGCATCAGGCCGGTTAGTTCACCATGTGCACCGGCGGAAGGCTGCAAGGTAACTCGCGTCATGCCAGAGATTTCGGCCAGGTACTGTTCTAGCTCGTACATCAGCTGGATGACGCCCTGGACACTGTACTCAGGCTGCAAGGGATGGACGTGAGCAAAACCTGGCAAAGCGGCCATATCTTCATTGATCTTGGGATTGTATTTCATGGTACAGGAGCCGAGCGGATAGAAGCCCGTATCGATGCCAAAATTGCGCTGCGAGAGATGCGTATAGTGGCGCACAACCTCAATTTCACTTACTTCGGGTAGAGGAGCAGGATCCTTGCGCAGCATATTGGCCGGAATCATGCTTTCCAGTGACTCGGTGGGCACATCCATGGCCGTCATCGTGGCTGCCCGCCGGCCAGGAGCGCCTTTTTCAAAAATCAGTTTCTCAACGCTCATGCCTGCACCTCCTTCAACACGTTTATCAGGTAATCGATATCTTCTTTTGTACGGGTTTCGGTCACGCAGAAGAGCAGGCAATTCTCCATGCCGGGATAATCAAGACTGAGATCATAGCCGCCAATAATGCCCGCCTGCTCTAAATGTTGCTGGAGCTTCTGCGTTGCAATAGGAGCTTTGATCACAAACTCATCAAAGAACGGAGAGGTGAAGGCGGCCTCAAAGCGTGGCAGCGCGGTAACCTGCCGGAAGGCGTAGTGCGCTTTTTGGAGACAAAGTTCACCCAGTTCGCGGAAGCCTTGTTTGCCTAATGCAGCCATATAAATGCTGGCTCCGACCGCCAGCAGCGACTGGTTTGTACAGATATTGGAAGTGGCACGCTCGCGGCGAATATGCTGTTCGCGGGTCTGCAGAGTCAACACGTAGCCGGTCTGCTTCTCGCCGCTTTCCTCGACCGTCTGCCCGACAAGTCGTCCCGGCAAGAGGCGCATATACTTCTGTTTCGCCGCCATGAAACCAAGGGCCGGACCGCCGTAACTCATGGTATTGCCAAAGCTCATCAGCTCACCTACGGCAATATCGGCTCCGTACTCGCCCGGGGCAGCCAGCACGCCCAGCGAGGCCGGTTCGGTGATATTGGTAATAAAAACAGCCTTTCCCTTGTGAGCGATTGGCTCAATAGCAGTCATATCCTCAATGCAGCCGAAGAAATTGGGCTGCTGGACGACTACCGCTGACGTACCTGCGCTCACTGTCTCGTCCAGATCCTCGATCGAGGTGACACCATTGCGTAGCGGCACCTCTTTGACCTGGAAACCTCGCGCATGAGCGTAGGTGTGCAACACACGGCGATACTGCGGGTCAACACCCATGGTAATCTGGCAGACCATGGTCTGAAACTCATAGATGGCCTGTAACATGCCCTGGCTTACTTCAGGCTGGTAGGGCGTGTACGAGGTAACAAATTCGGAACGCCGCTGGAGATGAGGCACTACACTCGGGATCGCGTGATCGTAGGTACCTGCCCCCAGGAACGAAATGGTGGTATCCAGGTTTTTATTTTTCGCAGCCATGCTGGCCAGTACACGCTTGAGGTCCGGCTCAGAGAGGGCTGGTGGAAGATCCAGGGGGCGCCGCAGGCGCACATTTTCTGGTACTGGCGAAAGGAGCGCCTCTAACGAGGGAAGTCCCAGGATTGTTAGCATTGCCTCCTGGTCTTCCGGAGTATTCGGTATATAGCTCATACAGTATTCCCTACCGTCCCTGGAGATACTTCTGGTACTCATCGGCACTCATGAGGCTATCAAGCTCGGCCGGATCGCTCATCTTGACGACAAGCATCCAACCCTCGCCATAAGGTTCGTCGTTGATGAGTTCCGGTCGATCCTTTAGTTCTTCATTGACCTTCACCACTTCGCCGCTGAGAGGAGAATCAAGTTCCGAAGTCGC
>WNGQ01004063.1_pt1 | contig 23734 bp, 18 predicted proteins | sample 5407661 | NCBI WGS metagenome assembly WNGQ01 (sample SAMN13153382, study PRJNA577476) | soil metagenome | isolation source: 60 cm soil or saprolite under Garry oak tree replicate 2 | place: USA:California | collected 2016-06-15 | reverse complement strand
GCTTGGCGACATTCTCCGCGGTCTGGCCCATCGCCAGGTAGATGTCGGGGATCGCGCCGCGGCGCCGCGGGTCGTGCCAGACGCCCCCGCCGCCCTTGGCTTCCCCGGCGGTCCGCTCCTCGGCGGCGGCGAAGACCGGGTTCTTGGTGTCCGGCCAGCTGTCGCTGCTGCCCTTGGCGAGCCGGCTCACGCACTCCACGCCCGCGGAGATGAACGCGTCGCCCTCGCCCGCCTTGATCGCGTGGAAGGCCATCCGGGTGGTCTGCAGCGAGGAGGAGCAGTACCTGGTGATCGTCGTCCCCGGCAGGCTGTCGTAGCCGAGCATCACCGCGACGACGCGGGCCATGTTGTAGCCCTGCTCGCCGCCGGGCACGCCGCAGCCGAGCATCAGGTCGTCGATGTCGGCCGGATCCAGCTGCGGCACCTTGGCCAGCGCGGCACGGATCATCGCCACGGTCAGGTCATCCGGGCGGATGCTGGTCATCGAGCCCTTGAAGGCCCGGCCGATGGGCGAGCGGGCGGTAGCGACGACGACTGCCTCAGGCATGACGACTCCCTCGGAGCTGGTAGTTACCAGCAGATTACCTCGCACTCCCCGTGCGGATAGCAGGCGGACCAGTCGGCTCAAGGCATTCGCCCGCCTCAGGTTGTCCGGCGCACTGGGATAACGTCGTCTGCACGGATAGCAAGGGGGTCCCACGTGCAGGTTCACGATTCCCTGATCGAGCTGGTGGGGAACACTCCGCTGGTCAGGCTGCGTAAGGTCACGCGCGGGCTTGGCGGTGGCGGACCGGCCCCTGACGTGCTGGCCAAGGTCGAGTACTTCAATCCGGGCGGCTCGGTGAAGGACCGGATCGCGCTGCGGATGGTGACGGCGGCCGAGGCCTCAGGCGCGCTCCAGCCGGGCGGCACCATCATCGCCGGCATCGGGCTGGCGATCGTCGCCGCGGAGAAGGGCTACAAATGCCTCTTCGTCTGCCCGGACAAGGTGGGCCAGGACAAGATCAGCGTGCTGCGCGCCTACGGGGCGGAGGTGGTGGTGTGCCCCACGACCGTCTCGCCGGAGCACCCGGACTCCTACTACTCGGTGTCGGACCGGCTGGCCGCGGAGACCCCAGGCGGATGGAAGCCCGATCAGTACGCCAACCCGGAGAACCCGGGCTCGCACTATGACTCCACCGGCCCCGAGATCTGGGTGCAGACCGAGGGCAAGATCACGCATTTCGTGGCCGGCATCGGCACCGGCGGCACGATATCGGGCACCGGCAGGTACCTGAAGGAGATATCCGGCGGGCGAGTGCAGGTGATCGGCGCCGATCCCGAGGGGTCGGTGTATTCCGGCGGATCCGGCCGGCCCTACCTGGTCGAGGGCGTCGGCGAGGACATCTGGCCTGCTACCTATGACAAGACCATCTGCGACCAGGTCATCGCGGTCAGCGATGCCCAGTCGTTCCAGATGACGCGCCGGCTGGCCCGCGAGGAGGCCCTGCTCACCGGGGGCTCGTGCGGGCTGGCGGTGGTCGCCGCGCTGCGGGTGGCCGCGGCGGCAGCACCGGACGACGTGATCGTGGTGCTGCTGCCCGACGGCGGCCGCGGCTATCTGTCGAAGATTTTCAATGACGACTGGATGGCCGATTACGGCTTCCTCTCCTCCGAGACCGCGGAGCCGAGAATCGAGGACGTGCTGGCCAGGAAGCAAAGCGGCCTGCCCGAGTTCGTGCACGCGCACCCGGATGAGACCGTCCGGGTGGCGATCGAGACCCTGCGCGAGTACAACGTCTCGCAGCTTCCTGTCATGAAGCAGGAGCCGCCCGTGATGGCGGCAGAATTGGTCGGCTCGATCGTCGAGCGGGACCTGCTCGACGCGCTGGTGTCCGGCCGGGCCCGGCCGGCCGATCCGCTTGGCGATCACATGTCGCCCCCGCTGCCGATGGTGGGCTCCGGCGAGCCGGTCAGCTCCGCGGTGACCGCGATGGAGAAGGCGGGCGCGGCCGTGGTCCTGGTGGACGGCAAGCCGGCGGGAATGATCACCCGGCAGGATGTGCTGACATTCCTGTCCGCTGGCACTGGCTGACGGCCTAAGGTTGGCAGGTCGCCGGGCGGCCGTGGCCCGGGCGTGCGCCGCCCGGGATCGGCATAGCCTGCGGCACGACGGGGGCCTGGGGCATGCTGCCAGGGCCCGGACGCTTACCTAGGCAAAGTGGCACGCAATGCAGACGCAGCACTCCGATGGATTCGAGACCCTGGCGATCCATGCCGGGCAGGAGCCCGACCCGGTGACCGGGGCGGTCATCCCGCCTATCTACCAGGTGTCCACCTATAAGCAGGACGGCGTGGGCGGGCTGCGCGGCGCCGGCCTTGGCGCGGGCGGCGGCGCCGGGCCGGCCCGCTGGGTGGAAGGCTATGAGTACTCCAGGACGGCAAACCCGACTAGGGGCGCCCTGGAGGAATGCCTGGCCGCGCTGGAGGGCGGCACCCGCGCGCTGGCGTTCGCCTCCGGGATGGCGGGCGAGGACTGCCTGCTCCGCGCCGTCACCAGGCCGGGGGATCACGTGCTCATCCCGCACGACGCGTACGGCGGCACCTACCGTCTGTTCGACAAGGTCTTCCAGTCGTGGGGAGTCAGTTACCAGCCCGTCCCGGTGTCCGACGTAGGCCGCGTAAAAAATGCCTTGCGAGACAGGCCCGCCCGGGTGGTCTGGATCGAGACGCCGACCAATCCGCTGCTGTCCATCGCCGACATCACCGCGATCGCCGAGATCGCGCATGCGGAAGGCGCGATGCTGGTGGTGGACAGCACCTTCGCGTCGCCGTACCTGCAGCAGCCGCTGGCACTCGGCGCCGACGTGGTCGTGCACTCGACCACCAAGTACATCGGCGGGCACTCGGACGTGGTGGGCGGCGCGCTGGTGGTGGCCGATGCCGGCCTGGGCGAGCAACTCGCCTTCCTGCAGAACGCGACGGGCTCGGCGGGCGGGCCGTTCGACGCCTGGCTGACGCTGCGCGGGATCAAGACCCTCGGCGTCCGGATGGACCGGCACTGCGAGAACGCGGCCAGGATCGCCGACATGCTCGCCAGTCACCCCGCGGTTGCCGAGGTGTTCTACCCGGGCCTGGCGTCTCATCCCGGGCACGAGACGGCGGCCAAGCAGATGCGCGGGTTCGGCGGGATCGTGTCGATGCGCGTCCGCGGCGGGGAAGAAGCGGCGGTGGCGGTGTGCGGGCGGACCCGGCTGTTCACGCTCGGCGAGTCGCTGGGCGGTGTGGAGTCGCTGATCGAGCACCCCGGGCGGATGACGCACGCGTCGGTGACCGGCTCGGCGCTTGAGGTTCCTGCCGACCTGGTCCGGCTATCCGTCGGCATCGAGAACTGCGACGACCTGCTTGAGGACCTCCGCTCAGCGCTCGGCTAAGCCCGGACCCAGCGCCCGCCTGCGTCCCAGCGCTCGCGGTTCATGATCACGGATGATCCGCGGGGTTCTAGCGCGCGGATCATCCGTGATCATCAGCGAACCTGTGCGGCGCCGTAGGGAGGCGGGACGGCGGTCAGCCGTTCCATACCATCAGGATGAGGATCACCAGGTAGATCAGGCCGACCACGCCGCTCATGGTGGCGATCCGGCCACGCTCGACGGTGGCGATCTGCGACGCAGCCGCGCCTGGACTGCCCGGCTGGTTCGCCGGAACCGGCTGCGCGTCGCTGGCCGCCTCGGCGTTGTCGGCCTGGTGCTCAGCGGACACCGGCACGACCTGCGCCGCGGCCGGGGCAGTCCCGGCGGCCGGCGCCTCGGCCGCAGCGGCGAGCTCAAGCGCCGCGATCGCCTTGCGCTGGTCCCGCATGATCAGCACGAGCAGCACCAGCGCGACCACGAAGAGGGTCATCGCGACGGTCAGCCACGGACGCGAGAAGTCCTTCTTGAGCTGAGCGAGGACCAGGCCGAAGACCAGCACGCCCAGCGACAGCACCGTGTAGATCCTGGTGGTCCGGAGCAGGTAGCCGACCACGGTCTGGTTGCGGGCCCTGATGTACCTGGGCGTGGACGCGATCGCCACCGTTACCGGGCCGAGCGCGAATATCGCGAATGCGATGTGCAGCCAGAGCACGAGCCGGTCAGTGAACGACATGGCCCGATCCTAGGGCCATTACGGCCGGGCGCAGGCGCGGACCTTGCCGGGACCCGTCCTGCGCCTGCCGCCTGCTGGATCTTTCCCAGGTCAGGCATGGCTCGCGGTGGCGAGCCTGGCAGCGGCCCCGGCGCCAGCTATTTAGCCGGTACTTGGCTTCTTTCTGAGCAAGTACCACGCGGCCGCAATGGCAACGACGCCCACGATGAACGACGCGGCAGCACGCAGATCATGGTTCGTCGCGATGAAGATCACCCCGATGACGCACACGACCACCCCGAAGGCCAGGACGACCAGGGCAGTCGTGCGCTGAGAGCCCGTCCGTCCATTTCCTAGCGACACCGTTCCTCCCGGGAGGTTTCCTCGGACTCACCTCGGCTGGCCGGCCTGGCCAGCCGCGTATCAGCTGATTCACGGACGTTACTACCCGGCGGGGGCGGGGCAGGGGCCATCCCGGGCACCAGGACAGAATTTGGCAATGCGCTTGCCATTCCATGACGTTAGCCAGGTCCATGACGTTAGCCAGGCACGCTAACCTCGATGATTCAGGGTGCGGGCGAGGTTGGTTACTGATCGGGTTGTGCCGGTTTTCGGCCGTGGTGTCTGGTTGACGGGTGGCGGTGCTGCCCGGTGTGCTCGGGGCGGCACCGGCTCCGACCGCGCCGGGGCGGCTCCTTTCCGGGTCGCAGGGACGGGGTGGCTGGTCAGGCAGGTTCTGGCAGGGCGCACAGCCGCTGCCAGCAGGTCAGGAAGGCGTCTTTCCAGGGCCAGGTCCGGCTGAGCTTGAGGACGCGCTGCCGGGCGTGGCGGACCAGCCGGGCGGGCAGCGCCCACAGCCGGTAGCGCAGCGTGTCCGGCTCGGCGTCCTTGAGGTCCTCCTGGTCGTATAGGCCGAGCAGCCGGCACCAGGCGGACAAGTCGGCGGCGATGTTGGCGGCGGTCACCCAGCCGCAGTTCACCACCCAGGTCTTCGACGGCAGGTTCCGCAGGCCCATCGCCTTATTGGTGCGGACCCGGTCCTCCACTGTGGCATGGGAGCGGTGCAGCACGTCGGTGAACTGGGCGTGGTGGCTGCCGGGCACGCCGGGAACCCCGCCGGCGGCCGGGATGTTGGTGACGATGATGGAGTACCGCCAGCCGGTGGCCCGCTCGAAGGCGGTCAGGTTCTTCATCTGGCGGCGGGATGGTTTCGTGCGCCGCACGATCCACCGCAGCCCGGCGGGCCAGCCGGCGGCCCGGCTTGTCAGGCGGGTGATCTCGGCGACGTGCCGGTCTTCCTGGACGGTGCCGTCCTGGTCCACGGCGGCCTGCCAGGCGGCGGCGGGCAGCAGCCTGATCGCCTGCTCATCGGCCCCGGTGATCATCCAGCCGCAGGTGAACAGCACGGTGCGGCGCCGGCCGGCCAGCGACAGCAGGTGCGTGATCAGCTCGTGGCTGGCGCCGGCGCCGTCGACGCGCACCAGCAGCCGGGACCGGAAGCGGGCCGGGATCTGGCGGACCGCCGCCGCCAGCACGGCGATGTGATCGGCGACGGTGTTGGAGCCGGCGTTGCCCGGCCGCAGCAGCATCGCCAGGCTCTCGGTGGTGTTCGCCAGCCAGGCCCCCAGCGGGTGGAAGCCGTAGCCCTTCTTGAACGTGGGGGCGGCGCCTTGCTTGTCCGAACGCGCGGTGATCAGCGTGGCGTCCATGTCGATGACCAGCCAGCCGGCCAGCAGCTTCCCGGCCACGGCCAGCCACGGGAACCCGGCCGGGGTCGCGGCGATCAGCGTCCAGACGTGCGCGCGGACCCGGGCCCGCACCCGGGCGATCTTGTCCAGGGTGGCCGGATCGGCCAGCTCCAGCGTCCGGCGCACCGTCGTGTCGCTCGGCTCCGCGCCGAGGACCGGGGCGTGGTGGGCCAGCAAGGCGATGTCGTTCATGCTGGTGGCCCCGAGCGCGATCGCCACCGCCATGGAAACCAGCGCGATGCCCCGGTCCACCAGCGGGAACTTCCCGGACCGCGCCAGCGCCGATCTCAGCGCGGCAGTCAGCCCGGCCTGGTCAGCCAGCTTTCGCAGCAGCACCGCCCCGGCATGCCCGACCAGCCCGTCGGCCTCAGCGGTGACCCTGAGCCCGTGATCCCACGGCGTATCCTTCATCGCGAAGAGCGCTCCTGCTACTGGCAGTTACAAGTGTGTGGTTACCTCGTAATCTCCCAGAACCGGGGCGCTCTTCGCTATCGGCGCTCTTCGCTATCGGCGCTCTTCGCTATCGGTACCTGCCAGGCCACCCGCGGGCCCAGCCGTGGCGGCCCGGCCGGCCACCACGACCACCGCACCCATCGGGTGAACACCAGACCCCGGCATCAGCCGCTGCGTAACAGCAAAACCGCAGGCCAGCATCCCCGAACGATCGGCCAGCGCCTAGTCAGCGCCTTTATGGTGAATCCCGGAGGCTAAGCCGGCCAGGCCGGCCGGGCCCGCCAGGCCGAGCGGGCCAGGGCCGCGCTCGCCGGGCCAGGGCCGGCCGGGCCAGCGGGCCCGCCAGGCCGGCCAGGCCCGCTGGGTCAGGCCCGCTAGGCCAGGCAGCCAGGCCAGGCTGGCTACGCCAGGCCGCTCATCGGCCGCGCATTCCCGCGCTGCGCGTGCGGAGAAAGTCCCTGACCACGTACTCGCCGAGGTTGTCGGCCATCGCCCGCAGCACCCGGCCCCCATTACGCCTGGCCACCTCGTCGACGAACGCGGTGAGCCGCTCGTCCTCGGCGAGCATGAACACGTTCAGGGTGGCCCGCCGCCTGGTCATCTTGTCGACCTCGGCCAGGGTGAGCTCGATGGTCTCCGGAGAGGGCGGCCAGTCAAACCACGATTGGCCGTCCCGCCGCAGGTGCGCGGTCGGCTCGCCGTCGGTCACGATCAGCACCACCGGATTGTGCTCCGGGCGCCGGTCCAGGTACCGCCCGGCAAGCACAAGCGCATGGTGCAGGTTGGTGCCCTGGACCATGTCCCAGCCCAGTCCGGCGAGATCCGTCTCGCGCAGCTCGCGTGCGTAGTTCGAGAACCCGATCACCTGGATCGAGTCCTGCGGGTACCTGGTGCGGACCAGGGCGTGCAACGCGAGCGCCGTCTGCTTGGCGGCACTCCAGGTGCCGCGCAGGGCCATCGAGTAGGACAGGTCCACCAGCAGGCAGACCGCGGCCGCCGCCCGCCGTTCGGTCTCGCCGACCTCGAAGTCGCGCACGGACAGCCGCACCCGTGGCCGACCCCGCGTGCCGGACCCGCGCGGCGTGCCGGACCCGCGCGGCGTGCCGGACCCGCCCGGCGTGCCGGACCCGCCCGGCGTGTCAGACGGCCCGCGCGCCCCGGCTGGCTCGCGGGGCAACGCGGTCGCCCCGCCGCGGCCGCCGTCCCCGGCCCGGTCCCCAGCCAACGGCATCCCGCCGCGCAGCAGCGCGTTGCGCACCGTCGCCGCAGCGTCGATCGCCTGCTCGTCCCCGAAATGCCACGGGCGCGTGCTGCCGGTAACCTCCCCGGCCTGCCCGGCGTCATGCTGATCATGATCACCGTGACCGCCCTCGGGCAGGTCGGCGAAGACCCGCCGCAGCGCGGTCTCGCCGAGCCGCCGCACCGCCTTCGGTGTCAGCTCCAGCTTGCCGTCGGACCGCTCCAGGTAGCCCTGCCGCTCTAGTTCCCGCTCGATCTGGCGGAGCGCCTCCATGTCATCGACCGCCTGGCGGCCGAGCGCGCGCCTGACCGCGTCCTCGTCGATGTCGTCAAGCCGCGCGCCGGGGTAGTCCTGCCGCAACGCGTCCTCCAGCTCGGCCAGGTCCGCGAGCTCAGCCAATGCGGTGGTCGCCTCGCCGAGGCCGAGCGGCTGCTGGCCGCTCATCTGGTCTCCCGGCCACCCGCCGAAGTCCAGGTCGGGCCGGCGAGACCGGAGCGCGTCGGCCAGCCGGGCCATCTCGGCCGCCAGCCCGGCGTCCTCCAGGGTCTGCGACATCAGCCCGGACAGCTCATCGCGCTGCGACTCCGTCAGCGAGCCGAGCAGCCGCTGCGCCGCCGACATCCGGCGGACCAGCGAGTCGACGAGCTGCTCCAGATTCTGCGGCTGCTCGGGGAACATCTCCCCGAACTCGGCCATGAAGTCGTCGAAGTCCTGCTGGGTGTGGGTGCCCTGGGCATCGGCGTCCAGCATCGCGTTGAGCCCGGCCATCATGTCCTTGACCCGCTGCATGGCCTCGGGATCGGGCTCCTGCAGGGTCTGCTTCATGCCGCGGAACTGGCTGTCAAGCACCTCCCGGCGGAGCAGGCCCTTCAGCCGCTCGAACGTCTCCCTGGCCGCGGCCGAGCGCCACTCGTAGTCGGCAAGCTCCCGGATCGCCTGCGCCGTGTCGGCGGGCAGCGCGTCAAGCTCGTCCTCGCGCAGCCTGGCGTCGTCGCTGGGATCGGGGAACAGCTCGGCTCGCTCCTGGCCGATCGCCGTGTCGAGCAGCGCCCGCGCCTGCTCCAGGATGCCGTCCAGGCGCCCTCGGTCGCGGATCTCGCGCCGCTGCTCGCGGACGCGGCGGAGCAGGTCGTCGAGGCCGCGGCGGCCGGACATTCCCCGCCGCAGCAGATCGCGCAGCGCGCTGGCCGGATCCGACCCGTCGAGTACCGATTCCCCCAGCGCGTCCACGGCGCCGCGGACGTCATAGGGCGGCTCGAGCGGGTCGGGCCCGTCGTGATACTGGCCGTACCGGTAACCGCTCACGGCTGCTCCCTGGCTCCCAGGCTTCCCGGCTTCATGGCTCCCTAGCTGCGGTAGTCGGCCTAAGTGCGATAGACGGCGCCGCCGTCAATCGCGTCCTTGGACAGCCGCCGCATCAGGTACAGGCCCTCCAGGGTGAATTCAAGCGCGGCGGCGGCCTCGCCGAATGACTCGCCGCCGTGCATGCCGAGGCGTTCCATGATCTTGGCGAGCCCGGGCACCTCGCCGATCCTGCGCAGCAGGTCGGGCGCGGGTGTCAGGTCGCCGGACTCCACGCTGCCGCCCTCATCGAACTTGGCAAGCACGCCGGACAGGTCGGCGTTGCCGAGCGTGGCGCGGAACGTCTCGGCGATGGCCCGGCGCAGCAGATGCTCAAGTACCTCCTGCTCGCGGCCTTCCTCGCTGACCTCGAACTCGACCTTGCCGCGGAGCGTGCTCACGATCGGGGACAGGTCGCAGACCCTGGCCACCGGCTGCGCCTCCCCGCTGATCGCGGCCCGCCGGACGGCCGAGGCGGCGACCGCCTCCGCGGCGGCGATGGCGAACCGCGCGGAGACGCCGGACCGCGCGTCAACCGCCGGCGACGCACGCACCAGCCGGGTGAACCGGGCGATCACCTGCACGAGATGCCCGGGCAGCACCGCGCCGGGCTCCTCGCCCGCCCAGGCGAGCCGCGATTCCTGCTGGATCAAGGCGAGCTCGGCAGCCAGCGAGGCCGGGTAGTGGGTTCGGATCTCGGCGCCGAACCGGTCCTTAAGCGGGGTGATGATCCGCCCCCGGTTGGTGTAGTCCTCGGGGTTGGCGCTGGCCACAAGCACCAGGTCAAGCGGCAGCCGTAGCGCGTACCCGCGGACGCCGATGTCGCGTTCCTCCAGCACGTTGAGCAGCGCCACCTGGATCCGCTCGGCCAGATCCGGGAGCTCGTTCAGGCAGAACACGCCCCGGTTCGTCCGCGGCACCAGGCCGAAATGAATGGTCTCCGGGTCGCCGAGCGTGCGGCCCTCGGCAACCTTGACCGGATCGATGTCGCCGATCAGGTCACCGACGCTGGTATCCGGGGTGGCGAGCTTCTCGCCGTACCGGTCGCTGCGGTGCCGCCAGGTGATCGCCAGGTCGTCACCCTGCTCGGCGGCCAGGCGGCGGCACCTCGCGCACACCGGGGCATACGGATGGTCGTGGATCTCGCAGCCCGCGACGGTCGGCGTCCATTCATCGAGCAGCCCGGTCAGGGTCCTGATCAGGCGGGTTTTGCCCTGGCCGCGCTCGCCGAGCAGGATCACGTCATGCCCGGCCAGCAGCGAGCGCTCCAGCTGCGGCAGCACGGTCTGGCCGAATCCGATGATTCCGGGGAAGGCATCCTCGCCCGCGCGCAGCCTAGCTAGTAGGTTCTGCCGTATCTCCTGCTTGACGGTGACGAACTTATGCCGCCCGGCCCGCAACTGCGCCAGCGTCGAGGCGGCTGGCGGCGCTGACCGGGCCGGCTGGCCTGGCAGGGTGACTACTGACTGGGATTCGTTGTTCGGGTCCACCGTTCGACACTATGTGCATGTTGGCTCGACGCGCATCTTGGGAGGCTGGCCGTGGACACTGACCGACCGGCCCTTGCGGTCGACATCGGCGGCACGAAGCTGGCCGCCGGGGTAGCCGAGCCGGGCGGGCGGCTGATCGCCTGGGAGTACACGCCTACCCGCCGGGACCTGGACGCAGAGCAGCTGTGGCGCACCCTGGACGCGCTGATCAGCCGGGCGCTCGGAAGCGCTGGCTTCGCCGGGGAAGAGCAGTCGCTGGCCGGCGTCGGGTGCGGCTGCGGCGGCCCGATGGAATGGCCGTCCGGCGTGGTTTCCCCGCTGAACATCCCGGCATGGCGCGCCTTCCCGCTGCGCGGCCGGCTGGCGGAGCGATTTAGCGGGCTGCCGGTCCGGGTGCACAACGACGCGATCTGCATGGCGGCGGGCGAGCATTGGCGCGGCGCGGGACGCGGTACGAGCAACATGCTCGGCATGGTGGTGTCCACCGGCGTGGGCGGCGGCCTGATCCTGGAGGGCAGGCTGATCGAGGGCACGTCCGGCAACGCGGGACACATCGGCCACGTGGTGGTCTACCCCGATGACGGCCCGCCGTGCGTCTGCGGCGGCGTCGGCTGCCTGGAGGCAATCGCCCGCGGGCCCGCCCTGGTGAAATGGGCGCAGCGGCAGGGCTGGCGGTCGGGCCAGGCCGACGCCGCGGCGAAGGATCTCGCGGCCGACGGCGCGGCCGGTCACCCGGTCGGCGTGGCTGCCATTCGCCGCGCGGGCAAGGCCATCGGCATTGCCGTCGCTTCCGCGATGTATCTGTGCGATGTCGAGGTGGTCTCGGTCGGCGGCGGGCTCTCCCAGGCGGGTGCGCTGCTGTTCGGCCCGCTGCAGGAGGCGCTGCGCGCGCACACCAGGATGGCGTTCACCCAGCAGGTCCGGGTGGTGCCCGCCGAACTCGGCCAGGGGGCTGGCCTGGTTGGCGCGGCAGCGCTGATCTTCGCGGCGGACCGCTACTGGTCCGGCGGCTGAAGCGCGGGCAGCGAGCCGCTGCCCGCTGCCGCGCTGCCGGTGCGAGGATGCTGGCATGACGATGGCGTCCTGGCAGGTTGGCTTCGATGACGTGGTCAAGGCCAGCGAGACTCTCCGCGGGATTATTTCGGTCACGCCGATGCTGCACTCCTGGGTGCTGTCCGAGCGGGTTGGCGGTCCCGTCTTCCTCAAGTGCGAGAACCTGCAGCGGACCGGGTCGTTCAAGGCCAGGGGAGCCTACCTGCGGATCTCCCGGCTGACCGATGCCGAGCGCAGCCGCGGGGTAGTGGCGGCGAGCGCAGGCAACCATGCCCAGGGCGTGGCGTTCGCGGCCGCGCTGCTTGGCATCAAGGCCACGGTCGTCATGCCGGCCGGCGCCCCGCTGCCCAAGGTCGCGGCGACCAGGTCGTACGGGGCCGAGATCATCCTGCACGGCGCGCGGGTGGAGGACGCGCTGGCCTACGCCACCGCCCTGGCGCAGGACCAGGGAGCGGTCTTCATCCACCCGTTCGAGCACCCGGATGTGGTGGCCGGCCAGGGCACGGTCGGCCTGGAGATCGTGGCGCAGTGCCCGGAGGTACGCACGATCGTGGTCCCGGTCGGCGGCGGCGGGCTCGCGGCGGGCATCGCGACCGCGGCCCGGGGCTCGGATCCCTCGATCCGGATCATCGGAGTGCAGGCCGAGGCGGTGGCGCCGTGCCCAGCGTCACTCGCCGCGGGTCATCCGGTGCCGGTGGAATCCGCGCCGACGATGGCGGACGGCATCGCGGTCGCCAGCCCGGGGGAACTGGCGCTGCGCATCCTGGCCGAGCTCGCCGCGCAGATCGTCACGGTCTCGGAGGAGGCCCTGTCGCGGGCGCTGCTGCTCTGCCTGGAGCGCGCCAAGCAGGTGGTGGAACCAGCCGGCGCGGCCGGCGTCGCGGCGCTGCTCGATGACCCGCGCTCGGTCGAGCCGCCGGTGGCGGTCGTGCTGTCCGGCGGCAACATCGACCCGTTGCTGCTGGCCAAGGTGCTGCGGCACGGCCTGTCGGCGGCCGGCCGCTACCTCACGTTCCGCTGCCGGCTGCCGGACCGGCCCGGCGCACTGGCGACCCTGCTCACGGAGCTTGCCGAGCTCGGCGCCAACGTACTCGACGTGGTGCACGCCCGGTTCACCCCGTACTTGCGGGTGGACGAGGTGGAGGTCCAGCTGCAGGTGGAGACCCGCGGCCCCGGCCACTGCGATGCGGTGATCGGCCATCTCCGGAAGTCCCGTTACACCCTTATTTTCGGCTGACTAGCAGCCCGCTGCTGATCACCTTTTGCTGAAACGGATTGTCGTCGGCCGGTCCCGGCCGGCCTGGCGCGCGCCGTTCCTGGGCACTCACCAGGCTGCTGGCTGCCGGGCCGCCGCCGCCGGCGCCCTGGTCTTGACCACGACAGTGCTCGCCGCCTTATCGCGCAGGCACTGCCGGCCCGGATCCCAGAGCAGCCAGAGGTCGTCGAGCACCGAGAAGATCCCGCCGACAAAGGGGACTGCCGGTGCCAGGATGAACACGGCCGCCCGCCCGGCCGCTGCCCCGCCGCTGATCTTCGACCGGCCGGCCGCGGTGACGACCATGGTGCCGAGCGCGCGCTTGCCGAGTGTCTGGCCCCAGCGGGCGTGCTGCAGCCAGTCGTAGCAGAACGAGACTGCCAGGCTGACCAGGGCCAGCGCCAGGATGTCGCGAAGCAGGATGGTGCCCGCCCTGTTCAGCGCGGCCTGCGCGGCCGGCGTGCTGGTGTCGGGGTACTGCAGGACGATCTGCCGCAGTCGGCGGATCCATGCCGCCACGGCCGGGACCCACAGCACCGCGGTGAGCACGGTCAGCACGATCCAGTCGATGACCCGGGCAAGCAGCCGCTGCCACCATTCGGCCAGGCTCGGGTCCTTGCCCTGGTCACCGCCGGGCTGGGCCGGGTAGGGCGGGCAGGGCGAGCCGGATGGCTGCTGGGCTGGCTGGCCGTGGGGCGGCGGACCTGGCTGGCCGTGGGGCGGCGGACCTGGCTGGCCGTAGGGCGGCGGGGACGGCGGGGCATACGGCGGGAGCTGATATGCATCGTCATAGGGTGCATCGCCCGGATCCTGCGGTGGCTGGGTCACCGGGCTATGATGCCCTACTCCGCTTTGAGCTGCTTAAATATCGCAATGTCAGGCAATAAAGTCAGCCATCAGGCAAATGGCGTGACGCGTCCGCGCGACGCAGTTTGGGCAGGCAGACGACGGAGATGATGGCCGGGGCGACGCCGATGCGGACCTCGGTGAAGCGTCGGCGCCGCCGGAGTGCCGTGCCGCCGACATGCCGCGGCGCCGGAATGCCGTGCCGCCGCGAGCGGGCGATGGCGCGCTAACTTAAGCCTGCCCGCACACCCGAAACCCGGCCGCAAAGATCAACTACCGTCCCGAAGATCAGCTCAGCGGCACTACTCGCGGAATCGGGTCAGAGGTTCCCGCGGCGCGCCTGTTCCCGCTCAATGGCCTCGAATAGCGCCTTGAAGTTGCCCTTGCCGAACCCCTCCGACCCGTGCCTTTCGATCAGCTCGAAGAATACGGTCGGCCTGTCCTGAACCGGCTGGGTGAAGATCTGCAGCAGGTAGCCGTCCTCATCCCGGTCGGCGAGGATTCTCAGTTCCCGCAGGTCGTCCGCCGGGACCCGGGTATGGCCGGCCCAGTCGCCCAGCGTGTCGTAATAGCTGGCCGGGGTGTCGAGGAAATTCACGCCGGCCGCTCGCATGGCCCGGACGCTTGCCACGATGTCGTCGGTGGCCAGCGCGATGTGCTGGACGCCTGGCCCGCCGTAGAACTCCAGGTACTCGTCGATCTGCGACTTTCGCCGGCCGGCCGCCGGCTCGTTGATCGGGAACTTGACCTTGCGGCTGCCGTCCGCGACGACCTTGCTCATCAGCGCGGAGTACTCGGTCGCGATGTCGTCGCCGACGAACTCCTTCATGTTCGTGAAGCCCATGACCCGGTGGTAGAAGGTCACCCACTCGTCCATCTTGCCGAGTTCCACATTGCCGACGCAGTGGTCGATCTCCGTGAAGAACGGCCGGTCCGGCGGGGCGGTCAGCGGCTTCGCCGCCACATAGCCCGGCAGGTAAGGGCCGGCGTAGCCGGCCCGCTCGACCAGGGTGTGCCTGGTGTCCCCGTAGGCCGCGATCGAGGCGAGCACGACCTTGCCGCTGGCGTCCTCGACCATCCGCGGCGGGTCAAGTCCCCGCGCGCCGCGGGCGACTGCGTGCTCGTAGGCGGCCTCCGCGGACGGCACGCCGATGGCGAGGTCGATGACGCCGTCGCCGTGCGCGGCTACGTGCCTGGCCAGCGCGGTCCCGGCGCGGACCGGCGCGCGGAACACGAACCGCGCCGCGCCGGACTCCAGCACGTAGGCCGCCTCGTCCCGGCAGCCGGTCTCCGGGCCCCGGTACGCCACGCACCGCATGCCGAACGCAGCCGAGTAGAAGTGCGCGGCCTGCCGCGCGTTACCGACCGCGAAGACGACCGCGTCCATGCCGGTGACCGGGAAGTCGCTCGCGCGGATCAGGTCAGCCTGCTGCGTTGCTGTCATCGTGCACGCTCCCCTGCGGAAGTTTACGGCCACTGTTCGCAGCATCGGTCAGTGCGGCAAGATGTGCAACACCTACGTACTAAGCTGAACATATTGTATAGAGTTAGCGTCAATATGGCGGTAGGATTGTGCACCTGTCTCAGGAGGCTGATGATGATCGACGAACTCGACGCGGGGCTCATCGAACTGCTGGCCGCGGAGCCGAGGGCCGGCATCTGATGATCGACGAACTCGACGCGGGGCTCGTCGAATTGCTCGCCGCGGAGCCGAGGGTCGGCATCCTGGAGGGCTCACGCCGGCTTGGCGTTGCCCGCGGCACCGTCCAGGCGCGGCTCGACCGGCTGCAGGCACGCGGCGTGATCACCGGATACGGCCCCGACATCGATTGGAGATCCGCCAGGCCGGCGGGCACGACCCGGTGGCCGACGGCCTGCTGGCGATCGCCGAGGTGCTGGAGGTGCACACGATCACCGGCCCGGGCGACATGCTCTGCCGGGTGGTCGCCAGGACCAACGCCGACCTGCAACGGGTGATCGACGCGATCGTCGACGTGGCCGGCGTGCTGCGGGCGTCAACGGTGATCGCGCTAGACACGCCCGTGCGCTACCGCGTCCTCCCCCTAGTCCGCGCCGCAGCCGCCGCCGGCTGACCGACCCGCCGACTGTTCGGCGCGATCTTCGCCAGGCGGCTGACCGACGCGCTCAGTTCGCGGCTGCCGGGCGCGCACATTAATGCGTCGGGCGGCCAGCTCAACCCGGCGACCGTGGCCGGGCTGCCGCCCACGGTGCGGCACGGCGTGTTCTTCGCCATCGCACACGCCATCGACGGGGTCTTTATCTGGTCCCTCCCGGCGATGGCGGCCGCGCTGGTGGTGGCGTTGTTCATCAAGGAGATCCCGCTGCGCGGCCAGGCCGGGACCCCGGGCGAGGCGCCCGCCTCCTCACCTGAACTCGTGCACTGACGCCAGGCGGGATCGGCCCGGCCGGGCGAGAGGGCGGCCGGGCTGCGGGAGGCAGGTCGGCCGGGCGGGAAGTCGGCCGGGCAGGATGTTGGCCGGGCGGGAGCCGGCCGGGCGGGAAGTCGGCCGGGCGGGAAGTCGGCCGGGTCAGATCCCGCCGTACGGCACCGCCTCGAGGATCTCGACGGAGGCCGCACGCCCGTTTGGCAGGGTGTAGGTGGCAGTCTCGCCGACCTTCTTGCCCGCGATCGCGCTGCCGAGCGGCGACCGTGGCGAGTACACGTCGATCGGCGCGCCGCTTTCCTCGCGGGACGCGAGCAGGAACGTCACCTCGTCCTCGTCGCCCTGGAACCGGATCGTCACCGTCATGCCAGGACCGACCACGCCATCTGTCCGCGGCGGCTCCCCGACGCGCGAGTTATCCAGGATGTGCTGCAGCTGGTGGATGCGGGCCTCCTGCTTGCCCTGCTCCTCCTTCGCCGCGTGGTAACCGCCGTTCTCGCGCAGGTCACCCTCGTCCCTGGCCGCCTCGATCTTCTTAGCGATCTCGATACGGCCGGTCCCGGAGAGGTAGTCCAGCTCAGACTTGAGCCGGTCGTGCGCCTCCTGGGTGAGCCAGGTGACGGTGTCGTCGCGGGTCTCGGTCACGGGTACTCCTCGCATGCGGTGCGGACGGAAGTCCGCCGGGCCCTGGCAGGGCCCTGGGGGTAATTCTTCGAGCGTACACACACCGACAAATCGCAGGCCCAAGCCTTGATGATCTTGGGGATCCGGGGTGTTGCGGCGTGTTTAACACGGTCTAACGATTGTGCAGGATGGACATGGGGTCGGTAAGAGAGCGTAAAGGACTATTCACGGCGCTGTACAGAACCGGTGGCCCTCCGTCAGGCGTCCGGCTGACGCCCGCCGCACCGGCTGGCGGCCCAGGCACGCTGCGCCTGAGGTCCGGAGGACCGTGCCTGGCGGCGCCGCGAGCCGTGACTTCCGGCCGGACGGTAAGGCTACCCCGGTGCGGCGGCCGCTAAGCGCCCGGCCCCAAGCTGCCTGCCCGAGCGGCCGGGGTGGTCTTCAGCGAGCCCGGCCGCACAATCGCGGTCATAACCGCCCAGCATGCATTCCCCGGCCTCGCGGGCCTGGGAATGCGTGCGCGCGGCCGCCTTGTTGTCCTGCACAATGACCTCTTGGCGCCGTCCGGTTACGGCGCCAGGGAGGCGCGGACCGTCCCGGATTGCGCGCCGCCGGTCATTTTCAACGCCAAGGTACCGAGGGGACCGTTCTTGTCTGCCGTGACCATCGATCCAGCTGGCAATGCCGCTCGTCAGGACAGGACTGTGGCCGAGGAGCCCGGGCGTCCGTGTATCGAGCCGCTCAGGCTGATGGCGGTACACGCTCATCCGGACGACGAGTCGAGCAAGGGCGCGGCGACGATGGCCCGCTACGCACGCGAGAACGTCGACGTGCTGGTCTGCACGCTGACCGGCGGCGAGCGGGGCGACATCCTGAACAAGGCAATGGAACGACCCGAGATCCGGTCCGACCTCGCCCGAGTCCGGCGTGCCGAGATGGACCGGGCCAGGGAGATCCTCGGCGTGCAGCAGCGCTTCCTCGGGTTCACCGACTCCGGCCTGCCCGAGGGTGACCCGCTTCCGCCGCTGCCGGACGGCTGCTTCGCCCTGCAGCCGCTGGACGTGGCGGCGGCGCCGCTGGTGCAGGCCGTGCGCGAGTTCCGGCCGCACGTGATGCTCACCTATGACGAGTCCGGCGGATACCCGCATCCGGATCACGTGAAGACTCACCAGGTGTCGGTCGAGGCGTTCGAGGCGGCCGCGGATCCCGACCGCTACCCCGGCCCGCACGAGCCCTGGCAGCCGCTCAAGCTCTACTACTTCGTCAGCTTCCACCAGGCCAGGTTCACCGCACTGCACGAGGAGATGCTGCGGCGAGGACTGGAGTCGCCGTTCGCGGACCGGCTCGCCTGGCTGGACGAGGACGACGCCGGCAGGCCAGAGTGGCCGATCACCACCAGGGTGCCCTGCGGCGACTACTTCGGGATCCGCGATCAGGCGCTGATCGCCCACGCCACCCAGATCGACCCGGAGAGCTCCTGGTTCGCGTGCCCGCTCGATGCGCAGCAGGCAGCCTGGCCGACCGAAGATTATCACCTGGCCAGGTCGCTGGTGGACACGTCGCTGGTGGATACTGAGAAGCTGGAGGACGACCTGTTCGCCGGAGTCAGGGAGAGGGTGTGCCTCTGATGCACCTCGTGGCGTCATCGGCGGCGAGCCAGGCCGCGCCTGGCGTTCTGGGGTTCCTGGTTTTCGCGGGGATGGGCGTTGTCCTGTTCTTCCTCTTCCGCTCAATGACCAAGCACCTCAGGAAGGTCGCCGTCGATCCGCGCCAGGATCCGGTCGCGGCCAGCAGCACGCCAGCCAATGGCACAGCGCCCGTCCGCGCAGCGCCTGGCCGCGCAGCGTCGGGGCGCGTGGCGACTGGCGACAGCGTTAGCGACGGCCAGGCGAACGACGGCGGCTCTGGCTCTGGCGAAGATTGACGGCGACTAGGGGCTCTGGCCCTGGCCTTGGCGCAGATTGACGGCGACTAGGGCTCCGGCGCGGATTCCTGACGCGCTGGCTTGCGCTTGTCGTCCAGGGTAAGGCCGTAGGCAACCAGCGGCAGTTCCGGCGAGGGCCAAAAGTCCCGGTCACGAAGGCGGCTGAAGCCGGCTTGCTCGTACAGCCGGTGCGCGGCGCGCATGTCGGTACGGGTGCAGAGAATCAGGTGCCGCACGCCGCTGCCCGCGGCCTGGTCGATGACGGCCTGCACCAGCGCGCGACCGGTGCCACTACGCCGCCCGCCCGGGACCACCGCCAGCGCCCGGATCTCGGCTTCATCCGGACCGTGCAGGAGTTCACCGCCATCTGGCCACCGCTGCAGCATGATGGTTCCGAGTAGCTGGCCGTCCTGCACTGCGACCAGGATCTCGCCATCTCCGGTGGATCCCAGGTCGCGCAGGGTCGACTCATACTCCGAGTTGGCCGACAAGAATCCGTCAGCCCGGTAGGCAGCGACCCGCAGGTCGCCGATCTCGGCGAGCTCGCCAGGCCGCGCCGCACGAATAATCACGCTGAAGCCCAACATGCCGGGCTGGGAGAAGATTCCTCACTGGGAACGGGAGTCGGCCATGGGCGCGCAGCTGCGCCCGGACATGCCGTGCCCGGACCCGCGCCTGCGCCCAGGCCTGTGCCCGCGCCCGGACCCGCGCCCGCGGCCGCAGGACCAGCACTGATGACCTGTTTTCCGGCCCGAAACCGCGCCCGCGGCGCAGGACCAGCACTGGTGACCGTTTCCTGCCTCCGATTCCCTGATGCCCGTTCCCGGCAGGAGTCGGAACGGCGTTCCGCCTGATGGATGCGGTTCAGGTATGCACCGGCGCATGCCAAGGGCACATCCATCAGGCGGAACCCACCACGCCCCGGAAGAACCGCGCCAGCACGACAACTAGGTGCCGTCGATGGCATATTGCTGCGCAGACAGCAACAGCGGAGTCCCGCGGCAACAGCAGAGTCCCGCGGCGCTATTCCGAAGTGGTCCTGGCGCGGCAGGCGGCTGCGAGCCCGGCCGGATGCTGAAGGGAGCAGCGAGGTGAGCATGTGGGATGCAGTTCCCGGGGTGCCGGCGGCCGACCTGCCGGACGACGCATACCTGCTGGATGTGCGCGAGCCCGACGAATGGGAAGCAGGTCATGCGCCAGGCGCCCAGCACATCCCGCTTGGCCAGCTCGGCGCGCGCAGCGCCGAGATCTCGAAGACCATGGTCTACGTGATCTGCCGGTCCGGCGCGCGGTCGGCGCGCGCGGCTCAGGCCCTTAACGCGGCGGGCTGGCAGGCACTCAATGTCGACGATGGAATGCGCGGCTGGGCGGCCGCTGGCCGTCCGATGATTACCGACTCGGGCGCGCAGCCGTTCGTAGCATGATGCCTGCCGGGCGCCAGACCGCCGTGTTAGTGGCGATCTGCGCGCCGACCGTCGGTACCGCTGCTGGAGCGTTGATCATGCTGGCAATCCACGGGATCTGGGCGTACGGCGCGCTCTTCCTGTGGGCAGAGGACGCCGATGGCCCGGCCACGGCGCAGCCACGGCTGGGCCGTCCCTCACGGGCCCCGCGCCCGCACCCGTTCGCCGCTGCGGCGGAGGTCATCGCCGCCGCGGCGGCGGAACTGGCCGAGCCAGTCGCCGACCTGGTGGTCAAGGCCGTCGATGACGAGCTGACCCTGTGGCTGCCTGGCACCGCGGCCGGCCCGCTCGCCTCGCCCGAGCTGATCAGGACGCCGGAGAACCAGCCCGCAGCTGGCCAGGCCCGCGGCGCGCTCGCGGTTTGGCGGGTGCCCGCGCTGACCTTCGAGCCAGCCGCAGCGCTTGACCTGCTCAGCGTGCTGGGTGAGACCCGCCCGATCGGCCCGCAGGCCGTCCAGGGCGGATCGGTTCGCTACCTTGCGGCGCTGGCGCAGCTGGCCGGGGACCTTGCCGCCCGGGGCCGCGTCCTGCCTGCGCTGGTCGCCGGCGACGGCGGGGCAGCGCATGGCGCCGAGGCTCGGGACAGCGGGGCGAACGGCGCGGGCGGCGCCGGTCCCGACGGCGACGGCGACGGCAGTAGTAGCTATGCCGCCAGGTGGCGGCCGGTGCTGTCCGGCGCTGACGCGCAGCGGGCGCGTGAGCTAGCTGTCGCCATGCCGCCGCTCTGCCGGGCCACGACGGCCGGCGGAGAGCCGTCGGCGCTGGTGCTCACCGATGCTCTCGATGCGCTCACTGACGCAGCCGCGCGGGCGAACCTGAGCGGTCAGCCAGGCTTCGCCCTGCTGACCCCGCGGCGTGGCAGGCTGCCCGCCCGCATCCCCGTTGCCGAACGCTGGGCCGCCGCCTTGACCAGCATGAACCCTCAGGTCGCCGTGGTGACGCCGGAAGACGAGGCGGAGGCGGCAGCGCTCGAAGCCGATCTCGCGGCCTGGCGCACCGCGGCGCAGGTGCCGGCCGGGCCGGTCCGCACGTGCTTCCGGCTGGTCGAGCCTTGGCCCGCCGACCCGGGCACGGCCGGAGCGGGCACGGCCGGAGCGGGCACGGCCGGAGCGGGCACGGCCGGAGCGGGCACGGCCGGAGCGGGCACGGCCGGAGCGGGCACGGCCGAACCGGGCACGGCAGCGGGATCGCCCTGGCTGGTCGAACTCGCGCTCCAGTCGACCGACGACCCGAGCCTGCTGCTGCCAGCGGCCGATGTCTGGTCCGGCGTCAGCGCCGGGGGCTGGGCGGCAGCCGGGATACGGCACCCGGAGGAAGAACTGCTCGCCGGGCTCGGCCGCGCCTCCCGGCTGTTCCCCGAGCTTGACCAGGAGCTGCGCAGCGCGGCGCCGGCCAGCGTCACGCTGGATACCGAGGGCGCGTTCCGGTTCCTCCGCCACACCGGCCCGTTGTTGTCTGGCGCCGGCTTTGGCGTGCTGCTGCCGGACTGGGTCCGCAAGGCACGGCTCGGCCTCAAGATCACGACCCGGTCGCGGCAGGCGGCGGGCAGCGCCGCCGCGGAGCCGAAGTTCAACATGGCCGACCTGGTCGACTTCCGCTATGACCTGGCCCTCGGCGATCAGGAACTGGACGCCGAGGACCTGGCCGAGCTAGCCAGGCTCAAGGTCCCGCTTGTGCGGCTTCGCGGCCAGTGGGTGGAACTCGACGACCGGCACCTGCAGGCGGCGCTGAAATTCCTGCAGCGGGACCGGACGGGCACCATGACCGCCGCGGACGCGATGCTGGCCGGGCTGCGCGGCGTGGACGGGGCGGACGACGACTTGCCCGTCGTCGGCGTGGCTGCCGATGGCTGGCTCGGCGACCTGCTGTCCGGCCAGGCTGACCAGCGGCTCGCCCCGGCTGGCACCCCGGCGTCGTTCCGCGGCGAACTACGTCCCTACCAGGAACGTGGCCTCGCCTGGATGTCCTTCCTCGGCAACCTCGGACTCGGCGGTATCCTCGCGGACTCGATGGGCCTCGGCAAGACCATCCAGTTGCTCGGGCTGATGGCCCACGAGCGGGAATCGTCGGATGCACCGGTCGGGCCGACGTTGCTGATATGTCCGATGTCGCTGGTCGGGAACTGGGAGCGGGAGGCGGCTCGGTTCACCCCGGACCTGCGGGTGTACGTACATCACGGGGCGGACCGGCTGACCGGCCAGGAACTGGCCGCCGCGCTGAACGCCGCCGACCTCGCCATCACCACCTACGGCATGGTCGCAAGGGATCGCGATGCCCTGAGCGAGATCGGCTGGCGCCGGGTGGTCTGCGACGAGGCGCAGAACATCAAGAACTCCGCCACCCGCCAGGCCCAGGCGGTACGCAGCCTGCCCGCCGGATCGAGGATCGCGCTGACCGGCACCCCGGTCGAGAACCGCCTTGCCGAGCTGTGGTCGATCATGGAGTTCACCAGCCCCGGCCTGCTCGGCCCGGCGCAGCAGTTCCGCACCAGGTACGCGGTCCCGATCGAACGCGGCGGCGACGCCGAGGCGACCGCCCGGCTGAAGCGGATCACCGGCCCGTTCGTCCTGCGCCGGCTGAAGACCGACCGGGCGATCATCTCCGATCTGCCGGACAAGCTGGAGATGAAGGTCTGGTGCAACCTCACCCCGGAGCAGGCGTCGCTGTACCAGGCGACCGTGACGGACATGCTCGCCAAGATCGAGGCAGCCCCCGACGGCATCGAGCGGCGCGGCCTCGTACTGGCCACGATGGCCAAGCTCAAGCAGGCCTGCAACCATCCGGCCCATCTGCTCGGCGATGGCTCCCGGCTGGACGGCCGCTCCGGCAAGCTCGCCCGGCTGGAGGAAATCTGCGACGAGGTGATCGCCGGCGGCGAAAAGGCGCTCTGCTTCACCCAGTACGCCGAGTTCGGCCGGATGCTTCAGCCCTACCTGGCCGCCCGGCTCGGCTACCCGGTGCTTTACCTGTATGGCGGTACGCCGAAAAAGCAGCGCGATGCGATGGTGGCTCGATTTCAGGAGATAACGGATCCTTCGGTGTTCATCCTGTCCCTCAAGGCCGGCGGCACCGGGCTGAATCTGACCGCCGCCAATCACGTCATCCACATCGACCGCTGGTGGAATCCCGCGGTGGAGGATCAGGCCACCGACCGGGCCTTCCGGATCGGGCAGCGCAAGGACGTCCAGGTACGCAAGTTCGTCTGCGTCGGCACGGTGGAAGAGCGGATCGACGCGATGATCGAGGAGAAAAAGGCGCTGGCCGAGCGGATTGTCGGGACCGGCGAGGGCTGGTTGACCGAACTGTCCGTGGCCGAGTTGCGCAAGGTCATCTCGCTGGCTCCCGAGGCGGTGTCCGAATGAGCCACCGGGCAGCGGGGATCCGGTCCGCCGCGGTGGCCTTCCCGGGCGGGGAGACAGCATGAGCGACTGGCGGGACTGGCCGGAGCCGTCCAGGCCGCGCCGCGTCGAGGGCGGCATCAAGGCACGCAGCAAGCGCGGTGCGATCGGCGAGCAGTGGTGGTCGCGGCGGTTCATCAGCGTGCTGGAGTCGCTCGGCCTGACGGGCAGGCTGGCCAGGGGCCGCAACTACGCCCGGGCCGGCCAGGTGCTCGGCTTCGACATCTCGCCCGGATACGTGACCGCCCGGGTGCAGGGATCCAGGCCGAAGCCGTACCAGGTCCGGATCCAGGTGCTGCCGCTGACCACCCCGCAGTGGCGGCGGGTCGAGGAGGCGCTGGCCGGCCAGGCGCTGTTCCGCGCCAGGCTGCTGGCCGGCGAGATGCCGCC
>WNGQ01004686.1_pt1 | contig 23742 bp, 22 predicted proteins | sample 5407661 | NCBI WGS metagenome assembly WNGQ01 (sample SAMN13153382, study PRJNA577476) | soil metagenome | isolation source: 60 cm soil or saprolite under Garry oak tree replicate 2 | place: USA:California | collected 2016-06-15 | reverse complement strand
GAGGCCCGTGACGATGCGGTGGAACCTTCGGGTCGGCTGGATCACCACGAGCAGGATGAGCGCGATCACGACGAGCGCGCCGATCATACCTGGCCACTCGGTGATGACCCCGCCCGAGGTGAACCAGCCGTTCGCGCGCTTGAAGAAGCCCGACCCGGTGCCGATCCCGATGATCTCGCCGCTGATTTGCGTGTTGCGCAGCACGATCGGTATCTCGAACGCGATGACCGCGAGCGCGGCGAAGACCAGCGTGAAGGACTCCACCCACGCGAGGAACGGCCCGGCCACGGGAATCAGCCGGCTGGTGAAGACGTAGTCACCGCCTGACCGGGGCATCACGGTCGCGAGCGAGGCGAAGATGAGGCCGAGGAAGACACAGAAGACCCCGACCAGAATGGCCGTCCACCCGTAGCTGGTGAGCCCGTTCTTGCCCACGGGCACGAAGGCGAGGGTGTAGAACACCGGCGCCCACGCCACGGTGATGCCGATGAACGCCGCGGTGTTGTAGAAGAGCGCGTTCCGGACGCTGACCTCGCGGACCAGCCCGGACGACTGCCGGACGAACAGGGCCCGGCCGCCCGTGGGAGCGGCCGTCGTATCCGCCATCTCAGCCTCCCACGCGAGATTGGCTGTCTTGATCCCGTTGTAAGGCGCCTTAGCATCGTAACGCCGCGGCCGCGCGTCAAGCTAGCCCAAAAGGGAAATGACGCGCGTGGTCATGCCCTCCCGGCAATCCGGGATGTCCGGCACAGGAGTCGCTACCTAACCAGCCGTTGCGCCCGCAACCGTCCGGGGTCGGCCGCACCCGGGCCCAGTCCTGGCCCGCCTGGCCGAGCAGAATCGTCGAAGCGGCTCGCGTGCCCGTTGTAGTGCCTGGCCTGGTTGACACGGCATGTGGTTACCTGACGGCGTAGCGGCGTCCTGGCCGCTAGCCGGGCCGAGTGGTGTTGGGCGGGAGAGGTGATGAGCCGACAGCAGCGGATCAGTTATGTGCTACCCGACGCGATGGACGCGCAGATGCGCGCGGAAATGGACAGGTGCCGCCTCGAGGGAACTCCGCGACCGGAAAGTTCCGCCGTGCGCGCGCATGTTCCGGCGTGCTTCTGGGCTTTCGCCAACTCGTGGCAGGCGATCTTTCGCGAAGGGATATGCGACCACACCATCAAGGAGCTGTGCCGGGTTTATGTGTCGCGGAGCGTGAAATGCGAATACTGCGGCAACCAGCGCTCCGAGCAGGCCAGGACGCACGGCCTGAGCGAGGGGCAGTACGACGACCTGCTTAACTTCGAGAAGTCCGAGCGGCTCGGGGAGCGGGAGAAGGCCGCCCTGGCTTACGCGGAAGCCATCACCTGGCGGCTGGAGTCCAGCGACGCACTCTGGGAGCGGCTGCGCGCGCACTTCTCCGAGCCCGAACTCGTCGAGCTGGGGTGCTTTATCGCGCTGACAATGGGACAGCAGAGCTGGCTGCGGTTGCTTGACATCGAGCATCACGAGGTGATGGCCGGCACGGCCGCATCGATGGCGCCCGGTTTCGGCACGCCACAGGAACTCGCCGCCTCCAAGGCGTCAGCGGAGTACTGGGCCGGCGCCGAGTAAGTGCCTCCCGCCGCCAGCGCCGGTGCCTGGCTGGGCAGGCACCGGCGCCGAACCGTTGGGCGTGTTACTGCTCGAATGCCAGGACGATCTCCGGGAGTTCCTTCGTGACCCCGTTGGCGGACCAGGTGTCGATCGTCGAGTCGGTGTAGATCACCGCCGCCTTCCCGGTCAGCGGATCCTCCGCCACTTCGAACAGGTCGAGCAGTTCCCGGTTGGTGTTGTTGGCGCAGCCCGAGCCGTTCAGGCAGACCGCGCCGACCCTGTTGGGGGTGTTGCTGACCTTCCCGACCGTCCAGGCGCCGCCGGAGAACTGCGAGTCGTACACGTTCCAGACCGCGCTCGTGTCGTCGGGTGAGGCGGCGGTGGAGCCGTAGTACACGACGTCGACCTTGCCGTCGCGGGCGGCGACCCATGGCATCACGGTGGTCTGGATCGTCGACACCGTGACCGCCGGTGACCAGGTAACTCCGCCGTCGGTCGACTTCGACACGTCAACGCCGTGCTGGTCGGTCCACGACGCGTAGACCGCGTGCGTGACCGGGTCCACCGCCAGCGCGGGGAAGACGTTGTTCAGGCCCGTGAACGGCGCCGCGTGGAACACCAGCGTCGACGTCCAGTGCATGCCGCCGTCGGTCGACCGCGACACGAAGATGTTGTTGAAGTTCGTGCTCGTCGCCTTCGTCTTCGGCTCGCCCGCCGCGTACACGTCATACAGGGCGCCGGTACCCGGGTCGGCCACGATCGGGCCCTGGTCGTTGTTGAACGTCGCGTCTCCGGTGGCCGCGCCCTGGCCGGGGATCGGCGATCCGACCGATGACCAGGTCCTGCCGTCGTCGGTCGAGCGCTTTACCCGGATCAGCGTGCTGTTGCCCGAGTCGTGGTAGGAAACCCACGCGGTCGTTCCCGCCGTGGTGATCCACGGCCGGTCCGCGCCCGCGGTGTCCAGGAAGACGTGCGAGCAGCCGCCCGGCGCCGTCGTGCCCGCCGGGCACCTGGTGACGTTGACGCCGAGCTGGAACCCGCTGCCCTGGGAGTTGAGTATCAGGTCGAGGTCGGTGAGCAGCGTCGTGCCGGTCGAGCTGATCTCGACGTCGGCGTCCTCATCGCCGAGCGTGGTCCGGCCGGCGCCGACATTGTTCAGGTCGGTGTCCATGGCGCCGAAGTACGACGGCGTCGCCCCGAAATGGCCCTTCCACAGGTTGACCTGGAACGGCAGCCAGGCCAGGCCGTCGACCGCCATGGTCCCGTCCTTGCCGAACGTGATGGCCGGCTCGCTGTTGCCGGTCGAGTTCACGTTCGGCGCGGTCGTGATGCCGGGCTGCGCCAGCGTGGAGATGAGGGGCGTGTTGGTGAATGTCGGCGGCGTCCCCGCCGCTGCGGCCGGCTGGAGAACGGCGGCCGGCTGGAGGACGACGGCCGCTGTGGCAAGTACCGCCACTGCTCCTACGGGAACGAGTCTGATACGCATCAGGCTCCCCTTCGTTGGGGACTGGGCTTTGGCATTCACATTACGTCGATTCGCGGCCCTTGTCCGCAGGCTCTGACCGGCCGGGCAGGTCGATGGCCATGCCGTCGTAGGCGGCGGGCAGGTCGGCGTCCGCGAGCCTGCTCAGCATGGCGCCGGACATGTGCGTGAGCACGACCCGCTGCGCGCCGAGGTCGCCGAGATGGTCACGCAGACTCTGGTAGTCGAGGTGGTAGCGGACGGGTCGGTCGAAGGTGTAGGCCTCCACGGCGAACAGGTCAGCGCCCCGGGCCGCGTCGGCCAGGGCCGGCGTCCACTGGGTGTCGCCGGAGTAGGCGAAGGTCACGCCGTCGAGTTCGACCCGCAGGGCCAGGGGCGGCGCGCCGCACGGGTGCTCGACCTCCCACCCGCGCACCGTGGCGGCGCCGAGCTCGGCGGGCGTCCCGTCGGCGGCCAGTTCTCGCACCTGCACCTCGAACCGCCGCCGCACTCCGCTGGAGCCGGGGAACAGTGTCTCCATCGCCTCGGTCAGCCGGGCCCGGGTGCCCGGCGGCCCGGCCACCAGCAGCGGATCGGACCGGCGGGAGAACTGGCCGTCCAGGATGAGGAAGGGCAGCCCGCCGAAGTGATCACCGTGCAGGTGGGACACCGCCACCGCGCCGACCGCGTTCGGGTCCAGGCCCTGAGCCTTCAGCGCGGCCAGGCTGGTCGCGCCGCAATCGACGAGCAGCACCTGCCCGCCGCCGGACAGGTGGATGCACGTCTGCCACCGCCCGCCGCTGCCGAACGCGTCACCGCTGCCGACGAACCGAACTCGCATGAACCCCATCCTGGCGTGCGCCGGCGTGGCGATGCCAGCAACCAAGCGCCGCGAGGCGCTGGCTTCGCCGACGGTCAGGCCGGGCCGTCAGCGAACGTCAGGTCGGTATCGGGGACATCGGTGATCAGCATGTGGCCCGGAGCGTGGGTGATCGCGAGGGGGAGCCCCGCGGTCGCGAGGGCGAGCTGCGGCGTGACCCCGCAGGCCCAGAAGACCGGGACGTCCCCGGCGTGGGACAGCACCGGGTCGCCGAAGTCCGGTCGTGACAGGTCGGTGATGCCCAGCTCGCCGGGATCGCCGGCGTGCACGGGCGCGCCGTGCGCGGCCGGGTAGCGGGCCGACACGGCGGCGGCGGTGGCGACCAGGCCGGCCGGGACCGGGCGCATCGAGACGACCAGCGGGCCGGCGAGCCGGCCGGCCGGCCGGCAGCGGCGATCGGTGCGGAACATCGGCACATTGGTGCCCTGCTCTAGGTGGCGCACCGGCACGCCGGCGGCGAGCAGCGCGCGTTCGAAGGTGAAGCTGCAGCCGGTCAGGAACGCGACCAGGTCGTCCCGCCAGTAGCCGGTGATCTCACCGGGCTCGGCCACGCACCGCCCGTGTTCCCAGATGCGGTAGGCGGGCAGATCGGTGCGCAGGTCCGCGCCGGGCGCCAGGCGGGTCACCGCCCGGCCCGGTTCGGTGACGTCCAGCAGCGGGCAGGGCCCGGGGTTGCGGCGGGCGAACAGCAAGAACTCGCCGGCCGCGGCCTGCGGCAGCACGATCAGGTTGGCCTGGGCGAAGCCCGCTGCCCAGCCAGCGGTCGGCACCCGCAGCCCGGCGCGGAAGCGGGCCCGGGCGCCGGCCGCTTCGGCCATCGTGTCCCTCCCCCGGGCGTCGGCGGCGGGGCGGGCCGACCCCACCTGGCACCCTACGCGCACAGGGCTTGGCGCACTGGTGGCCGGGACCGGGCTACTTGATGCCGACCACCATCGAGTCGGGTCCGGCGAGCGGCTCGACGCAGCAGTCCCTGAAGCCGATCCCAGTCAGCCACGATCGGCAGTCGGCGGCGGTGTAGTCGAAGCCCGCCCGGCTCTCCATGAGCATGTTCACGCTCATGAGCAGGCCGAAGGTGTTGGCTCGGCGGTCGTCGTCGATGACGGCGTCGTACACGATGAGAGCGCCGCCGTCGGGCAGCGCGCGGTAGGCCTTGCGCAGCAGAGCGAGTCTTTCCTCCAGGCTCCAGTCGTGCAGGATGTGGCCCATGATCAGCACGTCGGCCGGGGGAAGCGGGTCGGTGAAGAAGTCACCGGATAGAACTGGAGGCGGTCGGCCAGCCCGAGGCCTAGTCCTCGAATACCCACCCGGCATGGGCATACTGGCCGGGTGAGCCGGCGCATCTCCAGCCCGGAGCTGATCGGCAGAGCCGCGGAGGTAGCCGCGCTCGGCGCGGCGCTGGCGGAGGTGCGGCGCGGACAGGGCCGGCTGGTGCTGGTTGAGGGCGACGCGGGGATCGGCTTGACCCGCCTCGTGGAGGACTTCGCTGCCCGAGCGGACTCGGTGCGGGTGCTTGCTGGCGGCGGTATCCCGCTTGCCACAGACACCTCGTACGCGTCTGCGCAAACACGGCGTGACCAGCCGCGTGCAAGCCGCCACCGCGATTCACGGTAGCGGTGGGCGGAAGGCTTGAACCCTGCTGACGTGGTGACCGTGTGAGCCGGTCGCGAATACTCGCCATCATAGATGGCAAATTCCGTGCCGAGAATAGCAGTAGGGCGCCTTCGGTCACTCCGACAAATCTGCTGTCATGTCCCGCCGACATGCCGCCAATCCCGCGGATGTCATTCTGCCGGCTCAGAGGCTGCGTCCGAGCCTATGATCAGCAATGCAGTATCGGGATGTTAAGCCGTCCCGGGCAAATGGATATTCAGAGGGGGACCCATGGGCTCATTTGTCAGGCTGTCGGGCCGCATAAGCGGCGCGGCGCTCGCGGTCGCGGTGTTGATGGCAGCGCCGTCCGCGGCACTAGCACAGCCGACGGTCGGCGCGTCGCTGACCGTGAACGTGCCGTGCAGCACGAGTGCGCTCGCCGCGGCGATCACCCAGGCCAACGTCAGCGGCGTCGCCACCACGATCGTTCTTCCTTTCAGCTGCACCTTCAACATCTTCGCTCCCGCGACCGCCGCCGATGGCCTGCCGATCATCACGGGGAACATCACCCTGGCGGGCACGCAGAACTCGGTGATCAGGCGCGTTCCGTTCGCGCCGTCATTCCGCATCCTGGAAGTTGCCGTCGGCGGGACGCTCGGCGTGAGTCACGTCGCGATCCAGAATGGGATCACCGCGGGTCTTGGCGGCGGGATCCTGAACGGGGGCACGCTCAGCGTCAGCCAGGCCAAGTTCTCCGGAAACACGGCCGGTAACGGGGGAGCCGTAGCGAACTCCGCGGCCGCGACGGCCACGATCTCGGGCACCCTGATCAACAACAACACCACGACCGGCGTCGGGGGCGGCGGCATCATCAACTCGGGGCTGCTGACGCTGTCCGGCAGCACGGTCAACGCGAACACGGCGCCGATCAACGGCGGCGGCCTGAACACCCAGGCGGCGGGCATAACCCGGATCTTCCAGACCACCTTCACCAACAACACGTCGGGAAGCCTGGGGGGCGGGATCTCGAACCTCGGCACCACCTCGCTGGTCGGCAGCCAGGTGCGGCTGAACACGGGATCGGCTGGCGGCGGAATCGCGACCGGGAACAACAACGTCACCCTGACGAACACGATCGTCCGCGACAATAACCCGGACAACTGCTCGCCGCTGAACACCATCCCCGGCTGCTCCAACTGACCGCACGCGATCGGCAAGCCAGAAGCCGATCGGACCGGGCCGGCGGCCCCGGCAGACTCCCGCGTCTTAGCGACCGGCGAGAGCCGGGGCCGCTTCCCGTCCGGGACCGGGCCGTCAGCGGATCCGCAGCGGGAGAGTGCGCGGGCCGCGGATCTGCCCCTTGGACCAGGTCACCGCGGACGGGTCGGTGAGACTGAAAACGGGAATCCGCTCGAGCCAGACGTCGAGTGCGACCCGGAGTTCCATGCGCGCCAGATGCGAGCCGACACACCGATGGATGCCGAGGCCGAACGCGGCGTGCCGGTTGACCTCGCGGTCGATGACGACCTCGCCGGCGCGGTCGAACTGCGCCGGGTCGCGGTTGGCGGCCGGGAACGACAGCAGGATCCAGTCGTCGGCCCTCATGTCCGCGCCGCGGAAAGCCATATCCTGCTTCACCAGCCGCGCCATCGTGACCGGCGCGTAGGCGCGCAGGAACTCCTCCATCGCCGTCGGCAGCAGGCCAGGCTCGGCGACCAGCCGCTCGCGGTCACGCGGGTTCCTCGCCAGGTGCCACAGCGAGGCGCCGATCGCGCTCCACGTCGTGTCGATGCCGGCTATGAGCAGCAGGGCCATCGTGCCGGCGACGTGGTCAGGATCGAGCTTGCGGCCGTAAAGCTCGGCGTCGATGAGGAAGGAGGTGAGGTCGTCGCGCGGGTGGTCGAGGTGGTCGTGGATCTGGGCGAGCAGGTAGTCGAACAGGGCCGACATCCGCGTGATGCGCTCCTCGGGCGGCAGGTTGATGCCCTCGAGGGTGTTCTCGACGAACTCACGGAACCGCGGCCCGTCCCGCGGCGGAAACCCCAGCATGTCGGCGATCACGCGCATCGGGATGTGCTGGGCGTACTCGGCGGCGGCGTCGACGACATCCCGCCCCTCGAAAGCGTCGATCAAACCATGGCACAACGCTCTGGTCGCCGGCTCCTGCCTGGACACCGCGGTCTTGGTGAACGCGGGGAGCAGCAGCTTGCGCGCGTCGTGGTGGAACGGCGGGTCGGAGGAGATCGGCGGCGAGCCGCCGACCGGCGCCAGCTCGGCGGGCGGCCGGAAGTTGCCCATGATGATCGACCGCGAGCTGAAGCGCTCGGTGTCGTAAGCGATCGCGGCGACGTCCTCGTACCGCGTCGGCAGCCAGCCGCCGCCGAACCGGCCGGTGCGTGCGATCGGGCAGCGCTGGCGCAGGTCGTCCTGGATCGGGTACGGGTCGGCGGACCACTCGGGCTCGAGGTGGGAGAAGTCGGTGGCCCAGTCAGAGACCGGGCCCGTGATGATCGCGCTGCGGGTGCCGAACTCCTCCTCGTCGTTCGTCTCGCGGGGGTCGCGGGGGAAGCGTTCGTCAACGGCCATGTCAGGTCTCCTCGGCGACGTCGATCGCGCGCTCGGGACAGTTGGACACCGCAAGGCGCGCATCGTGTTCTCTGCCCGGTGGCACGACTCCGTCGCCCAGCACCGTGCCGTAGCCCTCGTCGTCATCTCCGAACAGGTCGGGGGCGAGGTCGTAGCAGCGGCCATGCCCCTGGCAGCGCTCGGAGCTGATCTGCACTCTCACTGCGTGACTCCCGTCTGCGTTACTCCCGTCTGGGGAGTGATGTCGGTGCGGGTGACCGCGGCCATGACGCGGCCGAGCAACGCGATCCACTCCTGGTCGCCGACCGCGTGCAGGTCGGGGGTCACCAGTGCGCTGCCCATCGCGAGCAGGAGGCAGAAGTGGGCCAGCGCGTTCGCTGACAGGGCCGGGTCGACCTCGCCGTCCGCCTGGGCGACGCGCATGAGCCCGGCCAGCCAGTCGGCGCGCTCGCCGATGTAGTCGCGCATCGGCCGGGCCACGTCCTCGTCACGGCGCGCCGCGACCAGCGCTTCGACGATCAGGTAGCCACGGGCCTCGCGACGGCGGGGGAGCTTGCGGCCGATCGCGAGGAGCAGGTCGGTGATCGACCGGTCGGGGTCGGCGGCGAACAGGTCGGCGAGCAGCCGGCGCCCGTGCGCGCGCAGGGCGTCTACGAGCAGGTCCGCCTTGCAGTCGAAGTGGGCGTACAGCGCGCCGTTGCTGACCCCGGCGGCCGCGGCGATGTCGGCGACGCGCGTGCCGTCGTAGCCGTGCTCGGCGAACGCGTCCGCGGCGGCACGCAGCAGCCGGTCACGAGTCTCGGTCGCGGTGACCCCCGCGATGCGGCCCATGGAAGAATTAAAAGAACGTTCATCTGATTCGTCAAGTGGCCGGCCGGCCGAGCCTGAGCTGGGCCGCCGCCTCCAGCGGATCGACCGGATCGAAGAAGCACCCCGCGCCGAACTCGGCGGCGGCGAGGTGACGGGTCAGGCCCGGCCCGCGAAGAGCAGGCGCGAGATGCAGGTGCAGGTGAGCGGCCGGCCAGTGCCCGCCGGCCGCCGGCCGCTGATGTACCCAGAGCATGTAGGGAGCAGCGGGCCCGAGCAGGGCGTCCAGCCGGGTCAGGCACTCGACGAGGATGGCAGCGAGCCCGCGGCGGAGGTCGGCGCCCGCCGCGGGCAGGTCGGGCACGTGGCCGAGCGGGACTATCAGCATCTCAAACGGCCACGAGGGGGCCCACGGCACGTGGGCGAGCCAGGCGGACCGTTGGGCGACGGTGAGCCTGCTGTCGGGCTGACGGCAGAGCAGGCAGCCGGCGGCCGACAGTTCGGCCTGCGGAACGGGAGGGATCTCGGCGAAGGCCAGGATCTGACTGTGCGGGTGGTCGATCGTCGCGCCGATCGCGCGTCCCCGGTTCTCGAACACGAAGACATAGGCCACGTCATCGCGGGCGGACAGCGCCGCCGTGCGCTGCGACCACAGCTCGATGACCTTCGCCGCGCCGGACGCACCGATGGCGGGAAAGGTCGCCTCGTGGTCCGGGCTGTGCAGGATCACCTCGTGGCGCTCGCCGGGCAGGGCCGGCCAGCGATTGGCGATGCGCCGTACGTCGTAAGGGCCGGGGGCCTCGAGACCACCCGGGCAGAAGGGGCACGAATCGTCGGGCAGGAGCGGCCGGTCCTGCCGCCACGGTGTCACCATGACGTGCGTGCCGGTCAGCGGATCGATGCGCGTGCTGAGCTCCTCCCGGCTAGTGGTACAGCTCTTCGACGCGCCGGATCACGGTGAGGGAGCGGTTGACTTGCACGCCGTGAGCCTCGAGCGCTCGCAGTACCCGCTGGCTGTGGTCGGACAGGAAGGCGATGCCACGCGGCTCGGAGCCGCGCAGCCGGAACGAGACGGCGACCCTGCTGGCCGGCAGCGCGACGAGTTCCGCGATCGCCAGCTCGTCGTAGCCGGCTTCCCAGGTCGGCACGATCCAGCGGCTGATCGCGGTGCCGCGGAGCCGGATGCCCCAGTCGAAGAACTCCAGCCGGACGAGCGTGCCGCTGGTGATGATGTGCCTGGCCATGACGCCGCCCCTGAAGAGCTCGCGCAGCTCTCCGTGGGGTGCGTCGATGACCCGTGCGTTGGACGCCGCAAGCCTGGGGGGTGCGTCGATGACCCGTGCGTTGGACGCCGCAAGCCTGGTCCACATGACGACACCCGCGGCGCACAGCAGGACGAGCACGACGACCATGACGGTGACGAGTGGCACCCGGCCTCCCGAGTGGACTGGCGGCCGCCCGCTTGGGCAGCCGCGTGGCGAGCCGTTGTGCCGAAGTGTTCCCCGCGAAGGCAGGGTTGGCAACCGTGCGCGACGGGCCAAAGGGGGCGCGCCTGGCAGGTGCCAGCCACGTCTCGCGCCGGTTCGGCGTGCCTTTCCCGGCCCTGGTACTTTCGCATGTGAACTGGTAGTTCGTGTTACTGTTTTGCGGCGCCAGAGCGCGGGCTCTGGCGCCGCATTCAGGAGGGTGCATGCAGGTCCGCTGGCGATCCGGACTTGCGCCCATCTCGCTCCTTTCCGTCGGCGTCCTCATGGCGGTCAGCGCGAGCGTGCTCGCGCAGTCCTCCGCCGGCAAGCCGGACTCGGGTATCAACCTGGACATCCACAAGATCAAGCACGTCGTCGTGATCATGCAGGAGAACCGGTCCTTCGACTCCTACTTCGGCACCTTCCCCGGAGCGGACGGCATCCCCAAGGGCGTCTGCCTGCCCGACCCGCGCAACGGGGGCTGCCGCAGGCCGTGGGTGGACCACCACGACAGCAACGGCAACGACCCCCACGCGGAGATCCCGTTTCGAGCCGACGTCGACGGCGGGAAGATGGACGGCTTCGTTGCCCAGGCGGACAAGGAGCTGTGCCGGTCCAGCGGGCCCTGCCATCCCGACGTGATGGGCTACCACGTCGGCAGCGACATCCCGAACTACTGGGCGTACGCGAAGAACTTCGTGCTCCAGGACCACATGTTCGAGGCGGCCGGCTCGTGGAGCCTGCCCGCTCACCTGTACGAGGTCTCGGGCTGGTCGGCGAAGTGCTCGGACCCGGATGACCCGATGAGCTGTACCGGATCCGAAATGCCGCCAGACAGGAATGCGTCCCACCCGACGCCGTTCGCCTGGACCGACCTGACCTGGTTGCTGCACAAGAAGCACGTGAGCTGGGGCTACTACCTCGACCACGGCGCCGTCTCCGATCATCACCAGAACGGGGTGTGGGTGATCTGGAACCCGCTGCCCGGGTTCACCGACGTGCACAAGGACAGTCAGCTTGGCGGCATCCGCGCGCTGAGCACGTTCTACCGGCAGGCGAAGGCTGGCAACCTGCCGAAGGTGTCGTGGGTCTCGCCCGACCTGCGGGACAGCGAGCACGGTCCGGCCCTGGTCAGCACCGGCCAGGCCTATGTCACCCGGGTGATCAACGCGGTCATGCGCAGCCCGGACTGGAAGTCGACCGCGATCTTCTTGACCTGGGACGACTGGGGCGGCTTCTACGACAACGTGCCGCCGCCGACGGTCGACCACCAGGGCTACGGCATCCGCGTTCCCGCCATGCTGATCAGCCCCTACGCCAAGCGCGGCTACATCGACTCGCAGACGCTGACGACCGACGCGTACCTGAAGTTCATCGAGGACGACTTCCTGGGCGGCGCGCGGCTCGACCCGGCCACCGACGGCCGCCGCGACTCGCGCCCCGACGTGCGCGAGAGCGCCTCCGCGCTCGGCGACCTGATCAACGACTTTGACTTCACCCAGCAGCCGTTGCGGCCGATGGTTCTCGACCCCTGCCCGGCGAACACGACGCTCGTTCCCCAGCCGAAGCCCGGATGCGACGGCAAGGTTCCGCTGCAGGCCAACACCTGGGGCAACAGCTAGCCCGGGGGAAGGTGCTAACCGGGTGCGGGCCCATGCCCGCCGGGACGCGCTCGCGGACTCGGCGAGGCGGCCAGGCGAGCCGGCCAGGCGGACAGGAGGACCCGGTGGCGGAGGCGGCGGCCCGGCTCAGGTCAGACGCGACATCCTTGCTGGACTGGCGCCGGCTGGTGGCGTCCCTGTACGCCGACGTCAGGGCGGCGGCAGGCGATGCCCGCGAAGCGCATCGGATCTGGCAGGAGGGCCGCAACCGGCTGCTCGGCAGCCACCCTCGGTCGCCGATTCCCGCGGAACGCCGTGCCACGTTCTCCTCGGTGCCGGTGGCGAGCTACGACCCCGCGCTCCGGTTCACCGCTTGGGTCGACACCGACGTCGCGGCCTCGAGGATCGACATGACCACCGGGACGGACGGCCTCGTGCCGCTCGAGCGCGCCGGCATCGTGCACCTGGACGGCGTCGGCGACCTCGATGTGTGGTGGCTGGCCAGTTACGGCGGCGGGGTCTTCATCCCGATCAGGGACCGCAGGACCGACGGCGCGACCTACCCGGGCGGACGGTACGTGATCGACACGGTCAAGGGCGCCGACCTCGGCGGCAGCGAGGGCTACCTGGTCATCGACCTCAACTTCGCCTACAACCCATCCTGCGCGTACGACCCGTCCTGGGCCTGCCCGCTGGCCCCGCCCGGCAACACGGTTCCCGTCCCGGTCGACGCGGGGGAGCTGATGCACCGCTGAGCACTAGCTGGCCGGCGTGGCCTTCCGCGCGTCGATGAACGGGATGGCAGCGGTCTTGGCCGCGGTCCGTGCTCCGTTCCGCCATTCGATCTCCAGGTCGTTGCCGGGATCGGCCATCTCGGCGGGGACCCAGACGTAGCCGATATTGCGCTCCAGGCGCGGCGACCAGACCAGATCGGTGACGTGCCCGACCTGCTTACCGCCGGCCAGGGCGGGCCGCTTCTCGGTGATCTCGAAGTAGGAGGGGTCGCCGGGTGCCTCGATGCCGACCAGCCTGCGCGACACTCCCTGCTCGCGGATCCGCTCCAGCGCCGCCTTGCCGACGTAGTCAGCGTCCTGCGTCTCGACCAGCCGCTCCAGCCCCATTACCTCGAACGGATTGTTCTGGAGCGTGAAATCGGAGTTGCAGTTGAAGATCCCCGCCTCGATCCGGCGCGCTTCGCACGGAGCGATCGGCCTGATGCCGTACCGGCCTCCCGCTTCCATGATGGCCTCCCAGAGCTCGTCGCCGCGGCTGGGATCGGACAGGAATACCTCGTAGCCGACCTCGCCGGTCCAGCCCGTCCGGCTGACGACGACGGGGATTCCGGCGACGGTCACGTCGAGGCTCCAGTAGTACTTCACGCCGAGCACCGCCTCGCCGGCCAGGTCGCGCATGAGGTCCTTCGCCTTCGGGCCCTGCACCTGCACCGGGTAGACGTCCGGCAGCGAGACCGTGGCGTCCAGTCCCATGCCGTGGGCCAGGCCCATCGCATACAGGTGGGCGTCGCCGTCGGCCAGGCACAGCCAGAACGTGCTCTCGTCGCGGCGCAGCAGCACGGGATCGTTCACGATGCCGCCGTCGGGGGCGATGATCGGCGCGTACTTGCCCTGCCCGACCGCGCACCTGGTGAGATCCCGGCAGGTCAGCGCGTTCGTCAGGGCGAAACCGTCCGGCCCGCTGATCTCGACGACCCGCTCCACGCCGACGTCCCACAGCGTGACATCGTTCACCAGCGCCCAGTACTCCGCGGCGAGGTCGTCGTAGTAGGCGGGCAGGTACATGTGGTTGTAGACGTCGTACGCCTTGCAGCCCCACCGCAACGTCGCGTCGAAGAACGGGGACTTGCGATACCACGGGCCGAAGTAAAGGGTGGTAGATGCCGCGTCCGGGATGATTCCGGTCCCCAAGCTCATGCCTGCCGTCCTTTCCCGAGCTTGCTCGAAAGGAACTCCGGCCGCACCGGGCCGGGCGGTTCGCCGCGCTGGCTTGCCGCTCGCTTTGAATGATTGGTCAATCAGCGCGTTCCCGCAAGCCCGGCGACGCCCGGTGCCTACGCGCCGGCGCGGGTGGCCGGGCGGGACCCGCCCCCATGCGTGTGCGCGACCGCCAGTCCGGTCGCGGTTCGCATGGGGGCGGGCTAACGTCCGCCACTGTCCCTGCGTGATAGACGCCCATGCCGATGCGATGGTTTACGCCGGTTCACATTCGGGCGACGCGCCGTTACCAGGGCGGCGGGACAATTGCCTCGACCAGGTGCGGCCCGGGCTCGGCGAGTGCCTGCCGCAGCCCCGCGGCGAGTTCGGCGGCCGTGCTGGCGTGGCTGGCCGGCACGCCCATCCCGGTCGCCAGGGCCGTGAAGTCCAGTCTCGGGCCGGACAGGTCGAGCAGGCGGCGCGCTGCTTCCCCCGCGCCGGCCGCTCCGACCCGGTCGAGTTCCATGCCGAGGATGGCGTAACGGCGGTTGCTGAAGATGACGGTGGTGATGTCCAGTTGCTCCCTGGCGTGGGTCCACAGGGCGGAGATCGTGTACATCGCACTTCCGTCGGCCTCAAGCGCCAGCACGCTGCGGCCCGGGCAGGCGATCGCGGCTCCGGCAGCCAGTGGGAGCCCCTGGCCGATCGCGCCGCCGGTCAGCGTGAGCCAGTCGTGCGGCGGCGCTCCCGCCGTCGCGCCGCCCAGCCACAGGCCCGAGGTGTTGGCCTCGTCGCAGACGATCGCGGCCTCGGGCAGCAGCGCGCCGATGACCGCGGCCGCGGTCTGCGCGCTCAGTTCGCCGTCGGGCAGGTCCGGGCGCTCGGGCTGCTGCGGCACCGGCTTGGCGTCTGGCGCGACGAGGTCGGCGAGCGCCGCGAGCGCGCCCGCCACGTCGTCGGGGGCCTCGGCCAGCACGTGGACCTGGCAGCCCTCGGGGACCAGCGAGCTCGGCCGGCCGGGGTAGGCGAAGAAGGAGACCGGTGGTCGCGCCCCGGCCAGGACGAGATGGCGCGTCCCCGCGAGCTGCCCGGCCGCGAGCTCGGCCAGGTAGGCCAGCCGGTCGACGGGCGGTATGCCCGCCCCCCGCTCGTGCCTGGCCGGGAAGGTCTCGCTGAGCAGCCGGACGGATTCGCCGGCCAGGCGGCTGGCTGCCTCCAGGCCCGGACGCCGCATGCCCGGGCCGCCGAGCAGGATGACGCACGGCTCGCCACCGCGCAGCACCGACCCGGCGGCGCGGATGGCCTCCTCACGCACCGGCGCCGGTGACCGGACGGCGGCGGGCGCCGCGGGCTCGGCGCCCCCGGACCACGACACGTCGGCGGGCAGGATCAGCGTGGCGACCCGGCCTGGCGGGGCCATCGCCGCGGCGATCGCCTCGGCAGCGTCCGCGCCCAGGTCGGCAGACCGCGCCGACCGTCTGACCCAGCCGGACACCGCGCCGGCGATGGCGTCGATGTCCGACTCGAGCGGCGCGTCGTACCGCTTGTGGTAGCTCGCGTGGTCCCCGACCACGGCCAGCAGCGGCGTGCCCGCCCGGCGCGCGTTGTGCAGGTTCGCCAGCCCGTTCGCCAGGCCAGGACCGAGGTGCAACAACGCCGCCGCTGGCCGGCCGGCCATCCGGCCGTAGCCGTCCGCGGCCCCGGTCGCCACCCCCTCGAACAGGCACAGCACGCCGCGCAGTTCGGGGACCGTGTCCAGGGCCGCCACGAAGTGCATCTCCGAGGTGCCGGGGTTGGCGAAGCACACGCTCACGCCGCAGTCGGCCAGCGTGCGGAGCAGAGCCTGCGCGCCGTTCATGCCGCGCCTCCATCGGGTCTACCGGCCGGGGAACCACCGCCGCTGCGGGAACGGCCATTGCCGTGGGCTATCTCCCCGACCTTATTAGCCGTGCCCGGCTGTTGCCGGTCCCGGCCGGCTTTGGTTTACTTTCGCGAATGTCCCCTCCGCGCGGTCCTGGCCGGTGAGCGCACGGCTGCGGGCCACGCGCCCGCTCGGCCGGTCCGGCATCGCGATACCGCCGATCGCGCTCGGCTGCGGCAACTTCGGCGGGATCGGCTCGGCACCGGAGTTCTTCGGCCGGGGCCTCACGCCCGACCAGGCGCTGGAGCTGATGGACGCGGCCTGGGGTCTGGGCATCACCCACTTCGACACCGCGGACGCATACGGCGGCGGCCGCAGCGAGCGGGCGATCGGCCGGTGGATCCGGTCTCGCGGGGTCAGGCCGCAGCTCACGACCAAGACGTTCAACCCGATGCGGGCGGGCGGCGACCACGGCCTGAGGCCGGAGCGGATCGCCCGCCAGCTTCTGGCCAGCCTCGACCGGCTCGGCGTCGAGCAGGTCGACCTGTACCTCGCCCACGACTTCGACCCCGGCGTGCCGATCGGCGAGACGACCGGCGCGTTCGAGGCCGCGGTCGCCGGCGGGACGATCCGAGGCTACGGAGTGAGCAACTTTGACGCCGCGCAACTCGCGGCGGCGCTCGCGGCAGGCAGCCCGCTGGCCATCCAGAACGGCTACTCGCTGCTCGACCGCCGGGACGAGCGCGACGTCCTCCCGCTCTGCGCGCGGCAGCCGATCGCCTACCTGGCCTTCAGCCCGCTGGCGGGCGGCTGGCTGACCGGAAAGTACCGCCGCGGCGATCCGTTTCCGGCCGGCTCGCGGATGACGCAGCGCCCCGGGCCGTACTTGGAGTTCATGGCCGACCGGACGTTCGCCGCCCTCGGCCGGCTCGAGGCGATGGCCGCGTGCCGCGGCACGTCCATGGCGGGCCTCGCGCTTGGCTGGCTGCTCGCTGGCGACCGGGTGACCCAGGTCGTGATCGGACCCGGGCGCCCCGAGCACCTGGCGCCGGTCCGCGAGGCGCTCGAGCACCCCGTCACGGACTCCGAACGGGCCGAGATGGAAGGGATATTCGCGTGATCGAGCTCGCCATGATCGAAGCGGCCAGGGAGCGGATCGCCGGCGCCGCGACCAGGACTCCGCTGGTCCGCCTTCAGGTACAGGACGCCCCGGCCGAGGTCTACCTCAAGCTGGAGAACCTGCAGCCGATCAACTCGTTCAAGATCCGCGGCGCGGTGAACGCGGTCATGCTCGCCTCCGCGAGCGAGCGCGCCGATGGCCTGGTCACCGCGAGCGCCGGGAACATGGCCCAGGGAGTCGCCTGGGCCGCGCGCGCGCTCGGCATCCCGGCGACGATCGTCGTGCCGGACACCGCGCCGCAGGCCAAGCTGGCGGCGATCGAGCGGCTCGGCGGCCGGGTGCTGAAGCGGCCCTACGACGACTGGTGGAACACCATCGTCACCAGCCAGGTCGACGGCGTCGACGGCATGTTCGTGCACCCGGTGCAGGACCCCGCGATGATGGCCGGCAACGGCACGATCGGCCTGGAGATCCTCGAGGACCTGCCCGACCCCGACGCGGTGGTCATCCCGTACGGCGGCGGCGGGCTGACCGCCGGCATCGCCAGCGCCATCAAGGCGCTGCGCCCGCAGACGTCGATCATCACCGCCGAGCCGGCGACGGGCGCCGGGCTGGCGGCCGCACTCGCCGCCGGCCACCCGGTCGACGCCGACTACAGCCCGTCATTCGTCGACGGGGCGGGCAGCCGCCGCGTGCTCGACAGCATGTGGCCGCTGGTCGTGCCGCTAGTCGACCAAGCGCTGGCGGTCCCGGTCGACAAGGTCGCCGCCGCGGTGCGGGTGCTCGCCGAGCGCGCCCGGGTGATCGCGGAGGGCGCGGGCGCGCTCGCCGCGGCGGCCGCGCTTTCCGGCCTGGCAGGCGGCGGGAAGGTTGTCTGCGTGGTCTCCGGCGGCAACATCAACCTCGGCAAGCTGGCCGAGATCCTGCAAGGTGCCGCCGGGTAGGTCATCTGCGCGGTCGCACCGGGCGGTGCCGGCGTGGCCGACTGCCGAGCCGCGCGGCTGACTCACAGCGGCTGACTCACAGCGGCTGACTCACAACTGTGACCCGAATCCCGAATTGCCCCCCTTGCACGACTGTGCCCCGTGATGGTTTGATCAGCGGAACAAATTCGAGCGCCGGGGAGGGGCGAATTTGAGTTTCCGCGTCGTCCGCCGCGTCCCCGAGACCTAAACCTTGCCCGAAGGGGAGGCAACGTCCATGAAGGGACGCACGATTATCGCGGCCGCGGTGCTTGGCGCGCTGGCCGTCGCGGGTTGCGGCAGCAGCAACGGCGGCACCGCGTCTGGCGGCAGCAAGGCCTGCACGGCTTCAATCGGGATCGAGGCGCCGATCACCGGCCCGGTGGCCGTGCTCGGGCAGGAGCAGCTTCACTTCGCGCAGCTCGCCATGGCGATGGACAACAAGGCCAACAAGACGAAGATCACGCTGGTTCAGGGTGACACGCAGCTCGACCCGGCCCAGGCGACCACCGTCACCCAGCAGCTCACGTCGAACTCGAAGATCGTGGCCGTGGTGGGCCCGGCCGGCAGCCAGGAGGTCGAGGCCGTCGGCCCGCTGATGGCGCGGGTGGGGATGGCGTTCATCTCAGGGTCGGCGACGAACGTGACGCTCACCCAGGGCAAATACCCCACGTTCTTCCGCGTCGTGTCGAACGACCGCGTCCAGGGACAGAATGACGCCAATTACATCGTCAAGAACCTGCACCCGAAGGCCGTCATGATCGTTGATGACCAGGAGGTCTACTCGACCGGCCTCGTCGGGTTCATGACGCCGATTCTCACGGCGGCCGGGATCAAGGTGGACCACGAGTCCGTGTCGCAGAAGCTGACCGACTTCTCCTCGCTGGTGGCCAAGGTCACGCCGGCCACGTCGGTAGTGATCCTTCCATGGCAGGTGGCAGGCAACGCGCAGCAGTTCGGCCGCAACCTCGCCCAGCAGCACAAGAAGGCCGTCATCTTCGGCACCGACGGCCTGTTCTCGCCGGGTACCTTCACGATCAGCGGTTCATACGTGTCAGCCTTCGGCCCGGACATCACCGCGATTCCCGCCGATGCATCGCTCGTCGCGGCCGCCAAGGCGAAGTTCGGATCCTTCGGCACGTTCGGCCCGCCCATCTTCGCTGCTACCCACGTGATCGATGAGGCGATCGCGTCGGTCTGCCAGGCCGGACAGACGCCGAGTCGCGCGAACGTGCTCGACGCGATCAAGAAGACGCACGAGTCAACGTCTATTCTCGGCCAGCCGATCAGCTTCGACTCGCACGGGGACAACGCCCACGGCAAGTTCTTCCTGTTCAAGATCGACTCGTCCGGCAAGTACGGGCTGATCCCGGGCTGATCGCTGGCTGGCCCGCTGAACGGATATCGCCGCCGATGGCGCGCCGGCCCGGTGGCCGGCGCGCCATCACGCGGCCCGAGTAACGAGCGGATTCGCACCTGATGGGGTTCTTCTTTCAGGAACTGGTCAACGGCATCACCGTCGGTGCGCTCTACGCGCTGGTCGCGCTCGGTTTCTCGATGGTGTACGGAGTGCTGAAGCTGCTCAACTTCGCGCACGGCGACCTGTACATGGTCGGCGCGTTCGTCGGCTACTTCGTGATCCAGTGGTTCGGCGGATCGAAGGCGCTGACCATCCCCGTGCCGCTGCTGCTGGCGATCATGTTCGTGCTGGCGGCGCTGCTGACCGGGGGCATCGGCGTGGCGATCGAGCGGTTCGCGTACCGGCCGCTGCGCCACGCGCCCCGGATCGCGCCCCTGATCACCGCGATCGGCATCTCGTTCTTCCTGGAGAACGCGGCCCTGCTCCTGTTCGGCGGCCAGTACCGGGTCTACAACACGCCGGACTTCATCCCGTTCTCCTCCGGGTTCAGCATCGGCTCGGTCAGCGTCGACGCCGTCCAGATCATGGTCATCGTCCTCGGCCTGGCGCTGATGATCGGGCTGCGCCAGCTCGTGGTTCGGACCAAGCTCGGCAAGCAGATGCGGGCGGTGGCCGCCGACACCGAGGCCGCCGAGATGCTCGGGATCAACGTGAACCTCACGATCGCCGCGACCTTCTTCCTCGGCTCCGCGCTCGCCGGCGTGGCCGGCGTGATGGCGGGGCTGTTGTTCAACCAGGTGACGAACACGATCGGCTTCCTGGCCGGCCTCAAGGCGTTCACCGCGGCCGTGGTCGGCGGGATCGGCTCGCTGCCGGGCGCGATGCTCGGCGGCCTGCTGATCGGCGTCGCCGAGTCCTTCATCACCGGCTACGTCTCGTCGACCTTCACCAACCTGCTCGTGTTCGCGCTGCTGATCGTCGTCATGCTGGTCCGGCCGAGCGGGCTGCTCGGCCAGGTCCAGCTTCAGAAGGTGTGATCCTGCCGTGAGCCTCGATTCGCCGCCTCCGCCCGCCGGCCCCCAGGTCGGGGCCGACGAGTGGGTCGCCAGGCAGCAGCACAGGCGGGAGTACCTGCCGTCCTGGCTCGGCGCGGCGCAGCGGGCGGGCGAGCGCATCGGCTGGTGGCCCAGGCTAGCGGTCGCCTGCGTGGCCGGCCTGGCGCTGCCGCTCACCGGCATCGGCCCCTTCCAGCTACGGGTGGGCGTCGACGCGCTGGTGATCGCGCTGCTCGCGGTCGGGCTGAACATCGTTGTCGGCTGGGCCGGGCTGCTGGACCTCGGCTACGTCGCCTTCTTCGGCTTCGGCGCGTACGGTTTCGCGCTGCTGTCGTCGGGCCAGATCGGCAGCCACGGCATCCACCTGCCATCGGTGCTGGTGGTGCCGATCGTGATGGCCGGGGCCGCGGCCCTCGGCCTGATCGTCGGCTGGCCGTCGCGCCGGCTGATCGGCGACTACCTGGCGATCGTCACGCTGTTCTTCGGCGAGGCCTTCGTCGAGTTCACCAACAATGTGGCGCCGAGCAAGCTCGGCGGCCCCAACGGGATCACCGGCGTGGACCCGTTCGGATCGTTCGGAATCCAGCTCACCACCGACGAGGGCTACTACTACCTGCTCGTGGTCGTGCTGGTGGCGACGATGGTCGTGCTGCGGCTGCTCGAGACGTCCCGCACCGGCCTTGCCTGGCGGGCGGTGCGGGAGGACTCGCTCGCGGCGGCCGCGATGACGATCCCGGTCAACCGGGTCAAGCTGATGGCGTTCGCGTTCGGCGCGATGGTCGCCGCGCTGGCCGGCACGATCTTCGCGGCGCAGCAGATCAGCGTGTTCCCGCTCGACTTCGACACGCCGATCCTGATCCTGGTCTACGCCGGCCTCATCCTGGGTGGCGCCGGGAGCATCGCGGGCGCGGCGACCGGCGCCCTCGTCGTCATGATCATCTACGATGGGCTGCTGCGCAGCCCGGCCGACGCCGGCTACCTGTTCTACGGCCTGATCCTGCTGACCCTGGCGGTCAAGCTGCGCCCGTGGCGCCGGCTCGGCCTGGTCCTCGCGGCGACCGCCGCCCTCGGCTTCGCCGCGCACGCGGTCGCGCGCGCGATCTCCGCCAGCGCGGTCGCCGGCGGCCCGGGATCGAGCGGCTGGGTCGCCGGCGCGCTGCGCGACTGGGTGATCGTCCCGGCCAGCCCGAAGGTCGCCGGGAACTTCGGATTCGTCGTGCTCGTCGGCATGCTGATCGCGCTGGTCCAGGTCAAGGGCCGGTGGCGGACGATCCTGCTGGTGCCGACGATCTACCTGGCGTCGTTCGTGTGGGAGACTCGCCTGGTCGTCGAGTCCCAGATCACCAGGCAGCTCATGATCGGCGCGATCCTGATCGTGATGATGAACGCCAGGCCGCAGGGCCTGCTCGGCGCGCGCCGGGTGGAGGTCCCGGCATGAACCCGCCCGAGGAGGCCGTCCTGAGCCTTGACCGCCTGTCGTTGTCCTTCGGCGGACTCCGGGCCATCAACGAACTGGATCTGCAGGTCGGGGAGCGGGAGATCGTCAGCCTGATCGGGCCCAACGGCGCGGGCAAGACGACGGTCTTCAACGTGATCACCGGCGTGTACCAGCCGACTTCCGGTGACGTCCGGTTCGCCGGGCGGTCGATCGCCGGCCAGTTGCCGCACCGGGTCGCCCGGCTGGGGATCGCGCGCACCTTCCAGAGCCTGCGGCTGTTCCTGAACATGTCGGTGATCGAGAACGTGATGGCCGCGACGTACGGCAGCACCAGGGCGACGCCGGTCGAGTCGGTGCTGCGGCTGCCCAGGGCGAGGCGTGAGGAGCGCCAGGTGCGGGCGCTGGCCGAAGACGTGCTGTCGTTCTTCGGCAAGCGGCTGGCCGGCTACCGCTGGGACCAGCCGGCGTACTCGCTGTCGTACGCGAACCGCAGGCGGCTGGAGATCGCCCGCGCGCTCGCGGCCGGCCCGAGCCTGCTGCTGCTCGACGAGCCGGCCGCGGGCATGAACCCGGCCGAGACGCATGAGGTCACCGAGCTGATCGCCCGCCTGCGCGACGAGCGGGGCGTGGCGATCTGCGTGATCGAGCACGACATGCACGTCGTCGCGGGCTGCTCCGACCGGGTCGTCGCGCTCGACCACGGAGTCAAGATCGCCGAAGGCGGATTCGACCAGGTGGCGAACGATCCGGCGGTGGTCGAGGCCTACATGGGCCGAGATCCCGAGGCGCTGGCGGGGTCATGACGCGTCGTGCCGGCGGCGCGCAGGTGAGCACCATGCTGAGCATGGAGGGCGTGACGACCTACTACGGGCAGATGCGGATTCTCGAGGGGATCTCGCTGCGGGTCGGGGCGGGCGAGCTGGTCTGCCTGCTCGGCGGCAACGCGTCGGGCAAGTCGACGACGCTGAAGACGATCCTGGGCATCGTGCGGCCGCGGGCCGGCCGGGTGCTGCTCGACGGCGAGGACGTGACGAACCGCCCGGTGCCGCAGCGCATCGCCAAGGGCCTCGCGATCGTACCGGAGAACCGGCGGCTGTTCGGGCAGATGACCGTCCGGGAGAACCTCGAGCTCGGCGCGGTGCTGCGCGGCGGCGACAAGCTCGACGAGGACTTCGGGCGGATCCACGCGCTGTTCCCGCGCCTGCTCGAGCGGCGCGACCAGCTTGCCTGCACGCTGTCCGGCGGCGAGCAGCAGATGGTGGCGATGGGGCGGGCGCTGATGTCGCGGCCCCGGCTGCTGCTGATGGACGAGCCGTCGATGGGGTTGTCGCCGGCACTGGTACAGCAGAACTTCCAGATCATCAAGGAGGTCCACGCGTCGGGGGTGGCGGTGCTGATGGTCGAGCAGAACGCGACCATGGCCCTGTCCATCGCCGACCGCGGGTACGTCCTGTCCACCGGCGAGATCGTGCTTCAGGGCACCGCCGCCGAACTGCTGCGCAGCGAGGACCTGAAGCGCGCGTACCTGGGGCGGTAGGGGCTCCGCCCGGGTCGCGCAGGCTCCCGGCACTCCCGCGGCCGGCCGTTGACCTTTCGAACTTCTCGGCCTATTTTTCTCTTAATGAGTAATTCGACCGCCGACCTGACGTCGGCTCACGATGCCCCGGACGCCGGCCACCAGCCGGTGCCTTCGCCTGCCATCGCCGCCGCGCGGGGGCACTTCAGCTCGCTGCGCGACGGATTCGTCTTCCTGGACGCGCCCGGCGGCACCCAGACACCCGACGAGGTGGCCGCGGCCGTAGCCGAGGTGTACCGCGAGTCGAGCGGCAACACGGGCGCGCCCTACGCGACCAGCCGCCGGCTCGAGGCACTCGTCGACGAGGCCCGCGCCGCGTCCGCGAGGTTCCTCGGCTGCACCTTTGACGAAGTCATTTTCGGCGCCAACATGACCTCGCTCAACTTCACGCTGTCCCGCACGCTCGGACGCCAGCTTGAGCCGGGGGACGAGGTCGTGGTGACCCGTCTCGACCACGACGCGAACGTGG
>WNGQ01002304.1_pt1 | contig 23746 bp, 16 predicted proteins | sample 5407661 | NCBI WGS metagenome assembly WNGQ01 (sample SAMN13153382, study PRJNA577476) | soil metagenome | isolation source: 60 cm soil or saprolite under Garry oak tree replicate 2 | place: USA:California | collected 2016-06-15 | reverse complement strand
CGACTTTTCGATTGCGCCACCATCAAAGGCGCGCGCAGCATCGGCGCCACGGGTGGTTTTCTTGAGGCAGGAAAACCGGCAGACTTTTTTACTGTTGACCTGAACGACCCTTCGATCGCCGGCTCATCCTCGGACGACTTGATCTCGAATATCGTCTTTTCGCTATCGCGGGCAGCCATCCGCGAAGTCGTGGTAGGGGGCAAACCAGTTGTTTCGGATGGCCGGCATATTGAGCAGAAGGAAATCGTCGAGAAGTTCAGTGATTTGCAAAAGAGATTGTGGAGTTAGTGAGCTGGGCTTGCCCCGTTGATGAAAATAGGTCAGTAACATCCGTAAGCAGATGGGTCAAGCAATCAACTTAAGATTGAATGATTGTCCCTCCTGCTTACGCACGCGGTGCTGACTTCTTCCAGGTCAGGAAGGTGCTTGCCCTCGCTTTTTTGATTAAGACATGACAGCGGAAGCCATATTAAGAGATCTGGTCGCCATCGATTCGGTGTCGTCCCGCTCAAATGCGGAAATCATTTCTTACCTTACTGAGCGATGTGAATCCGCCGGCTTTGTGACTAAGTCGTTTTCTCACATCGATGAATCCGGCGCTGAGAAAATCAACCTTCTCGCCCTAGCCGGCGATGCTTTCACTGATTCTCCCCAGGTAGAACTAGCGCTGGTTGGACACACGGACACAGTTCCCTACGATCGCCAATGGACCGAAGCGTTGCGCTTAACTGAAAAGGACGGCATGACTGCGGTCGAAAGCTTCGACCTGGCGAAAATAAAAAGACCGCTCGCGCTTATCTTTACTGCTGATGAAGAAATTGGATGTCTCGGAGCAAAGCGGCTCGCAAGTGCGAAGCCATTGCAGGCGCGCTATGCAATTGTCGGCGAACCAACTTCGCTGCAACCAGTGCGCGCCGGCAAGGGTTATTGTCTGGCGCAAATCACGGTGCGCGGGCACGAAGCTCACAGCGCCTATCCACAACTCGGCGTGTCAGCAATCTTTGGCGCCGCCCGTTTAGTCGAACGGATTGAGAAAATCGCCGCGGAATTAAAGAACGACCAGCGCCCTGATTTCGATCCTCCTTACACGACGCTGAACGTCGGCTTAATCGATGGGGGCACGGCAAAGAACGTGGTCGCCGGCGAGTGCGGTTTCACGCTGGAGTGGAGATCGATCCCGGGAAAGCAAAGCGATCATGTCTTAAAGCTCGTCCAGCAGGCCGCCGCGGATCTTCAAAAACAAGATCAAAATTTCGCCTGCGAAATCGATGCGGCCCGTGCCGATGAAAGTTTCGAGACCAGCGCCGATTCAAAGGTAGTCAGGTTTCTCGAAGAGAATTCCGGCAAGACGGCAGGCACCGTGGCCTTCGGCACTGAGGCGCCGAGCATGATTACCCTCGGCGCTGAAGCGGTCGTCTTTGGTCCCGGCGACATCCGCGTGGCGCATCGCACCGGCGAGTTTGTGCCTGTCGCTCAACTCGATCGCTGCGTTACTATTCTGCGTCAGGCAATCGAACGCTTTTGCATGTGAACGCCTGGCTTCTTGTTCGAGACAAGTTGCGTTATCTTCTTCCTGCCTTCACGGTTTCAGGCAACTGACACTCGCGCAAAGCCGTCGAAGACTACTGAATAGAAGAAAGTTACTTTGAAATAAAGCTCGTAATTAATGAATCGAATGATAAGAATTCTCTTCCTGTCGCTGCTGGCGGTTTTCATTGGCTCGCCGAGCTCGCCCATTCGCGCCCAAACCGACAACAGTCCTTTCCCCTCGCTCCAGACCGAGCCGCAAACAAAAGCTCCGCCGCTCACCAATCAGGAATTTGTGCGGATGCTTTATCAACTGCCGGCCAACCCGAGCATGCGCGAGCGGCTGGTCCAGGACTTGCGCACCAGAGGCATAAATTTTCAGGTCACCGAAGGCTTGCGATCGCTGGTCGCGACCAAAAGTGGCAATGACTCGCTGCTGCGTCACACCCTGGAAGAAGCAGAGCGGCGGCGGGCCAATCCAACTTCGACCACTGCAAGGTTGCCCTCGATGGCTGAAGCTACGGAGCTGCTGGAACGCGCGCGCAAGGCAACCTTAGGCGCCGCGCAAGCCATGCCGGACTATCTGGTGAAACAACAAATCACCCGCTCGCACGCGCTGGGTCAAACGAATAACTGGGTGGTCTATGATCGGCTGTCGATCGCCGTGAGCTATCGCCAGAGCGCGGGCGAGCAATACAAGCTTCTTTCAGTGAACGGCATGCCCGCCGGTGAAGAAGAATCCGAAGGATCCGGATACGGAAAGAAACTTGGCGGCACGACGTCGAGCGGCGAATATGTTTCCATGCTTGCCGATCTGTTTGATCCGCAGACCCGGGCTGAATTTCAACCGGTCGATACCGATACCGTTCGCGGACACCGCACTATCGTTTACGAGTACGTAGTCAAGCAGGAGTTTTCGCGCCAGACGCTGAGCTGGTCTGCAAGTTTGACTTCGCCTGAAGTGCACGCCGTCGTTGGTTACCGCGGGCGCATCTGGGTGGATCGCGAAACGAACAGGGTGCTGCGCCTGGAAGATATCTCGAGCGAGATACCGTCAGGTTTTCCGATTACCGCGGCCAGCAGTGTGATTGACTATGATTTGGTCACGATTAACGAACAATCGCATTTGTTGCCTTCGCGAGCGGTAATCGAATTGTCAGATCATCTTGGCCAGCAAAGCGAGCAGACCCGGAACGATATTCTTTTCCGCGGCTATCGCAAGTTCGGCGCGGAAGTGAAGATTACCGACATCGACGATAAAGATTTCCCGCCAGACAAACCTGAAGAACAGGAACCGAAACCGGTTACGCCACCCGCTCTGAAACCACAAGTCAAGAAGCCTTGAACATGTATGACGCCTTAGCAGCCGGGGCAGTAGCCCTACCGTCAGGAAGGGCTCAGTTCAATGTTGATAAGCGAGCAAGCTGCGGAATTGATTTCTATAAAACTGAACCAGCGCACCAGTGACCTGAACCCGACCACTACAAAATCTTCATGCCCACCCGCAAACTCGATCTGCATACGCATTACTACCCGCCAATCTATTTCGACAAGATCCGCGAACTTCCGTCTGAGTTCTCGTTCGATAAGAGTCCGAGCGGTCAGACAATCATCACCTATCGCGGCGCCCGGTTCTTCGGAGTAACGCCGCCGATGACTGATGTGGTGCAGCGAATCGCGGATATGGACCGCGTCGGGATCGATGTTGAAGTAGTCTCGCTTTCTACTCCGAACGTCTTCTTTGCCGATGCTCAACGTCAACCGGAAATCGCGAGGATCGTTAATGACGCCTATGCGGAGTTGATTGCCAAACATCCGGCGCGGTTCAAAGCATTTGCGTCAATCCCCATGGATGCGCCGGGTGAAGCCTTAAAGGAACTACATCGTGCGATTAATGATTTGAAACTCAACGGCGTGATTTTGTTGAGCAATATCGGCGGCCAGCCGCTGACTTCTCCCGTGTATCGTCCGTTCTTTGAAGAAGCCAATCGCATGAAGCTTTGCATCCTGCTTCATCCGATGTTGCCTGCGAACGCCGATCCGTTCCGTGAATATGTGCTCGGGCCAATTGTGGGATTTATGTTCGACACAACCCTGGCAGTCGCCCGCATGTGTTTTGATGGAATGTTCCGCGACCTGCCGGACATTCGCTGGATCGTGGCCCACCTGGGGGGCGCCGTGCCTTATCTGATGGAGCGTATAGACAACGGTTGGCGCGACTTTGCCGAATGCCGGACGAAGATTGATGAACTGCCAAGCACTTACCTAAAACAACTCTATTACGACACCGTGAATTTCAATCCACATATGCTAACGATGGTGCGCGAAATGATCGGCGCAGATCACATGGTCATGGGCAGCGACTATCCGCACCTGCTTGGTTCGATCGAGCGCTCAGTGTCATCGATTGAGAGTCTCGAAATTCCTCAAGCCGAGAAGGAGCGGATATTCGAAGGCACCGCGTTATCGATTCTCAACAACGTATAAAGCTGTCTACTTTTTCTGTCCGGATTTACTTAATTACTTCAAAATCGATCCATTGCGTCGCCGTCTGTTGTTTCTCTGACGCGAGATGATCCGTTACCACGACTTGCAGGACATACTCGCCGGGCGAAAATTCCGGTCCGAGTTGCAGGCTGGTGATGTTTGCAATGCGCTTGAGGTCCTGTTGGCCCGCCGCGTCGATTGGCATCGGTTTGCCGGTAAAGACAGGTTTGCCTTCACGAAAGATTCGCACTTGCGCACTCAGTTGTGGGAGATGCGCCGCCTGATCCAGCTGGGCGTTGTAAGTAGAATAGACCAACAGAATTTTCGACCCTTCGCGAAATCGTCTGACGGCGGGACCTGAACTGATGTCATCGTCCTGCGTCTTAGGTTGCTGAGCCCCTGGCGCCGGAACGCTCGTTGAAGGCGAACCGGTTTTGTCCTGCGTGGGTGCCAGCAGCACAAGTCCTGAAAGGGCGAGCCGCCCGTTTTGCAGGTTCGGTATCTGCAGGAATTGTCCGGCGCTGCCGATCCGCGCGGAATTCTGATCGCGAAGCGCGATGCGAAATTGAAATGTGCCCGCCTGTTTAAGCGGCGTGTCCAGGGTATAGACAATCCCATTACGCACAGCGCGCTCGTAATCCTCACGATGAAGTCGCAAGGTCACCGTCCGGCCTTGCTGTTGGCGGATGCGGCCGTTATCACCGAAAAGAATAATTCCCAAATCAAAGGTTGCCTTGCGTCCGCCATCGGGTTCATCAATAAAAGTCAGATCGTTAGCGCTGATATAAACGAGCGAGCGAAGCAGTGAACCGGTCTCGGCAAAATTGGCAAACAACGGGGTGAGGCGCAAGGCGATGTCGTTCGCGCCGAAGGGGGACATCAGCGCTTTGTTGAGCAGGTCACCAGGGGTTAATTCTTTGGTGGCCGCGGCTTCTTCTTCGCTGATACCGTAGAAACCGGCGCGCGTGCGGACGGTATACCCGCGGCGCTTCAAACTCACTTTGAGGTGATGAAATTTTCGATTGAACGTTTCCTCAGTGGGGCGATAACCAAGCAGGTAATAGCCCTTCTGATCGTCGGCAATTTTCTCCAAACCGAAGTCGTTGGAATTACGAACCAGAAAGCCGCCCGTCTCTCTGGCGATTAGATCAGAACCTTCACGGCCGGTGAATACGGCCCTCGAGCGATTATTCAAGATCGTTTGTATCTGATTGTTCATGCCGCGGGGACCCGCGCCGGTCGAGAGTCTGTCAGCCGCCGTTAATCCGGTATAAGGCAGCCCGCGAGTGTCGACAGCGTAAACAACTACGGAAGCTCGGATCGCAAGTTCGGCGACTTTGTGCAGCTGCCCATAATAACTGGTTCGGTCACTGTCGAGATCGGTGTCGCCGGTATCGAGTGAACTATTGTTCTGGTCCTGTTGCTGCAAAGCCGCGCTTGGCTCTTGTTGCTCGATCGGGAGATGATCAGAAAACAACACCAGCGACTTGCGTCCCGGCAAATCGCGCATGCCCTGAACGACAAATTTCAGGACGCGCAAACTGCCCAATAAATTCCGCTGGCCGCCACAGGGAGCATCGGTGGGCGTGCTCTCAGATCCGGCGGGCGCGAAAACGTAGAGTCCGGTACGGCTGCAGGGGTTCCAGCGAAGATGTTCGATGGCGCTGTAAAGCATTCGCCTGTCGGTAGTGAACTGTTGTAGCGCGCCTACTTCGCCGCCGGTGCGGATAATCGCGACCAGATCATTCGGTTGCAGTTTTTCATTTATGAATTTCAATATTTGCCGGCGTACGTCATTCATGCTTTGAAATGACATTCCCAGATCGTCTACCACCAGCGCGATCGTCCGGCGAGTATCGAGCGGGCGCGCAACAGCAGGAACAATCGGTGCCGCCGCGGTATCGCGTCCGGCAGATTTGGCGGCGATGTTTACCGAAGGCGCCGACCCCGGCACATTTGACACGTATGAAAAATTGGTAATTGCCTGCGGATGCCCGTCCTCGAATAACTCAAAGTCTTCCGGTTTCAAATCCGTTACTTGCTTGCCGTCTTTGGTTACCACCGCGTCGACCTGGACAAGATTAGTAGTGATTCGAATGACGTCCTGGACGTCCGATCCGGATTTGCTCTGCTGAGCCGTCGGCGTGCTTTTCTGCGATGATGGCGAGGCCGGCTGTTGCGGTTGTACCGAAGACAATAAGAAAGAAACGATTGCCAAAAAAGAAAAGATTGCCCTGGTCATAAGTCCCTCCAAAAAGCGGGAAACCTTGCACGTTTGCTGAAGCGTACATTCAATAGGTCTATTTGATCAATGAACAAAAGGTTGGCAGGCAACTCAACGCGTTAGGGTCCTATCACTAACTTTTCGACTGGTAAAATTGCCGGCAGGCCTTTGTGCTGGAAACAGCGTTCGCCGGCAAAATGCACCCGCCGGTGACAAGGCGTGCCCTTTTTTGTGCGCGCGCCGCAAATGTACCCCGGCTCACCTGAAGTTATGACGCTGGAAGCGAGGACATCCTGTTTAGCCGAGGCGACCCGGTTCACATTATCAACTGGTGTCAAACCAATCGGCTCATCAGCAAGCGGCGAATTCGCGGCCCGTTGGATTATCAAAGGCGGAGGAGCGGGCCGCAAATATCGACCAAGACCAAAAGCAATCACGGCAACCATCGCAACACCAGCAAACAATCTTCCAGTGTTTAGTTTGGCACTTTGGCGCCGACAATCTTTACAGAGGTTGGGACTGATCAATAGCCGCCACCGCTGTGCCAATGGCTGGCCACATTCAACGCAGAATTCAGTACCGTGCATCGTGGGAGACTCCGGGTTGCGAGCGGTGATTATATTCGATCAGACCCAATCACCCGAAACCTTTTGCCGGCACCCCGAAGGGCTTGCCGGTTGCAAACTTCATTTGGCGGAAGGCATACTCAGATACCCCAGCCGTCATCTGATTAAGCGCTGCAGTTCATAATTAAATGATTTCATTCTTTCTTCTTCGAATATTGACGTATTGCAAACGTTACTCCGTAAGTTTTCTGGCGACAGTAGCTCTTGTCTCTCTGATCTTTGTCGGCGGGCGCGCACAAGAGCCTGACGAAGTCATTAAGACCGACACTTCGTTGGTCCAATTGAATGTTGGTGTCGTCGATCGCCAGGGTCACGCAATCACCAGCCTTTCACAGGGCGACTTTGTCGTTTATGAAGACGGTGTCAGACGGCCGATCGAGCACTTCGAGTCCACGGGGGCGCCCTTCAGTTTGGTTTTGCTGCTCGACATGTCGGGCTCGACGGTAAACTTTCGCCAGCAAATTCGTTCGGCCGCGCTTCGCTTTCTTGATGCCCTGGGTCCGGATGATCGAGTAGCGGTGATTCAGTTCAATGGCAAAGGGGTGAAGACGCTATTCGGGTTCAGCACTGACCGGCGGAGGACGGCTTATGCCATCACCGATCTGGCAAATGGCGCGGGCGAAACTCCGTTGTACGAAGCGTTGAAATATTCGCTCAGAGAACTGGACCGCGAAGGCAAGCGTCGCAAAGCAATCGTCGTCCTGACCGACGGGATTGACACTCAAGCTCGCAAAGCAGATCGCGAACTGGTTCAGAAAGCGCCCGACTCGCAGGTCAGCACGGTAATAAGGGCGGAAGCCTATTCACAACTAAACACTGTGCTCACCAATGCAGACCGCCTGGGCGTGACAGTCTTCCCGCTCGCCTTGCCATCAGGCGACCCGAAACGCCTGCCTTTGCCCGATCCGCTGATCACGGCGCAATACGATGCGGCGCGATCCCGCCTGCAATTGCTGGCTGATCGCACCGGAGGCCGGCTGAACGAGATCCACAGCCTCGACGAGATGCCCAAACTTTATGTCGAAGTTGCGGCGGATTTGCGCTCGCTTTACAGCATTACCTATCAGCCGCAGAATCCGGCCAGGCGCGACGGCAAGTGGCGCGAGATTCGGATCGAAGTGGCGCACGCTGATCTGGTGGCTCGGACCAAACCGGGCTATTACGCGCGGTAGATCTCAGTTTCAAGCTTGAAGTTTCAAGTTTGTTGTAGGACGCCAGGCTGTCATCACGCTAAACCCGACCTAACTTGAAACTTGAAACCTGAAACCTTAAACTGCGTCCATTCTTTTCAGGGCACCCGTAGCTCAGTTGGATAGAGCGTTTGACTACGAATCAAAAGGTCGCACGTTCGAGTCGTGCCGGGTGCACCATTTACTCTCGGACTCGAATCAGACTCAGAGGTAAAACGCGAAACTATCTTTCAATTCTCAGGATTCTGATCAAAGAAGGCAAAATCAACCAAATCGTCTCCATTTCTGACTGTGACGGCGTTCTGACTATGACGGCGCGCCCAAATATGCATGGGGATACTTTGATGTCACCGCAATAGAACTAGATACGAACGTTAACTTACGGTAAGCTGTGCCGCGATTAGCGCGTATGGCCGACGAGTTGAAGATTGATACCGTGGAAGAGTTTCCACACCTGGCGAACGCCCCGATCGTAGAAGCCGCACTCGAGATCCGGGCTCGGGCGGAGGCACAGTGGGATGAGCGACTAATTCTGGAACAACTCAAATCACGTTTGCCAGAATACCCAGTAACGCTTGCTCAACATGCTTTTCAACACCAATTTCAGTTCGGGCCTAATCAACCGATAAAAGGGAACTCACAGGACTTAGGGCTAAAAGGTTTCCGCCTTCAATCAAAGGACAATCTTCAAATCGTTCAATTCAATCGAGATGGATTCGTTTTTAGTAAACTGCAACCATATAAGAGTTGGCAGCAGTTTAGTGATGAAGCCTTTCGATTGTGGAATAGCTATATTGAACTAGCACGGCCTAGCCAGATTCAAAGGCTGGGCTTGCGGTTTATTAATAGAATTATTCTGAGTAAAGAAAAAAATCTCGACTATTATCTTGTTGCTCCTCCCGCAACTCCGCCAGGGCTGAGTTTCCCATTTGCTGGTTTCCTACATCATGACTCTTTCGCCATTCCAAGCCGGCCGTATTTGGTGAATGTAGTAAAGACGATTCAGCCGCAGCAAAACGGTGGACAACCAGAACCGGCATTGATATTCGACATTGACGTTTTCAGTGAACAGCCGTTTGAGTTGACTGACGAGGTTATGAGAGAGCGAATCGTCGAGATGCGGTGGTTGAAAAACAAGTTCTTCTTCGGCAATATTACTTCTCAGGCTTTGGAGACTTTAAAGTGATTCTCGAAATGACCGCGTCAGCATTGCTTTCCTTGTCGACCGTTCCCACCCGCGGGTCAAGTGAAACGGCCAAGTATTTGGACGCACAATTCGATGAAGGCCGTCGGCGCCTGCGATCTACCTACTCACTTGGACTCGGCATAACATCGGCGGGCGACGATCTTCTGTGTGTTGCTCAAGAATGCAGCGTTTCGAATTGGGACGGATATGGGGCTGCTCCGGTAACGGATGATGCGTATCTTGAGGCACGAGCTTTCCTGAATGCTTTGCCGTTAGGTACTACTGTTCCGTCGATTGGCGCTGAACCAGATGGCCATCTTACATTTGAGTGGCATCATTCGCCGCGCCGGACATTATCTGTGAGTATCAGCCCGGAGGGTGACCTTCACTACGCAGCACTGATTGGTCCATCCAAACTGTATGGCACGGAACCGTTCCTGGGAGAAGTGCCGCAGATCGTTCTGGACTTGATCCACCGTATTGGACCTAAGACCATAACGCCTTCTACCCCCATTGCTGTATGAAAGACGGAGATGATCTGTCGATCGTTTCGGACGATGAAACGCTGGCACGGTTCATCATGCAACGAAACCATGTGCGCGCAGATAACACCATAAAGCCCAATGCTTTCATTCCCTACCCATGGCCGAATTTATCCGTAACGCGTCATATCGGTTTAACTGAACATGAGCTTTGGGAGATCGGTCAAGAGGTTGCGGATGCGCGTCCAGCGACGCTGTATGGACACGCCGATGTTCAGGCGCTTGGAATTACAACACAGTCGTTAAAGATCATTCCGACAGCCACTCCACGAAATCACGCTAATATCACGGGCTGGCCGCCGGACAAGCAGTCGCAGAAAATTATTGCGCAGGAGCTTGCGGCTGTAGCAACCTTTGTTTCTATACCCGGCACGAACTAAATCCTAGGAATTACAATCGCACCTCGCGCGCCAGTGGAAAGACTGGAATTCGGGCCGGAAACCACTTTGGCCTGGCAAATCGCCGCAGCGATGCTTGTCGTCGCGCTTCGGCGTGTGGTAACGTGGCGAGGCCTTTTTCGCCCAAAACCCGATAACTTCCAAAATCTGAACTGCATTGGCTTTGCTGGCTTCAAATACTATCTTCTGTCGTTTCCCGGAAGCTTGGGTCGTGGTGTAGTTCGCTAATCAATGGGGAGGAGTTAGAAATGAAGAAATCACTGAGACTCATGATCGCCCTGCTTGCCGCGCTGCTATTGATCACGATAGTGGTGCTTCCTCAAATCAATGAGGCTAAACCTTTCAAATGGTTTGGCTCAAGAAACATTTCTGCTGCTGCCCCGGCGCTGAATGTGATTACGGGACAGGATCAAAAAACTCAGATCACTGTCGGCGCTTCAATTCATAACGACACCTCGATACCGCTGCGAGAAATGAAGCAGTTGCCGATGACAATGAAAGCTGAGCACGAGGCCAACGACAATCCGAAGATACCGCACAAGCACAAGGACAGCCCGGATCCAGTGGTGCAGAATTTCGGGTTTAGCAGCGATATCGCGTCGCTGAACATGCCTGCCACCACGCTCAATTTTAACGGTATTCCTTTCCCCGGAGTGAACTGCAATTGCGCGCCACCCGACACAAATGGCGAAGTCGGCGCGACCCAATACGTCCAGATTGTTAACGAAGGTTACCAGGTCTTTGATAAGACAACGGGTGCATCTCAACTCGGCCCGTCAGGCATTACCACTTTATGGAGTGGTTTCGGTGGAGTTTGCCAGAACGCCGGCGACGGCGACCCGGTCGTGCTTTACGATCAGATAGCCAATCGATGGGTGATTAGCCAGTTTGCGGGCTCCAGTATTCCGACCGATGAATGCGTTGCCGTATCAACGAGCAGCGACGCAACCGGTTCGTACAATCGCTATGACTTTCACCTTGGTTCCAACTTCTTTGATTATCCGCACATCAGTGTCTGGCCGGACGCTTATTACATGAGCATGAACGTATTCAACTCCACGGGAACGGCCTTTCTTGGCCCGCAGCCCTTTGCTTTTGATCGCGCGAAGATGCTTGCCGGTTTGCCGGCGACGTTCATCACGACCGGAGTCACAGGCGGTTCAGGTGAAGAGGTTTATTTGCCCGCCGATCTCGATGGATCGACTTTGCCTGCGGCTGGCGCGCCGGCAACATTCGTTGAATTTCCGGGCGGCGGCGCTTACCGGCTGTTTCACTTTCATGTCGACTTCGCGACTCCGGCAAATTCGTCGTTCACTCTTTTTGCAAGTCCGCCGGCCGCAGGTTTCACGCAACTGTGTGCGGCAACGCGATCCTGTGTGCCGCAATCCGGAACAACTTCACGATTGGATGCGATCGCCGACCGTTTGATGTTCCGGCTGGCGTATCGAAATTTCGGCGATCACGAATCAGTGGTTGGAAATTACACAGTCAGTTCCGGCAGCGTTGCCGGAGTTCGCTGGTTTGAACTACGCAATGTCACCGCCGGACCCGTCACCGTCTTTCAGGAGAGTACTTTTCAACCTGACTCGACGTGGCGGTGGATGGGCAGCGCGGCGATGGACCAGCAGGGAAATATAGCCATCGGTTATAGCGCTTCGAGCGGCACAATCTTTCCGGAGCTTCGTTATGCCGGACGGCTGGCCAGTGATCCTTTAAGCGTTCTGTCTGAGGGTGAAGCGACTCTGTTTGCCGGAACCGGCAGTCAGACCGGCACCAGTAATCGTTGGGGCGACTACAGCGATCTCACCGTCGATCCGGTTGATGACTGTACCTTCTGGTACACCAACGAATATTATCCGTCAACATCGAGCTTCAACTGGCGCACGCGTATCGGATCGTTCAAGTTTGCAGGCTGCGGTGGATCGCCGACACCTACGCCAACTCCAACACCCACGCCGACGCCTACACCAACGCCTGCTCCGGTTCCGAATGCGCCGAGTGACTTAACGGCAAATGCAGTAGCTACCTCAGAAATTGATTTGACGTGGGCTGATAATTCAATTGACGAAGCCGGCTTCAGCATTGAGAGGTGCCAGAACAATAACTGCACTAACTTCGTCGAGATCACCCAGGTCGGCGCTAATACCACCAGTTTTGCCGACACCGGGCTGGGGCGCAATACAGTCTATCGCTATCGCGTCCGCGCCTTTAATGCGGCCGGAAATTCGGCTTATTCGAACATAGCTTCCGATCGGACGCTCAGGCGTTAAGCCAAACGTCTGCGAACACTTTCAAAACGGCGGGTTTCTCGAGAGCCCGCCATATTTTTTTTGCGCTACCCGAATTCGACCCGACTTACATGATTCGCAAGCGAATTCAAATACTACTGATTCGAGGAACCGAATTCAGAAACCAGAGAGTTCGATCGAGGAGACATTCACGGATTTTTATCCGATCATTCCTTGTCTGATCATCCTGTTAATCATGTTAATCCTGTCAAACTTTTTCATCCGTTAACTCTCAGTCGGCGCATCACGCGCACGCCCTGACGCCAATTCTCATTTATTTCAAAACGATAAAGCTCAATGTCAGGGGCGATCGCCCGCGCCAGAGTGGCGAACGATGGATGGAAGCGGAGGGTCGGGGCAACCAGGTAAACCAGCGGAGATTCATCCGCGATTGCCCGATCCCCGAATAACTCCGCCGAAGCGATATGACCGCGCCGGCGATGCGCTTCGACCCGGCGCCAGTAGTCCACGCCCTGGAAGACATGTTCGCGATCCTCGGTCACTTTCAATTCGATCACTACCAGACGGCCATCCTGTCTTAACGCCAGTAAGTCGATCGGGCGCGCCGCAATCCCGACACCGTGCGCGGTGCGAAATTGCGCGTGCAATGGCGCAATGATTAGACCAGGATCCAGTTTCGTAATGTCGCGCCGGAGGATCGATTCCAGCCAGGCCTCTCCGCCCGCCCGATACAGCCAGTGACGGCGGTCCTTTACGCTTGCCGCGCGATGAGTTTCCAGATCTCGCCACAGCTTTCGCCAGTCTTCCCCGTTCCGGTCGCAGAGCATCAGACGGCGCGCGCCTTCGATGCCGAACCAAATGCGCTCGGAATCCATGACCGACCGGACGCGAGCAAAAGGCAGTCCGTGGAATCGAATTGTTTCGCCATGTCGTGAGCGCGCCAGATCGATCGCCGATGGCGCCTGGGCAATAATTTGTTGGGCGGCGTCACTCGCTTGAAAATCAGCAGTTGTTGGAAAAGGCGTCAACTTCTTTCGCCACAACTCTCTTCGCTCAATCGGTTTGATCGCCGTCAGGTTGTTCCATGATTCGTCGATCTGGAAGAGATCGATTGTGTGTCGCAACTTTTCGCAGAGCAGTACCTGTCGCTGTTTCGCCGACGCAACCAGACTGCGCTCGACAACAAGCCAAAGCCTTTCGACATAAGGCCGGCGCGACTTTTCTCGCAGGCGGGAAAACCAGAGCACCGCCGACGAGAACAATGCATCGATATTGCGCGGATCGCTTTGACCGACGGTCGCCGTCACGGCTATGCGTTCATGCGGCAACCGCAGCACGATGCGCGCGTAGCGGCCGGGCTGATCGCGGCGCATGCCGGGACTGACTGCAGCTTTCTCGATCTTTGCTCCCGGCAGCGTCTGTGCCGCAACCCCCGCGAGCTGCTCGCTGCGGAGCTGGCGCGCGGCAGCAATACCGGCGGTGATTGCTTTCGCCGAAGCGCGCGGGATCAATTCGAGCTGGGCCTTTTCGGCGCCCATGCGACGAGTGACCTGCAGCGCCAGCTTATCGCCGAACCACGACCATGATTTGATCCGCCATGACTGCGAGCCTTTCTCAGTCCAGCAGGAAAATAGCAATCGCTGATGCGCTATCGCGAAGTCGAATTCGTTTGCATGCAAGGCAAGCGCAGGCAAGTTATCCTGCGCCAAAAACCATTCGCTGTGGGCGCTCACCACCTGGCGAATGGCGCGTTCCGCGCTCTGGATTGAAGCTGAATCGGTGAGCTGCTGCTGCATTTGCGGGAGTTGCAGTTCGCTATGCTACCATCGTGAATCGCGCAACAGCTTAGCAGCCCCAACTCATTCTGAAAAGACAAACGATGCAAACAGTCTATCTCACTGGCGCAGTACGCACTCCGATTGGCCGCTTTGGCGGTTCGCTCGCGAGCTGGACTGCAGCCGATCTGGGTGTAGCAGTTGCGAAAGAATGTTTGCGCCGCACGAATGTTCCGCCCGAAACAGTCGAGGATTCGATCTGGGGTTGCGCGCGTCAGGCGGGCGGCGGGCCAAACGTCGCCCGACAAATTACTTATCGCGCCGGTATTCCCGAAACCACTGGGGCGTTCACCGTCAATCAAGCCTGTGGCTCGGGATTACGCGCCATTATTCTGGCCACCGAAAAAATCTTGCTGGGGCGCGCAAAAGCCGTCCTCGCAGGAGGAACTGAGAGCATGTCGCGCGTGCCTTATCTGGCGGAAGGCGCGCGGTGGGGGATGCGCATGGGCAATGTCGATCTGGTTGACGCAATGTACCGCGATGGCTTCAATGATCCCTTGTCCGGACTCGTGATGGGTGAAACCGCTGAGAATCTCGCCGGGCGCTACGAGATTTCGCGCGATGAACAGGATGAATACGCTCTGCGCTCCCAACAACGTGCGGCCGCGGCTGCCGCCGCCGGCAACTTCGCGGGCGAAATATTGCCGCTTGAGCTGAGCGCGAAGAAGGGCGCGACGAAAATTTTCGCTCAGGACGAGCATGTGCGGGAAAACACAACCATCGAATCACTGAATAAGCTGGCGCCCGTATTTGCCAGGGATGGCACTGTGACCGCCGGAAATTCATCCGGCATCACGGATGGCGCAGCGGCAATGATGGTGATGAGTGAACAGGCTCTGAAGGATTGCGGCGCCGAGGCCCTGGCGCGCGTCGTGGATTATGAAATCGTCGGGGTCGCGCCGGAGATTATGGGTATCGGACCGGTTCCGGCCGTGCGCGCCCTGATGGCCCGGCAAAGAATGGGGCTTTCAGATATTGATCTAATTGAACTGAACGAGGCGTTTGCCGCGCAGGTGATTGCGTGCGATCGCGACTTGCAATTCGACCACGATCGTTTGAACGTTAACGGTGGCGCGATCGCCCTGGGGCATCCGATTGGTTGCACCGGCGCTCGTATTATGACCACCTTGATGTATGAAATGAAACGCCGACAGGCACGGCGCGGGCTGGCGACACTCTGCATAAGCGGTGGAATGGGCATCGCGGTGCTGGTGGAACGCGTTTGATTTCGCGCGGCCAACTGAGAAGCTACGGGCGGCATCGGACACAATGTCATCACATTTCTCGCCCCGTTAATAATTTTCCCGAAAGGTAATCTCGTGAATATCGTGACTAAAACATTGCTTGTTTCAATCGCCGCGTTGGCATCCTTGCTCTTCACCGTTCTGGCGTCGGGTAATCCGGTTGCAGCACAGCGAGCACGAACAAATCCATCGGCAAGTTCTATCAAATATCTGCCGGCCTCGGACGCCATCATAGTTGTCGATGTTCGCCGGCTGATTAATGAAGCCCTGCCTGCCGCGGTCGCGGGCGATCCTCAGAAACTGGCTCAGATAAACGCGGACATCACGAAATTCAAAACGCGCACTGGCGTCGATCCGAAGTCGTTGGAAAGGGTGGTGCTGAGCATGCATTACACCTATCCCTCGCCCAACATAACCAAGGTGCAAACAGTCGCCATCGCGAGCGGGACCTTCGATGCGAAAGCATTGATCGCCGCCGCGCATACGGCTGCAGGTGAGAAGTACCGGGAAGAGAAATATCGAGGCACGACGATCTCGATTCTTGGTCTTAACGATCAGATCAAGCTCGCGGGGCTGTGGGACGTGCGAATTCACGAACTGGGAATCTGTGTACTTGATGGGAACACTTTGGCGTTTGGCTCGCCGGAAAACGTGCGCGCCGCGGTCGTCGCAGGCAAAGCCGGCGTAGCATCAAACCTGGCATTGGCAACACTTGCTAATCGCGATCCAAACGCTCTGATTGGCTTCGGCGGAAACGTGACGCGCGCGTTGCTCGACAACCTGCACGTGGGCACCGATGCGATCGCCAAAGACATCGGCTCAATCAAACAGGTCTATGGATCTATTGGCAGTACGCCGACTGACCTGTCTTTGTTAGTCGTGGCGCGCACAGGCAGCGCTGCGGAAGCAAAAAGCGTGAGTGAAACCGTGACCGGATTAGAGCAGTTGGGGGCGATCTTTATCGCGCGCATGCAGCCACCGAAGAAAACGCTGGCGCAGAACGCACTGGACAATCTAAAAATCACGACCGTCGGGAACGAAGTTCAAATTCGAACTCAGCTCGCGACGGCCGGCCTCGCTGCATTTATCAAGTAATTTGAGTCTTGCTATTCCACGCCCGCGCGCGCCCGCGCAACGAGTTCAGTCTTGATTGCGGGACTGACGGCTGACTTGACCGACGCATTGGCTTCGCTCGGCCTGTTCCCGTTATCCAAGTTCACAGATTGCGACGGGCGACTCGACGCCGGCTGCTCGCGAACGTAAGTAAGCCATGGCCCGGGAGGTTCGTGCTCGCCGGAAGTAATCTCAAAGAAAACTTTCTGAATCCTGGCGGTGATTTCTCCGCGCTTGCCATCACCAATCGCGATTCGATCGACGGATCGAATCGGCGTGATCTCAGCAGCAGTACCACTGAAAAAGAGTTCATCCGCCACATAAAGCGCGGCCCGTTGAATCGTCCGCTCTTTGAGTGTCACACCCAATTCCTGGCAGATTTGAATCACGCTATCGCGCGTAATTCCCGGCAACACCGACGATGACAGCGGCGGCGTGTTAACGACGCCGTTGCTGATCAGAAAGATATTCTCGCCCGAACCCTCCGAAACATAACCGCGATCGTCAAGCGCGATCCCTTCGGCAAAACCGTTGAGCAACGCTTCCATCTTGATCAGTTGCGAATTCATGTAGTTCGCGCCGCTTTTGGCCATCGCCGGCAGAGAATTTGGGGTAAGCCGGTTCCAGCTCGAGACACAAACATCCACGCCTCGCTCGATCGCTTCGTCGCCGAGATATTTCCCCCAATCCCACGCGCCGATATAGCAGGCAAGCGGATTCGGAAATGGATTGACGCCAAATGCCGGATTCGCTTCGTCCAGGCTGCGAAACAGGATCGGTCTTATGTAGCATTGCTCCAGACCGCTGCGGCGCACCAACTCAACCGATGCCTCGCACAAATCATCGATCGACCAATCATGATCCATTCGATAGATCTTTGCCGAGTTAAGGAAACGCCGCATATGCTCGCGCAAACGAAAGACCGCCGGACCACGCTTTGTGGCATAACAACGGATTCCTTCAAACACGCTCGAGCCGTAATGGAGCACGTGGGACATGACGTGCACGCGCGCGTCATTCCATTTAATGAATTCGCCGTTGTGCCAGACTACGTCGCAAATGCGCATAGTGCTGACGTCTTTCGCCTTGCCGGTCTTTGAGAACATGTTGTCTTTCTCCTTCGGAAACTGGGTCAAGAATGGCAGATCACTGAGTCGAACTATTCTGGCATTGAACCGTTGTCAGTTTCGGCATCTGTTGGCTCGTCACGTGCTCGCTTGACGCGACTTATTCAAGGGCTATGATAAGGCACGATACTCTAAATCCGCGCTCATTGGCAAGGTAACTTTTGATCAAAATCACCCGCCGAACGCGGTCACCAATTCTCCGATAAAAAGCATCAAACATCGCGCGTCAATCAGAGTGTTTACAGGCCGTCATAATTTCATGAGGTGATGCTTTCGAGATTGCCGTGCCCGGCCGATTCGTTACCCTGCGCTTGCGTCCGGACGTCTCAGTGCATACGATTTCAATGCACCTTGCATTCAATCAAGAATTTCAATCGACATCGATTTCCTGAGAATCACCGCGCGCCGGTGTTACTATTCATTGCCGCCGCGCTCTTTTATTCTGCGAACTCATGTAGCGGCAACCGCGGCTCTGGGAAGACGGAAGACCTGAAATCGATGGCCAATCAATCTCAAGCTTCAACCGATCCGATTTCGATTCATCGTCGCGCAATCGTGGTAGATATGCATGCGGATACTGCCCAGCGGCTGGTCGATGAAAGTGTCGATCTCAATCAAAAATTAAGCGATGGCCACCTCGATACCGCACGCGCCAAACAAGGCGGGCTGGATGCGCAGTTCTTTTCGATTTGGGTCGAACCTGAGCTGTTCGGACTGGGCGGGCCAACGGCAATGGAACGGGCAGACAAACAAATCGCCGCAGTCAGAGCCCTCAGCGAGAAGCATCCTGAAAACTGGGAGACTGCCACCACAGCAGCCGATGTTCGTCGCATAACGTCCTCAGGCAAGCTCGCCGCCTTGATGGGATTGGAAGGTGGTTATGCGATTGATGAGCGGATTGAAAACGTCGGACGCTATTATCAAATGGGCGTGCGATATATGTCACCGGCCTGGAGTGTCAGCTTGAGTTGGGCCGGATCTTCGGGCGATGAACTTGGCAAAACCCGGGGCCTGAACGATTTCGGCAAGCAGGTCGTGCGCGAGATGAACCGCCTGGGCATGATGGTTGACGTTTCCCACGTTTCCGATCAGACCTTCTGGGACATTGTGAACACGTCGTCCAGGCCGGTGATTGCTACGCATTCCGCTTGCCGCGCGATAACCAATGTGCTGCGCAACCTCACCGACGACATGATTCGCGCGCTCGCCAAAACCGGCGGCGTGGTAAATGTTATTTTCTATCCGGAACACATCGAGCCGGGCTGGAGTGAAAAGAAAAAGAAGGTCGATGCCGAGATCGCTGCGCTGGTACGCCTTGCTTCCGAACAGGAAACAGGTGATGCCGCGCACAAGAAGCTCGCGCGCGATCGCGTTCGGACCGTTGAATACGCCCGGCGCCTGCCGCCGGTCACCGTCGCGCACATCGTCGATCATATCGATCACATCGTCAGGCTGGTAGGCATCGATCACGTCGGCATTGGTTCTGATTTTGACGGTGTCCAGGCCGTGCCTGCGGATCTTAAATCAGTTTCCGATCTGCCAAACCTGACGGCGGAACTTCTGCGGCGAGGCTATTCGGAAAGCGACGTTGACAAGATTCTGGGCGGCAATATGTTGCGTGTGATGGAGGAAGTACAAACGGTTCCGCGGTAGGCAAAATTCTCAGACCGAATCCATGATTGTCGCAGTCGCGCTATCAATCATCGCCACAGTCAGCGGCGCGCTTCTTACCTACACTTATGATGAGGACGCGCCGCTCGCTTCGCGTTTGTGCTCAGGAGCCTGCCTGGGCTTCGGATTGCTGGGACTCGTCGGGTTCGTGATCGCGTCAGTTATTGGCCTGGATGGATCCACGGTGGCCATGGTTGGGATCGCCATGGGGACGCCACTTCTGCTCTTAAGCAAAGGGGCGGTTCGCGCCGGCGTCGATGCAGATATCAACCGCGCGCTGCGTGGAATCAGCCGCGCAACTTCAAGGCCGGATCGTTGGGCCTTCATCTATTTTTTCTTCTACGCGGGCGTCGCGATTTTGATGTGGTTCATCTTCGCGCGCGCAGTTCTCGACAAACCTGACGGCATCTATACCGGAGTCCTTAACAACTACGGCGACTTGCCGTTTCACCTCAGCGTAATTACGCGGTTTGCGTTCGGCCAGAATTTTCCGCCGGAGGATCCTACCTATGCCTTCGCGCGCTTCACCTATCCCTTCATGACTGACTTTATCTCGGCGATGTTCGTTCGCTCCGGCACGAGTTTGCGCGACTCGATGTTCATCGAGAATTACTTCGTCGGCGTCGCGCTCGTGGGAGTCCTGCACCGATTTGGGCAAAGGCTCCTGCGAAATCGCACGGCAGCAATCCTGACACAAAGCAGACGGAGGTCTGTTCGAAGTTCTCAAAAACGTTCAGCACTCGTACACGATTCTTCCTGAAGTCGCAGATGCGTGGCGCTGGGGAAACTCGGTGACCACGCTGCTCGTTCCCCAACGCGGTTTTCTGCTCGGTATACCCCTGGCGGTGATCGTGTTTACGTTGTGGTGGGACTCGCTCGCCGGCGAGGAAGAAGGAAAAAGTAAAAAGGTAAGAGGCAAAAAGGACGCATTCACACAAAAGAAGCCCGGCGCGAAATTTCAACAAGGCCCGCCAACGTCATCACTTTTTCCTTTTTCCTTTTTCCTTTTTCCTTCCGCGAAGCGGATGCTCGCCGCCGGTGCGATCGCCGGTCTCATTCCGCTCGTCCACGCGCACACCTTTCTGGTAGTGATGGGGATGGGTGGCTGTCTGGCGTTAATCAACTGGCGCAAGTGGCGCGACTGGTCAGTATTTTTCATCGTCGCGATCTTAATAGCCGCGCCACAGTTGCTATGGTCAACGCATCACAGCGCCGTGAGCGCCATGAGTTTTCTCGGCTTTCAAGTTGGCTGGGACCACGGCACCGAAAATATTTTGTGGTTCTGGCTCAAGAACACCGGCTTGTCTATTCCGCTTTTGATCGCCGCGCTGATTTGGAAAAGCGACAACTATTTGATTTCGCGCCGGTTGCTGTTCTTTTACGTTCCATTCACGCTCTGCTTTATCGTTCCAAATCTGGTCAAGCTCGCGCCCTGGATTTGGGACAACGTGAAAGTGCTCTTCTACTGGTGGATCGCGTCGGCGCCACTGGTGGCTCTGCTGCTGGCGCGGCTGTGGGAAGGAAGATTTTGGAATCGAGTCCTGGCAGTGGCCTTTCTTATCGTTCTGACTCTGGCTGGAGCGCTTGATGTATTTGCACTCGTCTCAAGTCGCAGCGACTGGCAGGAATTCGATCGCGCGGGCGTCAACTTTGCCGAAGAAGTGAAAAAAGTGACGCCGCCGCGCGCGATGATCTTGCACGCGCCAATTCACAACACGCCAATTTTTCTGACGGGGCGGCGATCATTGATGGGCTATCCGGGTCATATCTGGACGCACGGCCTCGCGTATGGTGCGCGTGAGTCCGAGATCCGGCAGATCTACGCGGGCGCTCCAAATGCGCCGGACTTGCTCGCCAGGTACGGCGTCGATTATGTTGCTCTCGGTCCGCAGGAACGCACCGAAGTTAAGCCTAACGACGCTTTCTTTAGTCATTATCAAAAGGTTATCGAAACCGGTGGCTACAGCCTCTACAAAATCAAATAAAACGCAGAAGCGCGCGAAACCGTCGCCGGCCGGTGGGTCCCCAAAGTCTCCGGCCGAACCAGACGTCTCTCCGGATTTGTCTCAACGCAATTGGCTGATTGCTTCAATCACAATTTTGATTGTCGGCGCCATCTTGCGTCTTTACAATCTGGCGCTCGTTCCTTTGCACCATGATGAGGGCGTCAACGGAAATTTCCTGATCCCTCTGGTACGCAATGGCACTTATCAATACAACCCGGAAAACTATCACGGGCCGACACTTTATTACTTCGCGGCCATCATCCCCTGGATTACCCACTTACTGGGCGGCAAAAACTTTGGCGAAGCCTACGGTCTGACTACCTTCACGATCCGATTCGTTCCCGCCGCGTTTGGCGTGGGCACTATTGCGCTTGTTCTGCTGCTAAGAAAACGTCTGGGATCGATTGGCGCGTTATCGGCTGCTGGTCTAATCGCAATTTCTCCGGGTGCTGTCTATCTCTCCCGCTATTTCATTCACGAGAGCCTGTTTGTGTTTTTTACGCTGGGAATCGGGGTAGCAGTTTTGAGGTACTACGATACGGCGCAGGCGGTCTATCTGATCCTGGCCGCAATCTCTGCTGCCTTGATGGTAGCCACGAAAGAAACGTGGGTGATAAATGCCGGGGTCTTGCTAATAGCGATCGTGACAACTGCGTTATACGCGCGGTTCAATTATGGAAGACCGCGACAGTTCATTTTGGGATTTGCCGGCATGTTTACCGGAGCGTTATTCGCCTTCCTATTTCGGCCGGTCACCGATACTAGTCAACTCCCATTGAAGACCGTCTTAACCCGAGGGCTGAGTCCCGCCGGCCTGACCCCCGAAACAATTTCAGTAGCGCAAACTTCATTCGATCTGATCTTAATTGTGGCCATTATGGGAGCAGTCGGAGGTTTTCTGCTTGCCTCTCGGACGAATGATAAGAGCGGTGATGATGCTTCGATGCGGAACCCGTCCTCAGACAGAAATTTTGTTAATCGAGCTGGTGGTGCAATTGCGATGTTGACTCACTTCCTTGTTGCGCTCTCAGTTTTCATATTTCTCGGCGTGCTATTTTATTCATCCTTCTTCACCAATTATCCCAAGGGTGTTCATGATGCTTTCTCGTCGGTCACGCAATGGTCGGGACGGACGCATGAACACGCTCATATAGGTTCGCAATACATTGAATGGCTGCGCCAGGAAGAATTACCAATCCTGCTCGCAGGTATTGTGGGCGTATTGCTGTCAGTTTGGCGTTCCAATAATCGATTCGCACTCTACATGGCGCAGGTAGCATTTGGCTTACTGGCTGCTTATTCGTTAGTCGAATACAAAACGCCATGGATATGTCTTAACTTCATCGTGCCTCTGGCAATCATGGGCGGTTACGCCTGTGATGTCGCTTACCGAAAGCTGAATGATTTTGAGCTGGCTCGTGGTTTTGCCTTACTGGCCACGATAATTGTTCTCGCCTGCGGATACCAAACGATCGCCCTCAATTTTTTTCACTACGACGACGACAAATACGCCTACGTCTATGCGCACACGCGCCGGGAAACACTGGCCATGCTCGATCAAATCGACCGCATCGCAAAGCGCAACGGGACCGGTTATGAAACCGGCATCACCATCGTCTCGCCCGATTATTGGCCCTTACCGTGGTATTTTCGCGATTACAAGCATGCGTTGTTCTATGGCCAGTTAGTACCGCCTCCCACTGAGCCAATAGTGATCGGCTCGGTCGCGCAAAAAGAGGAGCTCGCCTCAACATACGGAGGACAATACGAACTGATCAAATCCGGCTTCGCGGATGCTCCTGAGGGTAGTTATACTCTGCGGCCCGGTGTTGACTTGCTGCTCTACGTACGCCGGAATGTCGCACGTTGACACGCCGGGCGTCCGGTCCATGCTTCAATCGCGAATTGACGGAACTTGCGACTGAACAATAAACTTAAGCCGAAAAATGTCACAGGCGAAAAGAGCGAATCCATGAAGCGTTATCTACCGCTAATCATCATTGCTATTGTCCTGATTGCTGCTGTCGCATCAGCCGCGATTCTGTTGCGGAAAAAAACCGATGCTCAGCCAACCAACGTCTTGAGCACGACGGTCAAACCCGATGAAAATTCGCCGGCCGGCGTCAACGCGGCTTCACCTTCCGCGACTTCGGAAGTTTCTATTCCGAAACCAAACGTTAAGGTTAGTTCGCCGGTAGTGCTTGAAGAGTTCGGCGACTATCAATGCCCGCCCTGCGGCACGCTCTATCCGGAACTAAAAAAGATCGAAGCTGAATATGGGGATCAGTTGCGAATTGTCTTCCACCATTTTCCGCTGACGA
>WNGQ01006415.1_pt1 | contig 23754 bp, 23 predicted proteins | sample 5407661 | NCBI WGS metagenome assembly WNGQ01 (sample SAMN13153382, study PRJNA577476) | soil metagenome | isolation source: 60 cm soil or saprolite under Garry oak tree replicate 2 | place: USA:California | collected 2016-06-15 | reverse complement strand
TCGCCGTAACTCTTTAAGAGAACCTGAATACACATTAAGTCCCGCTTGATGGACCGAATTTTGCCAGCGTCAAATTGGCCGTTGCCGCGCTTGACCTCATATGCCCGCATGGTCTTGTCTGCCTCATCAAACGCCATAATGTCGATTTGCAGGGGGCGTACTCGGTCGCCATAGGGTAATGAACTTTCTCGGCAAGAGTTCTCGTTCCCTGTCCCAATTAAAGAGGCAATGAGGGCATCGGCGGCTGGGGATACCCCAAAGCTATCCTCTTTCCACACACGATGTCGATTGCTGTCCCGCAAACCTTCGCAAAGCGCGGTCTCAAGGATGCGGCCATGCCGCTTGTATGCTGAACTGACGATGCTGGTAGCGCGAGAGTACTTTACGCCCGCGACGGGGTCTTCAGTAAACTGCGTTCGGGCCAGTGCCGCGATTGTCTCATCAACAACGGGCACAACACGTTCCATGAAGTCTGGCAACTTACACCCCACCCAAGGGCACCCCACAGCACTTGGATCGTGGCACAGTGAAATACTACTGTCGAATCCGGTACGGCTATATCGTCCGTCGGGGCGGGTAAATGGACTACCGAGAACTGGAGCGATGAAATGAGACACAGCGCACTGCGTCCACGACCGAGGGGAATTCAAAGGCGGACTCGGTGACTTCCGCCACGAATCTCATGAAAATCCTGGAACCGAATTGGCGAAACTGCCCGCCATTCAAGCCATTCCTTGGCATCTCGCATCATGCCCGAACCAGGATGACCCGACCGGCCCAGTTCGACGGGCCGACATGCCGGTCCTAAGTTAAGTCCAGAACAGACCGCTGTCCCGCCCGGTAGACAAGGACGACCACGACCAAGAAGACCGCCAAACGCGCGTTGGCTACGAAGCGCAAGACCGCGGCCAAGAGCACTACACGGCGCACACGCACCGCCCGCCGGAAGAAGTCCGCGATGGCCAAGAAGCCGGCACGCGGCAGGGCGGGCGCGAACAAGGCCAAGCGGGCGGCTCCCAGGCGCACCGCAGCGCGCAAGCCGACAGCCGCAACCCCGCCTACCGCACCGACCCTGTGAGCCCGGCCCCAGCCGAAACCCAACTGGCCCAGGAGTAGAACCTGTTTGGCGGGCTTCCCCTAGCGCCGCCCGACTGGGTGATGGCGGCCAGGGCGGACGGTTGACGGCGAGGTTGCGGTCGGCGATCCCTGGCAACTCACCGACCAATCGTTTCCAATCTGATCTGCCCTTAATGGGGGTTTTTTCATTCATGGCCTGACGGCGCATCTCAGCGAACTGAGAGCCGTGCCGGGATGTCGGCGCCGCAGAGCTGAACAGGCGCAAGGTATCAGCGGTGAACGGTGGCCCATGGGAAGCGGCCTCGGCCATTTCCGCTACGAACCTGATGAAAATCCTAGAACCCAATTGGCTGGATTGCCGACCATGGAGACCGTTCGTAGGCGCCCCGTCTCGGTTCGGTTTGGGTGGAAACGTTTCAATATGCCGCGTGGAAACTCGGAATCCACGGGGTAAGAGAATCGAGCGGGCCGCGTGTGAGGGCATGGCCCCAGAGGCGGTTCGCCAATTGTGATCAAAACTACTTTGCCGTAATCGTGCCGTACAGTTGAGCTGAGAGGCAGCTTTCGTTTAGTATTCAAATACTTAGCATTATGAATTGCCACATGAGTCATGCGCAAAAGGACCGGCGCGATGCGAAGCGGGCGGTGCTTATCGCAGGGCCGACCGCGAGCGGCAAGTCGGGGCTGGCGCTCGCCTTGGCCGAAGCGCTCGGCGGCGTGATCGTCAATGCGGATTCCATGCAGGTCTATCGCGACCTGAGAATCCTGACCGCACGGCCGAGCGCCGAAGCGGAGGCCCGCGTTCCGCACCGGCTCTACGGCCACGTCGATGCCGCCGAGACCTATTCGGTGGGGCGCTGGCTGCGAGACGTGGAGCCGGTGCTGGCCGAAGCTTTTCGCGCCGGGCGGCTGCCGATCCTGGTCGGCGGCACCGGGCTCTATTTCAAGGCCCTCACAACAGGACTCGCCGCGATCCCGCCGGTCCCGGCCGCGCTCCGCGCCGGCTTGCGCGCGCGGCTCGCCGCCGAGGGGGCGCCGGCGCTGCACGCGGAGCTCGGCGAATGCGACCCGGAAAGCGCGGCAAAAATCCGCTCGCAAGACGGGGTGCGGATTGCCCGCGCGCTCGAAATATTTCGGGCGACCGGCCGGACGCTTTCGGACTGGCATCGTGCCAGCATGCCGGCGCTGCTCGATTTGGCCGCGACGGTTAACGTTTTCCTAAATCCCGATCGCACCGAGCTCTATCGCCGCATCGATGCGCGCTTCGACGCCATGATCGCGGCGGGTGCGCTCGAGGAGGCGCGCGCGCTCGATGCCCGCGGGCTCGACCCGCTTTCTCCCGCCCTGAAGGCCCACGGCGTGCCCTGGCTGCGCCAAGTGCTGGCCGGGAGGCTCACGCTCGCAGCCGCCGCGATCGAAGCCAAGCAGGACACGCGGCGCTATGCCAAGCGGCAGTTCACCTGGTTTCGCCACCAGCTGCCGGGCTTGCCGTGGATCGCTGACGATCGGGCGCGAGAGCACGTCTTGCAGGCGTTCGAGCCGGTTCGCGCTTGACCTTTGGGGGTGCCGCGACTATAAGGCGCGCAACAAACGCCGGAGAGGCACGACCGTGCACAATTTTGTTGTTCTCGTAATTGGCAGGCGCACCGCCGTGGATGGATGACCCATCCGCGATACGTGGCGGTGCGCGACAGGGGCTCTTGAGCCCCTTTTTTATTTTGCCAAGTCTGGTCAAGTCGGAGCGTTCAGGAAGCGGAGCGGAACATGGCAGAACAAATGACCGGCGCCCAAATGGTGATCCAAGCGCTCGCCGATCAGGGAGTGGAGCACGTCTTCGGCTACCCGGGCGGAGCAGTACTGCCGATCTACGACGAGCTGTTCCATCAGGACAAGCTTCGCCACATCCTGGTCCGCCACGAGCAGGGCGCGGTCCATGCCGCGGAAGGCTATGCGCGCTCGACCGGCAAGGTCGGCTGCGTGCTGGTCACCTCGGGCCCGGGCGCGACCAATGCGGTGACCGGGCTTACCGACGCGTTGATGGATTCGACGCCGCTCGTCTGCATCACCGGGCAGGTGCCCACGCATCTGATCGGCAACGACGCCTTCCAGGAATGCGACACGGTCGGCATCACTCGGCCGTGCACCAAGCACAATTATCTGGTCAAGAACGTCGACGATCTCGCGCGCGTGCTGCACGAAGCGTTTTATGTCGCTGCGAACGGCCGGCCGGGCCCAGTGGTGGTCGACGTCCCCAAGGACGTGCAATTCGCCAAGGGCTTCTACTCCGGGCCGCGAAACGTGCAGCACAAGACCTACCGGCCGAAGCTCAAGGGCGATCTCGAAAAAATCAAAGCCGCGGTCGCGCTGATGGCCGGCGCGAAACGCCCGGTGATCTATTCGGGCGGCGGCGTCATCAACTCCGGCAACGAGGCCTGCCATCTCCTGCGCGAGCTCGTCAAGCTCACCGGGTTTCCCATCACCTCGACCCTGATGGGGCTCGGCGCGTTTCCGGCCGCAAATCCGCAGTGGCTCGGCATGCTCGGCATGCACGGCACCTACGAGGCCAATATGGCGATGCACGATTGCGACGTCATGGTGTGCATCGGCGCGCGGTTCGACGATCGCATCACCGGCCGCGTCGATGCGTTCTCGCCCGGCTCCAAGCGCATCCACGTCGACATCGACGCCTCCTCGATCAACAAGAACATCAAAGCCGACATCGGCATCGTCGGCGATTGCGGGCACGTGCTCGAGGATATGATCCGGCTGTGGCGCTCGTCCTCGGTCGCAACCGACAAGGCGGCGCTCGGCGAATGGTGGCAGCAGATCGACAAATGGCGTGGACGCAAGAGCCTCGCCTATCGCAACTCGAACGAGATCATCAAGCCGCAATACGCGATCGAGCGGCTCTACGCGCTCACGCGCGATCGCGACGTCTACATCACCACCGAAGTCGGCCAGCACCAGATGTGGGCGGCGCAGTTCTTCAAGTTCGAGGAGCCGCACCGCTGGATGACGTCCGGGGGGCTCGGCACCATGGGGTACGGCCTGCCGGCGGCGGTCGGCGTGCAGCTCGCGCATCCGAACTCGCTCGTCATCGACATCGCCGGCGAAGCCTCGGTGCTGATGACCATGCAGGAGATGTCGACCGCGGTGCAGTACCGGCTGCCGATCAAGATCTTCATCATCAACAACCAGTACATGGGCATGGTGCGGCAGTGGCAGGAGCTGCTCCACGGCGGGCGCTATTCGGAGAGCTACACCGAGGCGCTGCCGGATTTCGTCAAGCTCGCGGAGGCTTATCATTGCGTCGGCATCCGCTGCTCGAAGCCGGCGGAGCTCGATGCCGCGATCCGGGAAATGCTGAAGGTCGACCGCCCGGTGATCTTCGACTGCGTGGTCGATCCGGCCGAGAATTGCTTCCCGATGATCCCGGCCGGCCGCGCGCACAACGAGATGCTGCTCGGCGACGCCGCGCAGGACCTCGAGGACGCGATCACCGAGGAAGGCAAGGTGATGGTGTGATGCCATGCTGATGAAAAATCCCGCTACCGAACGCCACACCCTCTCCGTCCTCGTCGACAACGAGCCCGGCGTGCTCGCCCGCGTCATCGGCCTGTTCTCGGGACGCGGCTACAACATCGATTCGCTGACGGTCTCGGAGACCGAGCACGAGAAGCATCTCTCCCGCATCACCATCGTGACCACCGGCACCCCGATGGTGATCGAGCAGATCAAGAACCAGCTGGAGCGGCTGGTGCCGATTCACCGCGTCATCGACGTGACGATCGGCGGCAAGTCGATCGAGCGCGAGCTCGCGATGGTCAAGGTGAGGGGCACCGGCGAGCGCCGGGTCGAGGCGCTGCGCCTGTCCGACGCATTCCGCGCCCGCGTGATCGACGCCACGACCGAGAGCTTCGTGTTCGAGCTCACGGGCAAAACCGACAAGATCGATCAATTCGTCGGGTTGATGCTGCCGCTCGGCCTGGTCGAGGTGTCGCGCACCGGCATCGTCGCCATCACTCGCGGGCCGGAAGGGATGTGACTCGACACTGCCGAGGGCTATCCGCCATACAGCTGTAACGGGATGAAGGGCCGGCGAACCTGGCATTCGCTCCATGAGGGAAGAAAACCATGCGTGTTTACTACGATCGCGACGCCGACTTGAACCTGATCAAGGGCAAGAAGGTCGCCATCATCGGCTACGGCAGCCAGGGCCATGCCCACGCGCTCAACCTGCGCGACTCCGGCGTGAAGGAAGTCACGGTGGCGCTGCGCAAGGGCTCGGCGTCGGCCAAGAAGGCGGAGAGCGCGCAGCTGCCCGTCAGGGAAGTCGCGGCAGCGGCGAAATGGGCCGACGTGATGATGATGCTCACCCCCGACGAGCTCCAGGCCGACATCTATCGCGACCATCTCGCCGCCAACATGAAGGACGGCGCGGCGCTGATGTTTGCCCACGGCCTCAACATCCATTTCAACCTGATCGAGCCGCGGCCCGACCTCGACGTGCTGATGATCGCGCCCAAAGGCCCCGGCCACACCGTGCGTTCGGAATACCAGCGCGGCGGCGGCGTGCCCTGCCTGATGGCGATCGAGCGCGACGCCTCCGGCAATGCCCACGATCTCGGGCTCTCCTACGGTGCGGCGATCGGCGGCGGGCGGGCCGGCATCATCGAGACCACGTTCCGCGAGGAATGCGAGACGGATCTGTTCGGCGAGCAGGTCGTGCTGTGCGGCGGGCTCGTCGAGCTGATCAAGGCCGGCTACGAGACGCTGGTCGAGGCCGGCTACGCGCCGGAGATGGCGTATTTCGAGTGCCTGCACGAGGTGAAGCTGATCGTCGACCTGATCTACGAGGGCGGCATCGCCACCATGAATTACTCGATCTCCAACACGGCCGAATACGGCGAATACGTCAGCGGGCCGCGGGTGATCAACGCGCAGACGCGCGCGGAGATGAAGCGCATCCTCGACGACATCCAGTCGGGCCGCTTCACCCGCAATTGGATGCTGGAGAACAAGGTCAACCAGACCTCGTTCAAGGCGATGCGCGCCAAGCTCGCCCAGCATCCGATCGAGCAGATCGGCGAGAAGCTGCGCGCCATGATGCCGTGGATCAAGGCCAAGGCGCTGGTGGACAAGAGCCGGAATTGATCGGACGGGGCGCGTCCCGCGCGCAGTCGGCTTTGCAAGGCGGAAAGCGGGCGGCTAGCCTGAGGAGCATGGTCCAGCCAGCGAGCGCGACAGCAAGCGCCGATCCGCGCATGAACGGTTCCGCCGTCGCGCTCGATGCCGTCACCATCAGTTTCCGGTTCGCCGACGGCAGCACCTATACGGCGGTCGAACGGGCGACGCTGGCGGTCGCCGACGGCGAGTTCGTCTCGATCGTGGGGCCGACCGGCTGCGGCAAGACGACGCTGCTCAACGTGGCGGCGGGCCTGCTCGCCCCCTCGGCCGGACGCACCACCATCTTCGGCACGCCGCTCTCATCGCTCAACGAGCGCGCTGGCTATCTGTTTCAGGCGGAAGCCCTGTTCCCGTGGAAGACCGCGATCGAGAACGTCGCGATCGGGCTCGAGGTCGCTGGCGTGCCGGCGCGCGAGGCGCGCAGCCGTGCCGAGAGCTGGCTCACCCGCGTCGGACTCCAGGGCTTTGCTTCCCGCTATCCCCACATGCTCTCCGGCGGCCAGCGCAAGCGCGTCGGTCTCGCCCAGGTGCTGATTCGCGATCCGAAAATCCTGCTGATGGACGAGCCGTTCGGCCCGCTCGACGCCCAGACTCGGCAGATCATGGGCAACCTGTTGCTCGACCTGTGGAACGCCGATCGCAAGGCGGTGCTGTTCGTCACCCACGATCTCGAGGAGGCGATCGCGCTGTCCGATCGCGTCGTCATCATGTCGGCGGGCCCGGCCGCGCGAATTCTCGGCGAGTGGCGCGTCGCGCTGTCCCGCCCGCGCGACATCGCCGAAGTCAAGCTCGAGCCGGCCTTCCACGCGCTCCACCGCGAAATCTGGCACGTGCTCAAGACCGAAGTGCTCAAAGGCTACGCCCAGACCGGGGGAGGCTAAGCTTGGTGCAGTCGCGCGCTAATCTGATGGTGCTGCAGGTCCTGGTCGCGGTTCTGGCGATCGGGCTGTGGCACGTGCTCACCGCGACCAACGTGTTGCCGCCGTTCTTTTTCTCCACTCCGGTCGACGTGTTCTCGCGCGTCGTCAGATGGTTCGCCGAGGGAACGATCTGGCGGCACCTCTGGGTGACGCTCGTCGAATCCGTGCTCGCGTTCGTGCTCGGATCGGCGGCGGGCGCGCTCGTCGGCTTCTGGTTCGCGCGCAAGCCGTTCCTCGCCGCCGTGCTCGATCCCTATGTGAAGATGATCAACGCGCTGCCGCGCGTGGTGTTGGCGCCGATCTTCGCGCTGTGGCTCGGGCTCGGCATCTGGTCGAAGGTGGCGCTCGGCGTCACCCTGGTGTTCTTTGTGGTGTTCTTCAACGTCTACCAGGGCGTCAAGGAAGTCAGCCACACGGTGCTCGCCAACGCGCGCATGCTCGGCATGAGCGAACGCCAGCTAATGCGGCATGTTTATTGGCCCTCGGCGTTGTCCTGGATGTTCTCCTCGCTGCACACTTCGGTGGGATTCGCGGTGGTCGGTGCCGTCGTCGGCGAATACCTCGGCTCGGCCGCCGGTCTCGGCTATCTGATCCAGCAAGCCGAAGGCGTGTTCGACGTGGCAGGAGTCTTCGCCGGCATGTTCGTGCTGGCCGTGTTCGTGCTGGCGATCGACGGGCTCGTCAGCGCGGTCGAGCGACGGTTGCTGGTATGGCGGCCGCTTGCCGCGGAGACCCGGGCCTAGCGGGCTTGCGCATGCAGGCTGCCGCGGCCATGTTTGGCCGCAATGGGCCGGTCGCCCGAAAAATCGGGAGGAAGCGGCAATGAAAAGCATGAGATTGGCGCTGGCCGCGCTCGCGTTCGGACTTCTCGCGTCACACCCGGCGCACGCCCAGGCGATCGAGAAGCCGGACGTCACGCTGGCGGTCGGCGGCAAGAGTGGGCTCTATTATCTGCCGCTGACGATCACCGAGCGGCTCGGCTATTTCAAGGAACAGGGCCTCGACGTCAGCATCAACGATTTCGCCGGCGGCGCGAAGTCGTTGCAGGCGCTGCTCGGCGGCTCGGTCGACGTCGTCACCGGCGCCTATGAGCACACCGTGCGCATGCAGGCCCGCGGCCGGGACATCAAAGCCGTGCTCGAGCTCGGCCGGTTTCCCGGATTCGTGCTCGGGGTCCGCAAGGAAAAAGCCGCAAGCGTTAAATCGTTCAAGGACCTCAAGGGCTTCAAGATCGGCGTCTCGGCGCCCGGCTCCGCCACGCATTTCTTCGTCAATGCCTTGATCGGCAAGGACGGGCTCAAGCCCGAAGACGTGTCGATCATCAGCGTCGGGTCCGGTGCGACCGCGGTGGCCGCGATCAAGCGCGGCGAGATCGACGCGATCTCGAACGTCGATCCGGCGGTCTCCAAGCTCGAGCAGGACGGCGACATATCGGTGCTGGCCGACACTCGCACCGAGGAAGGCAACATGAAGCTGTTCGGCGGCACCAATCCGGCCGCCGTGCTCTATCTCAAGGCGGATTTCGCCGAAAAATATCCGAATACGACCCAGCGCCTCGTCAACGCGTTGTACAAGGGACTGCAGTGGCTCAAGGCGGCGAGCCTGGAGGACATCGTGAAGACGATGCCGGACGAATATTATCTCGGCGATCGGGCGCTCTACGAGCGTGCGGTCAAGGCTTCGATCGAGATGTATTCCAAGACCGGCATCATCACCGAGAAGGGCATGCAGAACGCCTATCAGCTGCTGGCGCAATTCGATCCGGAGCTCAAGGGCGCCAAGGTCGATCTCAACAGAACCTTCGACGACCGCTTCGTGCGCAAAGCGGCGGCCGGGATGTAGCTGCAAGATCTTGGACGTTTGCGGCTCCATCTCGGCGCGCGCCTCGGGACGACGGAAAGATAATCACAAGGAGGATCTCATGGCCGGGAAACGATCTTGGACGAGAGGGTTGCTCGGAACGCTGCTCGCGGCGCTCGGCGTGCTCGCGCTGCTGACCGGGCCGGTTGCGGCGAAAGAGGGTCTGAAACACGTCAGCATCGCCGTCGGCGGCGGCGGCTGCCTGTGCTATCTGCCGACGATGCTCGCGCATCAGATCGGCGAATACGAGAAGGCCGGACTCGAGGTCGAGCTCATCAATTTCAAGGGCGGCTCGCAGGCGCTGACCGCGGTGCTCGGCGGCAGCGCCGACGTCGTGTCCGGCTATTACGACCATTGCGTCAATCTCGCCGCCAAGAACCAGCCGATGCAAGCGTTCGTGACCTACGACCGCTATCCGGGGCTGGTTCTGGTGGTCTCGCCCAAGCACGCGGAGGAGGTCCATTCCATCAAGGACCTCGCCGGCAAGAAGGTGGGGGTGAGTGCGCCCGGGTCCTCGACCGATTTCTTCCTGAAATATCTGCTGCACAAGAACGGCGTCGACCCCAATTCGGTCGCAGTGGTCGGGATCGGACTGGAGGCAACCGCCATCGCCGCGCAGGAGCAGGGCCTGGTCGACGCGGCGGTCATGCTCGATCCGGCGGTCACCTTGCTGCAGGGCAAGTACAAGAACGTGCAAATTCTCAGCGACACGCGCACGCAAAAGGATACGCTCGCGGTGTTCGGCGGCGAATATCCCGGCGGGGCGCTCTATACGCGCACCGGATGGATTTCTGGCCACGAGGCCGAGGTCCAGGCGCTCACCAACGCCATCGTCGCCACACTCAAGTGGATTCACTCGCACACGCCCGAGGAAATCATCGCGCAGATGCCGGTCGAGCTCGTCGGCCCCGACAAGGAGCTCTATCTCGCCGCGCTCAAGAACACGATGCCGATGTATTCGGAGAGCGGCAGCATGGATCCGAAGGGCGCCCAGGCGGTGCTCGACGTGTTCAGCCAGTCGGTCCCGGAGATCGCCAACGCCCACATCGACCTGGCGAAGACCTATACGAACAAATACGTCGAGCAGGCGAACGCGAAACTGGAGAATAAGTGACCGCGGCAAGGGGAGGGTATCTGCTGTCGCTGTTTGTGACTCAATTTTTAGAATTGCGCCCCGTGAAACACCTGTCAGTCGCGGGCCGCATTCCATGAATCTCCTCTCCATCAATTCGCACGTCGCCTGCGGTCACGTCGGCAACGCCGCCGCGGTGTTCGCGCTGCAGCGGCTCGGCTGCGAGGTCTGGCCGGTCCACACCGTGCTGTTCTCCAATCATCCCGGTCACGGAAGCTTTCGCGGCGAGATGGTGGAGGCGAGCGCCGTCCGGGAGCTGACGCGCGGCATCGAGGACCGCGGGCTATTCGCAAGATGCGACGGCGTGCTGTCCGGCTATGTCGGGAAAGCCAAAACCGGCGAGGCGATTCTCGAGACGGCCGCCAAGGTCAAGGCCGCCAACCCGGCGGCGCGCTATTGCTGCGATCCGGTGATCGGGGATGCCGGCCGCGGCGTCTATGTGCGCGCCGGAATCCCCGAGTTCCTGCGCGAGCGCGCGCTGCCGGCTGCCGATGTGCTGACACCCAATCAGTTCGAGCTCGAGCATCTCTCGGGCGGCGCCACGCCGACGCTCGCGGCCTTGCTCGCCGCGATCGACGCGCTCGCCGCGCGCGGCCCGCGTGTCATCCTGGTCACCTCGGTCGCGACCGAGGAGACCCCGAAAGACTGCATCGATCTCGTCGCTGCGGAGCGGGGCGGGCGGTTTCGTCTGCGCACGCCGCGTCTGCCCGTCGCGGTTCACGGCGCCGGCGACGCCATCGCGGCGCTGTTCTTCCTGCGTTGGTTCCGCGCGGGCTCAGCTGCCGAGGCGCTCTCGCGCGCCGCCTCCTCGATCTTCGGCGTGCTGCGAAGGACGGCCGAGGTCGGCGCGGACGAGATGCTGCTCATCGACGCGCAGGAGGAGCTGGTCAGGCCCAGCCGGATGTTTTTGGCTGAGCCAGTGTAGTCGCCGAACTACCCATCGCTGGCGCAATACCGCCGAGGGCAGCAGCCGTTCAGCACATCCGGGATACCGCGGCCGTATCCCGCCTTTGGCAGAGCGGGCAATCGGTTTCGTATGCGACGTCGGGAAGGCTCTCCAACCCGCCATCCACCTCGATTCCCGTCAGCACGGCGTGAGATGTCTCGGGACACTTGATCATGACCATCGCCATGGCGTCCTCCATCACCAAGTGGAGTTCTATAGGGCGTTCGGCTGAAGGCTTTGATCTGCGTCAACCTCGTGTAAGCTCGCGACCGGCTGGCCACGAAACGAGGTGATCGAGGCGGCGGCGGCTTGGCGCCCTGGGCCGGTGGACCCAATGATCGTGGCCCCGTCCGGCTCGTCGCTCCGCGGTTCGGCCATCTCTCCCAAGGCGAGTGGAGCACAGGAGTCAGCATGCGCCGGCGCTTCGCCACGCTCGACGTGTTCACCAGCAAGAAATTCGCCGGCAATCCGCTCGCGGTGGTGCTCGACGCGGAAGGCCTCGACGGCACGACCATGCAGGCCATCGCGCGCGAGTTCAATTTATCGGAGACCGTGTTCGTGCTGCCCGCCGCCGAGCGTTCGCACCGGGCGCGGGTGCGCATCTTCACGCCGGCGATGGAGCTTCCGTTCGCCGGGCATCCGACCATCGGCACCGCGGTGCTGCTCGGTCGCATGGATCGCAATGCGGCCTGCGAGATCGTCCTCGAGGAGGATGTCGGCAACGTGCGGTGCGTGGTCGAGCCGATCGGCGCAGATCGCGGCCGCGCCAGTTTCGACCTGCCGCGCCTCCCGCAGGAGACCGGGCCGGCCGCCGCCGGCAGCGAGCTTGCGGCGGCGCTGGGGATCGATGCGCGCGAGATCGGATTCGAGCGCTTCGTCCCGATGGGCTGGTCGGCGGGCGCGGACTACACCTTCGTGCCGGTGCGCGGCTTCGATGGGCTTCGAACATGCCGGCTCGATCCCGCGCATTGGCACGCGATCGACCGACACGGTCCGGGCGGCGCCTTCGTGTTCTGCCGCGAGACGGTCGAGCAGGGCAACACGTTCCACGCCCGCATGTTCGCGCCGAGCTTCGGCGTGCCAGAAGATCCGGCGACCGGCTCGGCCGCCGCCGCATTCGCCGGCGCTGCTCGCGCGTTGCGAGACGCATGCCGACGGCCGACACGAGTTCCGGATCGAGCAGGGCTACGAGATGGGGCGGCCGAGCCTGATCGAACTTTCGCTCTCGATCAAACAGCGAAAGCTCGTGTCGGCGGCGGTGGGCGGCGAAGCCATCATCGTCACGGAAGGCACGATCGAGGCTTGAACTTTCCTTGCAAAATCGCGTTCTTTCGTCTCATGGCCAATATCACGCTCCTTCCGGTCGAGCGGCTCGAGCTGCGGTTCGTCCCAAAACAATGGCCGTTCGCGACCGAGCGCCGGGCCGAGATCGATCGCTATTTTGCGCAAATGCGGCGCGGCAAGCCCGAATTGTGGAACGGCCGGGTTCTGGTGCTTCACGACTTTGCGGTCGCGGATGGCGTGTTCCGCGGCGCGTATCTGGAGACCGATTTCGCCAGCTTCCTGGCTTGGCGCGACTGGGGCTTTCCCGACAAGAGCGTGCGCAATTGCTTCGCGATGGGCGCGCTGCGCGCGGCCGACGGCGCCTTCGTGCTCGGCGTCATGGGCGGGCACACCGCCAATGCCGGAAAAGTATATTTCATCGGCGGCACGCCCGATCTCGACGACGTCGTCGGTGAACAGGTCGACCTCGAGCGCAGCGTGCTGCGCGAGCTTGCGGAGGAGACGGGACTGTCGCCGGATTCGGTCGATCCCGAACCCGGCTGGCGGGCGATTTTCGACAGCGGCCGCATCGCCATGGTGAAGGTGCTGCGCGCAGCCGAGCCGGCAGCCGCCTTGCGCCAAAAGATACTCGCCTTTCTCGCGCGCGAGCGAACACCGGAGCTCGCCGGCGTGCACATCGTGCGCAGTCCCGCCGATCTCGATCCGATGATGCCGGCTTTCGTTCCCAAGTTCTTCGACCACGTGTGGCAGACGGCGGACGATCGAGAACGGACGAACGAGAACCGATGAAGAGCGCGAAGCTCATCAAGCCGTTCCGCATCGACGAGCCGAAAAACTTTCGGCTCGCCGATCACGATCCGGCGGACACACGGGGGCTCGAGATCGACAAGCAGCAGGCGAAATCGATGCTCGCGGGAGACATCGAGCGGCTCGCCGACCTGCAGGAGATGCTTTACGCCCAGGCGCATTGGGCGGTGCTCGCGATCTTCCAGGCCATGGATGCCGGCGGCAAGGACAGCGCGATCAAGCACGTCATGACCGGCGTCAACCCGCAGGGCTGCGAGGTGCATGCGTTCAAAGCGCCGAGCGCCGAGGAGCTCGAACACGATTTTTTGCGGCCAGCCGCGGTGCGGCTGCCGCCGCGCGGCCGCATCGGCATCTTCAACCGCTCCTATTACGAGGAGGTGCTGGTGGTGCGCGTGCGACCCGAGCTGCTCGGGCGCCAGAAGCTGCCGCCTCAGGCGAAGCCGGACAAGATCTGGAAGCAGCGGTTCGAGGACATCGTCGCCTTCGAGCGTCACCTGGTGCGCAACGGCACGCTCGTCCTCAAATTCCACCTCCGCATCTCGAAACAGGAGCAGAAGCGCCGGTTCCTGCAGCGGCTCGACACCCCGGCCAAACGCTGGAAATTCTCGATGGACGATGTTGCCGACCGCAAGCTCTGGGACCGCTATATGGATGCCTACGAGGACATGGTCCTCAACACCAGCACGCCCGAGGCGCCATGGTACGTCGTGCCCGCGGACCACAAGTGGTTCGCGCGCCTCGTGGTCGCGGGCGCCATGGTCGAGGCGCTGGACCGACTCGACTTGCGGTTCCCCAAGGTCAGCCGGGTGCAGCTGAAAGAAATGCAGCGCCTCCGCAAGGCGCTGGAGGCGGAAAAAGACTGATTTTCCCGTATGCCCCCGACATGATTACCAATTTCTGAATTGACGTCGCTCGATTTCGAAGGTGTCGTTCAACAAAAAAAGAGGGATTAAAAGTAAGATTATATCCAAATTGAATGTGCGGTGTGAGGAAATCAGAATGTCTCCGACTTTCTATCCCGCGGCACGACATGCGTTTCCAGAGGTCTTGGACCTGCTGCGCCGCTTTAGGCGCGACCAGACCGGGAGTTACGCGATCATCACAGCTCTGACAATGCCCGCGCTCTTGGGATTGGTCGGCCTGGGATCCGAGGTGGGGCTGTGGTATTACAACCATCAACATCTGCAGAGCGCGGCTGATTCAGGGGCAATCAGTGCCGCAACGACTTATTCTATCCAGGGCAACTCTACCGGCTTGTTAACTCAGGCTCAGGCCGCAACTGCGACGTACGGCTTTGTTGCCGGAGCCAACAATGTCGTTGTGACGCTGCATCAGCCTCCGCTGTCCGGATCCTATACATCGACGACGAATGCCGTTGAAGTGATTGTCAGTCAGCCGCAGACTCGACTCTTCTCGAGCCTGTTTAGCTCAAGTCAACTCACGATTTCCGCACGCGCTGTCGCTGTTGGCAATGGAGGTCTCGGTTGCGTGCTCAGCCTGAATACGACAGCGAGTGGAGCCACGGTCATAAAAGGTACGTCTGCCGTCAATCTTAGCGGCTGCAGCCTGATGGACAATTCCAGCAATTCGTCCGCGCTCACGCTAAACGGCGGTGGCACGCTCTCCGCGCTCTCCGTAAACGTAGTGGGTAACGTATCGGAGACGTCGAATATCACTACGACACTGGGAATCAACACCGGAGCAACGCCCGCTTCCGATCCGTACGCGGATTCGTCATATCCGTCGTTTTCGGGATGCGACAAGCACAACTTTTCCTCAAAGAAGACGGAGACCATCAATCCGGGCGTATATTGTGGAGGCATGAGCCTGAACGCCGGTGCACATGTCACCTTGAATCCGGGAGTATATTACCTCGACCAAGGCAGCCTGAGCGTCAACGGCGGCGCTACATTAAGCGGGACCGGGGTTACGCTGGTATTTACATCCAGCACCGGAAATAATTATGCGACCGCGAGCGTCAACGGCGGCGCCACGATCAACCTGACTCCGCCTACGAATGGCGGCACCGCCGGCATTGTGTTCTTTGGTGACCGAAACATGCCCGTCGGTACGGGATTCTCATTCGAGTGTGGGGCTTCACAGGTGCTCGGCGGTGCGCTTTACCTGCCGAGGGGCGCGGTAAGCTTTGCCGGCGGAGCAGTCACTGCCACCGCCTGCACTCAGCTCGTGGCTGACACGATCACGTTTAGCGGCAATTCCAATTTTGCGATCAACTGTGCTGGCTACGGTACGAAGCCGATAGGTTCTCGTTTGGCGAAATTGGTCGAATAGACGCTCGGGAGACTCTCATGATGCGGCACGTATTCAGCAGTTGCCCCTCCAAGCGCCAAAATGCGGTCGCGGGATCGGCCGCAATTGAATTCGCCATCATTGCGCCGGTGCTGGTGCTTGCATTGATTTGTACTGCCGACCTGGGTCTCGGCATACACCGTAAAATGCAGGTGGAAAATGCCGCTCAAGCGGGGGTCGAATATGCCGTAGTCTACGGTTTCACCACGAGCTCGATTTCGAACGCCGTGTCGGCCGCCACCAGTTTCTCCGGAATTAGCTCGTCTCCAGCGCCGGTTCAGTTCTGCGGCTGTGCCTCCGCCACCGGAATTACCAACGCGAACTGTAGCTCAACATGTACCGGAGGTGTTGCTCCAGGTGTCTATGTGACTGTATCGGCACAGGGCACTTACAGGACGATCTTGAGCTATCCTATTATCCCCGACAGCTTCACGTTCTCCTCGCAGTCGACCGCGAGAATCCAATGAGCTTTCTGCGGTTCTGCAAGGGCGAAACGGGTACGGCGGCGGTCGAATTTGGCCTGACCGCGCCGGGGTATTTTGCGTTATTTGCGGGCATCATGTGTTGCGGGCTCCTGCTGTTGGACCCAACTGGCGCTCCAGCATGGCACCGAGAGGGCTGCTCGATGTGCCAGCATCAACTCAACCGTATGTGGGAGCGTAGCCGCAATCCAAAGCTACGCCGCCCAGCAGGCGTTGGGACTCAATCCCCCGAGTTCGACCTTCTCGGTTACGACGGCATCGTGCGGGAGCAGAGTCACCGCAAGCTATACGTTTGCCTTTTTGACAAGCTATTTCGGCTTGCCCACCCTAACGCTGGGCGCGGAGTCTTGCTTCCCTAAATGATCAGCAGGGATCGTGGCTCGAAGGTTGCGACGCGCGGCTCATTACCGGCAGCGGATCTGCCAAGGACTTGGGTTGCCGTTCGAGACGAAGTTCCCGTCCTTGATCGAGTATTCGCCGTTGACGATCCGGTTGGACATGGACCGGATGCGGCCGTCGCCGGCCTTGAAGAAGGAGATGTCCCTGATTTGGGATATGCTCGTATAATCTATTCGCACCTCGAGCAAACCATTCGCGGTGATCCGGGCCGAGAGAATCCTGCTGGAATCCCGCGCGTCGCCGAACTCGCGCTCGTGAAACGCTCCGCCCTGCTTTGCTACGTAGGATAGGTAACCATTCGACCGACTGGGAGGCTGGCTGCAATCCAGTGCCCAAGTGCCGAGCATGCCCCACCGGCCAAGCGTGTCGGTCACCGTCTGAGCGATCGCAAGCTCGGACGAAGCAAGGAGGCCGACAAGCACAACGAGGACGCGGGCCAAAATCGCTGCACGCATCATCTTCGGGCACCCCGCACGAAAAGAATATTTACCCGATAATCGAGCTTGCAGATATCGCGTAGCAGCTCCGCCCGCGAGCTTCAAGCTGCAGCAACGCCGCTAACCTGGCGACCAATATGGCCGCGCCGATCACGTCGCCGGCCGTTTTCGGTCTTGCGGATCTCTGGACACGGGTGAGGGATCGTCGTTCCCGGCGTGCGTCGCTAGTCGCGCCCTTGGGCGTCCAGCTCGGCGGCCTTGTCGAGGAAGGCTTGCGCGATGGCCCGAAGCTCACGGGCGATTTCGGGGTCTTGGATGTTATCTGCCAATCGGAAGCATCGTTTGGCCTGTTCTCTGAGGAAGGCTTGGTAGGGCTGCATGGCGCTCTCCCCTTTTTGAACACCACCATGCGCTTTTTCCTTGTCGCGGCATTGATTTAGGTCGAAGACAGACTCCCCACGATGCGGTAAAAGCGGCTTGTTCGATGCGACTGGAAGATTTTCTCAGCAAGCAGGCCGAACAGGTCCGCGCTCTCGCACGTAAAACGTCGGACCCCGAGCTGCGGGAGCAATTGGAGCAAATCGCCCGCGACTGCTTGGCCGAACTGGATGCCTTTAAGCGAGAGAAAGAAAATTCTTCGCTTTCCAACTGAGGCCCCGCCGGGCCCGGCTTGCGTCCCGGCCTCGTGTTCGGCTACAAGGGCGGGCCGGGAGCAACGCGGCCTTGCGTTCGCCCGCGATCCTGGCGGCGAGGGAGCCATGTCGGTGCGCTATGAGCATCGCGCGATGAAAGGGACGGCCGCACCGGCCGCCCCCGCGGCTGCCCTCATTCTCGGCCTCCTTCTGCTTATCAGCCCCTGAGGGCCGGCTGGGCGCGCGCGCCTGGGCACTCAGGGGCCTCGCAATGGACCCCGAGAGCGCCCCAATGGGCGCAAGCGAACAGAAGGAACTTTCTCCATGAGCACGCAACAGTCCGACAAGGACCGCGTCTTCATCTTCGATACCACCTTGCGCGACGGCGAGCAGTCGCCCGGCGCCACCATGACCCATGAAGAAAAGCTCGAAGTCGCCGAGCTGCTCGACGAGATGGGCGTGGACATCATCGAGGCCGGCTTCCCGATCGCCTCACCGGGGGATTTCGAAGCCGTGCACGAGATTGCCAAGCGCACCAGGCGCGCGGTCGTCTGCGGACTCTCCCGCGCCGGGCAGGCCGATATCGATCGCGCCGCCGAAGCGATCAAGCCGGCGAAACGCGGGCGCATCCACACCTTCATCTCGACCTCGCCGGTGCACATGAAATGGAAGCTCCAGCTCGAGCCCGAGAAGGTGTTCGAGCTGGTGGTCGCCTCGGTGACGCGGGCGCGCAATTACACCGACGACGTCGAATGGTCGCCCGAGGACGGCACTCGCACCGAGCATGATTTTCTGTGCCGCTGCGTCGAGGCGGCGATCAACGCCGGCGCCACCACCATCAATATCCCCGACACGGTGGGCTACACCGTGCCGGAGGAATATTACGCGCTGTTCAAGATGGTGCGCGAGCGCGTGCCGAACTCGGACAAGGCGCGGTTCTCCGTGCATTGCCACGACGACCTCGGCATGGCGGTGGCGAACTCGCTCGCGGGGATCCGCGCCGGAGCCCGGCAGATCGAATGCGCGGTCAACGGCATCGGCGAGCGCGCCGGCAACGCTTCGCTCGAGGAAGTCGTGATGGCCATGAAGGTGCGCAACGACGCGCTGCCGTTCCACACCGGCATCGACACCGCGATGCTGATGCGCGTCTCCAAGCTCGTCTCCGCCGTGACCTCGTTCCCGGTGCAGTACAACAAGGCGATCGTCGGCCGTAACGCCTTCGCCCACGAGTCCGGCATCCATCAGGACGGCATGCTCAAGCACACCCAGACCTACGAGATCATGCAGCCCGAGGACGTCGGCGTGAAGGAGACCTCGCTGGTGATGGGCAAGCATTCCGGCCGCCACGCCTTCGTGCACAAGCTCGAGGAGCTCGGCTACAAGCTCTCCGGCAATCAGCTCGAGGATGCATTCGCGCGGTTCAAGGCGCTCGCCGACCGCAAGAAGCACGTCTACGACGAGGACATCGAGGCGCTGGTGGACGAGGAGATCGCGACTGCCCAGGACCGCATCAAATTGGTGTCTCTGTCGGTCATGGCGGGTACCCGAGGGCCCCAGCGCGCCACCATGCGGCTCGACATCGAGGGGCGGCTTGTCGTCGAGGAGGCGGAGGGCAACGGGCCGGTCGACGCCACCTTCAACGCCATCAAGGCGCTGGTGCCGCACGAGGTGGTGCTGGAGCTTTATCAGGTGCACGCGGTCACCGAAGGCACGGACGCGCAGGCCGAAGTCTCGGTGCGGCTTTCGGAGAACGGCAAGACCGTGACCGCGAAGGGCGCCGATCCCGACACGCTGGTTGCCTCGGCGAAAGCCTATCTGGGCGCGCTCAACCGACTGATGATCAAGCGCCTGCGGACCAAGCCGCAGCCCATGACCGCGGGTGCCGAAGCAGAGGACATCCGGCGAGTGGAGAGGGGGCCTTAGGCCCCCTGCCGTCTCGGCCTCTCAGCCTGGACGAAATCACAATGCACCTCAGAGTCGGATTTGTTGTGGCTGCATTGTTCCTCTTGCTGGCACGTGTCCGCAATGGAGCCGGCCGCCTCCTTTCTCGTAAAATTGTTTATGGACGTGTGCATCCCGAACATGGGGCACCCAGAGAAGGTGCGGGCGTGGGCAGATCAACAGCACTTGCAAGCCGTAACGAATCCCACGGCTCTCGGTTTGTTCGTCGGTCCAGTCCCACGGCTCTCGGTTTGTTCGTCGGTCCAGGTTCCGGGGGAATCGCCTGGGCTGTTCCGAGTCCCATCGGCAACTTTGCTCTTTCGATCCGAGGTAGAACAGAGGGATGTGCGGTCTGGGCACGGACCGCTAATCCCCTCGATGTCGAGATGGCGTTCAAGAGAATTTTAGAGGGCGTGAAACGGCCGGGTCTGGAAGTAAGGACTGACAAGGACAACGTGGATCCAAGTCCGGCGGGCCAGGTACGATCAATCGTTTACAACGTACGACCTGTGGCCGCTCCGACTGGCTATGAATTTATCATGATAGCGGCAGAAAACCCCGGCGCCGCTTTTCAGGCCTCGATGCAGGTCCATCCTGCTCGAGCGGATTAGCTCGCAGCGGCCCGAGAAGCAATCGTGCTATGCGATGGTCGTGCCGTAACGTGAGACTTTACGTCTCCTCCCGGCCTCCTCGCGCTGCTTCACCGGCGCGAGGAGACCGCCTTGCGCTGCTTCCCAGGGCGTGAACTCATAGGCGAGCATCGATAGAAGCCCTGCGATGTCCGGTTTTGGGCTGATACCGGGCCTTTCGGCTGCCGCCGGGGAAGGTCGCATAAGTGCCAAAAACGGACTCAATGTGTAGCAAATGGCGGTGGTGACTCGATCACCTCGTCGGCTCGCACCAGTAGCGACGGCGGGATTGTGAGTCCCAGCGCCTTCGCAGTCCAGTTGTTGATCACCAACTCGAACCGCGTTGCCTGTTGCAGCGGCAACTCACTCGGCCGAGCGCCATTCAGGATTTTTGCCACCTGCTCAGCCGCCGTCGCGTAAATCTCGGATGCGGTCGCGCCGTAGGACATGAGACCGCCGGCATCTACGAAAAAACGGAACGCATTCATCATGGGCAAGTGGGCCTTGACGGCAAACTCGGCGAGCTGCTGAGGCCGAGGATAAGAGCTGAGAATAACGTCGGGATACACAAACAATGCGTCAGGATGCTCCTTCGCAATCATCGGGAGCTCTGGCAGCAGCTCTTCCGTGCCTCCCACCTGAGCCTGCTGCAATGTGATGCCGAGACGCGGTGCAGCCTCCTTGGTCAACTTCCACGCGTTGGGAGCAGCCAAAGGGTCATGAAGAAACATCACCCGCGAGGCCTTGGGAACCGCTTCGTGGAGCAGTTCGAGGCGCTTCGGGCTGAGCTCCGTTGTCATGCATGTAACACCTGTCAGATTTCCGCTGGGCCCCCCGGGCCCAGCGAGGCGTGTGACGTGCTCGAATGGGTCGCACGAGTAGACGACAAGCGGGGTAGTCTTCACGTTTTCAGCGACGATTCGCGACGCCCTCGTGCCCATGGTGAACAGTACATCGACCGGCGTTTGCGCGAGTTCAGTGGCTAAACCCGGCATCCGATCGTATCGGCAATCTGCGAATCGCTGCTCGATAATCAGGTTCTTCCCCTCGACGTAGCCGAGTTCCGCTAGGCGATCCCGAAAAATATCGAAATTGGGGCGCCGAGGACCGGGCCCGCAGACTTCCAGCCAGCCGACGCGCGATATTCCGGCAGCCCTTTGTTGCGCCTCAAGCGAAGTCGGTATGGCGAGCAGGCTTACGCCAAGAGCAAGAACCGTCACCCCGATCAACATACCTGTCTCATGTATCTTCATGGCATGGCTCCGGCCGTTTCTGTTCCAGTGCATTCCCGCCGCTCATGCCCGTCCCAAGGCTACCGGCAGGCGCAGCGTACACGGCGCGCCCGCGCATTGACATCGTGAGCGGAAAGTGCGTGCCGAAGGGCGAAAAAGATGGAGCCTTGACGCGAAGAAGGGGCCAAAAATTTTATTCCATCAGCCGTCATGGGTCACCGCGTCCGGCTACGCATCGAACCGGCCTGACGCGCCAGCAGCTATTGCGCCATCATCGCGAGCGGTCATCGGAGAGCGGCCGATATGTAATAGGCCGATTATCTTCGATTGCGTGTACGGTTTATCTCGTGTCTGTGGTCCGATTATCACCTCGGCGTTTGCGATTGCATTGAGTGCCTCAGGCCTGAGTATCTCAATCCTTGCCCTATCCAGCCGCACCCAGTTTCGTCGCTCCCAGCTGCGCAAGCATTTATTCGTAGTCTCCCGCGATCCACCCAGCATTTGCCCAATCTCTTTTTGGGTGACTATCTTATCGCCAGACCTGGATAGACCTTTTTCATCTAGCCAGAGTAGCGTCTTGGCCAGCCGTTTGGAAAAATCCAACAGCAGCGCCTCCTCCAACTTCGCGCTAATCCAACGGTACCTCGAACACACCAACTGTACGAGCGCCAGTGAGAATGTGGGTTCGCAGCCATCACATGTAACAAATCGTTCCTATCAATCACCATCAATTTGCAGTCAGCCTTTGCGATAGCATTGGCAGTGCGTGTTGAGCCGTCCAGCACGGCAATCTCACCGAAGCTATCTCCTCTATGAGCAATGGTGAAAACCGCCTCGCGACCCTCGGCAGATATGACGCAAATTTTCACCGCACCCTGCGCCACAAGATAGAATGACCTTCCCGGATCATCTCGCGAAAAGATCACCTCGTCCTGCCGGGCCAATTGCAACCTTGCTCGTGAACTGAGCCATTTCATCAGTGGGAGGGGGAGACGATCGAATGCTGAGTGTTCGCGAAGAACAGCGCAGCCATCAAACCCGGTATGGCTCATCGCTTGCCTCCACACACGATTGGCGGTCTGGCCAGCGTCGAACGATGCCCACAATCCTCCAGCCATACACAAGTTGGTGAAGGCGGCGCCGGATCGGATTGATTAATGGCCAGAAGGAACGCCCCCCGGCGATCGACTGGGGCCCGGCCGCGTAATGGCTCATCGAGGCGCCCACGATCGCTCTGCTTCGTCCCGTTCATCACGCCCAGTCGTCGCATTTTTCCTGTGCGACTCCAGCGAGCGGCAACGGCCGCCTCACCGAGAAGAGCAGCGAAACGACGCCGCTTCATCATTCGATGGCCCGGTCGCCGCAGCAGCAGTATGTGCGGCGAAGGCTCATACCTGAACTGCAATCAATGGGTTTTGACGATCTTGTACGAGCCCTTCTTATATCCGACGACTTGAACGATACCCTCGTAGTTGCTCTTCACCGGCACAGCAGTGATGACGAGTGAGGCTTGCAGGCCCTCAAATTTGCCTGTGCCGCCCGTTGGCTTACAATTGTTGGGGAAGCCAGGAAGAAAATCACATTGCTCAAAGATTTGGTCGCCATCATTGTCGGCATAGGTGCAAAAGCCGTGTTGTTCCATGGCTTTTGTAGATGTGTCGAAGGTCCGGGCAAACTGGCACCGGCCACCCATCTTGTCCAGCACCGGATTGCCAGCGTCGTTTGACGCCGCCATAGCCATGTTGAGCACCGTAAACTCTTTCCCCTCGCCGACAGGCATCGGTTTGGCGGGGGGAATTTGAGTGGCAGTAAATGTAATTGAGACAGGGCTTTCGGGTGGAAGGCTCTGGGCGCTCGCATTCGAGGTGACCGCAATAAGCGCAGCTGCGGAAAGACCAACAAATACGCGCCTGAACATCATCGTTACCTCCCCTCTCCGTCTGTGCCGAACTACCCGGCAGTTCGGCCATTGTGTACCGAGGTCATCAGTGGAGCGGGTGGTATTTTGGTATTAGCCCCAGTCGCTTGACATTTTGTCGCAGTGCAGTTCGGGCAGGCACTCGCTCTGGGCTGAGCGAACCAGCGGCTCGGCGACCATCCTGCCATTTGGGGAAGGCCGCGTGAGCGGGGAAGCAATCGATACGCGCACCCGCTTGATCCGCCGTGATGTGGGATGGCAAGTCGGAAAGGTGGTGCGGGTAATCGGGGAGACCCGTCACGGGCGAGGGTAGCGCCCTCAACGTCGCGCCAGCCATGATCGGAAAGGGTCGTATGAGCGTCGAGGCCGGGCAATGCCGGCTGAGCAAAAGGGCCCTGGTCCGTTATCCGCCCGCAGCCGCTACAGGTCGCCCGTAGGTATTGCCGAACCCTGGCATAGTCTGGAAACGGGAGCGGCCCCAGCTTAAGGACCAGGGCCGCCAAATCTTCCCTTCTAAACAGGTCCAGCGATGCGCCTTGGGGGTGCAATCCTGAGGGAAGA
>WNGQ01001674.1_pt1 | contig 23756 bp, 19 predicted proteins | sample 5407661 | NCBI WGS metagenome assembly WNGQ01 (sample SAMN13153382, study PRJNA577476) | soil metagenome | isolation source: 60 cm soil or saprolite under Garry oak tree replicate 2 | place: USA:California | collected 2016-06-15 | reverse complement strand
GGCAGCCCGACCGGCGAGGGATACATGCCGCTGCGGAAATAGGTGTCGATGAAATTGACGCCGCTGGCGTGGTTTTTGATCTTGATCTGGCCGGGACCCGGCGCCGCCACTGACACGTCCTCGTAGGTCAGCACGTCCGGACCGCCCGTCTTGTGTACTCGCACCGCTGCGACCATTGCTGTCACTCCCTGCTCGACTTGCACGCGCCGCGAACCGGCCCGGCGGCGGCAATGTCTCTCAGCGGAGCCTGTGGATCAAGCCGTCAGGTGCGCGGCGGACGCCGCCGGTTGCGCTTTGCCATGACATTGAATGCCTCGACCGCGCCGGCAAACGCCATGGCGAAATAGATATATCCGCGCGGAATATGGAACTCGAAACCATCGGCCACCAGCGCAACCCCGATCAGCACAAGAAAGGCGAGCGCCAGCATCTTGGTGGTAGGATGCTCCGCGATAAACGCGCCGACCGGCGCGGCCGCCGCATACATCACGATCATGGCGATGACCACGGCGGCGATCATCACCTCCAGGTGCTCGGCCATCCCGATCGCCGTGATGATTGAATCGAGCGAGAATACCAGATCGACGGCAACGAGCTGAACCACGATCCAAGCAAATGCTTGCTTGCTCGAGGCCACCTCGGCGCCGCTTTCGCGCGCCTCCACCTCGCTGTGGATTTCATACGTCGCCTTGGCGATGAGGAACAGGCCGCCGCCGATCAGGATGATGTCGCGCCAGGATACTCCCATGCGGAAAACGGTAAACAGCGGCGCGGTGAGGCCCATCAGCCAAGTGAGCCCGGCGAGCATGATCACGCGGAAGATGAATGCCAGCGACAGACCCACTTGGCGGGCGCGGCGTGCCTTGTCCGCCTCAAGCCGTGCGGTCAAGACCGAGATGAACACGAGGTTGTCAATTCCGAGGACGATCTCGAGCGCGGTCAGCGTGACGAGCGCGGCCCACGCATTTGGGTCGGTCAGCAGCGATAGCACGTTCATTCAGCGTTTCTCGGTCAGCCCGACGCCGAGGAAATATAGGGCGATCGCCACCAGGCCGCCTGCGACCCAGGGTCCCGGGGCGAGATCGCGCAGCACGGCGACCAGCGCGAGCAGGGACCACAAGATCAAAGCGGCGATGTTCAGAGCCCGCAGCCGCGCAACTCGCAAGGGGTGCAGGAATTTGAACGGCACGAAGGTCAGCGCCGCGAGCGCGACGACGATGGCGGCGGCGAGCGATGGCATGGGCTTGAGCAGGAAAAGATAGAACGCCGCCGCGTTCCAGAGCGCCGGAAAACCGCGAAAGAAGTTGTCCGTGGTCTTCATCTCCCGGTCGGCGAAATAGAGCGCGCCCGTGACGACGATAACGATGCCCGCCGGCATCGCCAACGCTTGTGGCAATAGCCCGCCGGCGGCAATCGCGTAGGCCGGAACGAACACATAGGTGACGAAATCAACGACGAGATCGAGCACATCGCCCGACCAGCGCGGGAGCACCTCCGCAACCTTGAGCCAACGTGCAATGGTGCCGTCGACCCCGTCGACGATAAGCGCAATGCCGAGGCACAGAAACATCGCCGCCCATTGACCGCGCACCGCGTAGACCAGCGCGGCGAGCGCGAGCGCCGCGCCTGCGGCGGTGAAAACGTGCACCGCGAACGCGCGGGCGCGGATGAACATGCCATCCTCGATCGTCACGCGCGGGTCTTGACCCGCGCAACCATCATACGTTCTTGCTATCCGTTGTCATGCCCCGCCAACGGGCTGCGAGCACGGACCGTCCGCCCTGACTTTGGCGGGAGATGCTGCGGGGATGACGACGATTGGCGGGTGGGCGGCGACATGGACCATTTGACGTCGGAAGTGGCGATCGTCGGCGCCGGCCCGGCCGGCCTGACCGCGGCGATCGCGCTCGCGTCGGCCGGCGTCGAAACTGCGCTGGTCGCCAGACTACCGACTGCGTCAGATGCGCGCACCAGCGCCTTGCTCGAAGGGTCGGTCAAGGCGCTCGACGCGCTGGGTGTGTGGCAGCGCTGCCGGGAGCATGCCGCGCCCCTGCGGGTGATGCGTATTATCGACGACACGCCGCGGCTGATGCGGGCCCCCGAGGTTTGCTTTGTCGCGAGCGAGATTCAGCTCGACGCTTTTGGTTACAACATCGAGAATCGGTTTCTCGTCGCCGCGCTCGAAGCGCGTGCCCGCGAACTTGCTGCGCTTACGCGCATCGAAGACGAAGCCGTCGCGGTCGAGATCGCCGATGAGCAAGTGACGGTCCGCTGCAGCGGTGGCGCCGCGCTGTCGGCGCGTTTGGCAGTCGGCGCCGAGGGACGGCGCTCGTTGTGTCGGACCGCCGCCGGCATCGACATGCGTGGCCGCAGCTACGCGCAGACTGCAATTGCATTCAACCTCGGTCATAGCCGCCCCCACCACGACACGTCGACCGAATTCCACACCGAGGCTGGTCCGTTCACGCTGGTGCCGCTGCCGCGACGACGTTCGAGCCTGGTCTTCGTGGTCGATCCGGCCGAGGTCGCCAAGCTCTCGATGCTCTCCGACGCGCAGATGGCGGCCGAGGTCGAGCGCCGCTCGCATTCGATCCTGGGCAAGATCGAAGTCGAGGCGCCGCGCGGCGTTTTCCCGCTAACGGTCGAGACCGCCGCCCGTTTCGGCGCCGGGCGGGTGGCGCTCATCGGGGAAGCCGCGCACGTCATTGCGCCGATCGGCGCGCAGGGTCTCAATCTCGGTCTGCGCGACGCTGCGACCATCGGCGAACTCGTCGTCGCCGCCCATCGGGACGGGCACGATGTCGGGGAGTTGACCGACCGCTACGATCGCATGCGCCGCGCCGACGCGACGAGCCGCATGCTGGCGGTTGATCTCCTCAACCGCAGCCTGCTCTCGGATTTCCTGCCACTGCAGAGCGCGCGCGCGGCCGGCTTGTTTCTGATGGACCGTATCGGTCCGCTGCGTCGGGCGATCATGCGCGAGGGTGTCTCGCCGTGGGCCTCCCAGCCGCGGCTCATGCGCGGAGAGGCACTGTAGGGCTACAATCTCTGCGCGGGCTCGATCCCGAACAGCGCTTGCCCTGCCGACTCGAAATTCGACAGATGCGCCTGCCCCTGCGCCAGCAAAGTGTGCAGATCGCGGAACCGGCGCTCGAAAGCACTGCCTTCGAAAATCGCGGTAGTGCCGGCGGCGCGGTAGGCGAAATCGACCACCTTGCGGGCCGCTTCCATCGCGCCGGTGATGGCGACGCGCAGGCGCGCACGCTGCTCGAGCGAAAGAGCGCCGGCCGCCGCGGACGTTGCCCAAATCTCGCGCAGCATCTGCAGGAGAAATGCTCGCGCTGATCCCAGCTGTCCGCACGCCCGCGCGACGCGCGATTGGATCACCGCGTTGTCGCGCAGCACGGCGGTCGAGCCCAGGCCCCCGCCGGAGGTCTTGGTCTGCGCGAGCTGCATGAAGGCAGCAAGGCACGAACCAGCGATGCCGAGTGCCACGCCGGAAAAGCCCACGCCATAGAGGGTGAGCAGCGGAATGTTGTAGAGCGGCCCGCTCTCGCGGCGGTCGGGGACAGAGTCGCGCCAGGTGGTGTATTCCTCCCGCACGAACAAATCGACGACCTCGTAGTCGTTGCTGGCCGTGCCGCGCAGGCCCATGACGTGCCAGGTGTCCGTGATGTTCGCCTGCTCGCGGCGGAACAGCATGGTGCGGTTGACCGGATTGCCGCTTGCATCTCGGCGCGGCTTATCGGCGGTTTCAAAAACCGTCGAATGCCCGCCCATCCAGGTGGCATTGGCGCTGCCGCTCGCAAATCGCCATTTGCCGGTGACGCGGTAGCCGCCGTCGACGATAATGGCCTTGGCAACACCCGCGGGCGGCCCCCACGCGACCAGCGCGTCGGGTGCCCCAAAGACCTCGCGTGCAATTTTCCGGTCGAGAAATCCGGCCGCGTGCGAGCTCGCAACTGCCTGTGCAAGACACCAGGCCGGACTCGCATCGGCCGCCGCGACCGCCTCGACGACTTGATTGAAGGTGACGAGATCGACGGCGGCGCCGCCGAGCGAAACCGGCAGCAGCATGTGGAACAGGCCGCAAGCGTGCATCGCTGACAAAACATCGGCAGGAATCTTCCGTTCCTTCTCGGTGCGACCGGCAGCGGCCTCGATCATCGGCGCAAGGGCGCGAGCCCGCGCAACCCAATCCTGACTGTCCTTGGTCAGCAACGGTCACCCCCAGATGTCTTCACGTCTCTAGCACAGGGGAAGCCGCCTGTCGGCTCGCGCTGGCGTCTAGCCTTTCCCTCAACTAGCATCGCGCCGCTCCTTGAAGCGGAGCGGGTCGTGCATGCGCGGGGGAAATCGCCGATGCGACGGATCAAGGTCGGTCTGGTGGCGCTCGCCGCGCTTACCGTCCTCCTTCCAACCGAGGCGAGCCGCGCGCAGGACGCCTATCCCACGCGGCTGGTACGGATCGTCGTCCCCTACCCTGCGGGTGGCGGCACCGACACGCTAGCGCGCCTGCTCGCCGACCAACTCAGCCGCAAATGGGGTCAACCGGCGATCGTGGAGAATATCGGCGGCGCGGCGGGCAATATCGGTTCCGCCGAGGTCGCGCGCGCGACCCCTGATGGCTACACGCTGCTCCTGGCCTCGCCCGGCCCGATCGCGACCAACGCCTTTCTCTACAAGGAGATGGGCTATGACCCGGCGCGTTGGGTTCCGATCGCCCTGCTGGCAACGGGTCCGTACGTGCTCGTGCTGCGCAAGAACTTCGAGGCTTCGAAGGTTGCGGACCTGATCGCGCGTGCCAAGGCCAATCCGGGCAAGATCACGTCGGCGACGCCGGGCGCTGGCTCGGTCGGGCACCTGGCGACGGTCCAGCTCGAAATGCTCGCCGGCATCACGACGGCGCAGATCCCCTATCGCGGGTTGAGCCACGCCCTCAACGACCTCATCGCCGGACACGTGGACATGATGTTCGACACGCCGACGACTTCGCTTGCGCTGCATCGCGATGGCAAGGTCAAGATCGTGGCGGTCGGCACGGCGGAGCGCGTGCGGGAATTGCCGGAGGTTCCCACCGTTGCCGAGTCGGGTTTGCCGGGCTACCGGGCCGTCACCTGGTACGCGATGGTGGCGCCGCCGCAGACGCCCGCGGCCTTGGCCGACAAGATCAATCGCGATGTGGTCGAGATCCTCGCCCGACCGGACGTGGGCGAAAAGACGCGCGGAATTCAGATGGAGCCGGTCACCAAAAGCCGCGGGGAGGCAGCCCAATTCTTCGTCGAGGAGGCGCAGCTCTGGGGCAAAGTGATCAGGCAAGCCAATATTCCACTGCAATAGCGCTGGTCGAAAGTCACGAGACGGCTGCATCCGGGATCGTCCTGCACTTTCCACGGTTAGCCCCGAGGGAGAGCCACGCCGGGGAGCAGCGATGCCCGATTGACGAAGTCGAGTAGGCCGATGCTGCCCTTGTGCTCGTCAACGCCCTTGCCGTTGCCTGTAAAAGCGGCTTGGCGAGGCCTGGGCGTTCCTCATACGGTAGCCACGAAGACTCCTGTTTGGGACGAGGATTCGGGCGGATGAAGCTCCCGCGCAACTTCTTCAAGCCGCTGGCGATCGGCGCGCCGGCACCGCTGCGCGAGCTCCCGGTGAAGCTCGAACGCATGATCCATTTCGTGCCGCCGCACATCGAGAAGCTGCGTGCCAAAGTGCCGGAGCTGATCGCCGAGATCGATGTGGTGCTCGGCAACCTCGAGGACGCGATTCCGGCTGATGCCAAGCAGGCGGCGCGCGCGGGCTTCATCGCTATGGCAAAAGCCAACGACTTCGGCACAACTGGCCTGTGGACACGCATCAACGCGCTCAACTCGCCTTGGATGCTCGATGACGTCGTCGAGATCGTTGGCGCAGTGGGAGAGAAGCTCGACGTGGTCATGCTGCCCAAGGTCGAAGGACCGTGGGATATCCATTATCTCGACCAGCTCCTCGCTCAGCTGGAAGCAAAATACTCGGTCAAGAAGCCGATCCTCATCCATGCCATCCTGGAGACCGCCGAGGGCGTCGACAACGTCGCCGATATCGCGGTAGCGTCGCCGCGCATGCACGGCATCAGCCTCGGTCCCGCCGATCTTGCCGCCTCACGTGCGATGAAGACGACGCGCGTCGGCGGCGGACATCCGCAATACAAGGTTCTCGCCGACGCCACCGCCGACGGCGGACCGCGCGCGGCGTTTCAGCAGGACCTCTGGCACTACACGTTGGCCAAGATGGTCGACGCCTGCGCCGCGGCGGGCATCAAGCCGTTCTACGGCCCATTCGGCGACTTCTCCGACGCGCAAGCCTGCGAGACGCAGTTCCGCAACGCCTTCCTGATGGGCTGCGTCGGAGCGTGGACGCTGCACCCAAGCCAGGTGCCGATCGCCAAGCGCGTATTCTCGCCCGATCCCGCCGAGGTCGCTTTTGCCAAGAAGATCATCGACGCCATGCCCGACGGCACCGGCGCGGTGATGATCGACGGCAAAATGCAGGACGATGCGACTTGGAAGCAGGCCAAGGTGGTGGTCGATCTCGCCCGCTTGGTCGCGGCCAAGGACCCGGGCGAGGCGGCACGCTACGGCTTTTGAGCCTCTGGCGCGGCTCGCAAACCTGGATTATGTCGACTTGAGCATGGGCAAGACGCGCAACGCCAAGTTCAAGATCGGTCAGGTGGTTCGCCACCGCCTGTTTCCGTTTCGCGGCGTTGTGTTCGATATCGATCCGGAATTCAATAACACCGAGGAATGGTACCAATCGATCCCCGCGGAGATTCGCCCGGGCAAGGACCAGCCGTTTTATCATCTGTTCGCGGAGAACGCGGACAGCGAATACATCGCTTATGTTTCCGAGCAGAACCTGCTGCCCGATACGTCCGGCGAGCCGGTGCGCCATCCCCAGGTCGCCGAGGTGTTCGAGCAGGACGAGAAGGGCAGCTACCGGCCGCGCAATTCACTGCTGAACTGACACCTGGACGCGGTCGAGGCTGCAAGGTGTCGTCCCGCCCGGGCCCGCGCGGGTTTTTCCGCAGCCGTGCGAGTACGTTGGGATTCGGTCCCGGGCACCGCTCGGGCCGCCTATTTCGGTTGCTGCTGCTCTAATTCCTTAGGATCGGTGGGCGGTCCATCATAGGCCTTGGCAAAATCGGCGAGCGGCATCGGAATGCTGATAGATTGACCCGATCCATTGATGCCTTGCACGTGCATACTTTGACCGGTCTTCATCTTGGTAATTAGCTCAGCGCTGGCCTCGTACTCCGCCACGCAGCCGTTGGAGAGGCAGATCACGTAGGGGCCGGTGAGCGGTTGACCATTGTCGACGATCACACGAGTGCCGGCCTGGAGCGACATGCCAAGCGGTAACGTGACGCGCAGCTTTTTCGTTTCTCCTTCCGGCTCGACCAACACCACGACGACCACCGGCATGCCCGACTCGACGCGACCGTCCCTGCCGATAAAGCAAACCTGCTTGGCATTTGCCTCTGGACCTTTCTGGCAGACCTTGGTCCAGAATGAGTAGGTCAGCTCAGGCTGTCCGCCCTGTTTTGGTTGCGCGGTGGGATTGGGGGCAGCCTTCGGCTTAGCCTTTGGCTGTGCTTTCGGTGCGTCCTGTTGGGCAGCAGAATGAGGTGCTCCAACGATCACCATCGCGGCAAGCGCATAAGCAAGCACCCGCGCTGCAAATGCGACTCGATATTTCATTGGACTGCCCCCGTTTATCGTGACGGGTGACGCCGACGTAGACGATACGACATGCTGACTGCTCACAGCAAAGAGGCGCGCCCAAGGCGCGCCTCGATATCTTCCAATCTATCCTCCGGCGTTACCTTGTGGGCGCTGCCTGGGGTGCCGTGGGTGCCGCCTGCTGCTGGCTCTCGAGCTTCTTGCGTGCCTCCTCGGCTCGCTTCTGCAGCTCCTCCTGCAATTGCTTCTGCTGCTCCTCGAACTTCTTGGGATCGGTGGGTGGACCGTCATAGGCCTTGGCAAAATCCGTGAGCGGAACCACGAGACTGATGGCTTGGCCGGCGCCATTGATCCCTTGAATGACGAGCCCCTGCCCTTTTTTCAGCTTGCCGATGAGTTCGCCGCTCGCTTCGTAGTCGGCCATGCAACCGTTGTTGAAGCAGATGACGTAAGGCCCGGTCATGGGCTGGCCGTTGTCGACGATCACCCGAGTACCGGGCTGGATCGACATACCCAGAGGCAAGGTGACTCGGAGCACCTTTTTCGGCTCGTTTTCCGGTTCGATCAGCACGGCCGCGACCACCGGCATACCCGATTCGACGCGGCCGTCCTTGCCGGTGAAGCAGACCTGCTTGGCATTCGCCTCTTGGCCTTTCAGGCAGAACTTGGTCCAAGGCGAAAAGACGAGCTGCGGCTGCTCGGGCTGTGCTTGCGGCTGCTGCGCATGCGGGACGGGAGCCTCGGCCGGCTTCTGTGCGGGCGCCGCCTTGGGCGCCGCCTTGGGAGCGGCTTTGGGGGCCGCAGGCGCCGGAGTTGCCGGCGGAGCTTGACCGAAGGCCGCGGAGCCGATCAATGCGGTGAGCATGGTCGTTGCCGCCGCGACGGCGAACGCGCATGCGGCCGGCCGGGCCGGCGCAGAAACCAACCGATGATCCATCGACAGATCCTCTTACTGACCGTTCTCCCAGCGCCCCGCGCCGGAACGGTGCCCCATATTAAGGCTGTGTCGGCACCAAATGCGGCGAGAGCGTGACGACGGCTAGCGGCGTGATAGCCCATTTCAACCGTCCGATAAAGCCATAACGTCGCCGCGTTATGATACGAAAGATCGCGATAACGGTCGCGACTGGCTTCAAATCCAAGCCAGGCTGCCCCAGCTTGACCTATTTGGTGGAAATACTTGCCGAAATCTCCGAGTCGCATTGCCGCCGTGAGCTTGCATCGTTTCGTCGATCTCATCCGCCCGCGCGGGCCGCGAGGCTATGGCGCGGCTTGCGGCACCTTGCTCATCGGCCTCGCCGTTTGCGGCGCCGTGGGTGCGCTGCGAGGGGCGCACGCCGCCGAGCCCAAGCACGCCATTGCGATGCATGGCGCGCCGGCGCTGCCCGAGGGCTTCGCGCGCTTGCCCTATGCCAACCCCGCCGCACCCAAGGGCGGTCGCCTGGTACAAGGCGTGCTCGGCACCTTCGACAGCCTCAATCCCCTCATCGTAAAGGGCATCGCGCCGCCGTCGATCCGCGGTTACGTGGTCGAGAGCCTGATGGCTCGCGGCTATGACGAGCCATTTACGCTTTATGGGTTGATCGCGCGTTCGGTCGAGACCGACGCCCAGCGCAGCTACGTCACTTTCCACCTCGACCCCGCCGCGAAGTTCTCCGACGGCAAACCGGTCACCGCCGAGGACGTCATCTTCTCCTGGCAACTTCTGCGCGATAAAGGCCGGCCAAATCATCGCACCTATTACGCCAAGGTCGCCAAGGCCGAGGCGATCGGCGAGCAGGCGGTGCGCTTCGATCTCTCCGGCAGCGACGACCGCGAGCTTGCGCTCATCCTCGGACTGATGCCGGTGCTTGCGAAGCACGCCGTCAAGCCCGAGACGTTCGAGGAGACTTCGTTCCAGGCGCCGCTCGGGACCGGCCCCTATGTCGTCGGCGAAGTCGACCCCGGCAAGAGCGTCACGCTTAAGCGCAATCCCGATTATTGGGGCCGCGGCCTTGCGATCAATCGCGGCCTGTGGAACTTCGACGAGGTCCGCTTCGATTACTACCGCGAGGCCAATTCGCACCTCGAAGCGTTCAAGCGCGGTCTCTACGACCTGCGCAACGAGCACGATCCGGGACGCTGGCAAACGGCCTACGATTTTGCCGCCGTGCGCGACGGCCGCGTACTCAAGGAGGCGCTGCCGACCGGAGTGCCGAAGGCGAGCAGCTATTTCGTGTTCAACACGCGCCGGGCGGTTTTCTCCGACATTCGCGTGCGCGAGGCGATCTTGCTGCTGTTCGACTTCGAATGGATCAATCACGGCTACTTCTTCGACCTCTACCGGCGCAGCGCGAGCTATTTCGATGACTCGGAACTGTCGTCCCACCGCCGGCCGGCCGATCAGCGGGAGAAAGCGTTGCTTGCGCCGTTCACCGAGGCCGTTCGCGCCGACGTGCTCGACGGCACCTGGTCGCCGCCGGTCAGCGACGGCTCCGGCCGCGACCGCGTGACGCTCAAGCGCGCGCTCGACCTGTTCGCAGCCGCAGGCTACGAGCTGCGCGGCACCGAACTGGTCGAACGCAAGAGCGGCCGGCCACTGACGTTCGAGATCTTGGTGACCGCGCGAGACGAGGAGCGGCTTGCGCTGTTGTTCTCGCAGAGCCTGAAGCGGGCTGGGATTACGGCCCGCGTGCGTATGGTCGACGCGGTTCAATACGAAGGCCGGCGTCTCACCTACGATTTCGACATGATCGAGAACCGTTGGGACCAATCGCTGTCGCCCGGCAACGAGCAGGCCTTCTATTGGGGGTCGGCCGCCGCCGACCAACCCGGCACTCGCAATTACATGGGCGTCAAGAGTCCTGCCGTCGATGCGATGATCGCCGCGCTCCTGAAAGCGCAAGACCGCGGCGATTTCGTCGCCGCAGTGCGCGCGCTCGATCGCGTGCTCATCTCCGGCTTCTACGTCATCCCGCTATTTTATCTTCCTGCCCAGTGGGTCGCGCGTTGGACCACGATCGGGCGACCGGCGACGACCTCGCTCTACGGTTATCTTCCCGAAACCTGGTGGCGCGAGCCGAAGGCACCGTGAAACATCGCTCGCGATGACTTGGCAGCGGCCGGTTCGCGGCAGACGCATCGGGGCCGCGAAGTGTCGGATTTTGTTGACGAGCCGTTAACAGCCCTCGCCTAAGGTAACGGGTCCATCCCGCGCAACGGCTCGTCGTCATGGCGTTATTGGGTCCCATGGTGGTGGTCGCCGAGAGTTCGGCGGCCGATTTGCTCGATGTGCTCGGCAAGGCTGGGGCCTTTCCGATCGTCGAAACGCGCTGGGCCGATGCGCCCGCGGCCATTGGCGAAATCCAGCCGGTGGCGCTCGCCATCGCCGACGCGCGCGGCGCGCCGTCGCCGCAACACGTGGGCGCGGTGATCCAGTGCGTCGAGACCCGCGGCGGGCCGGTCACGCCGGTAATCGCGCTAGTGGAGAACAACAGCAGCCCCGTCATGCCGAGCGCGCTGCCGATCGCGCTGGACGACTCCACCGACCGGCTGATTGCACGCCTGCGCTCCGCGCTGCGGATCCGTACCCTGCATGCCACCGTGTTGCGTCGCTCGCGCACCGCGGGCGCAAAGAAGCGAGCACCGGCGTTCATCCCGCCCGACCTGCTCGATGAGGCGACCGTGCTCTGCGTCGGACGCGGCGGCTCCTATCCCGCGCTTTCGGTCGCGATCGGCGAACGCGTCGGCCTCATTGGGGCGCTGACCATCGAGACCGCCGCCCGCTATCTCAACGCTCGCGACGTGGACGGGATCGTCATCGGCGAGGGCTTAGGTCCACGCGTCGTCTCGGCGCTACTGACCATGCTCGCCGAGAACGCGCGCTTTCGCGACTTGCCGGTCGGCGTGCTGGACAACAGCGCGGTGGACGACGAACGGCTGCCCAACCTGGTGCGCGTCGAAGCCGATCCAACGCATCTCGTCGAGCGTGTCCTTCCATTCGTGCGCCTGCAGGCGTTCGAGGGACAGCTCACACGCGTTTTGAAATCGCTCGAGAGCGAGGGCGTCATCGATCCGGACACGGGCCTGCTCGCCGCGCAAGCCTTCTGGCGCGACCTAGGGCGCGCCGTGCAAGAGAGCGAGGAGACCGGCGGCGCGCTTTCGGTCGCACGCTTTACCTTCGACGGCGTCGCCGATCGTCGCGCCTACGTCGATGCCGCGCGACTTTTCAGCCGCCTCGTGCGCAACGTCGATTTCGCCTGCCGGGAGCAGGACGGGTCGATTCTCGCGGCTTTTACCAAGACCGATCTGCGCAGCGCCCATCTGGTTGCACGCCGGATCGCAAGCGTGCTGAGGCGCACCATGCTCTCTCCTGGCCGTGACCGCCGCGCGATCAGGCCGACGATCACGCTTGCCGCGCGCAAGCCCACCGACGACGTCAGCACATTGGTGGCGCGGCTCGGCGCCCATCCCAAGGTTGCCGCCGAGTGACGGCGGGCCTAGTCTGGGGGGCCCGCATGAGGAGCCCACCATGAGCGCAGCCCTGCCAATCGAGATGGTGTCCGACGTCGTCTGCCCCTGGTGCTTCATCGGCAAGCGCCGGTTGGAAAAGGCGATCGCGCTGCGGCCCGACATTGCAGTCGAGATGCGCTTTTGGCCCTATTTCCTCAATCCATGGGTGCCGCGCGAAGGCATTAGCCGAAAAGACTATCTCGCCACCAAGTTCGGCTCGCCCGAGCGCTATCGCTCGATCGCGCAGCGGGTGTCGCAAGCGGCCGCGGCAGAGGGGCTGACCTATAACCTCGACAGCATCAAGCGCCAGCCCAATACGCTCGATTGCCATCGCCTGATCCTGTGGGCCGGCGAAACAGGGAATGCAGCGCGCATGAAGCAGCGGCTGATGGATCTCTATTTCAGCGAAGGCGGCGATCTAACCGACCGCGAGGTGTTGGTCGCGGCGGCGGCCGCATGCGGCCTCGATGCCAAGCGCATACGCGCGCGCCTCGCGAGCGAGGACGACGTGGAGCGCGTGACGCGGGAGGCCAATTCGGCCAAGGACGCGGGGATCGACGGCGTGCCGTGCTTCATTCTCGGCGGCCGCATTGCCGTACAGGGCGCGCAGGCGCCCGAATATCTCGCGCAGGCGATCGAACGCGCGGCGAACGAATACGCCAACCGCCCGGCGGCGGAATAGGCGCCCCTCCGCGAGAGCTTGCTGCCTTGCCGCAGGACCAACTTCATCACGCCGCCTTGGCTGGCTGCGCCAACGCCACTAGGCTGCGCAGGATGGCCGAGGTTCCGCGCAAGCGCGCCTCGGGATCTTCCCAATCGTCGAAGAAGACGACCTTCATATCGGGCCGCACCCGCGCCGCCGGGCCCTGATCGCGGATAAAGGCGACCAGCCGGTCGGGATTGGCGAAGGTATTGTCGCGGAACGACACCACCGCACCCTTGGGGCCGGTCTCGATCTTCTCCACATTGGCCTGCCGGCAGAGCGATTTGATCGCGACGATCTGGAGGAGATGCTCGACCTCCTCCGGCAACGGCCCGAAACGATCGACCAGCTCGGCTGCGAACGCCTCGATGTCGCGCTCGTCCTCGATCTCGGCCAGGCGTCGATAGAGCGCAAGGCGCACCGGTAGGTCGGCGACATAGTCCTCGGGAATCATCACCGGCGTTCCGATGGTGATCTGCGGCGACCATTTGTCGGCGACCGGCGAGGTGATGCCCGCCTTGAGACTCGTGACCGCTTCTTCGAGCATCTGCTGGTAAAGTTCGAACCCGACCTCCTTGATGTGGCCGGACTGCTCCTCGCCCAAGAGATTGCCGGCCCCGCGGATATCGAGGTCGTGGGAGGCAAGCTGGAATCCGGCGCCGAGAGTATCGAGCGATTGCAGCACTTTCAGCCGCCGTTCCGCCTGGGGCGTGATCTTGCCCACGGCCGGTAACGTGAACAGTGAATAGGCGCGCAGCTTGGAACGCCCCACTCGCCCTCGCAGCTGATAGAGCTGGGACAGCCCGAAGCGATCGGCCCGGTGCGCGATCAGCGTGTTGGCGGTCGGAATGTCGAGGCCGGATTCGATGATCGTCGTCGACAACAGCACGTCGTACTTGCCGTCGTAGAAGGCGGACATGATGTCTTCGAGCACGGTCGCGGGCACCTGCCCATGGGCGACCGCAACCCGCACTTCCGGCACGTGCTTGTCAAGAAAATCCTTGGCGCCGGCAAGGTCCTCGATGCGCGGACAGACGTAGAAGGCCTGGCCGCCGCGGTAACGCTCGCGCAGCAGCGCCTCGCGCACGATCACGGGATCGAACGGCGCGACGAAGGTGCGCACCGCAAGCCGATCGACCGGCGGTGAGGCGATGATTGAAAGATCGCGCACACCCGACAGCGCGAGCTGCAACGTGCGCGGGATCGGCGTCGCGGTGAGCGTGATCACGTGGATCTCGGCGCGCAGTTGCTTGAGCCTTTCCTTGTGGGCGACGCCGAAATGCTGCTCCTCGTCGACGATAAGGAGGGCCAAGTCGCGGAACTTGATGGTCTTGCTGAGCAGCGCATGCGTGCCGATCACGATGTCGACGCCGCCCTCGGCCAGCTTTTTCTTTACCCGCGCCAGCTCCGACGATGAGATCAATCGCGAGGCCTGCGCGACGTGCACGGGAAAACCGCGAAACCGCTCCGCGAAGGTCTTGGTATGCTGGCGGGCCAGCAGCGTGGTGGGCACCACCACCGCGACCTGTCTGCCGTTCATCGCGGCGACGAAGGCTGCGCGCAGCGCTACTTCGGTCTTGCCGAAGCCCACGTCGCCGCAGATCAGACGATCCATGGGCCGTCCAGAGGCGAGTTCACCCAGCACCGTGTCAATGGCCGCCTGCTGATCGTCGGTCTCCTCGTAGGGAAATCCCGCGCAGAACTCGTCATAGAGGCCGTGCCCGACCGCGAGTTGCGGCGCCTCGCGCAACTGCCGCTCTGCTGCGATCTTGATCAACTCGTTGGCAATATCGCGGATGCGGCTTTTCATGCGCGCCTTGCGCGCCTGCCAGGCGCCGCCGCCGAGCCGGTCGAGATCGACCTGGGTTTCTTCCGCGCCGTAGCGGGACAGGAGCTCGATGTTTTCGACCGGCAGGAACAGTTTGTCGCCGCCGGCGTAGTGGATTTCGAGACAATCGTGCGGTGCACCGGCAGCCTCGATCGCGCGCAGCCCGATGAAGCGCCCGATGCCATGGTCGACATGAACGACGAGATCGCCGGCGGCGAGGCTCGTCACTTCGGCGATGAAATTCTCCGCCCGGCGTGCGGCGCGTCGCGGCCGCACCAGGCGATCGCCCAGAATGTCCTGCTCGCCGATCACCGCCGCCGCGGCGGTTTCGAACCCGCTTTCGATCCCGAGCACCGCGAGCGCGACCTGTTGCGGCGCCAGCGCGAGCGCCTGCGGCCACGACTCAACCGGCGCGAGGTCGGCAAGCGCGTGGTCGGCGAGCACATGGCGCATGCGCTCGCGCGCGCCTTCGCTCCACAGCGCGATGACGACGCGCCTGCCCTGCGCCTTGAGCGCCGCGACGTGCCGGGTCACTGCCTCGAAAACGTTGCGGCCCGGCTCGGCCCGCTCGGCAGCAAAATTGCGCCCCTGCTTGGTGCCGACATCGATGAGCGCCCCCTGCCCCTGCGGTACCGCGAACGGAGTGAGCCGCGCCAACGCTGCGGTTTCGAGCGGCGCGCGCCATTCGGCTTCGCCGAGATAGAGCCGCTCGGGCGGCAGCGGCTTGTAGGGCGGGCCCGATCCGCGCTGGGCGAGCGCTTGCTGACGCGCCTCGTAATAGTCCGCGATCTGACCGAGCCGCTCGCGCGCGGCGTCCTCGGCCAACGGTTCGAGTATCACCGAAGAACCCGTTACGTAATCGAACAACGTATCGAGCCGGTCATGGAACAGCGGCAGCCAATGCTCCATCCCGCCATGGCGCCGGCCTTCGCTCACCGCGTGGTAGAGGAGATCGTCGGGCGTGGGAGCGCCGAAGGCCGCGACGTAACCGAGGCGGAAGCGCCGGATCGTTTCCGTGGTGAGCTGGAATTCGGCCACCGGCACGAGATCGAGCGCGCGCAACTGGTCGGTCGTGCGCTGGTTTTCGGGGTCGAAGCTGCGGATCGTCTCCAGCGTGTTGCCGAAAAAATCGAGCCGCACCGGCTCTGCCATGCCCGGTGCGTAGAGGTCGATGATGCCGCCGCGCACCGCATAGTCGCCGGGCTCGCGCACAGTGGAAGCACGCACGAAGCCGTTGAGCTCGAGCCATTGGGTGATGCCGTCCATGGCGAGCACATTGCCGGGCGTGACCGAAAGCGATTGCCGCACAACGAAGTCGCGGGTCGGCACGCGCTGAAGGGCGGCATTGATGGTCGTGAGCAGGACCGACGGGCGGTCGCGGCCTTGCACGCGCGCGAGCTGAGACAGCGTTGTCATGCGCTGCGCGACGAAGCCCGCGTGCGGCGAGACCCGGTCATAGGGCAGGCAGTCCCAGGCCGGAAACTCCTGCACGGCAAGATCCGGTGCAAAAAAATCAAGCGCGCGGGCGAGCGCGGCCATGCGCGGGCCGTCGCGGCAGACGACCACGGCGGTCGTCGCCGGCGCATCGGCGCGCGCCGCCAGCGCGCGGGCGAGATCGGCAATAACGAGGCCTTCGGCGCCGTCGGCGACGCCTGCCAGCGTCAGCGGGCGGCCAGGGACGAGGAGCTCGGCGGGATTGCGCGCCACGCTCATCTTGCACCCTCGCCCTGTCGGTTGAACTCGCGCAGCCGACGGAACAGCGCGGTGTCGTAATCCGGCGGCACGTCGGCTTCGCCGGTGATCCAGGCCAAGAGCTCGCGGTCAGGCACCTCCATCAGCTGCTCGAATTCGGCGAGCTCGTCTTGCGTCAATTGCGTGACGGTGGCGTCGGCGAAGCGGCCCATGATCAAGTCCATTTCCCGCATGCCGCGATGCCAGGAGCGGAACAAGAGTTTGCGCCGGCGCATATCCAGTCCTTCGCTCGAACGTGCCGTGCCGGTCATCGGTTTCCTCGCCGCTCGCGACGCAACGCCAAAAGCCCGGACGGGCCGGGCGCAGGTCATATAGCGACGCTGACGGGATATGTCAGCGCCCAACTGCATTGCCTATCCGGCCCAGCCGCGCGAGCATCGGCGGCGACGAAAGGCGGGATGTCCCGAATGCGGCCGAGTCTGCTCAATCCGCTGTTCGCCGCGGTCACGACGCTGACCGGCGTCGGGCCACAACTGGAGAAGCTGTACCGTCGGCTGTTCGGCCGCGAACAGCCGGCGCGGGTGATCGATCTCCTGTTTCACCTGCCCACCGGCGCGATCGACCGGCGAGCGCGGCCGAAGCTGCGCGACGTGGTGCCCGATACCGTCGTCACCGTCGCGGTCACCGTGGATCGTCACCGGCCGCCGCCGCCGCACCGGCCGCGCGTGCCCTATCAGGTTTACACCAGCGATGAGACCGGTGATCTCACGCTGACTTATTTCAATGCGCGCAAGGATTACTTGCAAAAGCTGCTGCCAGTCGGCGAGCGGCGCTACGTATCGGGCACGGTCGCACTCTACGACCATATGCGGCAGATGGTGCATCCCGACCGCGTCGTCGCGGAGGCGGATCTCGCGAAGCTGCCGCTGGTCGAGCCGGTCTATCCGCTGACCGAAGGGCTGAGCCTCAACCAGGTGCGCAAAGCCGCCGATGCCGCGCTCGCGCGCTTGCCGGACTTGCCGGAATGGCAGGAGGCCAGTTGGGTTGCACGTGAGCGCTTCCCGTCCTTCGCTGAGGCGCTGCGCGTCCTGCACCGGCCGGCGGAGCCGGCCGACCTGCTGCCGGAAGGATTGGCCTGGTCGCGGCTTGCCTACGACGAGTTTCTGGCGGGTCAGCTGGCGCTCGCGCTGGTGCGCGCACATCTGCGGCGGCCCGCCGGCCGGGCGACGCCGGGCACCGGGCATATCAGGAAAAAGCTGATCGAGGCGCTGCCCTATTCGCTCACGCCCTCGCAGGGGCGCGCCGTCGCCGACATTGTCTCCGATCTCGGCAAGCCCGAGCGCATGCTGCGGCTGCTGCAGGGCGATGTGGGATCGGGCAAGACCGTGGTGGCCTTGCTCGCGGCGGCGGCCGTGATCGAAGGCGGCCGGCAAGCCGCGCTGATGGCACCGACCGAAATTTTGGCACGCCAGCACTTCAACACCGTGGCGCCGCTCGCCGCCGCGGCGGGCATCAACGTCGCCATCCTCACTGGTCGCGAGCGTGGACGCGAGCGCAACGATATTCTCGAGAAGCTCGCGTTCGGCGCCATCCATGTGCTGATCGGCACTCATGCCCTGTTCCAGGAGGAGGTCGAATTTCGCGACCTCGCGCTCGCCGTGGTCGACGAACAGCATCGCTTCGGCGTGCACCAGCGGCTCGCACTCGCTAAGAAGGGCGAGGCGGTGGATGTGCTGGTGATGACCGCGACGCCGATTCCGCGCACGCTCGTGCTCACCTATTTTGGCGACATGGACGTGTCGGAACTGCGTGAAAAACCCGCCGGCCGCCAGCCGATCGATACCCGAGTGGTTCCTCACACCCGGCTCGACGAGGTGGTCGGCGGGATCGGCCGCGCGCTCGTGGACGGCCGGCGCGTCTATTGGGTCTGTCCGCTGGTCGAGGTCACCGAGAATACCGATCTCGCCGCCGCGGAAGAACGCTTCGCCGCGCTCAAGGAGCACTTCGGCGCCATGGTCGATCTCGTGCACGGGCGCATGAAGGGCGGCGAGAAAGACCGCGCCATGGAGCGCTTTGCAGCAGGCGAGACGCGGCTCCTCGTCGCCACCACCGTGATCGAGGTCGGCGTCGACGTGCCGGAGGCGACCGTCATAGTGATCGAGCATGCCGAGCGCTTCGGGCTGGCGCAGCTCCATCAGTTGCGCGGGCGGATCGGGCGCGGCAGCGAGCATTCGTCCTGCCTCCTCCTCTACAAGGGACCGCTGGGTGAAACCGCCAAAGCCAGGCTCAACATCATGCGCGAGACCGAGGACGGCTTTCGCATCGCCGAGGAAGATCTCAGGCTGCGCGGGGAAGGCGACGTTCTCGGCACGCGGCAATCCGGTATGCCGGGCTTCCGCGTCGCCCGCATCGAGACGCACGGCAAGCTCATCGGCGCCGCGCGCGACGACGCCGCGCTGATGCTGGCGCGCGATCCGACGCTTGCGTCCGCGCGCGGACAAGCGCTGCGCCATCTGCTCTATCTATTCGAGCGCGACGAGGCGATCCGGCTGATCCGAGCAGGCTGACAACTCGGAACGTCGCACGCGCCACGACGGAGGAGGATTCACTTCGCCGGCGCAGCGGTCCGCTTCGCCTGCGTCGCGCGTGCGACCCGCGCAGCCTCGGCCAACGCCGTGAGCTTCTTCTGCTGATCGCCGGGCTGCACCATTCCGGCCGACATCAGCAGCGTCATCGCCGCTTCGACCGTGATGTCGAGATCGATGATGTCGCGGCGGGCCACGTAAAAGAAGAAGCCGGTCGTTGGATTGGGCGTGCAGGGCATGAAAGCCGCGATGTGTTCGGTGTCCGGCAGCCGCGCCGCGATCTCGGCGCTCGCCGAATTCGACAGGAACACCAGCGACCACATGCCGGGCGAGGGAAACTCGACCAGACCGACACGGCGGAAGCTCGAGCCACCTTTTGCAAACAGCGTCTGGAAGATTTGTTTCAGGCTGTTGTAGATCGGCCGCACGACCGGCATGCGATTGAGAATGTTCTCGCCGACCTCGACGAGCTTGCGGCCGACGAAATTGGCGGTCAGGAAACCGAGCAGCGTGAGCGTGATGAACACGATGATGAGGCCGAGGCCGGGAATCTTCACCGGCAAATAGGTCTCAGGCCGGTACGCGATCGGAATGAACGGTCGCACCAGATCATCGACCCAGTTGATGAACCACCAAGTGAGGCTGATGGTGATGTAGGCTGGAGCGACCAGAATCAGCCCGGTCAGAAAATAATTGCGCAGCCGGCCGACGAGGCCGTGATGGAATGGCCCCGGCTTGGCAGGTTCGAGCGGTGCCTCGGGGGGCGATGCCGCCGGCACGATCCCGGGATCGCGGTCAAACTCGTTCATGCGGTAACGATCTTCTCCACATCAAGTCCAGCCGAATGACATTATCTCCCCGCTCACCCCACCGCGATATGCGCAAGAGTCGCGGCTCAATCACTCCACCGTGACCGACTTGGCGAGGTTGCGCGGCTGATCGACGTCGGTGCCCATCACGACCGCCGTATGGTAGGCGATCAGCTGCACGGGAATGGCATATACGAGGGGCGTCACCGTCGCGGGCATGGCCGGGAGCGTGAGCGTGGACAGCGCGTCCATGTGCACGTCATGGGCGCCCTGGGGATCGGTGATCAGAATGATCCTCCCCTGACGCGCCACAACCTCTTGCATGTTGGAGACGGTCTTCTCGAACACTCGGTCATGGGGCGCGATGATGATCACCGGCATGCTTTCGTCGATGAGCGCAATAGGCCCATGCTTGAGCTCGCCCGCGGCATAGCCTTCGGCGTGGATATAGGAGATTTCCTTGAGCTTGAGCGCGCCCTCCAGCGCGAGCGGAAAACTGGTGCCGCGACCGAGATAGAGGACATTGCGGCTCTTGGCGAGATCGCGCGCGAATTGCTCGACCTGCGGCTCGAGCGCAAGCGCCTCCGCCATCAGGCGCGGCGTCTCGATCAGCGCGCGCACCATCTCTCGCTCCTCCTCCTCGGACAGCACCCCGCGGGCGCGGCCGGCCGCCAGCGCAAGACAGGCGAGCACCGCAAGTTGGCAGGTGAAGGCCTTTGTCGAGGCGACTCCGATCTCCGGACCAGCAAGCGTCGGCATCACCGCGTGGCTTTCGCGCGCGATCGTCGAGGTTGGGACATTCACCACCGCGAGCGCATGCTGTCTGTGCTCCTTGGCGTAGCGCAGCGTCGCGAGCGTGTCGGCGGTTTCACCCGACTGCGACACGAAAATCGACAGTCCACCCGGCGACAGCGGCACCTCGCGGTAGCGGAGCTCGGAAGCGACGTCGATCTCGGCCGGCAGGCGCGCAAAGCGCTCGAACCAGTATTTTGCCACCAGTCCGGCGTAATAGGCGGTGCCGCAAGCGGACATCGTGATACGCTCGAGGGTGCGAAAGTCGAAGGGCAGGTCAATTGGCAGCCGCACGCGCTCGGCGGCCATGTCGATATAGTGCGCGAGCGTGTGGCCGACCACCTCCGGCTGCTCGTGAATCTCCTTCGCCATGAAGTGGCGATAATTGCCCTTGTCGACGAGGAAGGCGGAGGCCGACGATTTGAGCACGGCGCGTTCGACTTTGCTGCCTTTGGCGTCGTGGACTTCGACGCTCTTGCGCGTAAGCACGGCCGAGTCGCCATCCTCGAGATACGAAATCGCGTCGGTGAAGGGAGCGAGCGCGATGGCATCGGAGCCGAGATACATTTCACCGTCGCCATAGCCGATCGCGAGCGGCGAGCCCTTGCGCGCGCCGATGAGGAGATCGTTCTCGCCCGCGAACAAGAAGGCGAGCGCGAATGCGCCCCGCAGCCGCGGCAGCGCAGCCGCCACCGCGTCGGCCGGCGAGCGGCCGTTCTTCATCTCCCGCGTCACGAGGTGGGCGACCACCTCGGTGTCGGTCTCGGAGCCGAACGTCGCGCCCGTTTTTTCCAGTTCCTCGCGCAGCTCGCGGAAATTCTCGATGATGCCGTTGTGGACAACGGCAAGGTGCTCGGTGGCGTGGGGGTGCGCGTTGCCTTCGGTCGGCCGGCCGTGGGTCGCCCAGCGGGTGTGGCCGATGCCGATGGTGCCGGTGAGCGGCTCACGCGCGAGCCGGGCCTCAAGATTGCGCAGCTTACCCTCGGCCCGCCGACGGACGAGCTGGCCGCTTTCCAGCGTGGCGACGCCGGCGGAGTCGTAGCCCCGGTATTCGAGCCGCTTGAGCGCATCGACCAGCAAGCCCGCGACCGGCTCGCGCCCGAGAATGCCTACAATTCCGCACATGCGAGCGGCGGCCTCCTAAGCTGATGACACGGCACTATACCCCGACGAGTATGTCTTGGCCGCGAACGTCAAAAGGGAAATCAAGATACCTTTCAACTTGTGACAATTAAGGCTAACGCGCTTGTCGCGCATATTACTTTGCGGGCGTGCGTTTCTTGCTTGGCAACACGCGTTCGCGCAGGCGCCGCGCCCAGCCCTCCTTGATCGCCTGCCGTCCGCGCCCGAGCGCGAGCGCATCCGCGGGCACGTCGTGGGTGATGACCGAGCCCGAGCCGACATAAGCGCCGTCTCCGATCTTCACCGGTGCGACCAGCGCCGAATTCGAACCGATGAACGCGTTCTTGCCGATCTCGGTGCGATGCTTGGCCACGCCGTCGTAGTTACAGGTGATAGTGCCGGCGCCGATGTTGGCGCCCGCGCCGACGGTCGCATCGCCGATATAGCTCAGGTGATTGGCCTTGGCGCCGGTCTCGATCACCGCCTCCTTGACCTCGACGAAATTACCGACGTGAACATCGTCCTGCAGGCGCGCGCCGGGGCGCAACCGCGCATAGGGACCGACCAGCGCCCCCTTGCCCACGTGTGCGCGGTCGAGATGCGAGAACGAGCGGATCACGGCGCTGTCCTCGACGGTGACGCCCGGTCCGAACACCACGAAAGGCTCCACCACAACCTCGCGACCGAACTTGGTGTCGGACGACAGAAACACCGTCTCGGGCGCGATCAGGGTCACGCCCCCCTCCATTGCCGCCTCGCGTAGGCGCTGCTGCAGCACCGCGGCGGTCTCCGCGAGCTGCGCATTGGTGTTGATGCCGCGCACGTCGTCCTCCTCGGTCTCGATCACCACAGCCTTGCCTCCCATCGCTCGGGCGATGGCGATGGCATCGGTGAGATAGTATTCGCCTTTACGATTGTCGTTGCCGATTCGCTCGAGGATCGCGAGCGCGGTCGGACCGGCAAACGCCATCAAGCCGCCGTTGCACAGCTCGATCGCCCGCGGGATCCTTGGGGCTAAAGCCAAGCACCACGACCGCCGCCCCTTCGGCGAGGGCTTCACGTATTCGAGTCAAGGTCTGCGGCCGAATGAGCGGCGTATCGCCGAAAATCACGAGCACGTCGTCCGGGGCGCGCGCGATCGCGGCTTTCGCGGCCAGCACCGCATGAGCGGTTCCGCGCCGCTCCGCTTGCACGAAAATCTCGGCATCCGGCAGGACCCGTTTGGCTTCAGCCGCCACCGCATCGGCGCCGAGCCCGACCACGACCGCCGTCATCGTGCCGCCCGCTTTGCGCACGGCATCGAGCACGTGGGCAAGGAGCGACTGGCCGGCGATCGTGTGCAGCACTTTCGGCCGCGTCGAACGCATGCGGGTGCCTTCGCCGGCCGCAAGCACAATGGCAAGACAGGAACGCTCGACCGCCAATGGACCTCCTCCGTGCGGCGCGCTTCGGCCGCCGGCGCCGTCATATCCGAGTGCGTCGCGCCGGAAAAGGTGGAATGCGCGAGGAGCCCCCGTCAAACGACGCGATTCGCGGGAATCGGCAGTCTCGTTTGCGCCGATTCATCCCGGGGCAAGGTGCTGACGGCGGTTCCGGGCTCGTTCCCGTGAGCAGAGGGTTGTGCGGCAAGCGTACGCGCCGCATAGTGCGCCGACCTATGCAATCCCAGCTGTTTCTGCCCACCGCGCGCCAGACCAATTGGCTTCTGCTCATCACCCTGCTCTCCCTCGGCGAGGCGCTTTATCTACGTTATCTCGCAATCGAATACGCGCAGGTATCGCTCGCCTGTCAGGCCGGACTCGATACCTGGCTATGCACCACGTTTCGGCTGGTGATCGTGCTGTTCAACTATTCCGCATTCGGCTGGATCGCGCTCGTCGCGGCATTGCTTTATCTGCTGCGGCCATCGATCCTGTTGCTCGCGGTGGCGCTTGCCGCGACCGCGTTCGGACTAGTGCTGCACAATGCCAATCTCGCCGGCGTTGCGGCCGCACTGCTGATGCTCAGCTTGGCCCGTCC
>WNGQ01002340.1_pt1 | contig 23761 bp, 23 predicted proteins | sample 5407661 | NCBI WGS metagenome assembly WNGQ01 (sample SAMN13153382, study PRJNA577476) | soil metagenome | isolation source: 60 cm soil or saprolite under Garry oak tree replicate 2 | place: USA:California | collected 2016-06-15 | reverse complement strand
ACATTTTCCCTCCTGATAGTAACGGGCATATTGCCTCCCAACTGCGCAATATGCTATTATCAGCAAAAATCCAGTGGAGGGGAGAACCTTAGCGCTTATGCAATTCACCACGCAGACCCAGCAAGCTATCATCTGCCCGCAGTGCGATAACGTTGTACCGATTGACGCGGAGTTCTGTAATATTTGTGGCAAACGACTACGCCCCCCCTTAGCTAATACCCACACGGGAATGCCAATAGCATCATATCCTCCACCGGATTTTACCTCACAGATAGAGGATGCTGAAGATGATGACGAGTATATAGATGAAGATGAAGACGAGCCGGAACAAAATGGAAAGGGCATTGCGATTCCGGCGACACCAGCAGAGCTCCTATACCTCTTGCGCCAGCTGCAGGAGCAAGCAGTGCATATTGGGCGTTATTTCCCAGCTGACCTGGCTGGGAAAGCGCAAAAAATGACAGCCTGGAAAAAGCAGTTACAGCGTGCGCTTGCCAGCACTGAGCTTTTTGAACGGCCTCAACTACAGCAGATCACATCACAACAAGCTCTTAAATTGCGCTATTACCTGGCTGAGGCGACACGTGCGCTTGACTTTACACGCGAGTATACAGTTAAACTGGTTGGGCATGCGGGGGCCGGTAAAAGTACTCTTCTGGCTGCCCTGCTTGGTCAGGACATTTTCCCTCGCCTGGCCGGTGGAGCTGTGACTGGTGTGCGCACACGAGTCCGGTTGTGCAGCGAGCAAGAGCCAGAAGAGATGCACGTGCATTTTCTCACGCGCGGAGCCTTCGATGAGTTGCTGAAGCAGACACAGCACGCCATAAAAAATGCTTCCAGCCAGCACACACGCGATGCCTTGGCGGTCGAACTGAGTATTTTACTCAAGGCTTGCGAGGCCTTCGCCGATCAGTACCTCAAAGATGAACAGGCGCATGTCGAGATCATTCCTCGCGAACGCTGGAAGACGGAGAGCAGCCGTTATATCGAAGAGCCAGCACGCGACAGCCAGGAGCCTCGCCTGGTGCGCATCATTGATTACGTTGAGTATACCGTACACGCAGGAGTCAATGCACTGCTGCCGCCGGGGAGTGCACTGGTTGATCTGCCAGGGGGAGCTACTGGCCAGCTACGACACGATGTCATTTTGCGCGCTGAATTGAACTCAGTCGATGCCGTGATCCTGGTCATTGGGAACAACCGTTTTGGTGACGATGCCCGCACGCGGCGCATTGTTGAACTGACCAGACGCAAAGTTGTGCAAGCGCGTTCGCCCGAGGTGGCTGCATGCATGGTATTTCTCGTCGTAACACACTGGGACGAGGTCAACTCGGCAGCCAGCCTGGAGAAGGCCCTCGGCAGCCTGCGTCCCTTGCTGGGCGATCTTCCTACAAATTATAACAGCTACCACCATCACGGCCCCAACCGCAAGTTCTTCTTCTACCCACTACGCGCGCTCGACGCGCTTCTATCTACCCTCGGGATCGAGAAACACAAGCTCGATGCAGACCGCCAGCAAGAAGGCCGGGACTACGCAGGGCGCATCCTGAGCGTCTATCCCGACCTGTTGAACATTGACTCGACCCTGCCTACAACGATGGTCGCACAGGAATTCCAGCAGGTTACTCTCAAGCAGCACGAGGCTATGCGGCACTTGAGTGGTCTTCCGGAGTTGATCAATGACCTGCAAACCTTTCTGACGAGCAATCGTTACGAGGTGCAATTACGGCAGGCCGAAACACAGCTTACGATGGCCCTGCAATACCTGGAGGACCTGTGCTGGGAGAACCTGAATAACCTGGGCATCCATAGCTACGACTTACAAGAGCTTCAACACGAGGTGAACCTGCGCCAGGGAAGACGCAGTGCAATCCGTTTTGAGCAGTTGCAGTTGCGTATCAATGAAATGCGAGATGCATGGAATGACGCTCTGAAGGAGTTTGATGCGGCGGTCCACAGTGAGAACAGCGCATTCCATCAAGCATTGGAGACGGCCCATGACCGGGCGACACGGCGCGTCAAGATTCGCGTCATGCAGGGACACTTCGACTACTTTATCAAAGTGAATCAGCGCGGCAATGCGCAGGCGATGGAGCCTGGCAGCGGCTGGGCAGACATAGATGGTTGGAACCTCATCAAAGAACTGCGGTCAAACTTCAGCGCCGCCCTGGAACGTGAGTTGAATGAGCCTGCACGTGCCCTCGCCGATGCATTCCTCATTGCCATAGCGCACAAGGAAGAAGTCGATGGACCGCTAGATATTCATCGTGTAGCACTTGGCGAGTTTGGCGGCGAACTGGACGAGATTTCCCGAGTATATAACAAACTCAAGCGCGGCATTCGTGAGAAGGCACGTGATATCTGTCTATATGTGACAATGGGCGATCTATTAAACGAAGGGAAATACACGCCCGCAAAAGACGACCCTACCGTGGATGCCCTCTATAGCATTATCGCTCGACAAAGTAAGCCGGAAAACATTGTCCAGCAGGCCCGCATGGCAATGGGGCCGATTCTCGATGTTATCTGCGGGGGATTGGCCCAGAGTACTGAGCAGCGGATAGCCTACCTCTTCCGCTATGAACTAGACAAATTGGAGATGCGACAAGCCTATGAAAGCGATCGCCTCGACGCGCCTCCTTCGAGCCAACCCGGTATCTTTACGGATCTGAGCGGCCGCCTGCACAGTTTGCTAACAGAACGCATGTTGACTTCAGAATCGCTGCGGCGACAGCTCGATGCTCTCCAATCTCAACACGAAGCAGATATCGACCGCTGGGTTGAGATTATTTACGAGGTGGAAAAGCTCAAGACGATACACCGCCAGGAGAGTGCTGCTACTCCTGCCGCTCCGGCACGTTCGACGACGCGACGAACGGGGGGTTCGGCATCGAAGAAAGAGAAGCAGGTTGCAACGGATCAACCACAAAGTTGATTATGCGTCCTCGTTCAACGATCCACCGCAGGAGTCCCCCGCATGCATGGGGGGAATGCGGCGTTCCTTATTTCACACATTTTTGTATTTGACATTGGTGTGAATATCTGCTATGCTTGAGGTATGAAACAGCTGATCACGGCCAAACTGAAATTGCATACGACTCCTGACCAGTTTCAGGCTCTGCGCAAGACACAACTGGCGTATCGGGATGCCCTCAATGCCGTGAGTCGTTATGCGTACGAGCATGGCAAGATCAGCAATCAGCGTACCTTGCAGCGTGAGATGTATGACCAGATCCGTCTGCTCTATGGCTTGCCCGCCCAGATGGCCTGTAACGTGCCGCGTCAAGTCGGTGCTACCTACAAAGCCTTGTGGACCAAAGCCAAGCAGAATGCGGCTCATCGCAAGGCGGGCATCACCAGGAAACGCTACAAGGGCCTGGATAAGCCGCCTAAATATGTTTCACCCACGTTGACCTACAACTACCAGCACGACTACAGCTTGAAGCGTGATCACCAGGTGAGCATCCTAACGCTTGATGGGCGTGTGATTGTTTCCTATACTGGATATGACAAACATGTCGCTCTTCTCTCCCATGGAGCTGCCATCGGTGCGGCGAAGCTGTGGTATGACAAGCCACACCAGCACTTTTATCTGCTACTCTCCCTGGAACTTGAGGTAGCAGACCCAACCCCAGAAACCCACAAAGCCATCGTCGGTGTCGATGTGGGGCAGCGGTACCTAGCGGTGACGGCTACTCCATCAGGACAGACCGCTTTCTATGCGGGCAAAGCGGTACGCGCCAAAGCCGACCATTATGCTCGAATCCGCAAACGCTTGCAGCGCAAAGGCACTCGTTCCGCTACCCGACGCCTTGTGATCATCAGTGGACGAGAGAGACGGTTGAAGCTGCAGACGAACCATACCATCGCCAAGCACATTGTCCAGCGCCACCCACACAGCATCATCGGTCTTGAGAACTTGACAGACATTCGCGAACGAACCAAACGACGGCATGGCAAGCAAGCCACCAAGAAGCAAAGACGGGCGAACCAGCATGCCTCCAGGTGGGCTTTTGCTGAACTGCACAGCGTCATTGCTTACAAAGCCACGCTAGCAGGCTCTCTGGCAGTGAAGGTGGATGCCCACTATACCAGTCAGGCATGCCCCAGGTGTGGCTATGCAAGCAAAGCGAACCGCCCGAACAAGGGCCTCTTGTTTATCTGTCAGAGTTGCCACTATACCCTCCATGCTGATTTAGTGGGTGCTCGCAATGTGACCTTGCGAACGCTGCTCCTCCGGCAAGACTGGATGAGCACGGGCGTCTTGTCAGTACGCCCCGATGTAGCGAGTGATGAAGCCAAAGTCGCACACCGGCAACGGTATGCGGAGTTGCGGTGGAGCTTAGCTACAAGCCCCCAGCGTAACGCTGTGGGGTGACTGACGGGTAACGACTTTGAAAGGACGCTGCTCCAATTCGGCAACGCTAGCGGCGCGGATGAAGGATCGCCCGTTTGACTCGAAATGATCGGCGGCAGTGCCTGTGTGGATAGTCTGCATATGATATAGATTCCTTTCATGCGCTCTTGGAACTGTTTCTGGCCTATGACAAGCATATCTGATAGGCGGGTTTTAAAGCACTGTTCGAGAGGACAGAAAAATGAGGTAGATTCGGGGGACAGAAATCTGCCCTAAACAGACGCTCATCTTGAGGTGGGTTGAAGACGTTTAGGGCAGGGACCGCAAGGGTCAATGTTGCTAGCAGGATCTCCTAATGGCCGCCGCCTCGAGAGTAGCGACGGGCGATTTCATCCCAGTTGACTACGTTCCACCAGGCATTGAGATAGTCGGGACGACGATTCTGGTACTTGAGGTAGTAGGCGTGCTCCCAGACATCGTTACCCATGACCGGGTAGAGACCATCCATCAAAGGGCTGTCCTGGTTGGCTGTGGAGATCACCTGGAGCTTGCCGCTTTTGTCGAGAATCAGCCACGCCCAGCCTGAGCCGAAGCGTTTGACGCCTGCATCGTTGAATGCAGCCTTGAATGCATCGAATGAACCAAAGGTGCTCTGGATAGCGTTTGCCAGTGCTCCCGTCGGCACACCGCCACCATTGGGCTTCATGATCTGCCAGAACATGGTGTGGTTTGAATGACCGCCGCCATTATTGCGGACAGCAGTACGAATGTTCTCGGGGACTTCATTGATGCGGCGTACCACATCATCAACCGCGAGGGATGCGAACTCGTGGTTGCCAAGTGCATTGTTCAGGTTGGTCACATACGCGGCATGATGCTTGTCGTGATGGATCTGCATCGTCTGCGTATCGATGTGCGGCTCAAGCGCGTTGTAGTCGTAAGGCAATGGTGGAAGTTCGAATGCCATAAGACGTCTCTCCTTATTGTTTCCAAAAATACGAGGTGTGTACCTCTACATTGAGGCGACAGTTTCGCCCGCTGCACGCACTATGCACTGGGTGATGCTAAGAAGAGTACATACTCTGCAATTCAGTGCAAAACGTGCATACTTAAATTGTATCACTTTTGGGAAGATTTATGGATGCAGGAAGGTCAAGGAAGGCTATTGATACCCAAAAACAGAGGAGAGCGCCTGAGCGCTCTCCTTGTTGTACCCCCATACAAAATTTAAATGCTGAGTCACTATATGCTCCCCCCAGAGCATCCCCACGTGACTTTATCCCCTGCTATGTATGATAAAGCCTGGACAGTAAGATCAAGGTTGACGATGTGTTAAGATGTTATTGAGATTTATGTGAATGCAGCGATTCTGGTTGAGAAAAGAACACTTATTGAGAAAAGAACACTTATTCTCCATTTCTCTATTTCCCAATTAGAAAGAAAGGTCAGCAAGAATGTTTACTCCGATCACACAGCTACACTACCGGGGGAAAAGCGGGCGCGAGCATATCTGGGATGCAGGCAGAGGTGATACTTTGAATTGCATGCTTGCAGGTACTGTACTGGGTAGTGAGATAGTACGCATACGTGCCCTGCGGGTGGCCGTGTTTGGTGAAGCGCGCTATCAACTGGTCGATGGTGGAACGAGCACGCTGCCCTATCACTCCTGGATCGTCGCCAGGGGTGATGAACAGTGGCCGGAGGGTATGGGCGATACAGAAGTGCGCGAGGTACTGGAGCCGTACTTGCAAGGGTTTGCCTTTTCTGCCACTGCAATGCGCCTGGCACGCCCACTCGCGAGTGCAGAGCGTATCTACGGGATGGGGGAACATACCGGCAGCATGGATAAGCGTGGCCAGGCATATCCTATCTGGAATATCGATCCACCTCAGTATCACGGTCCACAGACAGTAAACATGTATGTGTCCATTCCCTTTTATCTCGGTTTTCATGTGGATGATGGACGCGCATCTGGTGTGCTGATCGATCATACAGGGCTGGTCGAGATGGACATGGGCAAGAGCAATGAGGCGGAAGCCAGCATGACCGTGCAGGGCGATACCCTTGTCGCCTATTTCTTTGCCGGTCCGACACCTGCCGCCGTGATGCGACAATACACTGATCTCACGGGACGCATGCCGCTGCCACCACGCTGGACGATAGGCTACCACCAGAGCCGCTGGAGCTATGACTCACAGCAGCAGGTACAACAACTTGCAAGCAAGCTGCGAGAGCGTAACCATCCCTGTGAGGCGATCTGGCTAGACATTGACTATATGAACGGTTTTCGTGATTTCACCTGGAATTCTGAGGCATTTTCTGATCCCAAACAGATGCTGGACGACCTGCACGTACAAGGCTTTCACCTGGTGACGATCATCAATCCCGGCACGAAAGTTGACGAGAACTACAGCGTGTACCGGCAGGGCATGGAGCACGATTATTTCTGTCGCCACCAGAGTGGCGAACTTTTCCAGGGCAATGTCTGGCCTGGGAGGTGCGTTTTCCCCGATTATTCGCGCACCGAGGTACGTACATGGTGGGGGAATCTCTATAAAGATTTGCTTGAACAAGGGGTGGATGGCATGTGGAATGATATGAATGAACCTGGATTGACGAATGTCCTATCAGGAAATGAGCCTCAGGTTCATGGCGTGACGATGAGCAGCGATGTGCTGAATCGCGCAGGTGATGACAAACCTACCGGACCTGATGGACCACCTACGCTCCACAAGTTCTTTCATAATGCATACGGCATGGAGATGGCGCGCGCTACGCACGATGGGCTTTTACGCCTGCGGCCCGACAGCCGTCCTTTTGTGCTGACTCGCTCCGGCACGGCGGGAGTGCAGCGCTACGCGGCCGTGTGGACCGGCGACAATAGCAGCGAGTGGGACCATATCTTGATGGCGATGCCCATGTGTCTCAATATCGGCATGAGCGGTGTCCCTTTTGTCGGCGTAGATATTGGAGGTTTCTGGAAGGCCAGCAACGGGGAACTCCTGACGCGTTTTACACAACTTGGCGCATTGCTGCCATTCTGCCGCAACCACAATGCCGTAGATAATCCTGACCAGGAACCATGGGCCTTCGGCGAGCCGTATGAAGACGCCTGTCGCAAGGCCATCGAGGTACGTTATCGCCTCATACCGTACCTGTATACGCTTTTCCACGAAGCAGCTACTACTGGAGCACCCATTATGCGCCCGCTCTACTATCACTATCGCCAGGATGAGCAGGCACATGACGTGGAGTCCGAGTTCCTGCTTGGCGACTCTTTACTGTCAGCCCCTATTTACGAACAGAGTGCGATTGGTCGCCGCGTCTACCTGCCAGAGGGAACATGGTTTGACTACTGGGATGGCACAGAATTTCCAGGTATGGGCTGGAGCGATATCGCTGCTCCGCTTGAACGCTGGCCGTTGTTCGTACGCGGCAATAGCATAGTTCCCAGTGGGCCGCTGATGCAGTATACAGGCCAACGCGCAACTGATCCGCTCACCATCACCTGCTTTATGGCAGAAGATGGCCTGGCGAGCTACACTTTGTACGAGGATGACGGGTCAACCATGGCGTATCGAAACGGCACGTCTGCCCAGACTTCCATCAACTGTCGCGTGAGTGGTGACCTGACCGAGGTAGAGATCGAGGAGCGTTTCGATGGCTACCATCCACAACGTGAGTGGTACGAGGTTATTGTGCAGGTGGGTGGGCGCACGTTGCAGCAACGGGTGAAGGCGGGTCAGGGGAAGGTAGTGGTAGATATCTGAGACGGTTGATACTGCCCTTGACAGGAGAAAAAAGAGCAGGTATACTTGGTCTATAAGTTGATTTATGTATCAATCAAAAAGCAGGTTAGCATGTCACCACGTACGGAAGAAGTCAATCAACGCATTCGCGATGAGCAGCGAGAGAAGATCCTGGCTGCCGCCAGCAAGGTCTTCGCCTATAAGGGGTTTGCTGCCACGAAGATGGCAGATATCGCTGCTGAGGCTGGAGTCAGCTATGGGTTGGCCTATCACTACTTCGCTAACAAGGAAACGATCTTCAGCGGGTTGGTCGAAAAGGCCATGAAAGGAGCCATTAGGGTCTTACAGAAGGCGCTGGAGGGGCCAGGTACTCCATGGGAGCGCATTCGTTGGATGGTAACACAGGAGCTGGAAGGGCTACAACACCAGCCTGAGTATGCCATGCTGGTGTTGCAGACGCTCACCACCGAATCGGCGCCAGAGGAGTTGAGAGAGATGATACAGAGGCTATCTGTGACGCACAAAAAGATGCTTTGCCAACTGATCGTTGAGGGGCAGGCGGCGGGACAGGTGGTACAAGATGATCCAGATCGGCTTGCCACCGTGTATAACGCCTGCATCACAGGGCTGGCGTTTGATATACTCTCCGAACACGAGCAGTATGTATCCAACTTTCCTGACGTAGATAGCGTGTTGCGTATTCTTAAAGCGTAACAGAGAACGCATATTGATAATTTATTCGAGGTATCGAGGAACGAAGGCGCGTTAAAGCGGCCTGTACGAAGGCTCGTGTCGCTTTGCTCGTTCCCATGTTAGAAAGTTAAATATATCACGGAGTTGATTTGGTAGACATACGTATGTACGTATGTCCGGGCATCCTGTTGCAAAAAGGAGAAAACGCATGCAAGAAACGCAAGTGAGCGAACAAACATCCAGGCGCAGCGGCAGGCTGAGTTACAAGTGGGTGGTGTTGATAGTAGCGGTCATCGGCACCTTTATGAGTGCCCTGGATCAGACGATTGTCAACATTGCCATTCCGCAGATTCAAAACGCCTTTGGGGCGGATATTCACCTGGTGCAGTGGGTTTTCACCGGTTACATCCTGACACAAGGAGTGGGCACGCCAACTACGGCCTTCTTCTCCGACACGTTGGGCCTCAAGCGTTTCTATATTGCCTGTATTGCGCTGTTTACCATCAGTTCCACGCTGTGCGGCCTCGCGTGGGGGCTGCCCATCCTTATCACGTTCCGCATCATACAGGGATTGAGCGAGGCGGGACTTGTGCCGATGTCGCTGGCCTTGATCTTCCGCGAGTTCCCGCGCAACCAGCGTGGTCTTGCTTCGGGCATCTTCGGGGTAACTGTGCTGCTTGCCCCGGCCATCGGGCCAACGCTGGGCGGCTATATCGTGAGCTCTCTTGGTTGGCGCTTCATTTTCTTTATCAACGTGCCAGTGGGTATTCTCGGCGTACTGCTCGCCTTCTTCACCCTGAGCTACGCCCCCGCTTCGATCTTGCAGGTTTCCTCTTCGTCGCAGTGGGCATGGCAGCGATTCTCTATGCGCTCTCCCAAGCTGGCACCGAGGGTTGGGGTTCGACGACAGTACTAGGGTTTCTCTGTGGCAGCCTGTTGGCGCTAGGCATCTTCGTAGCTATCGAGCTACATCTCACCTCGCGGGGCGGGCAGCCGCTGCTCGACCTGCGGTTGTTTAGCAATAGCGCGTTCAGTTCGGCGACGTTTGCGAGCATGCTGGTCTTCTTCGTCATGTTCGGCGGGCTGCTGCTAATACCCATCTACCTGCAAAATCTGCGTGGACTGAGCGCCTTCCAGGCGGGTCTGATCCTGCTGCCGCAGGCGCTGGTTTCGATGGTAGCGATGATCGCGGGAGGGCGCCTGGTGGACCTGATCGGGGCCAAAGCGGTGACGATTCCCGGCCTGTTGATTATCGGCTTCGCCAACTGGCAGCTCTCATTCATCACCCTTCACACGCCCTACTGGTGGCTGCAGGTGCTGCTCATGCTACGTGGGACGGCGCTTGGGTTGGCAATACAGCCTTTAGGAGTGGTTGCTATGTCAGAGATACGACAGGCACACCTACCCCTGGCCTCGGCCATGATGACGGTAGCTCGTTCCATTGCGAGTTCACTGGGTATCGCAGTCCTGACAACGCTGGTGCAGACACATAGCAAGGTGCATTACAGCCACCTGGCCGAGCAGGTGACAGCGACTTCACCGCTGGGCCACCTCCTGCCACGCATCTCGGCGTTCTTTATGGCGCACGGAGCCAGCGCCGAGGCTGCCAGAAGGGCGGCGCTGCAAGTGATTGCCGGGCTGGTGCAGAGGCAGGCGACAGTCCTGGCGATACAGGATGCCTTCTTCTTCGCGGCCATCTTCGTCGGCGCAGCGCTGATCGCCACTTTGCTTGTGCGCGAGAAACGCGAGTTGACACGCCGTTCGCACGGCATGGGTGCGCCTGCTGAGGGCGTGGAAGAAGAACTGTCAGCCAGTCCAGACAAGGCTGTGGAGGTGTTGTAATGGTTGCGCTACGCCATTTGCGCGAGCAGGCCAGCACGGTTGAACGGCGGCTAGATGCGCCGGCTGAGATGATTGATCGTAACATCATCCCGTAATAAGTTGATAGCTCACTAGTTTATCGCCTTTAATATTCACCAGCGCTGCTCGCAAACTTCCGTCGCTATACTCGCTGCCGGGATTGATGCAAGTGGTGTGGCCGAGCCTGGTCACGGCCCGCGATTCGTGAACATGACCATGGAGGGAGACGAGTGGCTGGTAGCGCTCGATCGCTGCACGTACGGCTTTGCTGCCAACGGGACCTGATATCACTTCCCCAGCGGACACGATTGGCTTCAGTGTCTCATCCAGCAGCGGAGCGATATCGAGGCCGGTAGCGTAGGGCGGCACGTGGATGTTGAAGATGGCGCGTTCGGGAGCACGTAACTGGCTGGCCATAGCATCGATAAATCTGCCCAGGTCTTCGTCTGGAATATCACGCGGCGCGTGCCACGGCGTGGTGTTGGCAAAGCCTGAGCTAACCATTTCATGCTCATCGTCGATCATGAGGACGCGCCCCTCCGGCATTTCGACGTAAGAGGCCTGCTTCAACACTTCGACGATCCCGGGCTCGTCATCGTTACCGGCATCAATCAAACAGCGTACGCAACTGCCACGCAGCCGCTCTCCGGCAATATCACACCAGCGCTGCACACTTTCCAGCATCAAGCGGCTGAAGAGTTGATCCACAAGTGCACGATCGACCTCCATCGCCGCCACTTCCTCCGGTGTTGTACGGAAGGGATAGGCTCCGGCATGGCGCACCTGGCGTTCAAAATCAACAACGGCCTGCTCGGACTCAAGTGTGGCAGCCTGGCCGAGGAAGGTCGCACGGTAGTTGTTGCCTCCCGTTAGGCGCACGATGGGCACAAGAGCCTTGCCCGTGATATCGCCACCGAGAATCAAGACATTTGCCTGGTAGAATTTAGCGGCGTTGATAAATTTGAGGAAACAGCGTTCCGATCCATGGATATCGGTAGCGAAGAAGATAGTGGTCTGCCGACTCACAGCGTCACACCTTTCTAGAACATGATGGCTCCGCCGGTCACGTTCACAGCCTGGCCAGTCATATAGGCCGCGCGGTCGCTCAGGAGAAACACCACGACGCGGGCCACATCTTCCGGTTCTTCCAGGCGCCCAAGCGGAATGGCCCGGAGATAATCTGCACGCACCTCCTCTGGCGTTATACCGCGCAGGTTCGATTCCCATACTACCTCGCGCTCTTGCATGGAGGTACGTACATAACCAGGACAGACCGCATTGACACGAATACCATTGGCAGCCGTTTCAAGGGCAAGCGCCTGCGTGAAGCCGATTACCGCGAACTTGGAGGCCGAGTAATGGGCCAGGAGCGGCGCGGCCTTCTTACCGGCCATGGAGGCGGTATTCACAATACTGCCGCCTTTATCCTGCCGCAGAAAGAGGCGCACCTCGGCCTGGCAGCAGAGAAAAATGCCCTTGGCGTTCACATCCATGTTGAAGTCCCAATCGGCCTCGGTCAGGTCGACTACCTTCCCCATGGAAGAGACGCCGGCATTGTTGACGGCCAGTTCGAGGCTGCCAAGGAGGTCTACTACATCCCGGAGCCGTGCTAGCACAGCTGCCGCGTCGCGCACGTCAAGTTGCCCCGCGCCTATGAGCGCTTCTGGACGGCGAGCCCGGGCCTCGTTCGCGACTCGCTGCGCAGCTGCTACATCCAGGTCGGTAATATAAAGATCAGCTCCTTCGCGCACCATTTCAAGCGCGATGGCACGGCCAATACCCATGCCAGCTCCGGTAATAAACCCGCGCAGACCTGCTAACAGCATTACCAGTTCCTCTCTATCCTGTGTCATCAAGTTGACTCAGTTCGGGTAAGTAGGTTTGTAGGCGCGTGTAGAGATCGCGGTAGAGCGCAAAGCCTTTTTGATAGCGCTCTACATTTACCTTTTGCGGCTGGTAGAGCGATCCCTGAGAGATGAACCGTGTGACCTCGTGCCAATCGGCGAACATGCCTACACCCATTGCAGCTACAAAGGCAGCGCCCAGCGCTGAAGCTGCTTCACCTGCGACTACCTGCAGCGGCTGATCCACGACATCTGCGGCGATCTGCATCCAGAGTTTGCTGCGGCTTCCACCGTCAGCAGCACAGATGCGGCGAATGGGGCGCTTAGCTTCAGCAAGCAGCGCGAGATGATGCGCAAAGCCGTAGCAGACCGCTTCGAGAATGGCACGGTAGAGGTGCGCACGCGTATGATGCAGCATTACCCCGGCGAAGACACCCCGGGCCTCGGGGTCAAAGATGGGCGTTTTCTCGCCCAGGAAATAAGGCAGGGCGATGATGCCTCCTGCGCCTGGAGGGATCGCTTCAGCTTCGGAGTCCAGTGCCGCTAGAGGCATGCCACCAGCCAGTGTATTTTCGAACCACTTCACTAATGAACCACTGGTGGCCATGCAGCCACTGATGAGCGTGAGGCCCGGAATATCGTGATAATCAAAGTAAAAATGGGGATCGGGCTCAGGGTGACCGGCACAATAGAGAATGTCGCCAGCGCCACCAAATTTTAGCAGTACGTCGCCATCCTGCGTCAGCCCGGCAGCCAGGGCAGCCGCTATGTGATCGGCGCTCCCGGCCACGACCGGCGTATCTGCTCGCAGTCCGGTCTGCGCCGCGACCTCTTTGCTGACGCCGCCGACGATTGCGGTCGGTTGTCGTAGCGGCGGCAGGATGGCGGGGTCTATGCCAGTATGCCTCAGGTAGGGTATGTGCCACCGGTGCTGCCGGATATCATAGAGCCCGCTTTCAACTGCCCAATTTTCTTCCAATGAGTACTGGCCTGTCAGCCGGAAGACGATGAAATCGTAGGAGCCACACAGGTGAGCCGTACGCTCTACGACAGCTGGCTCGTGTCGCGCCAGCCAGCGCCAGCGCGGGTCAATATTCTGCTGGTTGGGCATGCCACCGGTGATGGTGAAAAACTCGCCCACATCGACATCAGCACGCAATTGCTTCACTTCGGCAGTCGAGCGTGCATCATTTTGTTGTATGCTTGCTCGAAGCGGTAGACCTGCTGCATCCAGCAAGACCATAGCTGGCACCATGCCCGAAACGCCAATAGCCGCGACCTGCCCGGCAGGGATAATCGTCAGCAATTCACGCACGGCCTCGATAGTGGTAGTCCACCAGCGCTCCGCGTCCTCCTCAGCCCAACCTGGATGAGGAGATAACAGTTCGTGAGGTTGCTCTGCCTGCGCAACAATGCCACGATCGCGTTCCAGGGCAACGGCTTTGAGGGCCGTTGTGCCAACATCGATACCAAGCACATAGCGAGCAGTCATGGCTTAATTCTCACTTTGCTCGCGCGCCGCACGCGCCTCGTCCATAAAACGTTGTACACGTTCGGGGTCCACGGGGTTCCAGGTATAGCCGTCACGTTTGAGGCCGGTGCCGACGATCACGCCATCGGCGACAGCCAGGGTCGCTCGCACCGTCTCGATGCGCACGCCTGTATTCGCCAGAACCGGCGTAGTGGGCACTGCCGACTTGGCCTCGCTGATGTGGCTGAGATCGGCTTCAGCGCCTGCCATGGGACCCGAGATGAGGATGGCGTCGGCAAGGGACGAAACAACAACGCTGCGCGCTAGGGCGCCAACGGAGCGCTGAGCAACGGGGCGCGCAAATTCCGGCTCGATGTTGAAGAAAAGGCTCACGTCGTTGGCGTCAAGGTGATGGCGATAATCCAGAGCAGCGGCAGCATCAGGCTGCCACAGCCCCATATCACTATCATAGACGCCGGTGAAGACTTCCCGCACGAAGCTGGCACGCACTGCCCTGGCTACGGCAAGAGCGGCCATGGGGTCCCAGAGCAGGTCTACACCATAGGGCAGCCGGATATGGGGGCGTAGTTCACCGATGGCTGCCGCCATAGCCGCAATTGGCGCGCGGTCAGTGTGCAGGGGATACGGCCGGTCGCCTTCATTGCAGAATAACAGCCCATCGACCCCACCTTCTTGCAAAATATCCAGGTCACGGCGCAGGGCAGCTACAACCGCCGCCATTCCGCCGTGGCTATCATAAAGCGGACGCCCGGGCAGAGGCAACAAGTGCATCATTGCGATTACCGGCTTGGGGCGGCCAAAGAGCTTTTCAAGAATAGAACAATCATCGCTATGGACATCGGACATGGAGTGTCTCTCCCCGCTAACTTGGATACCTTCCGCTTAACCGAGGGCATGCGGATAATCACCGTGATTATCCGCATGCCGAAGGGCTTACTCGGGCGGGATCTCCTGGAAAGCCGCCTTCAGGTGGATGCCCTGTCGTTCACGCACCAGACGTATTACCAGGTAGTATAGCGCTCCCAGGATCGGGACCGCAAAAGCTTCGATCATCGAGATGGGGGCAACCTGCCCAAAGGCCGTCGTCGCGAAAGTAACGTAGAGCACGAAGGCCCAACTGAGGAGCATCACAACACCGGCAATGGTGAGCCAGGGAACGCCCCCAATGCTAGCGCGAACCATAGACGGCGCCGAGTTGAAAAGGTCAGGACGAGTAAAGGGCATCACAATGGCCGCCAATGCAACGGCGATGAAGGCAACAGCCATCACCGCGATTACGTTGATGAGTAAGGCACTCAACCCTTGATAGATGTTCAGGTAGTTTAGCACCTCAATCCAGACCGCTACGACTACCGTCGCCACTACCGGTGTGTGCAGGCGATCATTCACTTCGGCCACACGTGCAGGAGCCAGGCGATCAAATGACCAGGCAAAGAGATTGCGGGTAGCGATCAGGAAGCCAGTGGGAGTCCACCAGAGCACCGAGAGCACAAAGCAAAACGCGACAAACACCTGTAAGAAGCTCGGCAACGCCAGGAATTTGACCAGCGCCGGGAGGTAGGGAGCGAAACCCAGTGGCGAATTCTGGGTATTGAAGCCGAGATAGACAATGGAGCCGAAATTCGCGAAGCCGTAGGTGTTGTAGACGAGGAACGTAGCCAGCACATAAAGCACAGCGCTAATCACTAGCGCTCCTATGATCGATGTAATGGCAGTCCTGCGCACATTTTTAATTTCGCCCGCGAAGTAGCCGGTCCATTGGAAGCCGGTGAACACCTGGAAGGCGTAAATGATAGCAAAGATCGTGCCAGCCCAGGCGATACCATTTCCCGTTGAATAACCAGCTTTAGCGGCCGCTGTTGTTACCTGGTTGAGGGTAATCCCACTATGGGCATTGAAATTGGCGACAAAGGCGTTGTGACTGGTGATCGCCAGGCCAATGAGCCAGATAGCCATGCCTATCCACACGATGCCGAACGTAACGACCATGTAGCGCGCCACGCGCCGCGTGCCCAATACCATCAGAGCGGCGAAGACAATCGTGAGCACGGTGGCAATGAGGAACTGAGTGAGCTGGTTGGGGCTCCATGAGAAACCCGCTACGAATCCCAGGCCTGGGAGCAGCAGCGTCATCATGGTCGTGAAGTTGAACGAAACCCAGGTCGTAAAGACGAAGGTAAGCGCAAGATTCGTCAGGAAGCCGACTCCCGGCCCCAGAACACGGCTGACCCAGACATAATCTCCGCCAGAGCGCGGCATGGCGATGGTGAAGTAGAGATACACCAGGCCAAAGCAGAGCACCAGCGGGATGGAGAGTAAGAACGAAACCAGTACATTGGCACCAGGCCAGAAGGTTGGCGCAAACGAGAACACCTGGGTAATGCCGACGGGAATGAGCACAGCCGAAAAGACCAGGTTGAAGGCATCAAAGGGGGAAAGCTCGCGCACTAACCCCGTCGCGTTGCGCACAAAGAGCGAGGTAGAACCACTTACTGTAGACATTGGCCCCTCCTAAGACCAGAACGATAAAACATGATATCGCCAGGACGACACTAGAGGCACAGCGTTGATTCGCTTAAAGTTCCGAACTGCATCGCTACGATTACACACTACAACAAATGAGATAGAGATTTATCAGGCCGCATCGCCTCTCGCCAGTATTGCACGCTCTGCCGCAGATCGAGCAGCACCGAGGCATCACCGGCCTCAAATGGATGAATCGGCTCAAGGAACAGGTAGACGTCGACGTCATCTGGCCACTGTTTGATGGTCTCGAGGATGCTTTCTGCGCTGACGATACCCTGGCTGTTGTACTCTGGAGTAAAAGGCCAGTGGTGGTCGCCAGTGCGGTCGGTCTGCTGCAGGTGTATCAGTGGCGTATGCGGCCAGGGGTGAGCAAGCCATGCCAGGTAATCATCGCTGGCCGTCCCTGTATGCAGGGCACAGGGATGTCCCACGTCAAGGCAGAGCAGGATGGGAACGCCTCCACCGGCCAGAAGGCTGATGAGCGAGTACGCTTCCTCGATGCTATGCCCCCACTCCCGGGACACAGCCATATTCTCGAACATGAGGAATTGCAGCCCCTGCCGCGCGGCATAACGAGAGAGCGCCGCCAGCCGCTCACGCAATTCCTGGATAAGGGCTTGCTTGCGAAGGTCGTTTGTTGCATCTCGCACGCTCAATGCCCCGATATGGCCGCCGGTTCCAAGGGCGCCAAGATGGGCAGTAAAATCAATGGCGCGTTCATACCAGCGCATGGCGGCTTCCCGCATTGCCTCATCTGGATGCAGCAGCTGGCTCCAGGAGTACGCTGCCAGGCCGGTGAAGGTGCTGTGCAGGAAGATACCCCGGGCAGCAGCGTACGTGCGTACGGTATTGGCATAGCTGGCTGTCGCGACCTCGTCAAGCATCGGGTCCACCAGATCCAGGCTGAACTGGCAGCAGTTCAGGCCGAGTTCCTGTTCCACGATGGTCAGCCACTGCTCCGGTTCAGGCCAGCGCTTCACCGCAAAGCATGTATTGATGCCAAGGTGTAGATGCGGCATATTGCCAGTTCCTTCCAGTTAGAATTTGGCTTTGACCTGGTGGATTCCTAACCGCTGACCATCTGGTAGCCTTTGAGTTTGCCTTTATCGAGTGTTACCAGCACGCCGTGAAGGATACCTTCGCTATAATCGCTGCCAGGGTTAATGCAAACGGTACGCCCAATCTTGCACGAGGCATGGGCTTCATGAACGTGGCCGTGCAATCCCAGCAGTGGTTGGTAACGCTCAATTGCTGAACGCACCGCCGTCGAGCCGACGGGCTTGAAACGTGTCTGCCCCAGACTCGTCTGTACCTTCAGCGATGCATCCAGTTCCGGCGCATCGTCCAGACCACTTTGAAAAGGAGGCACATGAAAATTCATCACCAGCGCTTCCGGTCGCCTGACCCGGGCCATCAAGGCATCGATGCGCTTTCCCAGTTCGTCCTCGCTACACTCTCGCGGGGTGTGCCAGGGGGTCGGATTCGACCAGCCGCAACTGATCATCTCGTTGTCATCGTCGAGCTGCACGATAAGATGTTCAGGATCGCGGACAACGCTTGCGCCGGACAGAGCCTCCAGGACGGAGGGCGGGTCATCATTTCCGCCCATGATGAAGCAGCGCACTCCTGTTCCAGCCAGGCGTTCGCCGGACAGGGTCAACCATGCCTGGAGCCGCTCTTGCATGAGCCGCTCGAAAAGAGGTTTGAGCTCACCTGAAGCGTGCAGTTGCTGGGGCTCACCCTGGCGGCAGCGATAGGGATAGAGGCCCTTATCACTCGCCCTCGACTCGAAAGCCTGCGCTTCTTGCTCCGTGGTGAGTCGAACCTGGCGCCCATGTTCTTCGGTTACGTAGACGCCAGGATCAACCTCTTCCAGGAAAACAATGGCTTTACCGAGGATGTCGCCGCCCATTACGAGCACGTTCGCCTGGTAAAATTTCGCTGCATTCAGAAATTTGCGGAAGCAGCGGTTGGACCCGTGAACATCGCTGGCGTAATAAATGCGTGTTGCAGCCATGATTTCATCCCTCTACGCCTACGTGTATACGCTGGCGCTGACCACCTACGAGTGAGATCTGCAAGCCACAAGCCCGCAACTGCTCCAGCATCTCTGCAGGCGCGGCGTCATCGGTGATCAGAGTGTATAGCATCTGCACTGGAGCCACAACCGCTGGTGCGCGGAAGCCCAGCTTGCTATGATCGGCAAGCACCATGATGTGACGCGAGCGTTCCATCATCAAACGATGCAATGCTGCAGACTCATAGTCCAACTCTGTCACTCCAACATGTGGATCGATTCCCGCGGCCCCCAGGACGCAGATATCAGCATAGAAGCGACCGATGGTTGCTTCTGCAATGGGACCCAACATGGTCAACTCGTCCGCGTGCAGCTTGCCACCGACGACAATCACGGAGATGTTACGCGAACATAAAAGGCTGGCATGGGAGAGCGAGGCAGTTATCACGAGCAGGCGCGGATGAGGAGGCAAGAACTGCGCGAACTGCTCCGTCGTCGTACCTTCTCCTAGAAAGAGTGTCTGACCGGGTTCTATCAGCCTGGCGGCACTTGCTCCTATGAGGCGTTTTTGCGAAGAGAACTGCAATGCCCGGCTATTGAAGCCCAGCTCCACGCTTTTTGTGACGTGTACGGTTGCTCCGCCGTAGGTCTGGCGTAAGAATCCATCCTGCTCGAGGCGTTTGATATCGCGCCGGATGGTCCAGGATCAACCTGCGTCGCTCGCTTGCCAGCATTGCATGTTCTCCTACGGCGTTCCTGCCTTGCTCACAAGATCGAACACAATTGAACAATTTTTATCGACTAAATGGTGTTACATATTGTATACTTTAGTCAATAATCTCTTGCTTGTCAAGCCTGAGGACTGTCATCCACTCATAATTCTTCTAGCGGGCCTGTGGCCCGCTCTGAGAGAAGAGGAGTGTGGCGGGGACACCCCCTTTGGCGTCAACTTAAGAAAATTGTACATTAACAACTGAAAAGTAAGCGAGGCGGAGTCCAACCTGCTACAGTAGGAACCAACCAATGACCTACTGGAAGCAAGGAGAGACTCATGCCTCAACGAGATCATCATAGTGGCTGGCCTGCCGAGGCGCAATGCCCAGCCGATCAGGACTGGCAGAGACTGGTCGAGCAGCGGTTGCCGACTGATCTGGAAGTCCAGGCGCGGCAGCTGAAAGCCTTTCAGCGGGCGCGTGGCGTGCCGTCAGCCCTCATGCTGTTGCGTGGACTGCTCTACTATGTGCTCAGCCACTCCAGCTTGCGTGAACTAAGTGCATGGAGTCGTTTGATCGGCTTGACCAGCACGGTCATGTCTGGTCAAGCCTGGCACAAGCGCCTGCTGGCCAGTGCCGACTGGCTCTTGTGGCTCTTCAATGCGCTGCTGGCAGCCCCCAAACGGAGCTTTCGCGGGCAGTCGCATCGGATCCTCCTGGTCGATGCCACCCATGTCTCCTGCCGAGACAAGCGCGCGGCCACCTGGCGCTTGCACTGTGCCTACGACCTGCTGGCTGGACGGCTGGCCTGGGTGCGCATCAGCACGCAACACGTGGGCGAAGCCTTCGCTCATCTGCTGCTGCAAGTCGGCGATATTGTGGTGGGCGATGGAGCCTACAGTCGTGCCAAGCAACTGCTCGCTGTTGCTGCCGCCCACGCCTTCTGCCTGGTGCGCTACAGTGCGGCGCATTTGCCGCTCTACGCGCCTTCTGCTCCGGCTTGGACACGGGAGTATCGCCTGGATGTGCCCTCCTGGCTGCGCACCCTGCCGCCGGGTCTCTATGAACGCCGGGCGATGGTCGTGGAGCAGCAGGACTGCTTGCCTGTCCGTCTGATCGCCCTGGTCTTGCCCGAGGAACAAGCCGAGGCCTTACGTCGGCAGAAACAGCGGCAAGCGCGCGACAAAGGGCGCAAGCTCTCCGAGGAGGCACTCTTTCTGGCTGGCTTTGTCCTGCTGGTCAGCACCTTGCCCCAAGCGCAGTGGGAAGCCTCGCAACTCGTCGACCTCTATCGCGCTCGCTGGCAGATTGAAGTGCTCTTCAAGCGCATCAAAGAGGTGCTTTCGCTGCATTGCCTGCCAGCTCAGACGCCTCTAAGCGCCCAAGCGATGATCTGCGCGCTGCTGGTGGCCTGGATGCTCATCGAAGACGATGTCGAAGCGTTGCGCCGCCAACTCAGTGATGGCGAACCACTAGACTGCCCCATCAGTAGCTGGCGGTTAGCGCGCCTGGCCTTTCAAGGACTCTGCAAGGTCGTCGAGGGGCACTGGACACCCCAGCACTTGCGCGCTCTGGCTCCAGAGCTCCGCCGACTCTTCATCGAGCGGCGAAAGCGTCCGCTGCGCGAACACCAACGTCGCTACCAGTTCTGCCAGCAAGTGCTGTGCCCATCAGATCTCGTTGTTCTTTTCGGTTGTTCAAGTGCTTAAGTTGACGCCAAAGGGGGACACCCCGCACCCCGGCAGGAGGCTTCGCCCCCTGCACTCCTATTTAGAGGATGGAGAGAGCGCGGATACTTGGCGCTCCGGCGGGGGACGGAGCCCTCTGCACTCCCATTTATGAGCGGATCTCAATGATGATACAGGCAAGGCTAGCGCACTTCTGCTTTCTCCAGGCGGCAGGCACCGAACTACTTGTTTTGACTGTACCAATGAAGGAGCACTACATGGAAACGTCAAGGCAGTCCTCATCGTTATTTGTGCGGCAATCATCTGGTCTTGTACGTGAAGCGTCAGCCTTCGACGCGATGATCTTCAACGCCGTCTTCTCGGCCCCGGTAGGGGCAACACTCGCGTTCGGCATATTCTACGCCCTTGGCACCTCTCCTGGCGCGGACATAGTGCTGGCGCTGCTGATCGCATTCGTTGTCAACATACCAGTACGGATATATACACAATATGAGCCTGTTCTCATGGTCACTGGTCCTATAACAAGGAGCAATCATGAAACAGTTTACCACAATCGAGAAACTTGACACAGCGATACTGTACCTCTTGGAGCTTGCCTCAAGCCTGTCAGTCCTCTTACTTGCCTTTGGCCTCATCGCCTCAATGGCAAACGTCCTGACAAAAGGCGGAGTGCTGACAGACAGCCTTATTATGCAACGCGTGTGGGCCTGGACACAGTGTAATGCTATTGACGCCAGTGTTGCAGGCACTATCATCCGTACATTCCGCTACCATCACCAGCACGAACGGGTAAAGACCTGGCTCTACGCGTTACTGTCAGCTCTCTTATTGTTCACCGCTGCCATCGTGAGCAATATCGAGGCAGTCCAGCAGACCATGAATATATCCCTGGACAATGCATACACCCATGTGTTTATTCCCGTTGAAGCGCTCATCTGGATACGCTCGGTTGCGATTGTCCTGTTAATTGTGGCTCATGCTGTAAGGCACGTACAGCTTGAGGAAAAACCAAGTGTACGGGAAAAGCGTCCACCTATCCAACCAAAGCCCACAGTTGTTAACCAGACAGTTGTACAGGAGGATGAACAGAAAGCACTGCCTGCACCGAAGCCTGTACAGAATGACAACTATGAGCGCGTCAAGGCGTACATGGTTGACAACCCGAAGGCCACAGCGCGTACAGTTGGCAAAGCATTAGGGATGTCGGCAACCACCGCGAACAAGTGGATGAGAAAAGTAGACATGAAGAAACAGTAACCTTCGTATCAATGCTGCTTTGTGTTTGCCTGCACAGAGCAGCATTTTTCTTCCTAAATTTTACCGGTGATTACCCATACGTGGCAGGGGTTGGGATGCTCCTTCGGCTCTGAAGAGAAGTGACGAAACAGGTCACACCTTGCAGAGCGAAGGAGAAGGCCAGAAGAACGACAACGTATCATGAGCGACTTGCCACGCTGCCGGTCACGGGCAGCATGGCAAGCCAGTCACGAAGCAGGTTGCCTGGCGAAAGATACTCTTTGCTGGTACGTCTGTGCAGTCTAACGGGCGACGAGAACATGGAATGCGCTGTAAATGAAGCTGCCCAGGACGACCAGCAGAATGACCAGGCTGGCGATAGTTCTTCGGGCATAGCGCGCCGCCTCACGATCTTCGATGGAGATATTGGTGTCGGTGGTGTAGCTTCTGGGAATTACGTAGACTTGTCGTGCGCTCCCTGGGCGTGAGACGTGTTCTGATCCATGAGCAAACAGGCGCAGACTGATGATGGTTCCCCCAACACTCAGCACAATGGCAAGTAGGAGTGTGATGAGAAATGCATCCATGCTAAACGACCTCCTTCTCTCTCGATCTTGGAACACCGATTCTGATACACATCCCTTTCTTTTAGGTACACGATGCTCCCACCTGAAAAGTAGACACACCCAAAGATGCGCATTGAAACAAATGGACTTATGGATAATCACCAGAAATTTTAGTCTTGAATAACAATTGAAGAGAAAGAAAAATCTTCATGGTTGAACTCTTACAATTCCCTGCTACAATCCGAGCCAGCTATGACAGAATACGGCCACTACATCACTCCACATCAGAAACCTGCTCCCCTTTCCTCTCACGACCCGATCAAAGAGAAAAAGGCAGCTCGTAGGAAATTGTTAGATGAAGTGGAACAGAGGCGAGCGGAAAACTATAAACGGTTCATGGAGAAAAAGCATCGGTTGTAAGCGGATGGGGATTTGATATAATCGCCTCATGACTACAGAACAGATGATTTTTCTCACTAAAGCACAAGAAAGTTTTCTCGGTGCGCAAAGCGAGTTTGCCAACGGCAGATATAACAATTGCGCGAACCGGTGCTATTATAGCTGCTTGCAGGCAGCACGTGCAGCATTGCACACTGTTGGCATTCGCCCACCACATACAACCTGGGGACATGAATTCATTCAGGCACAGTTTGTTGGTGAATTAATCAACCGGCGCAAGGTCTATCCTGCCTCTCTGAGAGACACACTTGCTCGCTCTCTTATTCTCCGCCAGCTTGGAGATTATGAACCGGACATGGTAAGCCAGACCCAAGCAGAGCGAACCCTCAGACGCACACACGATTTTGTGAACACTCTAGTTCTGCAAGGGGGTGAGGCTTCATGAGACAACACTTTGTGATGCGTCAGGATCGTATGGAGGCTGCCATCTCGGAAATGCAACAGCTTATTTCTGCCAAGTTTCCGGACACCAGTTACACGACAGCCCATCAGGACGACCCGGCAGGTATACAATTAATCGCAACCGTTGATACTGAGGACACTGATGCTGTGGTTAACTGC